>Ga0126381_100002060_pt1 | contig 21717 bp, 20 predicted proteins | sample PanSoiMetPlot_28_FD_96465 | JGI IMG/M metagenome (GOLD analysis project Ga0126381, IMG submission 96465) | Tropical forest soil microbial communities from Panama - MetaG Plot_28 | ecosystem: Environmental > Terrestrial > Soil > Tropical forest > Bulk soil | place: Panama | collected 2016-02-17
GAATCTACCGAGCGCTTATTCCCGGCCATTTCTGCGATACCTTTTCCGGTTGATGTCTCGGAATTATCGGATTCCCAGTCTAATCGGCTCCTGGCAGGTCTGCTCTTAGCCACTGGGAACTTCAAGCGCGCCGAAACGCGCTATTTAGAAGTTGTGCAACAGGAGCCTGGCGATCCGAACGCTCTCGCTGCGCTTGGAGCTATCGCGCTTCGCACCGGCAATCACAGCGCAGCTATGAAGTATTGGCAAAAGGCATTGGACAATGGGGTCGAGGACGCGGCTCTCTGCTATCGCTACGCAGTGACGGGCGAAGAAACGGGTATGGCTGCGGACGAGATGCGGCGAGCCCTGAAACGGGCAATCCTATTGCAAGCCGATTTCGACGACGCGCGGTACAAGCTGGCGCTACTCGAGAACAACACCGGTAACTTCGCGGCGGCGATAACGCTGCTTCGCGCAATGCACGGAGTATCAACGGGCCGGGCATATGGCTACTGGAGCGCCCTCAGTTATGCATCGATGGAGCAGGGCGAACGGGCTGAGGCAGAAAAGGCCGCACAGCAAGCCATGAAGTTTGCTCAAACCGTTTCCGACCGTCAACGCGCGGCTCAGCTAGCATATGTGGCGGAAACGGATGTCGTTGTGCAGTTCGCGAAAGACGCAGACGGCCAGTCACGGTTCGTCACAACTCGTGTGCCTCATGGGACAGTAGATTGGAATCCATTCATTGAACCCACTGACCGCATTCTGCAGGCGGAGGGACAACTCCGGGAAGTACGTTGCGCCGACGGCAAACTCACAGGACTTCTCCTAGATACTTCACACGGACATCTCGCACTGGCCGTTCCAAATCCGTCACGTGTTCTGGTGCGTAATGGTTCGATGGAATTTACCTGTGGCCCTCAATCGCCGAGACCAATTGAGGTCCAGTATGCCGCAGCCCATGGAAATTCTAGCGACGACGGCATTGTGCGCGGAGTAACGCTTCCATAACGGTGGCTATGCCATAATCACCTCCATGAATGGCCGTGTTCTCGCGGCACTCATCAGCGCCATTTCTTGCGCTGGCGGCTCTCTTGGCGTTGCTGACACCCTGGCTGCGGCCAGGGAGCACGCTGAAAAGGGCGTCGAAAGCGCCCGTTCCGGTAATCTGGCTCAAGCCGAATCCGAGTTGCGGCGGGCCGTCGAACTTGCGCCGGACGACGCCTCGTACCTGACCAGCCTGGGAGGCATCCTCGGCATGGAACAGAAACTTACCGAGGCCAACGCGTATTTCGAGCGGGCCGTTCAGCGCGCTCCAACCGATCCCGTTATGCTGCGTAACCTCGCTGCGAACGAATGGCGTTTGGGCCAGCTTAACAAGGCTCAGGCCCATCTCGAACGGCTACTAGTGATGCAGCCTCAAGATCAGGTTGCGATGCTGCTGCTCGGTATGGTTTCGGAGAACAAGCACGACTACCCGCGCGCGGCGAAGCTGCTTGCTGCCGTGCCTGGGTTGGTCGAGCAGCAGCCGGAGTCAGTGGCGGCGTTGGCCAGCGCTTACTATCACACAGAGCGGCGTCAGGAAGCACGCAAAGTTCTTGAGTCGTTGCTGACGCGGACGGACGCTTCACCAAAAGGAATCTTCGCGGCTGCCGGAGTTGCAGCTGAAGCAAAAGACTATAAAATAGCGGAACAACTTTTCGAATCGGTCCGCTTCAGGTATCCTGATACGGCTGCGCTGAAATACAACGTTGCACTAATACAATTTCGCACGGGCCGTTTCACGCAAAGTCAAAGCACGCTCTCAGATTTGGTCAATACCGGTCAAGCCAAAGAGGAAGCCTACACTTTGCTGGGCACAGTGGAAATGAAGATGGACCTCTTCACCGACGCGATGAAATCCTACACCCACGCTGTTGAGCTGGATCCCAACTCGCTCGGCGCGAAGGTGGGGCTTACGTCCGCCAAATGGGCAGCCGGATTGCGCCCCGAAGCGGAGGCAGAATTTCAACTTCTCCTGAAGCAACATCCGGAAGACGCGTCGGTCTGCGAAAGCTACGGAACCTCGCTGTTGAATGCGGCGACCGACGACGCCATGCTGGCACAGGCTGCGGAGCTGCTGAGCAAAGCCGTGAAGCTTGACGCCTCGCGCGCGGAGCCACACTATGAGCTCGGCATCCTGGAACTGAAGAAGAGTGCGGTGCCCCCCGATTCGTTGCGTCAGGCACTCGAACAGCTGCAGACCGCACTCCGGCTTGGGCTCACCGACAGCAGGATTCACTATGCTTTGGCTCGTGTGTATCGTCGGCTCGGGAGGGAAGGTAAGGCTGCCGCTGAAATGCAGCTCTATCAAAAGGCGCAGGCATCCGAAGGCCACACAGAGCAGACCCGGGAGACCGGATCACTTCAAGCGAAGTAAATGAGATGGGTCGTCGCATTGTTTCTGGTGCTGCTAGTGTGCGGCCTCGCTGCCGTTCCGCACAGCCACGTCGAAGCTTCCGATGAATTCTTCAGCGACGTGACCGCTCGGGCGGGAATTCACTGGCGCCACGTCAGCGGTGAGTCTTCGGAGAGATATCTGATCGAGACCATGGGCGGCGGCGTTGCCTTCCTCGACTTTGATCAGGATGGTCTCGAAGACTTGTTTTTCGTGACTGGAGGCGAAACTCCAGCTAGCAAGGGTTCTACGCCTCCACGGAACGCACTTTATCGAAACCTGGGGAATGGCAAATTTGAAGATGTAACCGACAGGTCCGGTCTGGCCCGGATTCCCTTTTATGGAATGGGGGTTGCTGCTGCAGATTTCGACAACGACGGGTATCCGGACCTTTTCGTTACCGGCTATCCCTCTTGCGCCCTACTCCACAACAACCGCGATGGCACATTCACCGACGTGACGCAAAAGGCCGGTGTGCAGAATGCGGGCCGGTGGGCAGCAAGCGCGGCATGGTTCGACTATGATCACGACGGGCGCCTTGATCTGTTCGTCGCAAACTACGCGAAGTTCTCTTACGAAGGTGGACCGCACTGCGATTATCGCGGTGAACGGACATATTGCGCGCAGGTGTCGTATACGGGCGAACGGCTCACGCTCTATCACAACAACGGGGACGGCAGTTTTACCGATGTAACAAGGGAGGCGGGTCTGTCCGAGCTCATCGGACGCGGACTCGGAGTAGTCACCGTCGATGTGAACGACGATGGATGGCCCGATGTGTTCGTCGCGCGAGACGCGTCGCCCAATCTGTTGCTGATTAATCAGCACAATGGCAGGTTCAAGGATGTGGCGTTGAATGCGGAGGTAGCGCTGAACATGGATGGCAACGCGCGCGCCGGCATGGGCGTGGACGCTGGGGACGTAAATGGCGACGAACGGCCGGATTTCATCGTCACTGATTTCAACGACGAGCAGCACGCGCTATTTGTGAATGCCGGCAGTATTCTGTACCGCGAATGGACGCGCGAATCGGGCCTCGCAGCGGTCACACGCTTTTTTGTGGGATGGGGCGTGCACTTTATTGACTTTGACAACGACGGCAATCTTGACCTGGTGCTGGTGAATGGCCATGTCAACCAGGTGATCGAAAAGACCCGCCTTGATGTCACCTATCGGGAGCCACCACTTCTGATGGCGAATAACGGCAAAGGAGTTTTTCATAATGTGGTCGAGCAGGCTGGCTCTGTTTTCCACAATCGCTATCTCGGGCGTGGTCTCGCAGTGGGGGACTACGACAACGACGGTGGTGTCGATGTCGTGTTTACTTGCCTAAACGATGCTCCCGTGCTTCTACATAACAATGTGGGGCGGTTAAAGCCGTGGATCGGCGTCCGTCTGGAAGGAACAAAGAGCAACCGCGATGCGATCGGCGCAAAACTGACGTTAACGGTTGGAACCAAGACGTCGGTTCGATGGATTACAGGAGGCGCCAGTTATCTCTCATCCCACGACAGTCGGGTGGCATTCGGAGTGGGTAGAGATGCTGCAGGGCCAACCCGACTTGAAATCCGTTGGCCGAATGGTGACGTCCAGACCGTCAACGGATTGAAATTGAACCAATATCAAAGAATCGTCGAATGATGATTGCCGTAATCCGCCGGGGAGCTTTAACCGGAACTCGACTGGCGTAATGAAAACGGGTTCGCTATCATAAAGAAGGTTCGGATTCGATTCCAGCAGTGGCTGTTTGTGTGCCCAAACGTAATTTGGTGTACGCACTCTTCCCCTGGAACCGTGAAACAACACTGAAAGCTTATATATGTACGCTGTAATCGAGACAGGCGGCAAGCAATATCGCGTTGCCCCGGGCCAGACAATAGAAGTAGATACGCTCGCCGGGGATGTCGGCTCGGCAGTTGAGTTCGACCGGGTTCTTGCTATTTCGAACGAGTCAAATGAGCTGGTAGTTGGCGACGCCTTGAAGAGCGCACGCGTGAAGGGCAAAATTGCCGCTCATGGACGCGGGGACAAGGTTCTGGTTTTCAAGTTCAAACGCAAGAAGCAATACAAGCGCACCATCGGTCACCGGCAGAACTATACGCGCGTTGAAGTTCAGGAGATTTTGGCGTAGCGCGGCTGCGTTTAAAGGAATTTCGGCATGGCACACAAAAAAGGTTTAGGCAGCTCAAAAAACGGGCGCGACTCGAATTCACAACGCCTCGGAATCAAGGTTTTCTCAGGCGAATTCGTTACCGGTGGTTCGATTATCGTCCGCCAGCGGGGAACGCAATACAAGGCTGGCAAGAACGTAGGTTTGGGCAAAGACGACACGCTATTTGCGGCTGTGCCGGGCACGGTTGAATTTCGTGACCGCGGCAGGCTGGGTAAATTCGTTAACATCATCGCCGCTCAGAATTAACTCCTTCCTCTACGACCGAGAGGCCTCTGCAAGCTAGGCTGAGTACTGAGCCGGCGGCAGGGTAGCAGCACCACAGATTGTGTTCATCGACGAGGTCATCATCACCGTCAAAGCCGGCGACGGCGGGAATGGATGCCTCGCTTTCCGGCGCGAAAAGTTCGTTCCGCGTGGAGGACCCAGCGGGGGCGATGGTGGCCGAGGCGGCAACGTAATCCTGTTTTCGAGCGAGCACAGCAATACGCTGCTGCACTTTCGATTCAATCCGGAACACACGGCCGAACGAGGACGCCATGGCGAGGGGAGTAATCGTACAGGGCGCGACGGCAAGAACATCGAATTGCCTGTTCCCATCGGAACCGTTGTCTACAACGCAGAAACGAGAGAGCGATTGTTTGACTTCACTGCACCCGGGCAGCGGTTCACTGTAGCGTGCGGCGGCCGGGGCGGGCGGGGTAATGCACGATTTGCCACAGCCACCCACCAGGCACCGACTGAGCATGAAGAAGGCTTTCCCGGAGACCTCCTCAAACTGCGCCTGGAATTGAAACTCCTAGCTGATGCGGGGCTCGTCGGTTTTCCAAATGTGGGTAAATCGACCCTCATCTCCCGGTTCTCGGCAGCAAAACCGAAGATCGCCGACTATCCGTTCACTACGCTCGAGCCCAACCTCGGCGTGGTCCAGGCCGGTGACCGCAGTTTTGTGCTGGCGGACATTCCCGGCTTGATCGAAGGCGCTCACGAGGGTCACGGACTTGGCACGCAGTTTTTGCGTCATGTCGAACGCACCCGCTTGTTGGTCCATGTTGTAGACGTTTCAGACTTCAGTGGCCGCGACCCAGCACACGATTTCGACGTAATCATCGAGGAACTGGCAAGCTTTGGCGAGGGATTGGCGGCCAAGCCGATGATTGTGGTCGCGAACAAGATCGATGCCTGCCAAGACATCGCCCGAATTGATGCAGTGAGGGCGAAAGCGAGGGAACGCGATCTGCCCTTCTATCCCATCTCTGCGATTTCAGGATCAGGGTTGGACGAACTGCGTTTCGCTATCGCTGCGCACGTGTTCCGGCAGACTGAGGACGTTACAATTTCAGTCGGAAGCTAGACTCTGCCGGTGCAGGGCCCGGTCTTCAAAACCGGAGTACGACTCTGATTCGAGCCGTTGGTGAGTTCGACTCTCATTAGCTTCCGCCAGAAATCCGAGTCGTTAGTGACATCTTTCGCCTATCGACGTGCTCCTCCACGGATGTGGTAAGTCTGGGCCAAGGAGAGAAATCAATGGCTAAGGTAAAAGCAATACCGTCGGGCTACCACACGGTAACGCCCTATCTGGTTCTCGGCGATGCCGGACGCGCGATCGATTTCTACAAACAGGCGTTCGGTGCAAAGGAATTGTCCCGTATGGCGGCTCCAGGTGGAAAGGTCGGACATGCCGAATTGAAAATTGGCGACTCCGTCATCATGCTCTCGGACGAGATGATGGGGAACCGGTCACCACAATCGTTAGGCGGCTCTGCGGTCAGCATTTTCCTCTACGTCGACGATGTCGATTCCGTTTTCGATCGAGCTATCAAGGCGGGGGCAAAGAGCGAGATGCCGCCGGCCGACATGTTTTGGGGTGACCGCTACGCAAAACTGACCGACCCATTCGGCCATTTGTGGGGAATTGCAACCCACATCGAAGACGTCGCGCCGCAGGAAATGGAAAAGCGCGCTAAGGAAGCCATGGCGAAACAGCAAGCCGCTGCCCAGGCAGGTTGATCAGCGCCCCTGAGGTTCTCCCACTTGCACCGCAGGCTGGCCTGCGCTTTTACATTGACAAGCAGGCAAAGTAGGTCCATGCTTTGGGAAAGGGGTTATTGTGCGCTGTTCGCGCGTACTCTTCCCGATTGCGACATTTGCCTGGGTCTGCCTCGCATCCGGGCAGTCTGTGGTTTCAGTTCACTCAGGCCTGCTCAATTATTTCGACGGTGAGGTCTTTGTCGACGACCAGCCGCTTCACGACAAGTTTGGGACGTTTCCGACCATAAAAGAGGGCTCCACGCTGCGCACGGAGCAAGGCCGTGCCGAAATCCTGCTCACGCCGGGATTCTTTCTGCGACTTGACGAAAATTCTTCCATTCGCATGGTAACGGTCGCGCTAAGTGATACTCGTGTCGAGTTTCTGAAGGGATCCGCGATTCTCGATTCAACCGGATCTCAGTCTGGTAACTCGCCCGTCATACTGTATTGGGCCTGCGAGGTTCGCTTTACGAAGCCAGGAGTGTATCGTATTGATGCTGAACCCGCACCGCTGCTGGAAGTGTACAGCGGCGAGGCGGAAGTCAAGCACGACGGTGATTCCTCGCCGGTCGGCACCGACGATGAATTCTTTTTTCTCGCTGCGACGAAGACAAGCCGGTACGGGGAAGGAAATTTCGACTCCTTCTATGATTGGGCGAAGAACCGTAGCGACCTGATCGCAGCTGATAATCAATCTGCCGCTCAAAGCATGGCGGATCCTGCTGACGCAAGCAATGGGCCGAGTTTTCCGTTGGGCCCGGGCGTCGATCCAGGAGCCGTCTATGGCGCTCCGGTGCCGTCTTATGGAGGTCTAGGCGTTCCAGTTTATGGCGGTTCGTTTGGCGTGTTGGGCTTCGGGGGATATCCGCTGTATCCGTATGGTCCCTACGGCCTCGGTCCTTCTGTTGGCATGATTTGGGTTGTGCCTCGCTACCTGTACCCGCGGGTCCATACGCACTGGCCAAACAGGCCCGCCCCTCCGTCTCGGGCGACCCCAGCTAACCCGGCTTACCCTCCTGTTCGCGTGGGGCTGCCTCCCTATCACTCCGGACTTCCAACATATCGCCCGTACAGCTCGTATAGGCCGCCAGCCTTCCCGGCCAGCGGCGCGACGCACCGATACGCTCCGACGAGTGGCGCGCCTTCCCGGCCCGCGAGTGTTGCTACCCCACGCATCACTGTCAGGCCGTTCGCAGCACGGCCGATCGGCCATCGCTAGTCCGGACTCCTTGAAAAACTAACTACCGGGTTGGAGCGTAGTAGCCAAGTCTCCACCGGGCCTTCAGTGGAGGAAGACCCTTGGGTTGGTCCAGCTTGACGTCCACCTTCCGATACTTTCCATCGCGCTGTTGATTTACCGGATAGTAGGCCAGCACATACTGGTTGCGTAACTCGATCCCGATGCGCGTCGCGACATAGGGCAAATCATCGGCCTTCGACGCAGCGAACGCCCGTCCGCCGGTCTGCTGCGAAATCTCGAAAAGCAGGTGGGGCCCGGAAAGTTCTGCTGCGCTGAGCCCCAGGTAGTCGAACGGCTCGAAAACACCCATGGCGTAGATCTGAACGTCAGCCTCGCGAACCAGATCCTTGATTTCGGAGGCATTGTAACGACTGTTGTTATCGCCGCCATCGGAAACAATGACGAGCGCCTTTCTTGGATTCTTTGCGCTCTTCATCTCGTGTATTCCCAAATGCACCGCGTCGAGCAGTGCCGTAAGGCCCTGTGGCTCGACTGAGGCCAGTGTCGATTGAATCTCCTTGGCGCTTCGTGTGAACGGAACTGCTAATGACGCGCGATCGCTGAATTCGATCAGAAACGCTTCGTCTTGTGCGTTCATTGTCTTGAGAAATTGCGCCACTGCCTCACGTGATATTCCGATCTTCCATCCCATGCTGCCGCTGGTATCCACCAGGAGGCCGACAGAAAGGGGGGCATCCTCGCCGGAGAACTGCTTGACCTTTTGCTCCTTTCCGTCCTCGAGGATGCGGAAGTCCTGCTGGTTCAGTCCCAGGACGAAACGGTTCATGGTGTCTGTAACGGTTACCGGTATGACGACCAAGGTCGTATCGACTCGGATATCGATCGGCCGATCAGGCGATTGCGGCCAAGCAGAGAACGTCCAGCCGCAAAGAATGAAAGCAACAGACGCTACGTGCCGCACGACTGCACGCCCCTTAAGCGAGGATGAGTCTACCATAGAAAAATTAGGCCGTGAAGATTACACGAATTGAAACGATACGCATTTGGGAATTCCCGCAACTGCTCTGGGTACAAGTTCATACTGACGAAGGTCTGAGCGGACTTGGAGAGACATTCTTCAATGCGACCTCGGTTGAGGCCTACATACATGATGATGTTGCGCCGCAACTGATTGGCCGCGACGCTCTAGCGCTAGACGCCATTGCCCGAGACCTGGTGGGGTACGTCGGATTTCGGTCGACAGGCGTCGAAGTGCGAGCCGCTTCGGCCATCGATATCGCGTTGTGGGACCTATTTGGAAAAGCGGCCGGCCAGCCGGTCGTTCAAATGCTCGGCGGGTGGACGCGTGATCGTATCCGCACCTACAATACGTGCGCGGGCGCGCAATACATGAGGAAGGCCGAGACACAATCGAGCGCGAACTGGGGGCTCGGAAATCAGACCGGTTCTGCGCCTGTTACCGGTTTCGATGACTTGAATGATTTTCTGACGCGAGCGGATGAACTGGCCGAATCCCTTCTTGCAGAGGGGATTACGGCCATGAAGATCTGGCCGTTCGACCCGGCTGCGGAAAAAACCCGGGGACAATACATCTCGAACCTGGATCTCAAAGAAGCGCTCGAGCCGTTCGAGAAGATCAGGAAACGCGTGGGCGATCGGATGGACATTATGGTCGAGTTTCATTCGCTTTGGCAACTGGTGCCCGCAATAAAGATCGCCAAAGCACTCGCGCCGTTTGGAACGTTCTGGCACGAAGACCCCATAAAAATGGACAGCCTGGCTAGCCTGAAGCGGTACGCCGAGGCCTCGCCTGCGCCCATCTGCGCTTCCGAAACGCTTGGCACACGCTGGGCCTTCCGTGACTTGTTGCAGACTGAAGCGGCAGGAATAATCATGTTCGATCTGTCATGGTGCGGCGGCTTATCGGAAGCGCGAAAAATTGCGGCCATGGCTGAGGCCTGGCACTTGCCTGTAGCTCCCCACGATTGCACCGGACCAGTCGTGTTCGCGGCATCGACGCAGTTATCGCTCAACGCCCCCAACGCACTCGTACAAGAGTCTGTCCGGGCGTTTTACAAAGGTTGGTATCCGGAGGTAATCATCGGCGTGCCAGTTGTCAAAGATGGATTCGTCACTGTTTCCGGAGAACCAGGCCTCGGTTGCAAGTTAGCGCACGATGTTGATCAGCGATTTACGGTGTCGCGGCGAACTTCGCCGTCGGGCTGAGCGCGCCGTCTTTCCATCCCTGCTTAAATAAGAAGTTCTATGAAACTCCAGAGCTATACGATCACGCAAGGGAAAGACCGCGCGCCAGCCCGTTCCTACTTCAAATCGATAGGTTTTACAGACGAGGATCTGAAAAAGCCGATTATCGGGATCGCAAACACCTGGATCGGCACCATGCCTTGTAATTTCAATTTGCGCGAATTGGCCGTGGACGTGGCGCGGGGTATTCGTGAGGCCGGTGGAACACCGATGGAGTTCAACACTATTGCTATCAGTGATGGCATCACGATGGGCACCGAGGGAATGAAGACATCGCTAGTAAGCCGCGAAGTCATTGCCGATTCCATCGAATTGGTTGCCAGAGGTCATATGTTCGACGGTATTGTCGCGTTGGTTGCGTGCGATAAGACCATTCCGGGTGCAGCCATGGCACTGCTGCGCTTGAACGTGCCCGGTGTCATTCTCTATGGCGGGACAATTTTACCCGGCAGATACAAGGGCAAAGACATCACGGTTCAGGATGTTTTCGAGGCCGTCGGGGCGAACGCGGCAGGGCATCTCAGCGATGACGAGTTGCTGGCGATTGAGAATGCGGCCTGTCCGGGCCCGGGCGCCTGCGGTGGTCAATATACCGCGAACACAATGGCGACGGTAATGGAGATTATCGGCCTGTCTCCGATGGGTGTAAATGCGATTCCACAGGTGGACGAGCGAAAGCATGATGCAGCGCATCTCTGCGGCGAAGTGATCATGAACGCCGTGCGCAACAATCTGCGCCCACTCGACATCGTCACCCGGCCAGCCATTGATAATGCCATCGCGAGCGTTGCCGCTTCCGGGGGATCGACCAATGCGGTCCTTCATCTACTTGCCTTTGCTCGGGAGGCAGGAGTGCCTTTGACCATTGACGATTTTCAAGAGCTCAGCAACAGAACTCCTCTGTTAGCGGATCTGAAGCCGGCGGGTAAATATACGGCTGCGGATGTCGACAAGGCGGGAGGAATACCAGTGATTGCGAAGCGATTGCATGACGGCGGTTACGTCCAGTCCAACGCGATGACCATCACTGGCAAAACGTTTGGTGAACAGGTACAAACGGTGGCAAAAGAGACGCCAGGACAGGATGTGATTCGTCCTCTCGAGCAGCCCATCAAGAAATCCGGCGGGCTTGTCATTTTAAAGGGATCGCTCGCTCCAGAAGGGTGCGTGATCAAAATTACCGGGTTGAACCGTGCCTCGCAGACGGGTCCGGCACGAGTCTTCGATAGCGAAGAGGGCGCGATGCGTGCCGTGCTGGGTGGCGCAATTAAGCCGGGTGATGTGATGGTGATTCGCTATGAAGGGCCCAGGGGTGGCCCGGGAATGCGCGAAATGCTTGGTGTCACCAGCGCAATCGTCGGAGAAGGACTGTCCGAAAGCGTGGCCCTTGTCACAGACGGCCGCTTCAGCGGAGCGACTCGCGGATTTATGGTTGGACACGTCGCCCCGGAGGCAGCTGTCGGAGGACCGATCGCCGCGGTTCGTGAAGGTGATCTCATTACGATCGACATTGACAAGAGGCAGATCAGTCTCGACGTTCCTACCGGGGAGCTGCAGGAACGGTTCGCGAAATTCAAGGCGCCGGCCCCAAAATATACTTCGGGAGTGATGGCGAAATACGTTGCCTTGGTGGGTTCCGCTGCAGATGGTGCCGTGACGTCGCGGCCGAACTTGCAACCTGCCGCCGCTTCATCTTCTCAAGGCGTATCTTGAATGAGTGACCGCCCCCGAAGCAATAAACCGGTACCTGGAGGATTCATCAGGCTTTCGCGGCGAAGCTGACCAGGTCTTTCTTCCTACAACCGTTGACGAAGTACGTGAACTGGCCAGCAACTGTGCGAGGAAAAGGACCCCGCTAACTTTGGCCGGCGCCGGCACAGGATTGACCGGCGCACGCGTTCCCCAGGGCGGCGCGGTTTTATCTCTGGAGCAGTTCAATGAGATCGAGATCGAACAAGGCCGAGCCCGCTGCGGGACAGGTGCGTTCCTTCGCGATCTGCAAAGAGCAGCTGCGCGCACGAATCAATTCTTCGGACCGAACCCTACGGAAGATCTGGCTTCAATGGGCGGAATTATCAGCACGAATGCCGGCGGCGCGCGTAGCTTTCATTACGGGGCCGTACGGCGCCACGTTCTTGCCCTGGAGGTTACCTTTTTGGACGGCCGGACATTATGGCTTGAACGTGGGCAGCGAGTGGACTTCCCGGTACAACCTGTGCGCGTCCCGGCAACGACCAAGAATTCGGCCGGATATTACCTTCCTCCGGACGTGGAGTGGGTCGATTTACTCTCCGGGAGCGAAGGTACTCTGGGCATCATCACGCGAGCGGATGTGCGACTGTTTCCTGCGCCATCCTCTCTCTTGGCCGGAGTGATTTTCTTCCCGTCTGACATTCATGCCATGGAAGCCGTCGAAGCCTGGCATGAAGTCAACGAGTTGCGGCTGCTCGAGTTTTTGGACGGACGCGCGCTCGACTTCATTCGCCCGCAGTACCCGGATATCCCACCAGATGCAGATGCAGCGTTGATGGTGGAACAGAATCTTCAATCGGAAGAGGACCCTGAAGTAGATCGCTGGTCGCAGCGTCTCGAAGAACAAAACGCGTTTGCTGACAATTCGTGGTTCGGATTTAGAACTGGCGATCACGAGCGATTTCGCGAATTCCGTCACACGCTCGCTATGACGGTGACGGATACTGTTCGACGCAGAGGCTTTTCTAAATTCAGTACGGACTTCGCGGTTCCTTTCCAGTATCATCGCGAACTGTATGCGCAGTACAAGCGGCGGTGTGAGGAGGTCTTCCCAGGCCAATATACGATCTTCGGCCACGCCGGCGACGCGAATAATCACATTAACCTGCTTCCGAGCTCCAAGGAAGAAGCTCTGCGAGGGGAGGAATTGATGTATGAATTTGCTCAGTTTGTTGTTTCGCTCGGAGGAACGGTTGCGGCAGAACATGGTATCGGGAAGACGAAGAAAGATTTGCTGAAACTTATGTACTCGCCCGCTGAAGTCGAAGCAATGAAAGACGTGAAACGGAGGCTCGATCCGCAATGGCTCCTGGGCCAAAACACTATTTTTGAGCTTCCCGCGCCCGCCTGAACTGAGACGCCCTTAACCGCCTACGGAGTTACGAGTACCCTTTCGCTTACGCGGCCGCGGACCTTTGGTGTGAGGGCCTTGGACCCGGCGATTTATTTTGCGGCTGTTGAGATATCTGGAGAGTATAAGTTCCGCGGCATGCTGCGTTCTGGCCGGGCGGGCCCCCAGGCCAGATCCGACTGTCGCCCTCCGTTACAAATAACCTGCGTTTGCCATCTAGGTTTTCGTTACGATCATCTTTCTTCTGAAGGCTATGCGCGCCCTTTTACAGAGAGTGTCCCGAGCAAGTGTCACTGTGGATGGCGCAGTCACGGGAACGATTGGGCGAGGCTTATTAACTCTCCTCGCGGTACGTGACGGCGATACCGAGCGACAAGCTGAACATATCGCGAACAAAGTTCTTCAGTTGCGGATCTTCCCGGACGATCAAGGTAAGATGAATCGCAGTTTAGTCGAGATTTCCGGTGAATTATTAGTGATTTCGCAGTTCACGCTATATGCCGATACGCGAAAAGGAAACCGGCCGTCTTACTCGCAGGCAGCTCGGGCTGAGACCGCAGAACCACTTTATCGGCACTTTATTGAGTTCTGCCGGAAGACCGGCTTAAAGGTCGAAGCAGGCGTGTTCGGGGCCCATATGGACGTTCATTTGGTCAACGATGGTCCAGTAACTTTGATGTGCTATTCGCCTTCAGAGGTCGCGCTTTTGTAGGATTTTGTTTTGTAATGTGTTACTAAGTAGTGGTGTATGGCAAAAACTTCAGCGGGACCGACTAGAGAAATCTTAGAAGCTGCATTGCACGGGCTGGAAATACAGCGACAAAAACTGGACGATCAAATAGCTCAGGTAAGGAGCATGATTGGGTCTCGAGGAAGAGTTTCGCGTGCCGCTCGGGGCGAAGGCGACGGAGGCGGCAGGCCCGCTGTTCAGCGGAGGAAGCGAACCTTAAGCGCCGAGGCAAGAAAACGAATAGCCGCAGCACAGAAAAAGCGCTGGGCCGCATTCCGGAAGAACCAGGGGTAACGGTTTCAAGCGAGGCATTCGAGAGCACTCGTAGCCGAGCGGTCATCCAACGGGTTCAGCATATCGTCCGCAGCATATACCTTGGTGCCTTCATCAGGAAGTATATGATTTTGGGTATTGGCACGGATCTCGCTGAGGTGGACCGCATACGGCAGAGCATCGAGCGTTTTGGCCCTCGTTTTCTAGACCGGATTTTTACCGATGGCGAGCGTTCCTATGCTGCGAGTAAGGGCAATTCGGCCGAGCGCTTCGCCGCACGTTTTGCCGCAAAGGAAGCGGGAATGAAAGCGATCGGTACGGGCTGGAGCCTGGGAGTGACATGGAAGGACTTCGAGGTGGTCAACGAGGGTTCCGGTCGCCCTACATTGCGACTTTCGGGAATGGCTCTGGCGGTAGCGGAGCGTCTGGGTGTAAGACGGGCTTCGATTTCGCTAACGCACAGCGCAGACACCGCATTCGCTATTGTAATTTTGGATGACGGTAGATAACTAGGCGCCGCTAGTGCGGGATGCGGCAACCGAGCGCGTCCTGAGTTGAGCTTCTTCCAGCCTTCTAGATTCCTGATAAGTAAATATCATGCGGTGAATAACCGTCAGGTTACCGAGCACCGCGATCACCCAAAGGACGGGTGCCATCCGGTCAAAGAGTGCGCCGATAATAAACAGGACGATCCGCTCCGGCCGTTCGAGAAATCCGACTTTACAGGTGGGAATAATGTTTTCAGCGCGTGTGCGCGTATAACTGATCATTACGGACGCAGTCATGACTACTGAAGTCAGAACAACGTATGAAGGCCGGTTGATCGTCCCGTAGTAAACCAGTAGACCCACCAAGAGAGCCAAGTCAGAATAGCGATCCAATACGGAATCGAAGAAACCGCCAAATCGAGTCACTTGATTGGTGGCACGCGCCACGCGGCCGTCCACCATGTCAAACAGCCCGGCAAAGATAATTATGCAGCCCGCTGTCCGGAAACTGCCGACGGCTAGAAACGCCGCGGCCACCATGTTAATCACTAGGCCGAGGAACGTAAGGACGTTCGGATTGATCTTGGAAAGAGCCAGTCCCCGCACAAGCAGGCGGATGACCTTGTTCGCACCCAGCCCAATTGCGCGCGTATACGTCATTTCTGCTTCCCCAGCGCGTAACCTCGCTTACGATGCGGCGGCATCGTGTATGGTAATGAGACTCAAGATTTCCATTTCCCTTACGCCGTCGGGTATCTGAATTTTTACTGTGTCACCGACTCTTTTGCCCAACAGGCCTCTGCCAATCGGCGAACTCGTCGAGATCTTTCCATTGGCGACATCCGCTTCTTCGGTGGTAACCAAGTTGTAAGTGCATTCCTCTTCCTTATCCAGATCGAGGACGACAACATGGGACCCCAGACCAACCCGATCACGAGGGATTCTGGAGAAGTCGACCATGGAAAATTCCCTTAGACGCGCCTGAAGATGCCCCAGGCGGGCATTGACCCAAGCCTGCCGCTCTTTCGCGGCATGATATTCGGCATTCTCGCTCAAATCGCCATGGGCGCGGGCTTTCAGGATCTCTTTTGGAAGTTCGTTGCGCAGTTCGTATTCCAGTGCCGAGATCTCATCCTGTAGTTTCTTTTTCAAGTCCTCCATGCGTACTCACTTCATTATAGGGAAGCGTCCAGGCCCGCCATCCGGGACTTCCAACGGCTCCTTTCAAGTGGGTTTGAGCAAAGCATAAGTCAAATTGTTACAATCATGTATAGAGGATACCGCCTAGCCCAATGGCCAGCAAACCGCCGTTCGCCCAGGGAGCCCAAGTCGAGCATGGAAAGTACGGTCTCGGCTCGGTTCTTTCTTGTAATGACGACTATATTGTGATCAAATTCGACGATCATGGCGAGAAGAAGTTCGTGACCTCGATCGTTCTGCCGGCATTGAAGAAAAGTGACCGTCAACCGCCTGCCGAAAAACGGCGGGCAAGCCGCAAGAAGACGGTTCCGGCAGCCGGTGGTGCAGCCTAAAAGTTCTGCAATGAAGGTTGGGGTTGTCGTATTTCCCGGCAGTAACTGCGATCACGACGCTTGGTACGCCATATCGCAGAACCTGGGGCAGCAGGCGGAGTTTATCTGGCACGATTCGCGATCGCTTGGCAACGTAGATGCCGTGATACTTCCAGGCGGCTTCTCCTATGGCGACTATCTCCGCTGTGGCGCCATCGCCAAGTTTTCGCCGGTGATGGAAGCCGTCAAAGACTTTGCGCGCGAAGGTGGGCTCGTTCTGGGAATCTGCAATGGCTTCCAGGTCCTGACGGAGGCGGGCCTGCTACCGGGCGCGTTGGTGCGCAACGCGAATCTTAAGTTTATCTGTAAGTCTGTTCCCCTTGAAGTCGTCACCACCGATTCGCCCTTCACGCATCAAGCCGTGAAAGGCCAGACAATCACCCTGCCGGTAGCGCACGGGGAAGGCTGCTACATTGCAGCAGCGGACGAGCTCAATCAACTCGAAGCAGAAGATCGGATTGTGCTTCGCTATCGGGGAAACTGCAACGGCTCGATGCGGAATATCGCCGGGGTCTTGAATAGAGACCGCAATGTGATGGGCATGATGCCTCATCCGGAGCGTGCCGCTGATCCACTTGTCGGGAGTACAGATGGGCTTACCATCCTGGCTTCTCTGGTAAACGCTGGAGTGACAGCTTCGCGACTATGACGATCACGCCGGATGTGATCGTCGCCCATCAGCTTAGTGCTTCCGAATACGACAAGATCCTGAGCCTGCTCGGCCGTGAGCCAAGCATCACTGAACTTGGCATTTTCAGCGTGATGTGGAGCGAGCATTGCTCGTACAAGAGTTCGCGTATTCACCTGAAGAAACTGCCAACCGAGAGCCGACGTGTACTGCAAGGCCCCGGCGAAAATGCGGGCATCGTCGATATCGGCGACGGCATTGCTATCGCCTTCAAAATCGAGTCGCACAACCATCCGAGCTTCATAGAACCCTTTCAAGGTGCAGCGACCGGGGTCGGGGGCATCTTGCGTGACATCTTCACCATGGGCGCAAGACCGATAGCTGTAATGGACTCCATACGCTTCGGCAAACTGGACGATCCGCACACGGGCGTGCGCAACCGCCGTGTGCTCGAAGGGGTCGTTTCGGGCATCGCGCATTACGGTAACTGTTTCGGTGTGCCAACCGTCGGCGGAGAGTGCGTCTTTGAAAAAAGCTATGACGGCAATCCACTAGTGAACGTCTTCGCGCTTGGCGTATTCCGGCACGACGAGGTTTTCTACGGCAAAGCCAGCGGCATTGGGAACTCGGTGATCTATGTAGGCGCGAAAACCGGGCGCGATGGCATTCACGGAGCTTCCATGGCTTCGGCCGAGTTTACTGAAGAATCGAAGCAGAAACGTCCCAACGTTCAGGTCGGCGATCCGTTCATGGAGAAGTTGCTTCTCGAAGCCTGCCTGGAAGCGATGAAGACGGGCGCAATCGTTGGAATTCAAGACATGGGTGCGGCGGGCTTGACCTCCTCTACGTGCGAGATGGGTAGCCGGGCTGGAACGGGCATCGAAATTGACTTACGGTTTGTGCCCCAACGTGAGCCTGGCATGACTCCGTACGAAATGATGCTGTCGGAATCACAGGAGCGAATGCTGTTGGTCGCCGAGCGGGGCCGCGAAGAAGAAGTTTTCTCCGTATTTCGGAAATGGGGGCTGGATGCCGTAAAAATCGGTGTGGTCACCGGGGACGGTATGTTGCGGGTTAAGGATCACGGTACGGTCTTCGCCGAGATTCCGAATCGCGCGCTGGCCGATGAAGCGCCCAAATATAACCGGCCGTTCACAACCCCACTACGCATCGCTCCGCTCGATGGGCCGAACATTCAGAGCCATGATCTGACGGCCGATCTGAAGAACCTGCTGGCCTCAGGCGATCTGTGCTCAAAGAGTTGGATCTACGAACAATACGACTACCAGGTCCGCACGAACACTGTCGCGGGTCCCGGTCACGATGCCGCGATTATTCGCATTAAGGGTACGAATATTTCGGTAGCCATGGCGCTCGATGGGAATGGCCGCTATTGCGCGCTCGACCCGCGCGAAGGGACGAAGCTGATCGTGGCCGAGTGCTGCCGGAATCTCTCAACAGTGGGAGCCCTTCCAATTGCCACTACGAATAACTTGAACTTCGGCAATCCCGAGCGGCCGGAGATTATGGCGCAGATCGTGGGGTCGATCGAAGGTCTGGCTGAGGCCTGCAGGTTCTTCGAGGTGCCGGTGACGGGTGGCAACGTCAGCCTATACAACGAAACGCTCGGAACCCCGATTTTCCCGACGCCTGTCGTCGGCATCGTGGGTATCCTCGAGACGGGCGTGCCGATGCCGTTGACGTTCAACCGGGCCGGGATGACGATTATCCTGGTTGGCGGACTCGGTAATCCTGGGAGTCATGAGTTAGGTGGCACGCAATATGTGAAGGTCATTCATGACTCTCTGTGGGGGAAGCCACCAAACCTCGACATGGACTACGAGAAGCGGGTTCAATTGACAATTCGGGAACTCGTACGGGAACGTACCATCGAGTCGGCCCATGACATCGGTGAGGGTGGCCTGGCGATAGCCTTGGCCGAGTGCAGCTTCGGACCCGAAGGCATGGGGGCGGATGTAAATCTCGAGTCGGGCTTAAAGCCTGAAATGCTCCTCTTTCACGAGGGCCCTTCCCGAATTTTAGTTTCCACAGCCGATCCACAGAAAGTTTTCTCGATTGCCAGAAAAAATCGCGTTGAGGCAGTTGAAATCGGCGTTACACTCGAATCGAGAGTGGTGATCCGTAACAGAAATCAGCTGTTGATCGATAGTCGCGTTGACGAACTGAGAGACATCTGGACCGACTCACTGCAACACCTCCTCCAGAATCCCGTCCTGGTGAACACGAATGTCTGACCTCGCAGCAGAAGATCTGCCGTTCGACAAACTCCATGAAGAATGCGGCGTCTTTGCACTATATGGCCATCCGGAGGCCTCGAATCTCGTGTATCTGGGGTTGTATGCGCTGCAGCACCGAGGGCAGGAAAGCGCCGGCATCGCATCTAGCGATGGCCGCAAGATTCACAGCATACGAAAGATGGGCCATGTCGCGGAAATCTTCACTCCCGACGTATTGAACCAGCTTCCGGGCAGCTTGGGCATCGGGCACACACGATATTCCACTGCCGGCGATACAAGCATTCGCAATGCTCAGCCGTTGTCCGTCGCCTGCAGTAAAGGTCAGGTTGCGGTAGCCCACAATGGGAACCTGACGAACGCCATCGAATTGCGGCGCGAACTTGAGGAAGATGGCTCCATTTTTCAATCCACCAGTGATACGGAAGTCGTCTTGCACCTAGTTGCCCGGTCGCGCGAGCGCACGCTGGCTGGGGCGCTGCGAGATGCCCTGTTGCAAATTGAAGGTGCATTTTCACTAGTGTTCCTGGCCGAAGACCGCATCATCGTAGCGCGCGATCCACATGGGTTCCGGCCTCTGGCGATTGGGCGTTTAGACGTCCACGACGGCGCGCCAGCCACCGTTTTCGCTTCCGAGACCTGCGCGTTCGACCTGATTGGAGCTACCTATGTGGGCGATGTCGAGCCTGGAGAAATGGTGATCGTCGGTCCGGAAGGGATGACTCGCGAGTTTTATACGACGCCGAGGGCGAGGGCACACTGTTCATTCGAGCATGTTTACTTCTCCCGGCCCGATTCGATCGTGTTTGGCAGAGCCGTTGCGGAATCTCGAGAGCGCATGGGCCGCTTGCTGGCAATCGAGCATCCGGTCGAGGCCGACGTCGTGGTGCCTGTGCCTGATTCTGGCGTGGCGGCGGCCATCGGTTATGCTGCCGAGTCGGGTATTCCGTATCGCCAGGCGCTGATTCGCAACCATTACGTTGGACGCACGTTCATTGAGCCTTCGCAGGCCATTCGCGATTTCGGTGTAAAGCTGAAGCTGAATCCCGTCCGGCACCTGCTGGAAGGGAAGCGCGTCGTGCTGGTAGACGATTCCATCGTACGAGGCACGACCAGTCGCAAGATCGTTAGAATGATGCGTAGCGCAGGTGCGCGTGAAGTGCATTTGAGAATTTCGTGCCCGCCAACGATTTCGCCTTGTTACTACGGAGTAGATACCCCGACGCAGCGTGAGTTAATCGCGGCGAACAACACCATCAAGCAAATCGAAGGGTATGTAGAAGCCGATTCGCTCGCCTACTTGTCTCTTAACTCGCTGCGTGAGTCCGTGGGCGATACGGACGCTCGCTTCTGCTATTCGTGCTACACAGTGCGTTATCCGACGCTAGTGCAGATCGACGAGATCGTCTTAGCGAAGACAGGTTGCTGCTGAGTTCCGCGCACGCTCGAGTTCATTTAAAAGCATTTCGCGCAATTGCTCGGTCAGTGGCCCGCGTTCTTTGAGCGTCATCTGTGACGTATCAATGGATGGCAGAATGCGCAATTTCACCTCCCCTGAAAGTACTATGGCTCCGCCGAAGGGTAGAATTTCGCGGGTGCCGATGATGACTACGGGCACGATGGGCACTCCCGCGCGAATCGCTATATAAGCGCCACCCTCCTTGAATGGCCGCAAATGGCCATCGTGTGAACGTCCCCCTTCGGGAAAAATCAGCATAGAGATGTTTTTCCGGCGGATCGTTTCAGCGGCCACCTGCAAGGTCTTCACCGCCGCCCGCGGGTCCTCGCGCGGAACAGGTATGTGTCCTGCTCTGCTTAGATGCGTGCCCAGAAAAGGGATCTGAAACAGACCCCTCTTGGCCAGGAAGCGGAATTGCGCGGGAATGTGGGCCAGTACTACGGGCGTGTCCATGTAGCTCAAGTGATTTGAGATGAAAACATAACTCGCTGCAGGATCGATTCCATCGAGCCCTTCGACGTGAACGCGAACTCCGCTCACCGCCAGCAGTGTGCGCGCCCAGCCTCGTGCTACCCGGATCTGTAAAACGCCGGTGTTGTCGAAAAATGAGACGATCAGGCTGACGGTACCGAAGAAAATGGTTGCCAGGACGATCGCAGGATCGGCGATCAACAGGCCGCGCAGCTTTCGCATGAATGCTTCATCTTATTAGAAGTGCGCGGGCTTCCCCGACCAGAAAAAGAGAGCCGGTGAAAAAGACGATGGCGTTGGGAGGCGCAATGTACGCGATTTGAATTGCCTCAGCGAGAGTTCCCGTAAGCACAGCGTCCGGGTGACCGGTAACGGCGAGGATCGCCTCCGGGCGCAGGGCTCGAGGAAAGCGAGGCGTGGTGAGAATCAAGCGGCGAGCGAGCGGGAACAATTGTGCGGTTACTTCTTCTATAGCCTTATCGCGCATCGCGCCGTACACGATCCAGACCGGGCGATCAGAACAAAAGCGTCGAATATAAGCGACGAGCGCTGCGGCACCGGCCGGATTGTGTGCGCCGTCCAGGACAAAGTCGGGATTCTGACGAACGAATTCCAGACGTCCGGGCCAGCGCACGTCTCGGAGCCCGGCTTGA
>Ga0126381_100002061_pt1 | contig 21704 bp, 18 predicted proteins | sample PanSoiMetPlot_28_FD_96465 | JGI IMG/M metagenome (GOLD analysis project Ga0126381, IMG submission 96465) | Tropical forest soil microbial communities from Panama - MetaG Plot_28 | ecosystem: Environmental > Terrestrial > Soil > Tropical forest > Bulk soil | place: Panama | collected 2016-02-17
CCTATCCGCGAACTCCGAGTCTGCGGAGGCGCCCCCTCACCCCAACCCTCTCCCCCTAAAGGGGGAGAGGGAGCGCGACTTTCGTGCCCACCTCACATGCGATTGCCCTGCCCTTCAGGGGAGGGTGAAGCGCGCGACCGTTGTGCAGGGTCAAGGGAGAATCGTCCATGCGCCGAAGCTTTCGCCAGATCATCAACGCGGCGGTGGCGGAAAAGCGCTTCCTCGTCGTGCCTGGCGCGCACGATGCGCTGAGCGCACGGCTGATCGCGAAGATCGGCTTCGAGGCCTATTTCATCGGCGGTTTTCCGGCGGTCGGCGCGCGCTACGGCGTGCCCGACATCGGACTGAAAGGCTTCGGCGAAATCTCCGCCTGTGTGCGCGACATCATGGCGGCCAGCGATCTGCCGGTCTTCGTCGACGGCGATGACGGCTATGGCGACGTCAAGAACGTCGTGCACACGGTGCAAAGCTACGAACGGATGGGCGTGAGCGCGATCCTGATCGAGGATCAGCAGTGGCCCAAGCGCTGCGGCCACATGGCCGGCAAGAAGGTGGTGCCGGCCGAGCTGGCCGAGGCGAAGATCCGGGCGGCGTGCGCCGAGCGCCTCAATCAGGAGACCTGGATCCTGGCGCGGACGGACGCACGCGCCGTCTACGATCTCGACGAGGCGCTGCGGCGCGCCGAGCGCTTCATCCGCGCCGGGGCCGACGGCATCTTCATCGAGGCACCGCGCAGCGTCGCGGAGCTCGAGATCATCGGCAAGGCGTTCGACGTGCCGCAAATCTGCAACCCGCTGATGGGCGGCCACACCCCGATCCTCGGCATGACGGAGCTGGCGGCGCTCGGTTTCAACTGCGCGGTGCTCGGCATCGATACGCTCATGCACGCCGCCAAGGCGGTCGAAGCCGTGCTCGTCGACATGAAGTCGGGCAACTTCGCACGCCGCAACGACGGCATGGATTTCGAGGACTACAAGAAGCTCGTCGGGTTCGACAAATGGGTCGGGATCGACGAGCGGTTTGCGCCGCCGGAGTGAGGTGCTGCCGCCCGCCCCTCAGCCGGTCGTTCAGAAGGTTGTGACGGTTGCGGTGAATCCGAGCCCGAGTGACAGCGAGTCGGGGCTGGCACCGCCGGGAACCGGGCGGAAGCCTCCACCTGTGTCGTGGATCTGCACATCGGGGCTCAGGATGGTCCGGATGAGCGGGTTCGTGCCGACCTCGCACACGTCGATCACGCCGTCGCCGGCGTGGGCGACGGACCCATCGGGATTCGTGCAGCCGCCAATGTCGAAGATCTGCGCAATCTGCCGACTGACGGAGGATTGAGGATCCGCAGCAATGCGTGCCGTGAGCAGCGCGGCGAGTCCGGCAACGACGTCCCGTTGCACCGCGGCCTGCGGTACCGAGCCGGCAAGCACGCCGCCCGACAATTGGGTCGCAGAGACCATGCACGATAGGCGCGGCGCCTCGATCGCAAATCGGATCGTTACGCTGCCGCCGAACGGCAAGTCCAGGGTGAAGGTGGGCGCGACGGACCCGATTTGCGGTGTAAACGATGTGAATCGTCCGGCGGCGATTTGCCCGGTCAACGTCACCGCGGCGGCTCCCGGCGCGATGGCGAACCCGCTGGCGGTCTTGACGCCCCTGACGAGCGTGAGATCGGCGCGTTGATCGACGGTCAATACCGCCTGCTCGGTCGCCAGCTTGGCGAGCACCACCAGGCTGCCGTCCGTCAACGCCCCGTCGATCCCGCTCTGCAGGTCCAATCCCGAGTTGGCCAGAGCGACGAATACGCTGCCCAATTGGTTGTCGGGCTTGCCGTCGCCGTCGATATCGACTGCGTCGTCGCTCGGGTGGACGGGCAACCTGAGCTGATTGAGAACGAACCCCAGTGTCAGCGCGGGGTTGGGCAGCGGTGGCGGCGGCGGAGGCAGCGCGGGCGGTGGCTGGCCCGGTGGGGGCGGCAGGCCGGGCGCGGAGAGGCCGAAGAACGCGTTGAGCGGTCCGAAGCCCTGCGCATGCAAGGCCGCCAATTCGGCGAGGACCGATTGGGCGTCGCCCTCGAGCTCGAGCACGGCCTCGCCGCGCTGATAGCGGACACGCAACGTCTCACCTGCCATGGCCTGCCCCTTGTCGGCCGATCTCGAGCCAACCTGGCAGCCGTTCGCCGCCCGCGCGCGGTCAGCGGCCGTGCGGAGGCAGCGCCACTGAGCGTGGTGAGTTCGCGGCGTCGATCATCGGCCTGGACGCCTGCCCCGCTCGAGTATTCCTCACTCTCGGTCTTGCATAGTCAAGCCGACATCGACGATCGGTTTGCGCCGCAGGAATGAGGCTCATCGGCGTAGGACAATGGAGCCGAGGGTATGCGGCACGCCGGGCGCATTGGGGTTCTGCGCGGGGTCGAACGCATCCGAACCGCGGCTCGGCGCCGACAGGCGACGCGGCGTGCGCTTCGCCTGCTTTTCCGCCGGCGGCTTGTCGGCCTGGGGCTTCTCCGCCTGCAGCTTGGCAATCTCGTGATTCAATTGCTCCTGGCCGGCGGCGAGCCGTTCGACGGTCTGACGCAGGACGGCGAGATCGCGCGCCATCATCTCGATCTGCTGGCGTTTGGCCGAGGCTGCGGCCGGCTCGCTCGCGGCGGTCGTTGCGGGCTGCGCAATCGATGCGGCTTGCGCCGGCGGCGGCGCCGACGTCTCGACCGCGGGGAGCGCGGCCGCTGGCCCGGGTGCGGGATCGGGCGTCTGCGGGGCGGGCATTTGCTCCGCCGAGGGCCGCGCCGAGAACGGCGGGGCCCATGGGGCCGATGTCGCGATCATGTCGCTTGCTGGACCGCCGTACGACCGCCAAGCCCAGATCGCCGTGGCACCGAGGCAAACTGCGATCGCAACGCGCGCGAGGTTGCCTCGTTTGCCGGGCGATGGCTGCGCGCGCGGGATCTGCGCACTGAGGTCGGCGGGGCCAAGCGTCACCGCCGCGAATGATCGAGAGATGTGCGCGTCGGCGGACCGGTCGGACGCCGGCCCGCTGGGCCGCGCATCAGGCGTATCGCTCGCAGCCTCGTGAGCTAGCCTCGTCAACGCTTCCTCGACGCCGGTGAACCGGTCCTTCGCCACCGTCGGGACGACATTGCCGTCAAAGAGCGGATCGGCCCGCGTCGCACTCAGTGTCGAAGCCATTGACACCACCTCGCCCGTTCCACTTGTCACGCTGACACCCGGCCCCGCTGCGTGGCGCGGCAAGCAGGTCACTCGGGCTTGACCAAAGGAAGGCAACAGCGGGGACTGGTTGGGGCAATCCGGCGCAGGGTGAAGAACGTGTCGGGACCAATGCCGGTGCTCTTGTCCGGCGCGCGGAGCCGTTGGCCAGAGAAGGGGTGTGGCAAGCGGCGCCTCGCTCAGCCGCAGATGCGGATCACGCGCAGATTGTTCGTGCTGCCGGATTGGCCGAACCGGATGCCGGCGTCCCCGACGACGAGGTCGCCGAGCCGGGCGACGTCCTCGGCCGCGCCGTCGCCTCGGCGATATTCCGGGCACTGCGTGCATTATCCTAGATTGCAATTTCCTTGATACTACCTTAGCGTGGATCAGTGTCCGGTTGCGCTGCCCGGCGCCGGGGCGATCCCTTCAGGTGCGGTTATGCGGATATGGGACCAAGTCGCCAAAGCGTGCCCGGCGAAACCCGGATGGTGCTGCCTGTTTGCGAGCGACGGCCCGGACGTGCAGGCGGCAAGCCCCGTGAAGTCGCCGAACTGGTCGAACATCAAACCCTGACGGAGTTTCGCCCGATGCGCATCGGACATCTCGTTCTCGCCCTGCTCGGCCTGGCTCTCCCGCTCTGTGCGCCTTCCGTCGCGACCGCGCAGGCGCAGGCGATCAACACGGCACAAGTGGAAAAGCTGACGACCGACTCCACCGCGGCGCGGGCCGCGATCGAGAGCGGAGGCGCCGCGGAGGTGGCGTGGAGCTGGTTCCTCTGGCTCAACATGCCGCTGACCGGAAGCGCCCCGAAGACATGGGAAAGCTGGCGGGCGAGCAGCACCGTCTATCTGCCGAACGGCCAGGAGCCGCCACCCTGGGGACAGACGCCGCCACCGCCGGCCGCCGTGATCGCGCAGGCCCAGAAACTGGGCCTGAACACCAATCTTCCGTTCCACAACCTCGACAGCGACGTGCAGTCCGACGGGCTCGCGTTGCGCGACAGGTTCAACCAGAACGTCCGCTATCAGATCCTGATGAACCAGGACACCTTCGCCTACATCGTCCAGAACGGCATCTACAACGTGAACGGCCAGCAGGCGATGGCGCAGGCCAACAAGCCGACGGATTTTCCGCCGTCCGCGTTCGAGCTCAAGACCTCGTGGATCTGGATCGGCGCGGACCAGAGCATCTTCAACCAGCTCAACGGCAAGTACTACATCGTCAATGCCTACTACGCGCTGGTCGACGGCAGCGGCAAGCCGAACGGCCTGTACAAGGTCGGACGCGCTGCGCTCACCGGCATGCACATCATCTCGAAGCCGGTGCCGCAGTGGTTCTGGGTCACGTTCCAGAACGTCTATGACGCGCAATACACCGAGGCGACCAACAAGCTGCCGATCCCGCCCGCGGTCATGCAGGCGAACCAGAAGTATCGCAACCAGCTCAAGAGCCTGGGATCGATCTTCGCCAACTACCAGCTGATGGGCACGCAGTGGCAGTTCGTCGATGGCGCCGGCAAGCCACTCCTGCTGGCCAACTCGCAGATTGAGACTGCATTCCAGCAGGCCTCGTCCTGCGTGACTTGCCACGCGATCGCGGGCTACTCCGTCACCAACGGCTACTTCAACATCGCCAAGCAGCAGAATGGCGGGATCACCTACTACACGGGCAATCCCCCGCAGACGAACGGCTACAACCCGCTCGATTTCGTCTGGTCGCTCAAGCGCGCCCAGTGGCAGCGCTAGCGCACGTTCCGTTCCTCCGGAATCGACACATGCCCTCGATGTTTCGCTTGCGCAAGGTCTTGTCGGCGAGGCGGCGTCACCCCGGATTAAATCCGGCGCGGCCTTCGCCGCAATATGCGCCGGCCATGAACCCTCACCCGCGCCGTCCGGGCGCATAGGAGCGATGTCATGAGCGTTCTGTCCCTTCCGCGCATCTATTTCACCGGCTTCATCTGCTGGGACCCGGCGACGGGAAACAACAACGACTATTTTCCGACCTATGACGACGAGCAGGCCGCGCTCAACTGGGCCTTCTTCCAGCAATTCGACATCAACATCACGCCGGGCAATTTCCAAACCACGTTCCGCCCCTGGGTGATCAACAATCAGACGGTCAACTTCCCGCCCTCGCAGGGAGGCCCGGTAACCGGCATCCCGGGAGAGTGGAACTACTTCGGAGGCAACGGCACCTACTTCGTGCAGTACACCGATCCGAGCCAAGGCATCGACCGCAGAAGCCTGATCACGGGCGGCCTGATCAATCCGGGCCAACCGGTGAGCAGCGATCCGCTGATCGGCCAGCCGGTCACGCTGCTCGGCGATCCGTTCGGCGATCCGCAGCCCAGGCCACCCGGCCGGCTGATCGACAATAATCCGGTGTCGGTCTACAGCAGCCAGATCTACTACAACAGCATCACGGTCGGAGGCGGCAGCATCGGCTTCTCGGCGCCGCGCGACCAGCGCATGCAGTCGCGCTTCATCAACTTCACGCGCAACTTCAACCTGACGGCCGCCGGCGGCGCCTCGGTGACCTGGCAGGCCTGCTTTCCCGCCGGCCCGAACCTCAAGATCAACGTTGGCAACTCCGCGCTGCTCAGCGCGTTGCAGACCGCGATCACCGGCGGCCACGCCAAGGGCATCATGGTCCGGTTCAATACCTACCTCAATCTGTACTTCCAGAACGGCTACTTCAACAACGTCCAGCCGCGACCCAAGTCCGCGAGCGATCTTCCGGCGGCGTACGCGGCCGCGCTGCAGAGCGGCAATCTGTTCTCCAATCCATGCTACAGCCGCGTGGTTGGAACCATCGGCCCTTGGTACGCCGACGAGCTCTCGACCTGCCCGGAAGGGCGCTATCTCGCCTCGCCGCCGAACACTTTTCTGTGCAATCCGCGCGCCCCTTCGCCATGCTGGCCGGCTCCCGCAGGGCTCGCCGAGATGGTCAAATCGGCGCACCAGGCCTCCATGCAGACGAGCGCCGGGATCGGCGGCCCGATCAACGTCCCGGTCGCCAGACTCAAGCCTGCGGCTCAGCTCGGCGTGACGCTGATCGAATTCGACGACAAGAAGAACGTGCTGTCGATCGACCTGCTCAACACATTCCCCGAATGGTTCTGGGAAGGCGAAAAGGTGAATTTCAAGGACATCCAGGTCGGCGTTCTCAGTAATGGCGCTTTCACGCAGCTGACCAGCGCTTCCGGTCCCAAGGTCACCCTGTCCTACGCGCAATACGCCCAGCAGAACTACGAGAAGGCCGGCGGCGTCGTCGATCTACCGCTCGCTGCCGGACAGGCCGATTTGATCCGCAACGGCCTGCTCGCCTTCCAGGCCGACCCGTCGGTCTGGGTCGCGGTGCAGGATGACGACGGAAAGATGCACCCGAGCCCGAACCAGATCATTCTGACCGAGACGCCGCTGACGGCGCAGACCGATCGACGCGGCATCTATCTCAATGAGAACGAGACGACCGCGTTCCAGATCAGCGTCAAGAACAAGGGCAAGCCCGCGCCAGGTGCGAGCGTGCTCATCGTCAAATACAATCCGCCTGACGCGCTGGCCGGACCGGTCAATGCGATACCGGCGCAGGGTCCGCAGGTGGTGAATATCACCAACGGGCAGCAGACCGTCATCACGGTGACGCCGGACGGAGAGTCCCCCGTCCAGACCAACGCGACGATCCTGCAGGCGAATGCGAACGGCATGGTCACCGTCAACGTGAAGGCGGCGAACCCGGGCTTCCCGGTTTTCGTGTTCTATCCCTATCTCGCGGGGCAGCCGCAACCGGCGGCCACCGGCTCGTTCGACGAGGTGGGCACCGCGATGTTCACGACGATCCGCGTCCTCACCTACGACGACGCGTTCGTGGATCAGTTCGTGCAATTGTGGAATTCGACGCTCGATCCCGTGCAGGCGTGGAATTTCATCTACTCCAATATCCTTTATCTCTACGACATGATCTTCCCGGTCATGCTCCGGTTCGTGCCGCTCGGCGACCGCCAGCGCGTCGAAGCCGCGATCGACCAGGTGCTGGCGCTGATCGCGCCGAACTATTTCCCCGAAAGCACGCTCGCCATGCCGATCACCCGCGACCTGTCGCGCGGCAAGCGCACCGTGCTCGAGCTATGGGGCGGCCTCGTGAAGCGGAATTATCCGCCGCAACCGATCAGCAAGCCGGTCGCTCAGCCGAGCGCGTAGGCCGCGCGCGCTCAGCCCGCGATGAAATCGTGCACGTCGCTGGGCAGCGGCCGGCCCGCGGCGTGACGCTCGGCCACAAGGTCGCGCAGCATCACGAGCAGGTCGGCGTTGCGGCGCTCATGCAGGCCGACGACGCCGCCGAGCGGCGTGCCGCCAAACACGCACTTCACCACCATCTGGTTCCACGCATCCGTGTCGAAGTGGTCGCGCGGATACGGATTGCGGCAAGCGACCGCCTCGAACAACGGCGCAATCGACGAGCGCACACCCTCGCGCGCGCGCCCAATCAGGCTTGGGCCAGCCGGAAGGATCGCCAATCCCTTCATATATGAGACGTGCTCGGTGATCTCGGCGGTGGCGCAGAGCCGTTCCAACCGCGCCGCGAAGCCGCGATCCTCATCGTGATGGGTCGCGAGCAGGAGCGCGACGCGCCCCGCCTCGTTCGTCGCCCAGTGCTGCGGCTGCCAGGCGTCGCGCAGATCGTGCGCAGCGGCGGCGTCCTCCGGCGCGAGCGCCAGCATGGCCCGGCCGAGCTTGCGCCCAGCGAGCCCGAGCGCGATGACGAGCTTGCGCTCGTCCGCTCCGGCCTGCTGGCGCGCGATCTCCTGGTCAAGCCATGCGTATGCGTCCGGCGCAAGCGCACGCTCAAGCCATCGGCGCAACAGTGCAAGCGCCGCCGCCGGATCGACCGTGGCACTGCGGGGCAGCGCAGAGAGTGTCGCGGTTGTCATGCTCAAGTACCCGGGATGTATCGTTGCAGCAGCAGGGTGATCGGGAAGCCCATCATGGCAGCGAGCGCCGGCAGCGCGTGGCCCGCAGCACCAAGCAACGCGGCATCGACCAGCGAGATGCCGGCGATCAGCAGCGCGACCGCGCGCGGCACCGCGCCCGGCATCGGCCGCGCCGCGAGAAGGTAGACCGCATAGGCCGCGCAGCCGATCAGCGCGAGATAGACGAGCGCGCCGACCACGCCATTCGCCAGGGCCGGCAACGCGAGCACCATCGGCGCGATCAGCAAGAGCAGCGGCCACAGATTGCCAACCCGATCGAAGCTCTCCTGCTGCGCCGCGTAGGTCAGCCCCGCCACGTAGGCGAGCAGCGCACATGCTGCGGGCACGATCGCGGTCGGCAGGGCTGTCGTGGCGGCGGCCGCGGCGCCGCAATAGACCAGCGCGCGGCACAGGCCCATGATCATCGGTGCGGCCGGATTGCCCTTGTGGAAGGAGTCGTACAGAACGATCGCGAGAGCGAGAAGCGCGCCCGCCGCTGCGGCCAAGAGGCCCGAGGCGCCGAGCAGGACGATGCCCAACGCGAGCGTGCCGAAGCCGAATGCGCACACTGTCGCGGCGGATATTTCGCCGGCGGGGATCGGGCGCCGCGGCCGTTCGCGCGCATCGATCGCGCGGTCGAAGTAGTCGTTGAGATACATGCCGCCGACGTACATCACCGACATCGCGAGCACGACGACGCCGGTGTGCCAGCCTTGCACAGTGTCGGTCACCAGCGCGGTGCCGGCCAGAACATTCGTCCAGACCGTCGGCAGGTTCGATACGCGTCCGAGCTTGAGCAACGTCTCGACGGTCGGCGCTTTCGTCGCCATGACGTGCATCGCTTGACCTCGGCGCCGACCCTGCGTACTTGCAACCTTAGTTTGAACATGAAAACCTGAGCCGTCAATCCCGCGCGGCAGCGCGGCCCTCCGTCTGGACTCGAACCGGAAGCGCGCATGCATCCGACGCTCGTGCTGCTTGTGGTGGGTCTCACACCGGATCTTCTCGGCCCACACACGCCACGGCTCGGCGCGCTCGCCGGCAGCGGCGCGATGCGCCCGCTCGCGACAGTGACGCCGGCGGTGACCTGCTCCGTGCAGGCGACCTTCATGACGGGCGGCCTGCCGCGCGATCATGGCATCGTGGGAAACGGCTGGCTGTTCCGCGACCTGATGGAGGTCTGGCTCTGGCGGCAATCCAGCCGTCTCGTTTGCGGCGAAAAGCTCTGGGAGACGGCCAAGCGGCGCGACCCGGCGTTCACCTGCGCCAACCTGTTCTGGTGGTACAACATGGCCGCGTCGCACGATATCGGCGTGACGCCAAGGCCCATCTACAAGTCGGACGGCAGCAAGTTGCCCGACTGCTATACCAAGCCCCTCGAACTTCGCGCGGAGCTGACGCAAAGGCTCGGGAGCTTTCCGCTGTTTCATTTCTGGGGGCCGGCGACCTCGATTGCGGGCTCGCGCTGGATTGCCGAAGCCGCCCTGCATGTCCGCCGTACGCGCTCGCCGACGCTCACGTTGGTCTACCTGCCGCACCTCGACTACGATCTACAGCGGTTTGGACCGCACGATGCGCGTATCGCGAAAAGCCTGGCCGAGATCGACGCGGTGGCGGGCGATCTCATCGACGATGCGCAACGCGACGGCGCGCGGGTCGTGGTTCTTTCCGAGTACGGCATCACGCCGGTCTCGATGCCGACGCATATCAACCGCGCCTTGCGGGCCGCCGGCTTGCTGCGCGTCCGGCTCGAGGACGGCGGCGAACTGCTCGACATTCCGCAATCGGCGGCTTTTGCTGTTGCGGATCATCAAATCGCACACCTCTATGTCTCGGACCCCGGCCTGATCGGCGAGGTGCGCTCGATCGCGAGCGCCTTGCCGGGCGTCGAATGCGTGCTCGATCGTTCCGAGCAGCGCGCGATTGGCCTCGATCACCCACGCTCCGGCGAACTGGTCGCGCTCGCGCGCCGGGATGCCTGGTTCACCTATTACTACTGGCTCGACGATCGCAATGCACCGGATTTTGCGCGGCTGGTCGAGATTCATCGCAAGCCCGGCTACGATCCGGTGGAACTGTTCATCGATCCTTCGATCCGCGTGCCGAAGCTCGCGCTGGGCTGGCGTCTTGCGAAGCGGGCACTCGGGCTTCGCACGGTCATGGACGTCATCCCGCTCGATGCCGCTCTCGTGAAAGGGTCGCATGGCCGGCCGACTGACGAACCGGGCGCCGGCCCACTGTTCATCTCCAGCGAGCCGCACCTGCTGCCTGAGAAGCCGGTCTCCGCTACCGACGTGAAGGAGGCGATCCTCGCGCACGTCTTTGCGTGAGCTCGATTCGAGCCGGAACCGATTTTTGTTGAATCCGCCCGATATCTATTATAGGTTGCATTATGGCAGCCCGCGGCTTGGCCGCACGACGAAGGAGGTATCTCCGATGTCAGATCAGGACGCCAATACTCCTACTCCGCATGGATCCGAACCTGGCAGCAAGAAACCGAACTTGCTGTGCCCCTGCTGCGGCTCGCGGCTGGCGCTCGCTGCAGAAAACGGCAGCTCGCATCTCATCGCCGAGGACGTCGGCGCATCGGTGCCTGCTGGTACGATGTTCATCGATCCGCATGCGCACATGATCTCGCGCACGACCGACGATTACGTCGCGATGGCCCGCGCCGGCGTCGCCGCAGTGATCGAGCCAGCCTTCTGGATCGGACAGCCGCGGACCAATCTCGGCGCCTATGTCGATTACCTGTCCACGATCATCGGTTTCGAGAAGTTCCGCGCCGGCCAGTTCGGAATCCGGCACTACTGCTGCGTCGGCCTCAATTCCAAGGAGGCGAACAACGAAGCGTTGGCCGAAGCGGTGCTGGAGGCTCTGCCTCACTTCGCCGCCAAGGACGGCGTCGTCGCAATCGGCGAGATCGGCTACGACGAACAGACTGCGCTCGAGGACAGATACCTGCGGCTGCAGATCGAGCTTGCGAAGGAGCTCGAACTCCCGATCATGATCCACACGCCGCATCGCGACAAGAAGCGCGGCACCTTGCGCACGATGGACGTTCTCGCCGAGCACGGTTTCGATCCACGGCGCTGCGTCATCGACCACAACACCGAAGAAACGGTGCGCGAGGTGCTGGACCGCGGCTTCTACACGGCGTTCTCGATCTACCCGAGCACCAAGATGGGCAACGAGCGCATGACCGAGATCGTGCGCCAGTTCGGACCGGAGCGGATCATCGTCGACTCCGCGTGCGACTGGGGCGTGTCCGATCCGCTCGCGGTGCCGAAGACCGCGATGCTGATGGCGCAGCGCGGCATCCCGGCTCAGGTGATCCGCCAAGTCACCTACGACAATGCGCTCGCCGTGTATGGGCTCTCGGGCACAATGAGGGAAGCGGATTGGCTGGATTCGGCGCCGATCGACCAGCGCGGCCTGTTCGAGGGAAACAGCGTCCTGCGCGGCGGTCAGGCACCGCGCATCGAGACCCCGCGCCGCTCGTTCGAGGATCTGCGCATTTCCTGAACTGTCCTGGCGCCGGATGTGCGCGGTTGAGCCGCACCGTCACGACGGACATCTCGATGTTCCGTACGTGATTGATGGCGCCGCGCCGCACGCGGCGCCGGCCAGGATACCCACCCTCACCCCCCGACCCGGATGATGCGCAGATTGTTCGTGCTGCCCGACTGCCCGAACGGAATCCCGGCGACCACGACGACGAGGTCGCCGAGCCGGGCGAAGTCCTCGGCGCGCACCGTCGCGTCGGCGATCTTCACCATCTCCTCGTAGGAGTGGACGTCGTCGGAGCGCACGCTGTGCGCGCCCCACATCAGCGCCATCCGCCGCGCCACGCCCAGGTCGGGCGTGATGGCGAGGATCGGCAGCGACGGCCGCTTGCGCGAGATGCGCGCCACCGTGGTGCCGCTCGAGGTGAAGCCGACGATCGCCTTGGCGCCGATCGCCTCGGCGAGGCCCGCCGCCGCCGCCGCGACCGCGTGCGGGGCGGAGTCCTCCTCGACGTCGGCGCCGGCCGCAATCAGCGAATGATAGAGCTTGTGCCGTTCGGTCGAGCAGATGATGCGGTCCATCATCGCCACCGCCTCGCGCGGATACTGGCCGGAGGCCGACTCGGCCGAGAGCATCACCGCGTCGGCGCCGTCGTAGATCGCCGTCGCGACGTCGGAGGCTTCCGCGCGCGTCGGCGTCGGGGCGGCAACCATCGAGTCGAGCATCTGCGTCGCCACGATCACCGGCTTGGCGGCGATCCGGCAGGCGCGCACCAGCTCCTTCTGCCGGCCCGGCACCTCCTCGGGCGGGATCTCGACGCCGAGATCGCCGCGCGCCACCATCAGGGCATCGACCAGGCGGACGATCTCGTCGATGTGCGCGAGCGCCGCCGGCTTCTCGACCTTGACCATCACGCCGGCGCGGTCCTTGATCAGCGCGCGCGCCTCGATCACGTCCTCCGGCCGCTGCACGAACGACAGCGCCACCCAGTCGACCCCGAGGCTCAGCCCGAACTCGAGATCAGCGCGGTCCTTCTCGGTCAGCGGCGAGAGGTCGAGCACCGTGCCGGGCAGGTTGACGCCCTTGCGGTTGGAGATCGCGCCGCCGATGACGACGGTGGCGTCGATGTGGTCGTCGCCGAGCCCGGTCACGCGCGCCCGCACCCGGCCGTCGTCGATCAAGAGGTCCTGGTTCGGCACGATCGCGGCGAACACTTCCGGGTGCGGCAGCGGGATCGCGCTCGCATCGCCGTCGCTGCCGGAGCGCACGAAGCGGATCTTGTCGCCGGCCGCGACCGTGATCTTGCCGCCGCGAATGGTGCCGACGCGGATCTTCGGTCCCTGCAGGTCCTGCAGGATCGCGATCGGCCGGCCGACCTCGGTCTCGAGCGCGCGCAGCGCGGCGTGCACCTTCGCGTGGTCGGCCTGGGTGCCGTGGCTGAAATTGAGCCGGAACGTATCGACCCCGGCGAGAAACAGCGCCTTGAGCATCTCCGGCGAGTTGCTCGCCGGCCCGACGGTGGCGACGATCTTTGCGCGGCGGTTGCGGTGCATCGCTTAAGTCCTTCGAATCGAACCAGTGAAAATCCGTAGCTCGGCTGGAGCGCAGCGACAGCCGGGACAGCGGCCCCGCATTTCGCTGCGCTCAATGCGGGCTACGAACACCTCACCCCGCCGAAGCAGTCTGTAAGCGTCGGACTTGGCGAGAACGTGTCGAAGATGTTCCGTCTTTACGATTCGCGTTCTATTGATTCGCGCCGTGTATGGCATCGATCACCGCCGCCGTCACGTCGGCCGTGCGCGCCCTGCCGCCGAGATCGGGCGTGTGGCAGCGCGGGTCGGCGGTGACGCGCTCGATCGCCGCCATCAGGCGATCGGCGGCCGGCTTCTCGCCGAGGTGCTCGAGCATCATCACGGCCGACCAGAACGTGCCGATCGGGTTGGCGATGCCCTTGCCCATGATGTCGAAGGCCGAGCCGTGGATCGGCTCGAACATCGAGGGAAACGTCCGCTCCGGATTGATGTTCCCGGTCGGCGCGATGCCGAGCGAGCCGGCGAGCGCGGCGGCGAGGTCGGACAGGATATCGGCATGCAGGTTGGTGGCGACGACGGTGTCGATCGAGGCCGGCCGCATCACCATGCGCATCGTCATGGCGTCGACCAGCATCTTGTCCCAGGTCACGTCGGGGAACTCGCGCGCGATCTCGGCGGCGATCTCGTCCCACATCACCATGGCGTGACGCTGGGCGTTCGACTTGGTGACGACGGTGAGCAGCCGGCGCGGGCGCGCGCGGGCGAGGCGGAAGGCGAAGCGCATCACCCGCTCGACGCCGGCGCGGGTGAACATGGCGACGTCGGTCGCCGCCTCGAGCGGCGAGCCCTGGTGCACGCGGCCGCCGACGCCGGCGTACTCGCCCTCGGAGTTCTCGCGCACGATCACCCAGTCGAGCTCCTTGTCGGTGACGTGGCGCAGCGGCGAGGTGATGCCCGGCAGGATGCGGGTCGGGCGCACATTGGCGTACTGGTCGAACGGCTGGCAGATGGCGAGGCGGAGGCCCCACAGGGTGATGTGGTCGGGAATGTCGGGGTGGCCGGCCGAGCCGAACAGGATCGCGTCGTGGCTGCGGATCCGGTCGCGGCCGTTCTCCGGCATCATGCGGCCGTGCTTCCTGTAGTACTCGCCGCCCCAGTCGAAGTGGTCGACCGCGAAGGCGAGGTTGCCGTCGCGCCTCGCGATGGCGTGCAGCACCTCGACGCCGGCGGCGACGACCTCGGTGCCGATGCCGTCACCCGGAATGGCTGCGATCTTGTAGGATTTCATGGAGACACCGTGGGGGAATGATACCGGAGCAGATGGCAGATCGATCTGGCCATCGCAATACCGGCCGCATCAGTCGATCCCTCCGATGTGACCTTGGACACTCGGAAGAAAGCCGCATTCGGAGAGTAGCGTATCGTACGTGTTTCGGCGGTGATGAGCCGAAATGCTCTTGACCCATTGGGACCAGGCGCTAGACGCCGAGCGCTCAGCGCTTAGATCGGAAAACCGATCGTCCTCCTCGGTTGCTCCTTGTCCGACCGAGAGCGCCCTGGCGCACGGGACATGTTCACGGGAGACGCCAGATGCCGCTGCCGGGAAGTGTTGTCGCTGCGCCGCAGGGCCTGCACGGGTTCGATGCCAACACTGTGCTCAATCGCCCTATTTGCGAGATTGCGAAAGCAAGGGGGTTTGAATTTTGTATTCGATACCTGTCCCGCCAGGACGTGCAGCCGGCGGGAGACCTGTCCGAGGCAGAGGCCAATGTCATCCTCGGTGCGGGGCTGGCCCTGATGCCCGTTCAGCACGTTGCCCCCGAGAATTGGTCACCGTCGCAAGCGCTGGGGACCAGGAACGGAAAGAATGCGGCCAAGCATGCGCAGCAGATCGGCTTTCCTGAGGGGGTCAACGTCTGGCTCGATCTCGAGGGCGCCAAGAGCTCGACCCCGCACGAGACGATGATCGCGTACTGCAACGCATGGTTCGCCGAGCTTGCGGGCGCGGGATTCGTTCCCGGAGTATACGTCGGAGCCGGATCAATTCTGACCGGCAGCGAGCTGTTCTGGCGTTTGACGACCAAACATTACTGGAAGTCAGGAAGCCGGGTTCCCGACATTCTGCATCGCGGTTATCAGCTCATTCAGACAATCATCCGCAACGACAAGATTGACGGTGTCGAAATCGATCGCAATCTCACCAAGAACGACAATCTCGGCGGTTCCGTGCTGTGGCTGTCCGCGAGTGGATTGGCTCACGCGTGAATTCCCGAACGGCCCCCCGCGGCCCTCGTTGCGGTGCGCAATGTCTGCAGTTGGGCGGCCCCGGTTCGTTCCAACGGCTGGCTGTTGAAGCCCGGTCCGTGCTAATTCTCGGCGGGTCCACATCCGTTCAAATGGCCGACGGCATCCTAGATGTCTTCCCTGGCAGAGCTCCCGGAAGTGATCGGCTTCTTCAGTTATTCGCGCGAAGACGACGAGTCCTTCACGGGAATGCTTTCAGCTCTCAGGGACGGCATTCAGCGGGAATTGAGCGCGCAACTCGGCCGCTCGAAAAAGACGCTGCGGTTGTGGCAGGATCAGGAAGCAATCGCGCCGGGCACGCTGTGGGAGTCGGAAATCACGACTGCGGTCGAGCAATCGGTTTTTTTCATCCCCATCGTCACACCGCGAGCCGTCAACAGCGGTTACTGCGATTTCGAGTTCAAGCAGTTTCTCGCGCGCGAGCGCGCGCTCGGCCGCAACGACCTGGTCTTTCCAATACTCTACATCACGGTGCCGGCGCTCGAGGATGAAACGCAGTGGCGAGATCATCCGGTGCTCTCGGTCATCGGGAGGCGCCAATATGTCGATTGGCGGCAATTCCGCCATCTCGACGTTCATTCCACCGCCGTGCGCGAAGCGATCGAGCGCCTGTGCACGAAGATCGTCGCGGCACTGAGCCGGTCCTGGGTATCGCTCGAGGACCGTCGCCGTCTGCAGGAGGCCGAGGCCCACCAGCGCGCGGAGAGTGAACGCCGCCGGCGCGAGGCCGACGAACGCCAACGCGCGGCGGAGGAAGCGCGTGCCCGGAAGATTGAAGCCGAGGCGAAACGCGTTGCCGAGGAGCGGCAGCGGCAGGCAGCCGAGGCGAAACGATCCGCGCAGGAGCCGGAGCGCGGCAGGGACGCGATCGTCGAGGAATGGCATGCCACGACGCGCGGCGGTGACCCGGCCGAAACCAGACCGGGTCGGAGAGGCCTCGGCGGGCTGCTGACGAAAAGCACGCGTCCATTGGCATTGGGAATCGGACTTCTCGCAGCCTTTCCGCTTCTCGTCTGGCTCAGTTTCTCGTGGCTGGACCAGATGCTCAATCTGTCTGATCTGGTGGCGGCCGAAGGAAGCTCACTGGAGCTGAGCTATCCCGGCTACACGCCGCTGCTCATCGGCTACTCGGCGGCGATCGTCGTCTACCTTGCTGCTGCGGCGGTTCTCATCGGCAAGGCCGTTGCATCAAGGTTGCCGTTGGTCGGCTGGAGGGCGGCCGGGTTCTGGGTCGCCTCGCTCGCGGTGGGCATCGTTCTCGTGAGGTTATGCCGGCTGATAGTGCCTCTGCAGATATTCTATCTGCCCTAGGCGGAAAGAGATGGATATCACCGTCAGGCGCAAAGGACCGGGGCCGCTTGCGGCCGCCTTTGCGGCGTTCTTTTGCCTCTGCGCAGCCTGTCAGACGGCTTTGGCCGAGCGCCTCGTCTTTACGCTGTCGACGCACCGCCTGATGAAATTGGCCGGCCGGGGTGACGTGATCCTGTTGACAGGATCCGTGGAGCAGGATGTCAGGACCGTTCCGCGGCGATCCGGGTACGACATCATCGCGACCATTTCCAAAGCAGGCGGCGAAATATCGGCTCGTGACGCCGCCTCAGGCACCGCATGGGTCGATTTCGCGGATGTTCCCGCGTATTATTGTTTGTTGTCCAACAAGCCTTTGGACCAGATCGCAACTTCAGATATCCTGACGCGGCACAAATTGGGACTGGGAAATCTGCCAATTTCGTTGAACAACGTCTCGCTAGCCACGTTTCGGGCGTCACCGAGCAATTTGCAGGCGGCTCTCATCGACCACATGAAAGAGCTGGGCAAGTACCGGGAGCAGACGTCTGCCGTGACTTTCTTGACCCCTCAACTCTTTCGCGCCGAGATTCCGTTTCCGGCAAACAGCTCGACGGGAATTTACAACATCGAGGTTGTCCTGCTGGCTGACGGAAACGTGTTGGCCAAGGAGGCGATTCCGATAGAACTGGTGCCGGGAGACTTTGCGACCACGATTGCGCCATTTGCCTCGGAGCATCCCACGTTGCTCGGCGCCGGAATATTCGTGTTCGTCGTGATCGCGCTGCTCGTTGCCGTGAAACTGGTCACGGGCGATTTTCTCTACCTTGTTCGATGGTGAATCGGTCGAGGCCGCGTCGCGGACCATGGGGGTCTGCCCGGCCTGATCGAGGATGCCATCGGGAAAAGCATCTGCCCCGGCACGGCGGGCCAGGCGGCAAAATCTCCTTGACAGCGGCTCACCTCAGCGCGTCGCCTGAAAGGATGTCATGGACGGTTGGCGCCGGGCTGGCCGTCCGTGATAGATGCGGCGCGTGACGTGCGGCGATCCAGCCGTCCGACGCGCGGCTTCCTCCAGCGCATCGAGTTTTGCGAACTTTGTTTCGGCGAGCTGCCGATAACACCGATTTTCATGGTCGAGCTTGGCGACCCGGGCCTCGCTTTCCGGCGCGCCTTGCGGCGGCTCGGACAATTGACATTTCGGGAGCGGCTCACGCTCCAGCAGCGTCCGGTCCGCGATCTTGCGTGCGCGATTTCGCGAGACGGCATCCTGCAGGGCATTGAGCTTCGCATGCTCGATCTCCGTCAGTTGCCGATAGCACTGGTTTTCGTAGTCGAGCGTGGCCGCACGCGCCTCGTTGCCCGGTACGCCTTCCGGCGGCTTGGAGAGATGACATTGCTGGATCTGGCGTTTGAGCTGCGCCTGACCGAGCCATTTTTGCCCGCCCGTTTCGGCCCGGCCTGCTTGCGCTGTGCCGCACAGGGCGATCGGTGCGATCAAGAGCAGCATGAGAAAGCAGCGCGCGGACATGCTCTCATCTCTTCTTTTTGTGGGAGGCGATCAAGCGTTTGCTACGAATGTGGCAACAATCAGCACGCGAAACGATCTGCGACTCTGACGGGTACATCATCGCTGACGGTGCTGGTGTCCGGGTCGGGGCGCCCTGCGAGCGGACGTGAAACGGAGAGGCCGGGCTGTGCACCTGGGCATCGACGCCGGCAGAATTTCCTTGACAGAGGCGATATTGTTGAATATCCAATGATTGGAAATTCAACATGATGGCCTTCGCCCGATGTCGCGTCGATCGGCAGCGGACCGGTTGGTTCGCCAAATTGCAGACAGCCTGCCTGCGCGGCCCCTGACGGTACGGTTCGGGCCCGATGTGGCGCCCGTGCGCAATACGCCACCGGCCCTGGCCCGGCGCTTCCACCAGATAACCGTCGCGATGGTCGCGGACTCGCTGGCGGATGCCGAGCTCACGCCGTTGCAGATGGCCGCCATCGCCTACCTGAACCGGGAGGACGGGGAGCCGGGGCTGGATCAAAACGCCCTTGCGGCGCGGCTGGGTGTCGATCGCTCGCACGTCACCCTGCTGGTCGAGGAGCTCGCGGCGCGGGGGCTGATCGAGCGCCGCCTGAATGAAGCGGACAGGCGCGTGCGCCTGCTCCATCTCACGTCCAAGGGCGAAAAGCTGTTCGCACAGGTTCTCCCCGCCAACGTCGCCGCTAGCAAACGAATTCTCGAACCGCTGGCGCCGCATGAACGCAAGCTCTTCGTCGACATGCTTCTTCGCGTGATCGCGGCAAACGGCGCACACGCCCGGCCCGGCGCCGGTCGGCGCAACGCCCGCAGCACGGTGAAAGGCCCCAAGGGTGAGAGGAGGCCGGCATGAACGTTGCCCGCAGAGCTTTCCTGCATCTCGCCGCGAGCGCCGCCGCGCTGCCGGCCGTGTCGCGCAGGGCGCGGGCGCAAACCTATCCATCGCGGCCAGTGCGCATCATCGTCGGCTTCGCGGCCGGAGCCGCGAGCGACACCTTCGCCCGCTTGTTGGGTCAGTGGCTGTCGGAGCGGCTCGGCCAACAAATCGTCATCGAGAACCGCACCGGCGCGGCCACGAATATCGCCACCGAGGCGGTCGTGCGTGCGCGGCCGGACGGATATACGCTGCTCCTGGCGACTCCCGCGAACGCGATCAGCGCGACACTCTACGACAATCTGAATTTCAACTTCATCCGCGACATCGCGCCAATCGCGACCTTCGTCCGCGTCCCGTTCGTCATGGTGGTCAATCCGTCGTTTCCCGCCAGGACCGTTCCCGAGTTCATCAGCTACGCCAAAGCCAATCCGGGAAAGGTCAACCTGGCATCAGGCGGCAACGGCAGCGCGTCGCACGTGGCCGGCGAGCTGTTCAAGATGATGGCCGGTGTCGACATCGTCAAAGTGTCGTATCGCGGCGATCCAAACATCGATCTGCTCGGCGGACATGTCGACGTCTACTTCGGCCCCCTGCCTGCCTCGATCGCGCACATCAAGGCGGGCAAGCTGCGTGGACTGGCGGTGACGACCGCGGCACGCTCGGAAGCCCTGCCGGACCTGCCGACGGTGGGCGAGTTCGTGCCGGGCTACGAGTCGAGCGGGTGGTACGGCGTCGGCGCACCCGCCGGTACGCCGGCCGAGATCGTCAACAAGCTCAACCGCGAGATCAACGCCGCCCTCGCCGATTCCAAGCTCAAGGCACGGCTCGCCGACCTGGGCGGTACGGTGATTGGGGGCTCGCCCTCCGACTTCGGCAGGTTCGTCGCCGCGGAAACGGAGAAGTGGGCCAAGGTGGTGAAGTTCGCGAGCATCAAGCCGGAGTGATTCCCCGGAGGAGGCGCATGAAAGTCCCCCGCAGAGCTTTCCTGCGTCTCGCTGCCGGCGCGGCGGCACATCCGCTGGCGGCGCGGATGGCATGGGCGCAAGCCTACCCGACCAGGCCCGTGCGCATCATCGTGGGCTTTCCAGCGGGCGGCGGTGTCGACATCGTCGCACGCCTGGTCGGTCAATCGTTGTCGGACCGACTTGGTCGGCCTTTCGTGATCGAGAACCGAACGGGCGCCGGCAGCAACATCGGCACCGAGACAGTCGTGCGTGCGCCTGCGGATGGATACACCCTGCTCCTGGTCACCGCGGCGAACGCGTTCAACGCGACGCTTCATCCGAACCTCGGTTTCAATTTCATCCGCGACATCGCTCCGGTCGCAAGCATTGCCCGCGCGCCCTTCGTGATGATCGTGAATCCATCGGTTCCGGCGAGGACCGTTGCGGAATTCATCGCCTACGCCAAAGCCAATCCGGGCAGGATCAACATGGGGTCAGCCGGCAACGGAAGCGCCGGCCACGTGTTCGGCGAGCACTTCAAGGCGATGGCCGGCGTCGACATGATCCATGTGCCTTACCGCGCGTCCGCCGTCCCCGATCTGATCGCCGGACAGGTGCACGTCGTATTCGCCGACATGGCGGGGCTCGCGTATGTCAGGCCCGGCAAAGTGCGCGCACTTGCGGTGACGACCGCGACGCGCTTGCCGGTGTTGCCGGACGTCCCGACCATCGGCGAGTTCGTGCCGGGTTACGAGGCGAGCGGCTTCCTGGGAATCGGGGCGCCGAAGGACACGCCCGGAGACATCGTCGACAAGCTCAATCGAGAGATCAATGCCGGCCTTGCCGATCCCGGCGTAACGTCGCGGCTTGCGGACCTGGGCTATACGGTGTCCGCAACATCGTCCGCCGAGTTCGGCAGGCTCATCGCCGATGAAACAGAAAAATGGGGCAAGGTCATCCGGGCGGCGAAGATCCATCCGGCCTGAGCGTCCACTTCAACGAAATGGAAAGAAGAACCCGGATTGGCCGCCGGTCTCGATGCCCTGGGCCGAGCCGGTCGCTTCGCCGCCGTCCTGTTGCTCGCGCGAAGACCGCGCCCAATGCCGGCCGTGCCTCCTGCCGCGGTGTCGCGCCTCGGCGCGGCGTCTATGCCCGCTGTCGAGCTTCGTGTCCGGCACCGGCGTCGTTTCGCCGGCGCTGCTTTGCGGGGTCGCCGGCGGCGGACCCGCAGTGCCTGCGCCCGCGGCGCTGCCCACGGTCTGCGTATTCGTCGGTGCCGGTGATCGAGGCCCCGACGCAGGCGCGCCGCGATCCGTCGGATGATCACCGCCCGGGGTGGTCATGCGGCTGGAACCTGCCGACCGCGCGCCCTTTTTCTCCGCGGGTGCGATCTGCGACTCGGACTGGAGAACCTGCGCGGCACGCCGGTCGACAACCACGAACGCGCCGATCAACACAGCCGTGCTCAACGCGAGAGCGCCGAGCGTCACGGCCGCCATCACGATGGTGGAGCGATTCGACATGCGGTGCTCGTTGACAAGATCGCGGCC
>Ga0126381_100002062_pt1 | contig 21697 bp, 16 predicted proteins | sample PanSoiMetPlot_28_FD_96465 | JGI IMG/M metagenome (GOLD analysis project Ga0126381, IMG submission 96465) | Tropical forest soil microbial communities from Panama - MetaG Plot_28 | ecosystem: Environmental > Terrestrial > Soil > Tropical forest > Bulk soil | place: Panama | collected 2016-02-17
GACCGGGCGATTTCCTCCGGGAGCCGAGCGGAAGGATTCCGCAAGGTTACCGAAGAAACCGGACCCGAAACTGGTCTGCGTAAACGGCGCATCCTTGCGCTCGCGAACTTTGACAGGGCGCTCGGTCAGAAACTGCTTGAGGTTCGACCAAAAGTCATCAGGCACCAGGATAGCGGGCCGTCCGAATCTGGGGACATAGGGCCGCGGCTGATTTACTTGGCTGGAAGGCTGCGAGCCTGTCGCAGGCACACTAGGCTTCGGAGCGGAATGAGGAACAGGTTTGTTGATCTTACTCGGCACCGTTTATCCCCTAAATATAGACGGACTCGCCCCGCCTTTGGTATCCCTCAGGGATAGGATTCCCTGAGGCCGGGAAAGGTTGCGCGCCCCTGGCGGCTGACACCTATCTGCTGTTCATTGTAACATACGTAGTTCAACTGCTTTTCGATGTTTCCCGCCGTGCACCTGAACGAACGGACGGCAGCAATATAGGCAAAGAAGGGACTATCGGAACGCTCCAAGCTATGGCCGAACCACTTGAACTCAAAAAGACGCTGAACCTGCCCAAGACCGACTTTCCGATGAAGGCCAGCTTGCCTCAAAACGAGCCGAAACAGCTCGATGCCTGGTACGCGGGAAACGTTTACGAGCGAATCCTCGAAGCGCGTAAAGGCCAACCGCTTTTCGTGTTGCACGATGGGCCGCCGTACCCCACCGGTGAAATTCATCTGGGCACCGGCCTCAACAAAATCTTGAAAGATTTGATCGTCAAGACGAAAAGTATGGCCGGCCACTATGCGCCCTACGTGCCCGGATGGGATTGTCATGGTCTTCCGATCGAGACGCAAGTGGAAAAGGAACTTGGCGGCAAAGGCAAAGTGCCTCCTGCTGAGTTTCGCAAGCTGTGCCGCGAATTCGCAACGCGCTATGTCGAGCAGCACAAACGCGATTTCAAGCGCCTCGGAATTTTCGGCCAGTGGAATGATCCTTACTTGACGATGAGTTTTGACTACGAAGCCACCATCGCTCGAGCGTTTCTCGACTTCATGGAAAAAGGCTACGTCTATCGCGGACGCAAGCCGGTCTACTGGTGCATTTACGATTCAACCGCGCTCGCGGAAGCGGAAGTCGAATATGAAGATCACACTAGCCCGTCGATCTGGGTCAGATTTAGGTTATTGCGAAACGTATTCAACGAAGGCGGGCCAGACAGGAATCTTGGCGGTGACGTTGATGCTGTTATTTGGACAACCACTCCATGGACTCTCCCTCATAACCGCGCGCTCGCATTCCGCAACGAGTTCGAGTATGCGGTTGTAGAAACCGAACAGGGCAAGCTTCTCCTGGCCGCTGACCGCATTCCGGCACTGCAAGCGGAGTGTGGAATCAAGGAAGCCAAGGTCCTCGAAAAGATTGAGGGTGGGCAGTTTGAGGGTGCCCGATTCCAGCACCCATTCCTTCCTATTGAAGTGCCAGGAATTCTTGCCGACTACGTCACGCTCGATCAGGGCAGCGGCATCGTGCATACGGCTCCCGGCCACGGTGCGGATGATTTTATTTCGGGACAGAAATATAAGTTGGAGATTTACGCGCCGCTGGACGACAAGGGCCGCTATCTCGAAGGCCTGCCTGAATACAAGGGCAAGGACGTATTCAGCGCGAATCCTATTGTCGTGAAGCTCCTGCAGGATCGTGGCGCGCTGCTCGGCCTTCACGACTACAAGCACACCTACCCGCACTGCTGGCGCTGCCACAATCCGGTGATTTTCCGCGCCACCGAGCAGTGGTTCATCAACATGGATCAGGCCGCGCACGGCCGTCAAAAAACGCTGCGCCAGGAAGCGCTCGAAGAAATCCATCAAGTGAAATGGATTCCGGCGTGGGGCGAAGACCGCATGTACGAAATGATCGAAAAACGGCCGGACTGGTGCGTTTCACGCCAGCGCTTCTGGGGCGTCCCGATCATCGTTTTTTATTGCGATGGCTGCGGAAAACGCCTCGAAGATTACCAAGCGCTGCAAAACGTCGTGAAGTGGTTCGAAAAAGAGGGCGCCGACGCGTGGTACAAGCATTCGCCTGAAGAACTGTTGCCGGCCGGCACCAAGTGCGAGTGTAGCGCGTCAAAGTGGCGCAAAGAAAACGACATTCTCGACGTGTGGTTCGATTCGGGCTCCTCGCACCTGTCCGTGTTGAAAGGCCCCGAATGGCCTGCGGATGTTTATCTCGAAGGTCCGGATCAATATCGCGGCTGGTTTCACAGTTCGCTGCTCGTGGCCACGGGCACGCGCGATGCGGCGCCGTATCGCGGCGTAGTCACGCACGGCTGGACGCTCGATGAGCACGGGCGTCCTATGTCCAAACATCTGGGCAATGTTACTACTCCGAAGCAGATCAACGAGAAGTGGGGGGCAGACCTGCTTCGTCTCTGGGTTACATCGGTCGAATACCAGGCCGACGTGAAAATGAGCGAGCGCGTCATGACCCAGCTCAGCGAAGCCTACCGCAAGATTCGCAACACTTTCCGCTTCGCGCTGGGGAACGTGGCCGATTTTGATCCATCGCGTGACGCACTGCCAAACAATCAGCTCGAAGAAATCGATGCGTGGATGCTCGATCGCACCGCGGAACTGGTCAAGAAATGCCGCGAGTGGTACGCGAATTACGAATTTCACCGCGTCTATCACGCCATTCATGATTATTGCGTCGTGGACCTCAGTGCGTTTTATTTCGACGTGCTGAAGGACCGCCTTTACACCAAAGCGCCAAAAAACAAATCGCGTCGCTCTGCGCAAACCGCGGTCTGGAAAATCAGCGATGCGCTGGTGCGGCTCGCCGCGCCGGTTCTCGTGTTCACCGCGGAAGAAATCTGGAAATACTTGCCAAAAACAACGGGAAGGCCGGAAAGCGTGCACATCGCGGTTTTTCCGGATGCGGCGGAAGTCGCCTGTGGAATCGCGGCAAAAGAAGCGGAAAAGTGGGAACGGCTCGCTCAGGTTCGCAGTGCTGTTCTCGTTGCGCTCGAACAAGCTCGCGCGGCGAAATCCATCGGCGGCGGCTTGGAAGCTATGGTTCGTCTCCACGCCAACTCGAAAGCGCCTGGCCTGCAAGAGTTGCTCAAAGAAAAGGGCTCGCTTCTCCCTGCGCTTTTTATCGTTTCACAAGTCGCTGTGGATTCTGCGGACGGCCATGGACTTATCCCGAGCGAGACTTTGCCGGGGCTAGCCGTCAAAATCGAGCGCGCCGGCGGCAAGAAATGCGAGCGCTGCTGGAACTACTCGACACACGTCGGCGAGAATGCGCGCTATCCGACGGTCTGCGAGCGCTGCAGCGAAGCCCTCGCCGAAATCGAGGGTGACGGCTCCGCCGGTGTCGCCGCAAGCTGATATGTACAATTTCTCCCCAGCTCGAGCGGGTGCCGCACCCTGCGGTTTTCAGGGTGCGGGTTTTGACTTTTCTCTGACCTCCTCCCCGCGTCGCACCTCACGCGATGCCCCGCAAACCGTTATCCACGTTTTCTTCTTCTCGCCACTGCCATCATGAGCCCTTCCTCACGCCTCCACTGGCTCTGGCTCACGCTTGGCGTTGTGCTTCTCGACCGCGCCACGAAAGCGTGGTTCGAAGCACGAACCGTCGAAGGCTGGCGCCAGGAAGTCATTCACAATTTCATTTATCTGGTGCACAGCAGGAATCCCGGCATCGCCTTTGGCGTGCTGGCGGATTCGGCTTCCACCGTTACGCGCGTCATCTTAATCGCCGGCTCGCTCGCAGTGATCGCCGTCCTCGCGTGGCTGCTCGTAACCGGGAAAATCGTCACCGCCATGGGAAACGCAGGTCTGGCTCTGCTGTTAGGCGGCGCCGCGGGCAATGTCTCCGACCGCATCTTCCACGGAGCGGTCACAGACTTTTTTGAAGTCTGGTTCGGCACTTACCACTATCCGGCTTTCAACGTCGCGGACTCTGCCATCACAATTGGCGCCGCTCTCATCCTTCTTGACGTATTATTTGGCCACCAGCAAGAAGAACCCCACCAAGTTTCCTGAAGTGTTTTTCGGACTCTGTTGTTGAGGAGGAATTCATGGGCCGGTGGAGCAATCTGAATCGCCGCGACTTTTTGGGGAGCGCGCTCGGCGCTGCGGCTTCTTTTTACCTCTTGCCCCCGGGCGCAACGCTCGAGAGCAACTTACTCCAACCGCAGATGAAGTTCGCTCCGTTTCAGTTTCCCGAAGAATTCATTTTTGGCGCAGCCACCGCGGCGTACCAAATTGAAGGCGGTTGGAACGAAGACGGCAAAGGCGAATCCATCTGGGATCGCTTCGCGCACACGGTTGGCAAAGTGAAAGGCGGATACACCGGCGACGTCGCCTGCGATTCCTATCATCGCTACAAAGAGGACGTGGCTCTGCTCGAACGGATGAATCTAAAGAGCTACCGGTTTTCCGTTTCCTGGCCGCGCATCCAGGCCGACGGCACAGGCAAGCCCAATCCTAAGGGCCTCGATTATTACAAGCGCCTCGCGGACGACCTGCTCAAGGCGAAAATTCGTCCCCTTGGCACGCTCTATCACTGGGACCTGCCGCAAAAACTGGAAGACGCTGGCGGCTGGCCCAATCGAGACCTCGCGGGCCGCTTCACGGAGTACGCCGAAATCGTCACCCGAGCGCTAGGCGACCGCATCAAGCATTGGTGCATCTTCAATGAGCCGTGGGTCTTCACCTTTTTGGGCTACGCGTATGGAACTCACGCGCCCGGGCGCCAGAATTTTGTCGACTGCATGCGCGCCACGCACGTTGCGAACATCGCGCAGGGCCAGGCGTTTCGCGCTATCAAAGCCGTCAACGCCAAATTTGAAGTTGGCACCGCGTTCAGCATGTCGCACATGCAGCCGGCCACGAATTCCGAAGCGGACAAAAAAGCCGCCGACCGCGCACATGCGCTCGGGAACATCTGGTTTCTTCAGCCGGCAATGAAGGGAGAGTATCCCGCGGCATTTCCAGGGCCGAATCCGCTCGAAATGATGGGAGTGAAACCGGGCGACATGGACTTGTGCCGCGCGCCGCTCGATTTTATCGGCGTCAATTACTATTTCCGCCAGTTGGTTTCCGCAATTCCGCCGGGCGAAGGAGACTCCGCCACTGGCGTCCGCCACTTCGACGCCCACGAAGGTCCGCTCACGGATTTTGGCTGGGAAGTCTGGCCGACCGGTCTGTACGAAATGCTGATGCGCATCTCGCGCGAATTCAAAGGCACGCCGATGGAAATTACCGAGAACGGTTGCTCTTACCTCGATGCCCCGGACGAGCACGGCCGCGTTCCCGACGACCGCCGCATTCAGTTCCTGCGCGGATACTTGGATGAACTCGGCCGCGCCATGATTCACAGTTGCAACGTCCGTGCTTACCACCACTGGAGCCTGATGGACAATTTCGAATGGGCCGAAGGTTTTTGTCAGCGCTTCGGCCTCGTCTATGTCGACTTCCGCTCGCTGAAAAGAACCATCAAAGAATCCGGCAAGTGGTACGCCAAGCTCGCCGACACCGGCGACCTCCAGTAGTGCAAGGCGGCGGACCGGTTGCCGCAATTGACAGATGGGCTGCCCGTCCTTTTGCAAAATAAAAGCGTCCCGGCGGGAGGGTTCGCCGGGACACTCTTCCTTTGGAACTGAGGCAACGCTGGGCCTTGCAGGAAACTCTTTAAACTTTTTGCTTGTTGCCCGGTCTCCGTAGCAACTTCAGGAAACTTTTTGGTCGTGCCTAAGTGCCGGAACTCTCTTTCGCGACTTTAGGGCAACTGAAACTCTTTTAGTGCACCACGCCTACGTTGTGCACACCGGCAGCGAACGACATGCCGCTTCCCAACACTTGCGGAAGCCACCACAACTTCCGAATGGCGGGATTCTGGCTGGTCATCATGCGCTTGCCGAGGTAGTCCATGACTGCCGGGCTCACCTGCGTGGCGGCATAAATCGCATTGGAATTCGCGAACGGCTTCAGGAAGGGATTCGCTTCCTGACCCGCGCCACTCGAAATCGCGCGGCGCGTGGACCACGCATCAAACGCGGCTCCGGCGTGGCTCACCGCCATCAGCCCATACCACATTTTCCGCTGCCGTGCCGTCTCGACCGGCTGCCGCCTGACCGCCATAAAAGGCTGCGCCGCGGAGCGCAGAGGCGCGGGCTCCACTTCCGGCTTCACCTTGGGCTCAGGCGCGGAAGGCAGGACCGCAGCTACGGTTGTGGAATCTTTGGCTGCGCGATCCGAGACTGTGGTAGAGAGGACTTGCCCGCCGTTCGCGTTCGACGCGGCTGCGGCCTTTGCTCCCTCATCCCCTTGCGGCATGGCGCACAGTAAAAGCAGTGTTGCGAGGACCATTTACCACCTCAGTCTTGCCAGTGGACTTGCAAGTCCAGCCCCACTCGCAATGCCCTCACTCTACTGGCCGAAAGGGCAGCAAACACTGGTCCTTAGGTCACATTTTTGCTAGTACACACCTCTAGACCCCCGGTTTACCGATCTCATAAACCCGAGTACTAGGCCGGCTTTGTGAAAGCATTTTCACATTTCCGGTAGTGCAGTATCTGTGGAACACCCTACAAACAGCGCCATGCTTGCTTGGACAGGCGCCCCGCGGCTGGCAAAATCCAATCCGGTGTGGCAAGCGGCACACGAGCCGTCGCGTTCTTGCCGGTGTCCAGCGTGCTCCCCTTTTTGCGGCTGAGGCCCCCAGAGAATTTGTAGAGGCCGGGCTTTCGCCCGGCGTTGTCCGCGCAAGACATCGACCGCCGCGTTCCGCTTCCGTTTTTTCTTTCTACCTTCTGCCTTCTGCTTTCCGCTTTGCCTTCCGTCTTCTCTGCTATAATCCGCGCGTCGCCCCGATCGAATTGGGGCTGTTTCAGAACTCGAACCGCGTCGCTTCAGGGGCAAAAGCCCGGTTGGTAAGAAGCGACTTACGCGGGAGCTAAAGCTCTCGCCTCCGAAAAACCCGAGTTTCCTAACAGCCGCATCGAATCGGGGCAATCCACCGATGCCTGGCAACGACTCCTCGGCCGCCAAGCGCGCGCTGGTTCCGCAGCGCGGCGTCCAGCCTCCCCGCTTTATCGCTATTGAAGGCCCGCTGCGCGTCGGCAAAAGCACGCTCGCGCGCATCCTCGCCGAGCGCCTCCACGCGCGCCGCATCTACGATTGCGAAGACAATCCCTTTCTCGCCGATTTCTACAAAGCCAAGCCGGGGGCCGGCTTTCGCGCGCAGATGTACTTCCTCATCGAGCGCCAGAAGCACCTTCGCGAAGGGCTGGCGGTGGAAGCTCCCGGGCTGATGCTTTCCGACTTTCTGCTGGAAAAAGACCGCATCTTCGCCAATCTCAACCTGAGTGACGACGAACTGAAGCTCTACGAGCGCTACTACGAACTGCTCTCCGCCGGTCTTCCCGCGCCCGACCTCGTGATTTACCTGCAAGCCAAGCCCGAAGTGCTGCGCGCCCGCATTGCCAAGAAAGCTTCGCGCGACGAGTCGCAGATCTCCCTCGAATACATCGAAGAAGTCGCCCGCGCTTACGAACATTTCTTTTTCCGCTACTCCGCCTCCGACCTTCTGGTGATCAATACGTCGGAAATTGATTTCGTCGAACGCAGCGACGATTTGCAGCAGCTCCTGCGCCGCCTCGAGGACCCCGTCAAAGGCACCCAGTATTTCCTTCCCCTCGGCGCCTCGGAATGACTGACGGTAGTTCACAGTTCCAGCGTGACAGCTCGTCAATCCTTTTTTCGACTTCTAGTTTTGCGGGGCTGCTATTTAGGAGGGAGCGGAGACGAGAGAGCGACCCGCGAAAAAGCAGATCCCTCCCCGCCGTTCGCAAAAGGCGCGACCGGGTACGGGATGACAGCGAAGAGGTTCCTTCCCGAGCCCTGACGGGCGCAGGCTAAAAAGTGACGCGCCTCCGGTGCTTCGGAGATTGGGAGAAGGCACAACTCGCCGCCTAGTTGCTCTTCGGTTCGACGCCCAGGTGGCTGAGAAAATTGCGCAGAAGTTCGCGCTTCAGCGTCTGGTCATCTTTCGGGATCACCGCCTGCCAGCACCTCAAATCGTGGTCTACCAAAATCAGTTCAATCAGGGTGCTGGCCAGCGTCACGAGGGCAAAAGCCACCGCCACCTGCGGGTCGCGGTGGCGAATCTCTTTCCGGTGCGCCAGAAACAACTCCATGAGGTACTGGAAACTTCGCATTTCGAGTTTAGCGACTTTCTTATAGAAGGCCGTCCCGTCGCGCGCCTGTACGAATTGCCGCACGGCACGCAACAATCCTGCGGCGGCACGATAGCTGATCAGCATGTTGGTGATCACTTGGTCCGCAAACACGGTCAGCGGAATCTGGCGGGCCATCTCTGGGGTCAAGGCCACGCGCAGCTTCTCGTCCTGACGCTCGAGGATGCCGAGGATCACCGTCTCGAGCAACGCATCCTTGTCCGGAAAGCGGCGGTAGACCGCTCCCGGCGTCAGTCCGGCGTGCTGCGCGATGCGGGGAATCGTGGTGCCCTCGACTCCGCGCTGCCCGAGCACCTCCGCGGCGGCTTTCAACAGCTTGCGCAGGGATTCGCGGCTGCGCGCCTGCTGGGGGGCGAGTGAGTTTTTGGCCATGACCCTCCTTTATAGCAGGTCCGAAAGATTTTGCTTGACAGGGGCTAAAATGTAAATGTAAATTCGCATTTACGTTTAGTAGGAAGTCAGCGGCCACGCGCCCGCGCTCGCATTTGCGAGCGGTCTTCGGCGCCGCTGACGGGAGGAATTCCAGTGGCTTCCGCAACTGTTTCCGCCGCAGCGGCTGTGCCAGCCGTCGAGCATCCCCTCAAAAACCCGAACTACCGCTTATGGCTCATGGGGGGAACGATTTCCTTCCTGGGAGATCAGTTCTATCTGGTGGCGTTGCCGTGGCTGGTGTTGCAGGAGACCGGTTCTGCTGTGGCCATGGGCGCCATCATGATGGCTGGCGCAATACCGCGTGCGGTTTTGATGCTCATGGGTGGCGCCGTGAGCGACCGCTGGTCTGCGCGCAAGATCATGATGGCGACTGCGACGGCGCGAACCGTCTGTGTCACCGTGATTGGCCTGCTCGTCTGGCTGCGCGTTCTGCAAACCTGGGAACTGTACGCTCTGGCGATGGCCTTTGGCGTAGCCGATGCCTTCGCGGCTCCGGCGCAGTCGGCGTATATGCCCTCGCTCGTTAAGCGCGAACAACTTGTCGCGGCGTCCTCTGTCAGCCAAAGCACGGCGCAGCTGACCACGATTGCCGGTCCCGTCCCCGCCGGTTTGGTGATCCAGACGCTGGGTGTCGCTTGGGCCTTCTTCGTGGACGCCATCAGCTTTCTGTTCATCATCGGCGCTCTCTGGAAACTGCCCGATCCGCCCAAAACTCCATCCGCCCGGAAAGCGATGTGGCATTCCATCCGCGAAGGACTCTTCTACGTTGCAAAGGACGTGCCGCTCCGCTCCCTGATGTTGCTGGCCACGCTTATGAACTTTTGCGTTTCCGGGCCGGTCGCCGTCGGCCTCGCGTACTTCACCAAAGCGAGGCTCGGCTCACCCGCCGCCTATGGCACGCTGATTTCAGCGCTTGCTGCGGGAAGCCTCATGGGCGCGGTGCTCGCTGGGTTGTGGAAGATCCGCAAGCGCGGCATCTTGATTCTGGGTGTTGCGGTGGTGTTGGGCCTCTGCCTGAGCTCCATCGCGCTGGCAGAACGAACCTGGAGCGTCGCCGCAATTCTCGTCGTGATGGGCGCGGCGGCCGGTATGCTCAATGTCCATATCGGCGCCTGGGCCATGCAGCGCATTGCTATCGCCGTGCGTGGGCGAGTCTCGAGCGTGCTCATGCTTGCCGCCTTCGGCGTCGCTCCCATCTCCCTCGGAGTTGCCGGGTTCCTGGTAGCCTGGAACCTGAAACTCACGTTTCTGTTCGCCGGCGCACTGATGGTAGTCACCGCCGCCGGGGCTGCTTTTCAGAAGCCCGTGCGGCAAATCGAGTGACCTGCGCGAGGAAGGCACGAGAGATGCAGTCCCTCGAACACTCCTCCGGAAAGCGCCCTCCCGGGGCGGACGCGAGAGTCCTGCGGCGGGGAGGGAAAGCAGCCCGCGTGCCGTTCAGGTTTGATAGAGGTCGCCGGCGAGATACTTGAAGCCGGTATCCACTGCTACGGTGGCAACGGTGTGGCCGCGGCCCAATTCCTGGGCCAGTTGTAGCGCGGCAACGACGTTCAGCGCGGAAGACGTGCCGGCGAAGATTCCTTCTTCTTTTGCGAGGCGGCGAGCCATTCCGCGCGCGGCGGATTCCTCGATGGTGCGCGCTTCGTCGTACTGGCCAGTCTGCAGGTGCGATGGGACAAAGCCCGCGGCAATTCCTTCGACGCGGTGCGGCCCGCCTTTTCCCGTAGTTATCGCAGGGGAGGATGCTGGCTCGAGCGCCACAATGCGCGCCTCCGATCCAGCTTCCTTCAATGCGCGCGAAACCCCGATAAGCATTCCACCCGTGCCCACGCCGCCGCAAAACGCCGCCAGCGGTTGGCCCGCTTGCTCGACCAGTTCCCTGCCGATTCCCATGTAACCGCGAATCGCGTCCGCATTGTGGAACTGGTCGGTGTAGAACGTGCCGGGCTCCTTGGCGAGTTCTTCGGCGCGGCGCTTCATCTGTTGATAAAGCTCGGGCACGAGCTTGCCGTCCGGAGCTGGAAAAATCTCGAGGTCGGCGCCAAAGAGGCGCATGGTTTGCAGCTTTTCCTTGGCAAATCCGTCGGACGAAATGGGATTGAAGCAGTATCCCTTGATGGCACAGACCATGGCCAGTGAGGATCCCGTGCTTCCTCCGGTCCACTCGACCACGCGCATTCCCGGGCGGAGCTCGCCGCGGGCTTCGGCGCCTTCGATCATCGCGAGCGCCATGCGGTCTTTGTAAGAGCCGGTGGGATTGTAGTATTCGAGCTTGACGAGCACGTCCGCCATCGAGGGCGTGACGACTTTGCGCAATCGCACCACGGGCGTGTTGCCGATCGCTTGTAGTACGGAGTCGCGAACTCCGTTGCTTCGCTCTATAGCGTTGCTTTGCGTCATGGTCTTCTCCCAACCTCCTGGTGAAGTTTGAGCATCCGGGTGAAGTTTGAGGCTCGGGCATTGGATGCGGCAAGAGCCGCATTGGCACGGCCATGGACTGGCGACGTTGGGGGCTATCGTAAGCTGCGGGCCGCCGTTGCAGTGGAAGGAGCAGAAGGGGAACGTTCGCGGCGGAGAAAAGGGTCCCGGGCTCAGCTGATGTCGGAGATTCGGCGCTGCAATTGAAAGAACACGCGGCGGGCCCGCCTCCAGAACTGACGAAAATCCCATCCCGCAGAACGGAAAACGCGGCTGTGTTGCTGCCACAACAACAGGGCCGTGCCATGAAACAACAGGCAATGAAGGAAAGACCGGATTGCGCGAGCACTTCTACGGAGCGGGCGGCGGAGCAAGCCGATGGTAAGGGCTTGATAATCCAGATGGGCGGCCTCGTCACGCAGGATGCGCCTGCAAATGGAGTCGAGCAGACAGGAACGAGTGGCATCACGGAGAGCCCGATAAAAGGGCACGGCGAGAACTTCAGCGGTAACCAGCACCATCACACAGATTTCCAATCCCGCCAGCTTTCGAAGCCGGCGAAAGATACTGTCAATCCAATTGTCTGTAAGCCGCGGAATTTGCTCGCGATCGAGGAAATCCCCCAGCAGGCCGCTGTGACGCTGCTCTTCGGCGATGAACAGCTCGAGGGACGGGAGAAACCATGCATCCTTGGAAAGGACAGAATGCGCCGAAGCTCTCCGAACGAGCCCACGGCCACGCGCCCATTCGCCCAACTGGAATTGTTGAATGGAGCGCGCAACCAGACGCCGTTCGAAAACGCTGAGGCGGTAAGGGTCATGCCAAGGCAAGTCGCAGGGGGTATCGCGGTTCTTAAGAAAACGCCGGTACCAGGATTCGTAGTGTGAAGGGAGGGAAGCGATGGCGCCGGGGGGCATGCCGACAAGTATAAAGTACTTTGTTTAACAAAGTAAAGTGGAGACGACCGCGGCGGGCTTGAGGCGAATCAGCGCTTGGCGAGGGAATCGAGGGCGGAGCTGAGGCGTTCGAGGCCGGCGCGGAGGGTGGGCGTGTCGCCGCCGATGCCGATGCGGAAGTGGCGGGGCATTTCGAAGAAGCTGCCGGGAACGACGGAGGTTTCAAATTTTTCGCGGAGCAATTTGAAGAAAGCTTCGGGATCGCGGCCGTGCGGGAGGCGCGGGAAGACGACCGTGCCAGCGGGTGGGCGGAAGCATTCGATGTCGTGCCGCGAGTCGAGAAACGAATCGAGCAGGGCGCGATTCGCGGTGAGCAGCGCGCGGGCGCGTTCGCGAAATTTTTCGAGATGGTCGAGGGCCACGACCGAGAGGCGCTCGGCGGGAAGCGCGCCGGTGGCTGCGTAGAGATCGTTGAGGAGCCACATGCGGCGGGCGAGGGCGGGGGCGGCGAGGATCCAGCCGCACCGCAGGCCGCTGAGGCCATAAACCTTGGTGAGGCTGCTGGTGACGAGGAAGGGGTTTTCCTTGGCCCCGGCGAGGGACTGGCCAATGGGAAAGCAGAACGGCGCGGGCTTGCCGAAAAGCATTTCGAGGTAAACCTCGTCGACGAGAACGCGCACGCCAGCACGAAGAGCGAGTTTGCCGATGGCTCCGACCATTTGCGCGGAGATAAGCGCGCCGCTAGGGTTGTGCAGATTGGTGAGCACCAGGAGGCGCGTCGAGCTGGTGATGGCGCGCTGGAGTTCTTCGAGGCTGATCGAGAAACGGGATTCGAAGCGGCGCGGAAGGCGCTTCACGCGCGCGCCGAGATAGTTGGCGACGTCGAGAAGCGGGCCATAGGCGGGCTGTTCGAGGAGGACTTCGTCACCGGGTTCGAGAAGGGCGGCCATGGCGAGGTGATTCGCCATGGAAGTTCCGGCGGCGGTGACGATGCACTCTTCGGAGACGCCGGTGTGCACGGCGAGACGCGCGAGCAGGGGCGCGTGGCCGTACCCGCCGGGAGCGGTGATTTCGAGTTCGCGCAGGTCGAGAGGGAATTCTTCGCGTGTAACGCCGGTGAGGCCGCTGGTGGCGAGATTGTATTTGGCGTGAGAGTGCTTCTTGGCCCACTCCATGTAGAGCGAGCGCTTGGTGCGAGCGGTGGTGGCAGAACTGCTCCTCGTGCTCATGTGGCGGCGGCCTTTCGGTTTCGTGTTTGCCAGAAAAAGTATACGGGCAAACCGGCAAGGGCCACGGCGAGGCCGATGAACGAGCGCCGAGGGTCGCGCGCGAAGGTGCTGAGGACCACCAGCCATTCCGCGGCGATGAAAAGAAGTGTGGTCCAGGGATGGCCGGGGACGCGGTAGTCGATGGCGGCTGAGTTTGAGGAGGAATCGCGGCGCAGCCGAAGAAGGCAGACGGCGGTGAGGCCGAAGAAAAGCGAGTCCATAGCCACGACGTAGTTGACGACCTGCGCGTAGGTTCCTGTGAGAGCGATCAGCATGGCCCAAAGGCCTTGCAGAGCGATGGCTACGACCGGAACGTGCGTGCGGGGATGCACCCAGGCGACGCTGCGGAAGAAGACGCGGTCTTCAGCCATGGCGAAATAGACGCGGGGAGCGGTCAGCATGGACTGCGCGAGAAAACCAAAAGCGGAGAAAGCGATGCCTGCGGCAATGACCGCGCCGCCGCGTGAGCCGAGGACTGCGCGCATGACCGTGGACGCTGGAGTGGTGGTGCCGGCGAGTCCAGCGGGACTGAGCACGCGGACGCAAAAAAAATTCAAGGAAGTGTAGACAGCGATGACGCCCAGAACGCCGAGGATGAGTCCGCGAGGAAGCGTTTTTCGCGGGTCTCGGACCTCCCCGCCGAGGAAGCTCGAGGTTTGCCAACCGCCGTAAGCGAACAGCACGGGGGTCATTGCCGAGCCGAAAGCGAGGGCGAGGTTGGGGGTGGGCGGCTGATCCAGAAGGGGATAAAAAGAAATTTGAGAAGGGCCGCCGCGCAGAAAACTGAACAGTTCAAGGACCCCAATGGCCGCGATGGCCGTGAGCGTCATCGCAGATTGCACCCGGCTCCCGGCGCGAACGCCGAGGCAGTTGATGGCCGTGAGTAGCGCGAGTGCGGCCACGGCGATGAGGGAATCATGGATGGACCATTGCGTGAGTTCGAGAAAGTAGCGGGCGAACGTGACGGCGACGGCAGCCATGCCGCCGGTTTGAATGACCAGGAGCAACACCCAGCCATAGAGAAAAGCGACGCCGGGATGAAGGGCTTCGCGTAGATACGCGTACTGGCCGCCCACGACCGGGAGGCGCGCGGCGAGTTCAGCATAGATGAAGCCGCCAAGGAGCGCGACGAGGCCGCCGGCAATCCATACCGACAAGATGAGGAAGGAAGTGTGGACGCGTTCGGCGACGAGATAAGGGTTGATGAAGATTCCCGCGCCGATGATGCCACCCATGACGGCCATGGTAGTTCCGAAAAGGCCGAGCTGGCGCGCCAGGCCGCTGCTTGGCGAAGACCAAGCGCTCGGAGCTTCTGGAGAGGACGGAGTCACGGCGCCTTTCACCGGCAACCGCATGGGCTCAACATTTTTTCGCTCGGCATTGCGCGCCGCGGCTCAGCTAGCTTGCGCGAGTTCGTAGAGATACTCGACGTGAGAAAGCGCGGCGCCGTCCATGCCTTGCACTTTGGGGTTGCCGGATTCGATGACGTAATACTCGTCGGGTGCGTGCGCGCCGTTGCCGTGGCCGAGCCCAAAATGGCCGGCGGGCAGGCGAAGCGGATCGCCGGTGAAAACGTAGCCGGGCCAGGAGCCGGCGAGGCGCGGGAGGATTATGGGATCGATGCCATTCTTTTTGTAGACGGCGGTGGCCGCGCGAATGACGGCGGAGTCGGCGGAGGTGGAATTGGGATCGTAGCCACCAGTCATGTTTACGTCGATATCGCCGAAGCCTTTTTTCGCAAGATGGGCTTTGAGCAGGGCCAGAGATTCGGAGGCGGTCATGTCCGGAACGAGGCGGAGGTCGAGCTTGGCAATGGCTTTGCCGGGAAGAATGGTCTTTCCTCCCCGGCCGGTATAGCCACCGACGAGGCCTTCGATATTAACCGTGGGGCGGCCAACGAGCAGCTCGAGGGATTCCTGGAAGCTAACGTCGTGAACCCAATGTTGGACGCCAAGAAGCTTTTTGGCTTCGGCTTCGTTCATCCGACGCGCGGCTTCGGCGATCATTTTCTTTTCGGCGTCGGAGAGTGGGCGGACTTTGGCGGTATAGCCTTCGATGGCGGGATCGTTGCCGTCGGGAGAGACGAGCGAAGCGAGGGCTTCGACGAGATGCCACGCGGGACTGTCGAGGCGCGCCTTGTTGCTGGAGTGGACGTCTTTGCGCGGGCCGCGGCCCCAGCGTTCGCCGCTCGAGGTGAGTTCGCACTCGATCACGCCTTTGGCTCCGAGGAACATGGAGACTTGGCCGTCTAGCCCCTGGGAGGCGTAAGGCATGAACACGGCGCTGCACTTTTTCAGGGCCACGGCCACTTCGGGGCTATGAACGACTTGCGGAAAATGCGGCGAGCCAATTTCTTCTTCGCCCTCGGCGACGAAGACGAGATTCACGGGGAACTTTTTGCCAGCGCTGCGGATGGCGTGAAACGCGGCGAGCAGCGTGGCTTCCGGACCCTTTTGATTTACAGCGCCGCGGCCCATGATGATTTTGCCGAGGCCAGGCTTGTCGAGCAGAGCGGCTTCGAACGGAGGAGAAGACCATTCGGCGGGGTCGGCTTGCTTGACGTCGTACATGAAGTAGAGGCCAAGCGTTTTGGGAGCACCGGCGTCTAGAGTGGCAAAAACGCCGGGCTGTCCGTCGGTGGACATTTTCTTGACGCCGCTGAAGCCCGCCTCGCGGAGCATTTGCATCATCATCTCGCAGCCTTCGTTCATGCCGCGATTTTCGGCGGCGATGGATGGCTGTTTAATCCAGGTTTGCAAGCGCTTGACGGCTTCGTCGTGATGCTTTTCGATTTCGGCGCGGATGGCCGCGAAGTCGTCGGGATGGGCTTGCGCCCAGCGAGGGATGGCGGTCAGCGCGGCGGCCGCGGCGGCGCCTTGGAGAAAAGTGCGGCGGTCGGGGTGTTGCCCGCTGCTTTGATTGGAGTTTGCTAACTCTGACATGGAAGCCTCCGCGAATCGGTTTTGGCGAAATCAAGAAGGAAGAACTATACGACCAGTTCTAACGATGAACCAAGAACTTAGTCCGCCAAGCCTAGTGTGGACGCTCAGAGCATTGGGTGAACGAAGACGAAGCGCGCGATCGTTCCCTTGGCGCCGACGCCCCAGCCGTGAGCCACGTCCAGAATGAAGAAGGCGTTGAGGTTGACGGAATCTTCGTGATTCCAGTGGACGCCACCATCGATCGAGGCGTCTTCGCCGCCGGGCCCAGCGGCAATCCATAACCAGTTACCGAGGTAAGTCACGGCGGAACGGAAGCCGCGTGGTTGTTTAGCGGCGAGTTGCCAAGTCTTTCCGTTGTCGGCGGAGTACGCGGCGACGCGTTCGGAGTAATCCAGTTGTTTGTAGTCGCCCCCGATGGCGATTAGGCGATCTTTGCCGTCGAAAGCAAGGGCAAAAATCCCGGACGAAGGGTTCCCCTCGACGATGGGCGTTCGGGCGACCGTCCAAGTAAGGCCGCCGTCCGACGAATGAAAAACTCGGGCGGCGGGGCCCCCGGTGCCGAAGTAGATTTCGCTTCCACGAAGAAGGATGCACGAGTTGCTAGCCGCAAATGCGCCTTCGCCACCCAAGGCAGGGGGCATATTGTCGGTGGGGAGCGGAGTCCAATGTTCGCCGTCCGTCGTCTTCAGCAAGAGAAATTTGCCGCTGATAGGATCACCGAGCGCGATGCACTCTTTTTCAGAGAGGCAGCCAATCGAATCCAGAAAGAACTCTTTGCGATGGTCTGAGTATTGTAGGCTCCAGGTTTCGCCGCCGTCGGTGGTTTTGTAGATGCGCGATTTGTCCCCTTCGCCGCTGGACATGACGTAGGCGGTTTTCTCGCTTAACGCCACGATGCCGCGAAAATCCAGCCGATCGCTCTCTTTGACATCCACACGTTGCCACGTCTTGCCTTGATCGAGCGACTTCAAAATCACGCCGTTGGAGCCGGAAGCCCAAACAACCGGAACGAGCAGACCGTTTTCATTTGGGATATTCGCGATACTCACGCCTCGCAGACTGGTGTCGATGCCCCTGGTTTGCACCTTCCAATGCTGCGCTTGAGCGGGCACGCAAATAAGAAGGAAAGGCATAAACAAGAAAACGAATTTGCGTGGGATGTTCATTGGTTGTGGAACGTGGGGAGACTCAGGATCACGCTTCCGTCTAAAGCACGCGGACATCGATACCCCGAGAACGAAGCCCACTGTCAAAGGTCACCAGCTTCAGGCCTGCCACGCAAGCGAAAGCCAGCAAGTAAGCGTCGGCCCAAACTTTTGGAGAAGGGCTGCGAAGAGAGGATAGACGCCGAAATTCAGACTCAATGGTCTCAGGCTCGGAGACAAATCCGATGCGATCGTCCGCGCAAACTTTGTCCCACAGTTGCCAAGCCTCGCTCATCTTCTTGACATCGCTCCCCATAATGGCTTCGGTCGTCAAAAGCCTGAGGAGACAAGAGTGACTCGCGCACCCCAAAGGATCAGCTCCCGGACAGAGCGTCCTTGGGCGGCGGCCTGTTCTTTGAGTTTGCGGTACAAAGAAGCGGGAATATCCACGGTGGTCCGAACGGCTTGTTCCTTCATAAACTTCATTCTCCCACCAATGCCATAAATATGGAACCTAGGCCCTTCGGTGGAGTTTACGTTTTATTTCTCTGATGATCTTGATTCTGCCGCCAGGTTTACAAGGATTCTTCCGCCCTTCATCACGAAGGCGACGCGCCGGACGGCGGTGATGTCTTTGAGCGGATTGCCATCGAGGGCGATGATGTCGGCGTCGAGGCCTGGAGCGATAGAACCGGCGCGATCTTGAAGGCGGAGCGCTTCGGCGGCGAGCGAGCTAGCGGAGACGAGCGCTGCCATCGGATCCTGGCCGCAAGTTTGCACGCGATAGAGAAATTCCTCGGCGTTGCGTCCGTGGGCGCCTGCAACGGCGTCGGTGCCGAAAATAACTTTCAGGCCGGGCGTGCGAATCGCGTGGCGGAAAAGCTCCTGAAATTCGGGCAGCACTTTTTCCATGATTGTAAAGCTCTCTTCGCTGTAGTACGGACTGCCGAGATAGTGTGCTTTGTTGTCGAGATAGTTCTGGAGGATTAACCCGGCTTGTGGGTCGAAGTATGTCCCGCGTTCCGCGAGGAAACGCAGATCGTCGTCGGAAGCGTACAGGCCGTGCTCGACTTCGGTGCAGCCGGCAATCGCGGCCATGCGAACCGACGGCCCGTAGGCATGTACCACAGAGCGGAGGCCCACTTTTTTCGCTTCGTCGCAAATGGCGCTCAGTTGATCTTGCGAGAGCGTGGGCTTGCCGCCTTGGCGAATGCTTCCGGAGGCGAAAATCTTGATGACGTCGGCGCCATCCTTGTGACGCTGCTGGACCATGGCGCGCAACTCATCGGGAGTGCCGGTGGCGTCACCGTTGCCGGTGATGGGCTCGAGGGAAGTAAGGATTCGCGGGCCAGGCATGCCGAAACGATCGATGGCGTCCCGGAGATCTTTGTCGAGAGGCGAGCCGAGGCTTTGTACGGTGGTGAAACCGGCGGCCAGCATCTTCCAATTGTTCGCGGCGCCCGCGAGGACGGTCAGTTCTTTGGGCTCGTTCTCGCCGGCGAGTTTGCCCGTTGCGTCGAAATGCCAGGTGGGGTGGACGTGGGCATCAATCCAGCCAGGCAAAACGGTTAGGCGGGAGAGGTCGTAGGTGGTTGCTCCTTGCGGAGCGGCTCCGCCAACGCTGGCAATCTTTGCGTGTTCGACGACGATGTTCGTGTGGAGAAGAGTCTTCCCTTTGCCGTCCAGAACGGTGGAAGCTTTCAAAACGATGGGGCGATCTTGCGCCATCACCATGGAGGCCGAGCTGAAACTTGCGAACAGAATCACGCTAAGGAAAGCACGCAGGTATCTGGTCATTATTCCCCCTTGGTCCTCGAACCTTGCCTAGTGAACTTCGGGCTTGAGCAACTCTTCGAGGAAATCCGGTTTATCGGTGATTCGAACGAGGTGCGGGTTTCGCTCATCGCCGTGAAAATCAATCGAGAAAGTCTTGTAATAGTCGTCCACAATCACAAGCAACTCCATCGGACGGGGATTGCTTCTGGCCGCTTTGAGAGCGTCGTCAAGGACTTCTGGCGTGAAGATGCGACTGTTAACCGCCGCGATTTTCATCCCCGGGCCAAGCCCGGCTTGAAACGCCGGACCCCCGTAGATGGCGTCTCGGATAGCGCCATCGCGGCTGAACTCCAGGCCAATGGTGAACGTCGTGTCCGAGATACGACGCGAAGCCCTGCCCGGGACGGGAGGCTCGGGGCTAAAGGACAACTTCCATCCACTCGCTTCAATTCCTGCCACGGGTGCGTCGGCAGAAGTGGAGGTCAACCGCCCATTCCAGAAGCTCGCCCAATCGTATTTGACCACTTGATTGAGCATCTGCATGAGTTCATCAAAGGTGTAGGGTTTCAGTTCGGCGCCATTGTTGGGCCCGCCGTAAAAGATGTGAAAGAAATCTTCGAGCGATTTTTGTCCGTGGCTCTGATCACGCATGATGGTGGCCGCTTCCAACCAAAGCAGTTCCCCTTCTTCATAATAATCGGAGCCACGCTTCCAGCTCGCCCAGCCGCCTCCACCAAATCCGCCGCCAAACGTCCCGGGGACGGCTGCCGCTGTATCCACCAACGGACGCCACGTGCGGCCTGGCTGTCCCGGGCCAAGCGTTGCGGCATTACTGGCGAGCATTTGGTGATAGTCATCGGCAGTCCACATGCCACTGCGCGCTGCCAGCAAGTCGCCGAGATAAGAAGTGTTTCCCTCGTAGACCCAAAGCAAAGCGGTTTCGAGGGGCGTCTGAAAATCAGGCTGGCACATTTCTTTGGGGCGGCGGAACTTTCCACTCCAAGAATGCGCGAATTCGTGCGCGAGCAATCCACCAACATCGTTGGCGGCGCTCGGCGAGAGCAAGGCGCGCTCGCCAAGCCGGCTATCGTTGGATTCATGGTGCTCGACGCCAAAGTGAGCCGTATGATCGCTCAAAGTAAGAAGAAAATGGTAAGAACGATAGTGGCGCGCGCCAAAAAGTTTTCCCGATTCGGCGACGACCTTCGTGAGACCTTTCTGCGCTTCCGGGCTCATCGCCAGCGCTGCCTCGCTGTCAGCAACGAGATCGATTTCGTGATGGACCGGTTCGCCGGGCGGCGTTAAATCGATGGCGCGATAAAACTCTCCCGCGATAAGCGGTGAATCAAGCAATCGATCCAGCGGAGACGTTTGAAAAACGATTTCTGACTCCGACTGGCTTTCGACCGGCAGAGCCGTGCCAAATTTCCAGCCCGAAGGAAGTTTCAAGGCCGCCTGGAAGTCGAGTTGTGCGGCAGGCTTGCCCGCGGGATAAAGAACAACTTGATACCAATTCAGGTCCAGCAGTTTTGCGGTGGCGGTTCCTCCGGCGGGGCCTGCGGTCTCCAGATAGTCAAACGAAGCTTCCACCTGTTTCGCGCCCGCGGGAACCGTAAGGTGAAAGGTGTAAACGTCGAGCAAATCTCGCTTCCACCCGAGAGTCTGTCCGTTTGCTGAAAACTTCAAGCCAGCCAGGTTGGTAATGGGCCCTATGGGTGCGTGCACGCCTTGAATCCATTTGGGGTAGTAAAGCGTCAGGGGGCCAGGGGTTACGGGAAGCGTCATGCGCACCTGCAAAATCTTTTGCGGAGCGTGGGTGGCGTCCACCGTGAAATGAATAACCGGGCCCGTCTCAGCGAAGGCAGTCGCAAGAGTAGCGGAACCCGCAGCGGCAATCATGAACAGAGCAAGCCCAAATCGACGCATCAATGAATCTCCGGCAGTCGTAGATCTTGGCGAATAAAATCGGGTGTGAACCCAGATCAGGCACTTTACTTGCGCGCTGCATCATAGCGCCCGATTGTGCGACTCGCAATGGAGGTTACACGTGCGACCGGAACCGCTTGCTTCCTGGCAGCACGATGAAATTCGGGGTGAAAAAAACTAACACTTTGCAGTAGGATTCTGCGGGCTTAGACTGGCGCGTAGCTTAACGCCTTCAATCCGTCAACGGGGTAAGCGCTCGAAAAGAGCGCAGAGTTTCAGGAGAAAGCGGAAATGGTTCCAAGAAATGGAAGAAGCGGAAGTCTGCCGTTCGCGTGTCTGGTTCTGTCGAGCCTGATTCCAGCCGTCGCCTTCGCGCAATACCATCCGAAGGAAACGGAGTGGCCTTCGTATGCCGCGGACCTTGCAGGAACGCGATACCGGCCGCTGGACCAGATCAACGCCTCCAACTTCAGCAACCTCGAGATCGCCTGGCGCATCAAGACTGACAATTTCGGCGACCGCCCGGAGTACAAGCTGGAAGGAACGCCGTTGATGGTGAATGGAGTTCTCTACGCGACGGCGGGATCGCGGCGCGCGGTAATCGCGTTGGATCCGGAGAGCGGAGAGCTTCTGTGGA
>Ga0126381_100002063_pt1 | contig 21687 bp, 21 predicted proteins | sample PanSoiMetPlot_28_FD_96465 | JGI IMG/M metagenome (GOLD analysis project Ga0126381, IMG submission 96465) | Tropical forest soil microbial communities from Panama - MetaG Plot_28 | ecosystem: Environmental > Terrestrial > Soil > Tropical forest > Bulk soil | place: Panama | collected 2016-02-17
CCCCGTCGACTTGACGGTTGCTGGTCTTCATGCTCACTGGGAAGCCTCCTTGCCGTCCGCGGCTGGCCCGTGGACGTGCTTGATAAGTTTGATTTCGGTTCCCGTCTGGGACGGGTTTATTTCTACCTGATCCATGAATGAGCGGATAAGAAAGATGCCGCGCCCCGAGGTTTTTAACAGATTCTCGGGAGCTAATGGATCGGGAACTTTATTGAGATCGAGCCCTTTGCCCTGGTCGCGGATGGTGATGACCAGGTCGCTGGAGGTCCGTTCGAAGTCGACCTGAACCTTTTTGCCGGGGTCGTAGGCATTGCCATGCAGAACGGCGTTGACCGCGGCCTCGCGCACCGCCATCGCGATCTTCATCACCTCTTCGTCCTCGAATCCGGCCTCGGTCGCGATCTTGCTGGCGACTTCCTCGGCGCTATTCACGGTGTCGAGCGTCGAATCGAGGGTGTAGGAAACGCGGTGTGCGCTCATGATGGCGAGTTGACTACGAACCCCTGGAGACCCGTCCCTTCATCGGCCTGATCCCCAGCAAGAAGGAGGGAAGCGGCGGATTCGTGAAGGCGGTAGTTTGCCCTTTCCATCGGATACTTGTCAACGCAGAGAGATGATAGCTGGCTACGGGAAGGACCGGTTCCAATTCGAGAATTCACTCGATGGAAAGCAGATTTCTTTGCAAAAAAGCGATTGTTATCTGGATTTCTGCGGCGAGAGTTGAGTATTCTCGCGGCATGACGACGCTCGCACTCACGGAATTGTTAGGTCAACCGGTCATTGATGCTGCCGGACAGACCTGCGGACGTGTACGCGAGGTCGCGTTAACGCCGCAAAAAGACCGGGTCCTGGTCTCGGTGCTCATCGTAAAGACCAAGGCCGGCGACCGGTTGCTCCCGCTGCAAGCGGTAACGGCGATCAATGGCAAGGTGATGGCTTCGACCGCAGCCTCGGATTGGAAGGCGAGCAACGGGGCCGAGGGATTGTTCCTGCTGGAACGCGATTTGCTCGATCAGCAGGTTATTGATGTTCACGGCCGGAAGGTCGTGCGCGTCAATGATGTCGATCTGAGTAAAGACTCGGTCGCCAACCGGCCGGTTCTCAAGGTTGGTTCGGTCGACGTGGGCGCCCGGGGCGCGGTCCGGCGGCTCCTGAAGGGCGTTGTTCCGACGGGTGCATTGCAGTTCCTGCTCAACCAGATCCCGCCGCGGGTGATTCCATGGGAGTTCGTCGATCTGATCGAGACCGATCCGGCGCGCCGGGTCAAACTCAAGATATCGCATGAGCGGCTCGCCAAACTGCATCCGGCGGATATCGCCGACATCGTCGAAGAGCTGGCCCCGAGCGAGCGCGAGGCCGTTTTCGAGACGCTGGATGAGCAGGTGGCCGCGGGTGCTCTCGAGGAAGTCGATCCGAAGGTGCAGAAGGCGATCCTGGAGTCCCTGGATTCGGACCGCGCCGCTCAGATCGTTGAAGAGATGCAGCCCGATGCGGCTGCCGACCTGCTGGCCGACCTGCCCCAGGAAAAGACCGAGAGCATCCTCGAGGAGATGGCGCCCGAAGAGCGGCAGGAAGTTTCGGGGCTTCTGGAATTCAAGGAAGATTCCGCTGCCGGCCGGATGACCACCGAGTACATCGCGCTGCCGGTCGATGCAACCGCGCATGATGCTATCGAGGCGCTGCGGAAGTTCGAGGGAAGCGTCGAGACGGTCAGCACGTTCTTCCTGGTGGATTCGCGCCATACGCTGGCCGGTATGGTGCCACTGGCGAAACTGGTGCTCGCCGATGCGAAAACTCCGCTGTTGAGCTTGACCCAGGAACCGCTCATCTCGTGTCATGCCGAAGCATCGGACAGCGAGGTGGCGGAACTGTTTGATAAGTACAATCTTTTGACACTTCCGGTCGTCGACGATGCCAACAAATTGACGGGTGTCATCACCTCCGACGACGTCATCAACGTGCTCCGTTCAAAACTGTAGTCGAGGTTGCGCAGGTTCCGCGCTTCTGAATTCTCGGAGTCACGATTCATCGCGCAGTCTGCCTAGTTGAGCAATTTCCTTACTCGAATCTCAGATTTCAACTATCCAGATGGCAGATGAGCGTTTATCCTGTGCAATCGTTTTGCACTGCCATGTTTTCGACCTGTGCCCATGAGGTTCCTGAAGCGTTGGAAGACCCGGATCCTGCTGTCGCTGGCGGTGGTCGGTCCCGGGTTCATTACCGCAAACGTCGATAACGATGCCGGCGGCATCTGGACCTACTCGTCCGCCGGGGCCCAATTCGGACATCTTCTGCTGTGGACTATGATCCCGATCACGATCGCGCTAATCGTGGTGCAGGAGATGACTGCGCGCATGGGTGCAGTCACCGGGAAGGGCCTCAGCGATCTGATCCGCGAAGAATTCGGGTTCAGAATTACGTTCTTCATGATGATCGGCATCCTGATTACGAACTTCGGGAACGTCGTCGCCGAATTTGCTGGGATCGCGGGCAGCCTCGAGTTGTTCGGCCTTTCGAAGTACTACACCGTACCGATCTGCGCGGTGATCGTCTGGTTGATCGTCGTGAAGGGGCAATATAAAAGCGTCGAGAAAGTCTTCCTGGCAGCGTCGTTCTTTTACATCACCTACATCGTTGCCGGCGTAATTGCAAAACCCGCCTGGGCTAACGCTCTGAAAGCCACCGTCACGCCTCCAGCCATGAGCGCATGGCGGGAGCAGGGATACGTCTACATGGTGATCGGCTTGGTAGGCACGACCATCGCGCCCTGGATGCAGTTCTATCTGCAGTCGTCGATCGTGGAGAAGGGCGTGACGCAGCGCCAGTACCGCGCCTCGCAAATCGACGTCATTACCGGGTGCATTTTCACCGACGTGGTCGCATGGTTCATCATCGTCGCCTGTGCCGCCACCCTCTATGCTCACGGATATCGTAACGTTCAGGACGCCAAAGACGCTGCCCAGGCGCTTCGGCCGCTGGCGGGCGATTACGCCTACATCCTGTTTTCCATGGGATTGTTTAATGCGTCTTTGTTCGCGGCCTCGATCTTGCCGCTGTCTACGGCTTACACCGTGTGCGAAGGATTGGGCTTCGAATCCGGCGTCGGGCTGCGATTTGGGGAAGCTCCGGTGTTTTACTGGCTGTACACCATCTTGATTGCTGCTGGTGCGGGCGTGATCCTCATCCCCAACCTTCCGCTGGTGAAGATCACCATTCTGTCGCAGGTCGTAAATGGGGCCGTGCTCCCCTTTGTACTCATCTTTATGCTGCTGTTGGTCAACAGCAAGGACCTGATGGGTGAGTATGTGAATTCGAGAGCCTTCAACGTCATAGCTTGGGCGACCATGGTGGTCATGATTGGGCTGACGGTAGCCTGGTTCTGGACTCTGCACGCCCAAACTTGAAGATGCCCAACCTAAGTGACTGTCCTTGAATCTCTTGGATTGTTCTGACGCCGAGGCGTAGACTATTTTCTAAAGGTTGATTGATGACGCAGGGGAAACCCGGGGATAGATTCACGCGTCTAAAATAGGAACGGTAGTGTGTTTGTAAGGGGGTACCTTCCCATGAGACATCCGCTCAATATCGGACTCGCCATTGCAAGCGCTCTTTTGTCGACCGGTCTGGCGTTTGCTGCGCCTTCCGACGAGCCCGCCAGTCCCGAGCCTTCGAAGGCGAAACACGACGGCGGGATCAACGACCTGGATGCTATCGGGAATCGCAACGTGGGTTGCGGGCGCGGCGTCGGGAACTGGTACAGCGTCGAAGGCCAGATCAACATGGGACGCGCGTACGCCCAGCAGGTTGATTCCAGTTCCAAGCTGATCAAGGATCCAGTGGTCACCGAGTACATAAATCGCCTCGGCCAAAACCTCGTACGGAATTCCGACTCCAAGGTCCCTTTCACGATCAAGGTTATCGACTCCGACGACATCAACGCGTTTGCGCTTCCAGGCGGCTTTTTTTACGTCAATAGCGGCCTCATCCTGGCGGCTGATAACGAGGCCGAACTGGCGGGCGTGATGTCGCATGAGATTGCTCACGTCGCCGCCTGCCACATCGCCCGGCAAAATACCCGCGGCACATTGGCTCAGCTGGCCACCATCCCGCTGATCATGGTGGGCGGTGGTGTTGGCCTGGCGGCAGAAGAGGCTGCGGGTCCGGCGCTGGCGGCCACGATGACGAAGTTCAGCCGCGGATTCGAGGCGGAGGCCGACTACCTGGGCGTTCAGTACATGTACAAGAGCGGATACGATCCGCAGGCGTTCACGGCGTTCTTTGAGAAGATCCAGGCGCAGGAGAAGAAAAAGCCCGGATTCGTATCAAAGGCTTTCGACACGCATCCGCAGACGCCAGACAGGGTAGAGAAGTCGCAGGCGGAGATCGAGAAACTCCTTCCGGCGCGCCAAACCTACAAAGTCAATACATCGGAGTTCGACGAAGTGAAAAGCCGTCTGGCGAAGATTGAAAACCGGCGCAAGCTCGATGACCGGAGGCAAGGCGAACCTGAACTGCGCAGAGCCTCGGCGCCATCCGACAATGGCGGTACTCCAGATGACGATCATCCGGTGTTAAAGCGGGATGGTTCGCAGAACTGACCTTCGCGGAATCACTAAATGAGCGCCGCGGATCGCGGCGCTTTTGTTTTAGAGGATTTTCCCTGCGGCGAGGTCGGATACCAGCTTCACATCGGCTTCCAGGAAATCGAACGCCGGCAGTGCACTTCTTTCGGCCCATTGCATGTCGCGGAAGATTCGGTTTTCCAGTTCACCGCGAAATTCCTGCACGACAAAAAAGCGCAGCTCAACGGAGTTCCCGCTGCGGTATTCATGCTTGATCCGGGCGACTTCGTCGCCGATAGTCGCGTCGATTCCTAATTCTTCCTCCAGTTCGCGTCGCAGGGCATCCCGAGGCTGCTCGCCTTCCTCAATCTTGCCCCCAGGAAATTCCCACTTCAGTGGCATGGTCTGATGTTTGGTGCGCTGGCAGACAAGAATCTTGCCATCTTTCACGATGAGTGCAGCGACGACCCTCTTCATGAGCTGGACTCAACTGTGGCGGCCGTCGCCGCCGCGGCGGAAGGATCGACGCAACTGGTGAACGTGAATGCAAAGAGGGCAACGCCGGCGGGGCAGGTTAGCTCAAGCCGGTGAGATCCGAACGCGTGATTGTCCACCAGAGCATACATGCGCGCGTTTTGCACCGACGCGTAGCTCTCCTCCTTGCCATCGATGGAACGAAACCGAGTATCGCGGGTCTTTTGCTGGGACGTAAGTGGACGACCGTCCTGCTGGATCACCACGTTGCACGATCCGCCTCGTGGTGCGGCCATGACCAGATTCACTCCCGCCGCTTCGTACTGGAGTAGCACCGTGTGCTCGCCGCCCTCGACCGATTCCAGATACTCCGCGGTAGAAGCCCACCGACCCTTCGCGTAGAACAGGCCATCTTCGAATTTGTCGGGAAGAACATAGTCCCCGATTGCATCGGCCTGAAACCCGCCCACGTTTCCAATTCGTCCGCGAGCATTGCCCAGGTACAGTTCTGCGCTTGGCCGATAGCAGACCGCGCCCGCGCCGTCCTCGGCTCGCAGCGGTTCCATGAGTGGCGGAAAGGACAGGCCGGAATTGATTTCCTTCAACAATTCCCGGATGGCTTCCTCACATTCGCGATACTCGCCTTCGCCGAAGTGCGCGTAGCGGAGATAGCCTTCCTTATCGAGCAGGTACTTCGTCGGCCAGTAGCGATTGGCGAATGCTTTCCAGATCTCGTGGTCACTATCGATCACGATGGGATACGTCAGTCCGAATTCACGTACTCCGCGCTCAACGTTGGATTCGTATTGCGCGAAGGTGAATTCGGGAGTGTGAACGCCAATGACGGTGAGTCCTTTGCCGACATAGCGTTCGTGCCAGGCCTGCACGTAAGGCAGCGTCCGAATGCAGTTGACGCACGTGTAGTCCCAGAAATCCACCAATACGACACGCCCGCGCAGCTGGCGGAAACTAAGAGGCGGGGAGTTGAGCCACACACGTCCGATCTCCGGCCCGCGAACCTTGCCCTTCTCCACCCTCATACGGGGGACTTTTCCAGTTTCTTGCCGATCAGAGAAGCACAGTGCTCTACCAGGGTTTGATCTTCCGAGGCGAACGCAGCAGGGAAGTGGCTGTCGATATCGAGTTCGCCGACGACCTTCCCACGCACGAAGATCGGAGCCACGATCTCCGACTTCGTTTCGAGCGAGCAAGCCAGGTAGCGGGGGTCTTTGGTGACATCGTCGACCACCACCGTTTTTCCTGTGGAGGCGGCTGCTCCGCAAATACCCTCGTGCAGCGGAATTCGGGTGTGCGGCGTCATGGCGCCCTGGAACGGTCCGAGCACGAGCACGGGCGGCTGTGCGCCGGCTTCCATCATGTAGAACCCGACCCAGTTGTACTTGAGCATCCTCTTATGCAGCAGTTCCACCATCGCCGACATGAATTCTTGCGCGGTGATGGAGGACGCCGCCAAGCTGTCGATCTCCGCCTTTACGTCTTGAACAGTGGCCGAAACTTGCATGGTCGCAATCTTAAACTACAGCCCTCCTATTCGTATGTGACTGCGCGGGTACATCAGAGATCTGCCTTAGACCTTCGACGTGCAAAAAGATCTCTGGATGGATCGCGCCCGCAAGTGCATAAAGCCCTGATACGAGAGTTGAGGCGGGCGTGTTCAAGAATTCATCCCGAATGCAGTAGATGCGGCGTTGCTCGAGGGCACGTAGTTGGTTCCAGCCGCGATCGCGCATGACCTTCTCCAGCGGAACGCGGTCGCCCGCGCCGCACCAGGCAGCGATCAGGACGTCAGGGTCGGCTTGCGATACGTCTTCGGGAGTTTGTTGCCGCCCCGGATCGCCAATGAACGTTCCGCCGGCCGACTCAACCAGTTCTTTCACCCAAATTTGCGAAACGATGATCGGCTTTCCCCACTCTTCGCAAAAGACTCGCGGCCGCGGAAGATGACGCGTTCTGGCACGTACAGCTTCTATTTCACCCTGCATGCGTGCCACAACTTCCGTCCCACGATCCGGGACGCCCACCACCGCTGCAATCGTCGCGATGTCGGTATAGATATCCTCCAGCGTGTGGGGGGCAAGGCCAAGGAATCGGATTCCTGCCTTGAGGATCTCAGCGACGGATTTCTCTTGATATGGAACGGAGGCGATCACCAGATCCGGCCGCGTCGCCGCAATTTCATCCGCGTGCGCGGTCCACGAGTCGTCGACAATATGTCGACCCGTTCCAGCTTCCGAGCACACGTCCACGCAATATTTTGTGCAGGCGACCAACCGATCCAGTTGGCCAAGATCCCGCAACGTCACCGTTGCGCTCGGTTGCAGGCTAACGATGCGACGAGGTGTGCGCTCTAAGCTCAAGGGCCAAATGCGTATCCCATTTATGTTAACGGAATTTGTCGGGAGGAGATGGCCGCATTCCACTCACAAGGACATGCGAACCCGTACAATTGAAACGCGATGTACTCCCCACAACTACTCGACCACTTCCAGAATCCACGGAATGCAGGGGATGTTGAAAATCCTGACGCCACTGTCCAGATTGACAATCCAGCCTGTGGAGATGTGCTTCGCTTGAGTGCGCGCATTCAGGACGGACGTATCGCCGACATTCGGTTCCGAGCCAAAGGCTGTGTCCCGGCCATGGCATGCGGATCGGCGCTAACGGAGTTGGTCACCGGCAAATCTGTGCAAGATGTTCGGGGGTTGAAACGCGAAACGCTGATATCCGCGGTTGGCGGCGTACCCGAAGCCTCATCGCATGCGGGTCATCTCGCGATGGATGCCCTGGCGGCGCTGTTGAAGAAGTTGCCTTAACAGGAGAGACGCCTCTCTCTGCTGAATCCCACACTCAACTGAGGGTCTTCAGGCGAAGAGCGGGTGGGGCTTGAAATCCGGGGGAATCTCCATCTGAAAGCGCACCATATCAGCCGGGTCGTATTGGTGCTCCTCGCCGCATTCGTCGCAGCGAACGGTCATCCGGAAGTCGATCTCAGGCGGCGGCGCGTAGGCGTCGGTCTCGCCCAGCGGGATCTTGTGCCCGCTGAACATGTTCTGCTTGTCGTGATACTTGTGGTTCTTGCAGATTACAACCCAGACATACTGCTCGTTCCCACTCCAAGTACTCCATGTAGCCATAGAGTCCCCCTTGCCGATATCAGGCACAGTTACAGCTGAGGGAGGGAAATGACGAATGTGTTGTTGGAGAAGATAGGACGACGTGATATTGCGGTCAAGCAGAAAGGTGTTCGTCAGGCCGTGCGGACCGAAAGAATTACGAGTCGATTACAATCCGTTTACAAACTTTACGGCCTTAAACTCCGTCACGTTACCGTTGTTCCTGCGGGAAATAGATTTTCCAGTTGCGTTGTTTTGCGGTTTCAGCCAGGTCCGGGTTCGGATTGATTGCGAAGGCATGCTGGGACATGGCCAGCATCTCCGTATCCCACCGCGAATTCCCGAAGGCAGCATCGGGCGTCTTCTTGATAACTTCCTGGATTGCCCGCGGCTTGCCATCGCCGCTGGGAACTCGGACAAGCTGATCTGTAATCCTCAGTTTGTCGATCTCGACAGCCGCCGCAAGAATGTGGTCACGCGCAATGCCGAAGTGCCGCATTCCAGCCCGAATCACCCATTCATTGGTCGAGGACACGGCCCACACCTCGCAGCCATTGCTTTGCAGTTTCCGGACAAGCCTCTGCAACTCGGGAAAAATGCGTTCTGCGAAGAGCAAGTCAAAAAAGCGAGTCGCGGCCCTCTGCACATCGCTTTCGATCATGCCTGCATGAAGCGTAACCATCTCGCCGCACATAACTTCTTCGGCAACCTTGCCGGCTCGGTACTCGGCATAGCGGGTTTTCATGGGCCGGGCGATCTCTTCGGAAATAATCTTTTCCTCGATCTCCCATGAGAAGAAGCTCTCTCCTGCATCGCCGGACCACAGCGTTCCGTCACAATCAAAAACAGCGAGCTTGGGCTCGATGCGAAGCACCGACTCAATAAGGTTCTGCGCGCGATCCGTCACGACCGATGAAGCCACTGGTATTTCCCTGCAATGAGTTATCCGCAGGAGCAGCGAGTCTCGGGCAAATCCGAAACTTGTTCCTGCGGTACTTGAATTGTAGCGGATCAGCTTCGCAGCAGGGGAACCGCGCGTTGCAGCGCGGCGTACTCCTCCGGCGTGTTCACGTTTACGGTGACCAGCGGATCATCGACCTCAACGTACACGATGTGGTCACGATTCTGCTGCTGGATATCGCGCGCACTGGCCGTCGCCGGAGCTTTCAGGAAGGCTTCGATCATCTCGCGGGCCAGGAAAATAGGATGGCCGTGCTTGCCGCCGTACTCCGGTACAGCCGCCCATTTCCAGCGCGCTATCGCGGAGCCAAATGCGGCGTGTAGTCTTTCGATCGTCGCGCTGCTGACCGGCGGACGATCGACGAGCGTCACGATCGCCGCGTCGCGCCCGCGATTCAATACTTCATGCAATCCCGTTTGCAGGGAACTGAACTGGCCGCGATCCGGATCGTGGTTGATCGCCAGGGAGGCTCCATTCGCATAGACGACCGGAGCCAGCGACTCTCGATTCTTGCCGGCGACAACAATGACGGCGTCACTGACTTGCGCGAGCGACTCGATGGCGGCCGACAGGAACGTCTTGCCGGGTAATTGCCCCGGGCTTACCGGGGGCCACGGGAGCAGCGCTTTGTCAGTACCCATGCGGCGAGATTCCCCTGCGGCAAGGATGACTCCGGAAAGACTAAGAGCGCGACTCATGCCGCGAAGATAGCAAAAAGCGGCAGGGAAGTCAGTGGCGGACTACGATTGCGTGTCTTCTTCGATTGCTTGCTCGGAGCGGGATTCGGTGGCTTCGGATTCGAGATGGCGTCCATGGAACCAGCTCATGTGCGGTAATTCGCGCTCGGATTTTCGTCGCACTGCAATCAACTCGGCTGTGATGGAAATTGCGATCTCTTCGGGCGTTACAGCTCCAATATCCAGGCCGATGGGGGCGTGAACTCGCTCAAACAGATTCGCAGCAAGCCCCTCGCTGCGCAGCTCGCGGAAGATCGCGATGGTCTTGCGCTTCGATCCAATCATGCCGATGTATCGCGCCTTAGTGCCGACCGCCCAGCGCAGAACGCGCATATCGTCGCGGTGGCCGCGCGTCACAATGACGATGTACGCCGATTCGGTGATCTCGAGTCGGGCCATCGCGCGATCGAAGTCCTCTGCGATGACGTCACGCGCTTCCGGAAAGCGCTCGCGGTTGGCGTAAGTCTCGCGGTCATCGACCACGATGACATCGAAGCCGGAATCGTTGGCTGTCTTGTATAAGCTGGCCGCGACATGTCCCGCGCCGAAGATATAGAGCAGCGCTGTCGGAAGAACGGGTTCTATGTAGATATCGAGGGTTCCGCCACAGACGAGTCCCGTGTCGTACTTGGGGTCCTGGTTCAGATTGAAGGTCAGGGTGCGCGGCTTCTCCTGTTCCATCACTTCGCGGGCGGCTTGCCAGACTTCTGCCTCTACGCATCCACCGCCGATCGTGCCGCAGATCGATCCGTCGTCCCGCACCAGCATCTTGGCCGTCTTGAAGGACGGGATCGAGCCATGCGCGCTGACAATCGTTGCCACGGCGCCCCGCCCGCCATCCCGGCGTAATTTCACGATCTCTTCATAGATATCCACGCGGATCGATTATTGGGGGTTTCGCAGGGCAAGTCAATTCAGTCTTCTTAACGATTGCATTTGACCAAGCCGGGGGGCGGCACACGACCTGCCCTTTGCAATTGTGCTAGTTTGATCGGTCACCAAATTCCCATTCAGGATTCGAATCATGAAAGCAGTGATCATCCGTGAATTTGGCGGTCCTGAAGTGCTTCGCTACGAAGAGATCCCAGATCCCCAGCCGCGCAGGGATCAGGTTCTCATTCGCGTGAAAGCATGCGCCATGAACCATCTCGACCTCTGGGTCCGCAAAGGGCTCCCGGGAGTAAAGCTGCCGCACATCCCTGGTAGCGACGTAGCGGGCGAGATTGTCGAGGCCGGAGAGTACGTCACCAGCCTGAAAGTCGGCCAGCGCGTGCTGCTTGCGCCACTGCACTTCTGCGGTCATTGCGAACCGTGCGTTGGTGGACGCCAGAACCTGTGCCGGGAGTTTACTGTGCTCGGCAATGCGGTGAATGGAGGCGATTGCGAACTGATCGCCGCGACTGCTCCGAGCGTGATTCCTATTCCCGACCATCTTGGCTACAACGAAGCGGCGAGCGTGCCGCTGGTCTTTCTGACGGCGTTTCACATGCTTACTGGACGAGCTGCCATTCGGCCCGGGCAGACCGTTCTGATCCTGGGAGCCAACTCAGGGGTCGGAATTGCTGCCATCCAGATTGCAAAGCTCTTTAACGCAACCGTAATTGCCACAGCTGGGGACGACCGAAAGGCACAAAAAGCTCGTGAACTCGGCGCCGACTACGTGATTGATCATTACCAGCAAAAAATCGGGGATGAGGCTCGGAAGATCACCAACAAGGCTGGTGTCGACATCGTCGTGGAGCATGTCGGCATCGCCACATGGAACGAGAGCATTAAGGCTCTGAAGCCCGGCGGGACCCTCGTGACCTGTGGCGCGACGACGGGCTTTGAGGCCCAGATTGATCTGCGCTACCTGTTCTCACGACAGCTTGCCGTGCTGGGCTCCTACATGGGCACTCTCGGAGAATTGCATGAAGTGATGAAGCACGTGTTCAGCGGAAAACTGAAGCCGGTAGTCGACCGAACGTTTCGGTTGTCGGAAGTTCGTGCAGCCCATGAGTATCTGGAGAGCAGCCAAATGTTTGGAAAGGTCGTGCTGAATCCGTAGCACAAACTTGCGAAGAGCCGCTGTTTCGCGCAGGAGGTAGTCGGACTCTCCGAACTGATTTAAGATATTCGTATGAACGGTGAATTAAATTTCGGCCCGTATGTCACCCTTGAGGATGGCAAGCGCGTAGTGAAGGACTTGACCTACGGCAATCCCACGCCTGAAGGCGTGGTGCTGACGACTTTGGATGCGGCGATCAACTGGATGCGCAAGAGCTCGATCTGGCCGATGACATTCGGGCTGGCCTGCTGCGCGATTGAGATGATGTCGATGGGGGCGTCTCGCTTCGACATAGCGCGTTTTGGAGCGGAAGTTTTCCGGCCGTCACCTCGTCAATCGGATCTGATCATCATTGCCGGTCGCGTCTCGAATAAGATGGCCCCGGTCATCCGCCAGCTTTGGGAGCAGATGCCCGAGCCGAAATGGGTGATTTCAATGGGTGCCTGCGCGACCTCTGGTGGCGTCTTCAATAACTACGCGCTGGTCCAGAGTGTGAACCAGGTCATACCGGTTGACGTCTACGTTCCTGGATGTCCGCCCCGTCCAGAGCAGCTGATCTACGCAATTACGCTGCTGCAGCAGAAAATCCAGAACTCGCGGGGAACGGTGAAGCAAGTCCTGAACCTTGCCTAGCAAAGCTGCCAGGAAAGAAAAAGCTCGCACGCACGTGCGCACGAACGCTGCCCAACGCTGATTTTCACTTCGCTCGTCTTACGGCAACTTGAAGACAATCTTTACTGACGTCGACATCGACACAGGCTTGCCGTTCAGCTGAAAGGGCCGATAGCGCCATTGCTCGACAGCCTGTTTGGCCGCTGACGCCAGCACCGCCGAGCCGCTGGTGACCTTCACGTCGTGCACGTTGCCATCCTCGCCGACCAGGGCTTCAAGCACGACCGTGCCTTCAATCCTTTGCACTCGCGCTTGCGTCGGATAAATGGGGTTCACGCGATGAGTTAAGGCTCCTCCGCTGATGCCTTGCGAGGTTCGCAGGGAATTCGAGGGAAGCCGGGCTTCGGTGCTCAACAACGATTGCGGCAGATTGGGTGCTCCGGATCCTGCAGATGCCAGTGTGTCCATCGCTGGAGCCTGCACATCCTCGGGACTCGGAGCCGCAGGGGCCGGAGAGATTCCGGCAGGCACAGCTGACGGATCACTGGCCGGCGACGAACTTCGCTTGGTGACGACTTCATTCGAGGCGCGCCGCACCAAGTTTCCGGCAATCACCTCCCCGGCGGCCCGAGGCTTGGTGATTCCTCCCAGCTTGAGCACTTCGTGCTCGCCCTTGTCCGAACCGGACGTGGGCGTGACCGTGAGCGTAGTTTCCGGCGCCGGCGCCACAGTATTTGAAGAGGGGCCTGCTGCCTGCACAGAACGAGGCGATCCATTTTTGCCTGAATTGCTTCGTCCGCGACTGATCATCCACCCGAATCCGGCGATCAGCAGCACGAGAACCAATCCAGCGGCAGCCATCCTGTAAGGCTGGCCTTCCTCCCCCTTCATCTTCGCCGCGAGCACCTGGAACGGCGACGGCCGCGGCATCTTCGGCAGTCTTGGGGCCGAAGGGACCACAGTGTCGGTCACCGGCTTCAGCGAAGCGAGGGTAGGCGCCACTGACTTGGAGCGCCCCGTAACGGCAATCTGCGCAAGCTGTTTCAACAGCGTGATATGCGCGTCAGTGAACGCGTAGGGCTTCCCAGAGAAGATTTCGAGGATCCCGACGACCCCGTGCTCGCCGCGCAACGGAACAGCAGCCAGCGAACGAATTCCCAGCTCCTGGCACACTTCTGAGTCCACGAGCGGATCCGTAAGCGTGTCATTGCAGCGCTTTGATTTGCCCGAGCGCAGGCACTCCCCTGAGATGCCTGAATCGACATCGAGTTTTGCCCCGAGCGGCGGCGCGGTATCGCCTGAGCGAGCGCGACAGATCACTACGCCTTGACTCCATAATGCCAAGGCGGCACCCGTTGCATCGGTGAAGTAGCGAGCCGCATGCGTCGCTTCCGACAAAATCGCGTCGAGTTCCATGCGACCCGACGCAGCATCTTCACGCAAGCGATCTATCAGGAGGTAATCGTCCGGGGAATGGGTCTTACCGGAAGTGGACCGCAAATCACTGTCGGGCCGAAAAACAACTCCAGGATCCGGGGGACCTGGGGAGGTAGGCCTAACCCATGGATCTGCCATAACGCAAACTCCTAGCGATGGGCCAGAGTAATGTGTTGGTGACTAAACACAGCCAATAATGAACGCTTGATCGGAGTGTCTGACAAATACTGCGTGTTGTCAACGAAAGATCGTGGCCATTAGTACGCGGAAAGGCAAGTAGGCTGAGGCTTCCGCTTCAATCGGAAACGCTGCCGGACTTCACTTATCAGCTTAAGTGATCGCGACGATCTTATTCGTGTGGGGACAAAAGCGCTAAATATGCGTAAATAGCGGGTCATGATACAAACTCTGGCATGGAATCTTCGCGGGCTTTAGAGAAAGCGGGCGTGATCACCGCGTATGCTCCCTGTCGCGCAGACCTCGCGGGAGGGACAATGGACCTTTGGCCACTGTACCTTTTTCACACGGGTGCACTGACCTTAAATTTCGCTGTAAACATTCTGACCAGTTGCCGCATCACGCCGCTGAAAAGCCGTCGCATCGAGCTTCGATCCGTCGACACCCGCCGCGAGGAGAAGTTCGCCAGCATTGACGACCTGCGAGCCGCCAAGCGCTTTCGCCTGCCGCTGGCTTCACGTCTACTGCAATTTTTTGCACCCAAGCAAGGTCTGCTGATCGAAACCGATTCCGAATCTCCAGCGGGAGCGGGAATTTCAGGGTCCTCCGCGTTGATGATCGCCACCACCGCCGCGCTGGCGCGCTTCACCGACCGCAACCTTACCTTCGAACAGATGCGGGTGATTGCGCAAAATATCGAAGCGCAGGTAATCAACGTGCCTACCGGCTGCCAGGACTACTATCCGGCGCTCTACGGCGGAGTCAGCGCATTGCACCTGAACGCCGACGGTATTCACCGCGAAGCCGTGCCGGTAGCGCCAGAGGAGATCGAATCCCGGTTCGTCCTCGCCTATACGGGGGCGCCCCGGCAATCGGGTATCAACAACTGGGAAGTCTTCAAGGCGCACATCAACGGCGACAAGAGGGTCTACCGCAACTTCGAACGTATCGCCGACATCGCGAAATCTATGTACCAGGCACTCCTGCGCAATCAGTGGGAAGAGGTCGGCCGACTACTTCGCGAAGAATGGAAGTTACGCCGAACGAATGCTCCCGGCATCACGACGCCGCTCATCGACAAGCTCATTGCGGCGGCGGCGAAAAACGGCGGACTCGGCGCGAAGGTGTGCGGTGCCGGAGGCGGAGGCTGCGTGATTTTCCTCGTTGAAAAGGGAGCCGCCAGCCGAGTCGCCACCACGATCGGGGATGCGGGCGGCCGGGTGCTTCCTCTGCAGGTGGCGCGAGACGGTCTGCGTTTCGCCTCGTGACGAATCCCTAACCTTTAGCGCTTCCAGCCGCTCAAACGGAGCTATAATCGTGGAAAGTGGGCGCATTGGGGTGCTTGATGAAGTCACGCCGCATTTCGGCCCTGTTTGTTTCCGTACCGCTCCTCACTGCCCTTGTATTCGCCGGCGACTCACCGCAAACTCCAAAGATCTCAAAACAGACGCGCCTCGAACTGGTCCACCTGATCAACGCCGAACTGGTGTACGTGCGTACTCCCTTTCCAATGGGAAAGGAAGGCCTGCGGGTAAAGAACGGCGTTGTCACGCCGAGCGGCGCTGAATTGCAACAGAAGCTGGCGATGTGGGGGCCGGCCTGCAAGCCGGGAGATGCAGCACGCATTTCCGATGTCGTTTTCAAAGACAACTTCATTCATGTCGAAATTAACGGTGGGCCGGTCAAGAAGGAGAAGTGGTATCAGCGGATCAGTGTTGGCGGCGCCGATGGTTCATCGGTACCTGTGTCACCTTCCGACTCCAACGCCAACGCCCGCGGCTCTTTTGTGGACCTTTACTTCGATAACTATGTGCCTGAAATGACGGGCAAGGATCTGAAGGAACTGCTCCGTCCTGTGCTCGATTTCGAAGCAAAATCTCGCGAGGAAGCCTATCTCGAAACCGTTCCGCCGAAGGTCAAGGACGCGATCCAGAACCACAAGGTGCTGGTTGGGATGAATCGCGAGATGGTGACCTATTCCAAGGGACGCCCGCCGAAGAAGGTCCGCGAGCACGACGGCGAAGTCGAGTACGAAGAATGGATCTATGGTGAACCGCCGCAGGACGTCGAGTTTGTTCGTTTTGTCGGCGACGAGGCCGTCCGCCTCGAGACCATGAAGGTTGACGGCCAGAAGATCGTCAAGACCGAAAAAGAAATCGAGATGGAGCCCGCGCCCAAGGTTGCGAAGAAGGACGATGTGCGACCGGCTACCGCTCCCACTTTGCGCCGCCCGGGCGAAAACCCCGAAAACAAGGATCCCGTCGAACCCGGCTCGCCTTCGAATGTTCCCATCAGTGTTCCGCCTCCGATAGGCAATCCTGACCCGTCCACTACCGGGCCTCAACTTTTTCCCAAACCCGCCCGCTAACTTGGCGTCGTGTGACCGTGGGCTTTAGACTAAAAGGGTGAAGATTGCCCTCGGCCAGATCAATCCCACGGTGGGGGATTTTTCCGGCAACGCTCAAAAGATCATCGATTTTTCGCGACGCGCGAAAGACTCGGGCGCCGGGCTCATCCTGTTCCCCGAATTGTCCGTATGTGGCTATCCGCCGCGCGATTTGGTCGAGCGCCCCTCGTTCGTCGCCAAAAACCGCGAAACCGTCGATCGGATCGCCGCCGAAACCAACGGCATTGCGGTCATCTGCGGCTTGGTCACTCCAGCCGAGGCTGAGACCGGCAAGTCGGTGATGAACTCGGCTGCGCTCCTTCGTGATGGCCGGCTGGCATTCCTGCAATCGAAGATGCTCTTGCCGACCTACGACGTCTTTGACGAGATGCGGAACTTCGCTCCGGCGCGCAGTCAGGAGCTTTTCGATTTTTGCGGCAACCATATGGCGCTCACCATCTGTGAGGACGCCTGGAACGACAAGGATTTCTGGAAAAGGCAGCTCTACACCGCCGATCCGATCGAGGCGCTGATTCGATCCGGTGGAAATTTTGTACTGAATATTTCGGCCTCTCCCTTCTGGCTCGGCAAGCGCGAACTGCGCACGAATATGCTCGCGACCATCGCACGCAACGATCGCGTCCCGGTTGTGATGGTCAATCAGGTCGGCGGCAACGACAGCCTTCTCTTCGACGGATCGAGCCTGGTCATCAACCGCGAAGGGAGAGTCATCGCGCAGGGCAAATCGTTCGAAGAGGACATCGTCTACTTCGACTCGGCGACCCTGGAAGGCGAGATTCACGAGCAAGTCCCGGGCGAAGAAGCCAGCGCGTTTGCGGCGCTCGTACTTGGTACGCGCGACTACGTACGCAAATGCGGATTCAAGAAGGTCGTCATCGGCCTCAGCGGCGGAATTGATTCCGCTCTTACAGCGGCTATCGCCACGGAAGCCGTCGGACCCGAGAACGTCATCGGCGTTGGCATGCCGGGGCCGTACTCTTCCCAGGGATCGATCGACGACGCACGTGAGCTGGCTAAGAATCTTGGCATTCGTTTCGAACTGTTGCCTATCGGCGCGATCAATGACAGCTATCGCGAAACATTGAAAGACGTCTTCGCTGGGCTCAAACCAGATGTAGCAGAAGAGAATCTCCAGGCCCGTGCCCGTGGGACTCTGCTGATGGCGCTTTCGAATAAGTTCAATGCGATTGTGCTTTCGACCGGCAACAAGAGTGAATTGGCTGTGGGCTACTGCACTCTTTACGGTGATATGGTCGGTGGACTGGCAGTGATCTCCGACGTTCCAAAAACGTTGGTCTATCGCATCAGCCACTACGTCAATTCGCGGCGCCCCGTGATCCCCAAGGATAGTCTGGAAAAGCCTCCATCAGCCGAGCTGCGTCCCAACCAGAAGGACAGCGACAGCCTGCCGCCCTACGATGTGCTCGACGCCATCCTCGAGGATTATGTGGAAGACTCACATTCCGCCGCGCAGATCGCGCAGGAGCGGGGCTTTGATCTGGAGTTGGTCCAAAGCGTGACGCGAATGATCGACCGCGCCGAATACAAACGGCAGCAGGCCGCCCCCGGAATCAAGATTTCTGCTAAGGCTTTTGGCTACGGACGCCGGCTTCCGATCGCCGCCAAATCGGAATCGTGAGCTCCCGGTGCGAAAATTTCCAACGCTTCATCGATCGAGACATTGCTGATCACTGAAAGGAACGCATGCATCGTCAATTGACATTTGTTGCCATCCTGGTTCTCCTGCTGGCGTCGGTCACCGGGGCTCAGGAAAAGACAACCACCATTCTCCCTTCGGAAGACACCGTGAATGGCTTTATGCAGCAGACCTTCGGCTACGATTCCACTATCACGTGGAAGATCGTCTCCATCAAGCCGTCTGAGGCCGAGGGACTGGCGGAAGTCGTGGTTGTGATCACGAGTCCCAAGGGCCAGCAGGGAACTACGCTCTATGTGACGCCCGACGGCAAGCACGCCCTAACCGGCGATATTTTGCCGTTTGGCGCGAAACCCTACGCCTCCGCGAAGGAGGCGCTGCTCAAGGGCATCAATGGACCAGCCAAGGGTCCGGCCAACGCCCCCGTGACCATCGTCGAATTCAGCGACCTGCAGTGTCCGCATTGCAAGGAAGCCCAGCCCGTCATTGAAAAGCTCCTCGCCGAAGAACCGAACGCCCGCTTCGTTTTTCAGCAATATCCTCTGCCGATGCACAACTGGGCGGAGAAGGCTGCGGGTTATGGCGACTGCATCGGTCGCAGTTCGAAGGACGCGTTCTGGAAATTCGTGCAGGCAACCTACGAAGATCAGGCCAACATCACCCAGTCGAATGCGGACGAGAAGCTCACCGCAATCGCAGATAAATCAGGTGTGAAGGGCGCCGATATTGCGGCCTGCGCTGCGAAAGCCGATACGAAGGCGCGCATCGACAAATCGTTGGCTCTGGGTCAATCGGTGGGCGTAACCGGGACACCGACGTTGTTCATCAACGGACGTCGCATCGCCAACGTCAGCGGCACGCCTTACGAAATTCTCAAAGGGATTGTGGACTTCGGCGCGAAGCAGCAATAAGAATCAGCAAAAATCGCGGACGACGAAGGCGGTCGCTATTTGATTCCCGTCATCCAGATTTCTTGGCCAGGAGCGTCGGCCATGCTGATGATGTGCGGGGTGATGACGATGATCAGTTCGTCGTTATCGTTTTGCCTGGTATTCGAAGCCGCGACCGCGTTCAGGCCCGGAATCGAACCGATTCCCGGAATCCCGCTCAGACTTTTCGTCTCGCTCGATGTGATATACCCCGCCAACGCTGTGCTTTGCTCATTCCTGCCATTGATGCTGCCGGTATACTCACGATTGCCAATGATCGGAACGCCATTCGCGCTCGCGCCTGTCAACGCGCGAATCTTCAGCTCGATATTCAGGCTGACATCGGTATCGCTGTGAACGATCGGCTTCACCTTCATGTCGATGCCAAGGTCCTCATAGCTGAACGATGGAATTGGTGCGACGAACGAGTTGTTCGCGATTGCCGACGAAATCGCACTTGTATTGAAGATCGGCGCAAAGCTTGCGTTGATGATGGGATAACGCGACCCGATTTTCAATGTCGCGTCCTTGTTCTGGGAAGCCCTCACCGTAATGTGCTGCATCGATCTCAGTTCACCGATGCTCGCCGAGAGAGTGGCGGTCAATGGAGGTACCGAAACTCCCATCAAGGTTAGCCCGCCACCGAATGTGGCCAGCGGTTGGCTGAAGATCGAACTTGCCCCACTCGAGCCTGCCAGCTGTGCTAGCAATGCTGAGAGCGCAGAACTATTCGCTGCGTTGATCCCGCCGCTCGAAATCAGCTGGTTGATCAGGCTCTGAAGGTCCTGACCCCCGCCCAGCGTGAGGCCTGCCAACGCGCCGGCGGGAATGTTGAAGAGGTTGAATTGGTTGGGAACCGAGAGTCCAAAGTTGTTGATGACCGTCTTGCTGACTTCGAAAACCCGAACATCCAACATCACTTCCGGATGTCCCGCGCCGAGGTTTTCGAGAAAGAAAGTCGCCGGATCCAGAATCTTCTGCGGCGCCCGCACCATGATCGTGTTGTTCTGCGGGTGCGAGGAAACGAACTTGATCTCGAACAACGTGCGTACCACGTTCACGATGTCGGTTAATTCTTGCGCCGTTTCGACATCCGGAATGAAAAATGTCTTCATCGCCATCCGGTCATAGAGGCGGTGGTTCTCGGTCGATTCGGCCGCGACCAGCACTTGCCTCGGACCGAGCGGCGCCCAGAAGGTCTTGGTGACCGATCCGGCGAGCCGCATGGCTTCGTAAAAATCAACGTTCTCGACGTCAAAACGAACGTGTCGCGTGGTGACGGAATCGTCGAATGTCGCGGTGATGCCGTAAGACGACGCGATCTGCGTGATCAGGGGGCGTGAATCGCCCCGGAAGTGAAAGGTCTGCAGGCCATCCTTCGGCGCTACGATGATCTCGTTGGATGATTCGACGACGCGCGGAGGTCGACGAGCGCCCTTTGTATCGTTATCGACCGCGTCGTTCAGACGCTGCTTTGCAAAATCGTTCGTGGGATCGAGGCTTAGGGCAGCCTGGAATTCACCCATTGCCAGTACCTGCTGGTCTGCCGCCAGGGCCGTATTTCCCTTTTGCAAGTGGTCATAGACGAGTTGCTGCTTGACCAGTTCACGCATGGTCACATACTCGACGTCGCGGGGTGCGAGGTCGGCGGCTTTATTGAACTCGTCGAGTGCCCGTTCGAGCTTGGAATCCTTCTGGAATTTAAGGCCGCGTTGAAATGCCTGCTTCGCCTCTTTGCGGCTGGCGGGACTGGTCACGCAGGTTGGGACGCCCGGCAGGCCACTGGCGCAACCTACACTCGGAGGAACTGGAGTGGCGGGCTGGTCCTCGGCCCAGAGGGTGGTGAACGTCACCAGTAAAAGTACCAGGCCGTGACGAAGTGACATTGTCAGGATTGTACCCCGGAGAGGGAACGCTCGACTCCCTCAAACTTGCGCATATGGCACTTTAGTTTTATGAATTTACGGCTACAGCGACATTAGATCGCAGCACGTGGCCACGCTCGCATCTGCGCCATGGGGAAGAAGGTCTTCGCGTTTGAAGATCCCGGTTCCAACCGCGATGATTCGCCCACCGACTTTTTGGGCGGCGCGCACGTCGTCAGGCGTATCTCCCACAAAACAAACGGTGGCATTCGCTCCCAGCCGTCTCCGCGCCTCGGTGATGCCTTTCTGGAAAATCTGTTCGCGTAATTCGCAGTCGTCGGCGAAGCAGCCAAACTCGAAGTACTCGCGCAAACTGACAGCATTGATCTTCAGCCACCCCACGACTTCCAGGTTTCCCGAAGTCACACCGAGAAGCTTGCGCTCACTGCGTAGAAACTCGAGGAGATCGCGAATCCCCGGCAGCACGTTTGGCTTGATGCGGTCTACCTTCTCGGAAGCATCGCGGCGAACCACCTCCAGCGCCTCTGCCATCTTGGCGTCAACCGTTGCTGCGGATATGCCCAGCCGTGTGAGGGCGGCTCGCAAAATGCCTGGATCGGTCTTTCCGTGATAGGCAATCCCGTCGATCGTCGTCTCTACGCCGAAAACGTCGAGCATGGCGCGATGC
>Ga0126381_100002064_pt1 | contig 21686 bp, 20 predicted proteins | sample PanSoiMetPlot_28_FD_96465 | JGI IMG/M metagenome (GOLD analysis project Ga0126381, IMG submission 96465) | Tropical forest soil microbial communities from Panama - MetaG Plot_28 | ecosystem: Environmental > Terrestrial > Soil > Tropical forest > Bulk soil | place: Panama | collected 2016-02-17
GAGAACTTCCCGCACTCGGTGCAGACCCAGGTCACCGGCCTGAACGACAATGGTGTCACGGTCGGGTTCTGGTCCACGATGAACAACGCGAACATGGTCAACGACAACTTCGGCTTCTACGCGATCGACGGCCGGTTCCACAGCGTCAGCTTCCCGGCCGGCGACAACGCCAGCCCGCCGGTCAACCAGCTGCTCGGCGTCAACGACCACGACATCGCGATCGGCTTTTACACCGACGGCCAGGGCAGCAATCACGGTTACGAGTACAACATCCGCACCCGCCAGTTCACCCGGGTGCTCGCGCCCGGCGCCCCGGGCACCAGCCTGACCGCCACGGCCGTCAACAACCACGGCGACGTGGCCGGCTTCTGCAACCAGACTTCCTCGCAGGTGGACGCGTTCCTGCGGCTGCGGGGCGGCAGGTTCATCACGCTCGCCGTCCCCGGCGCGGCGATGACCCAGGCGTTCGGTGTCAACGACCGCGATGAGGTCGTCGGCGCATACACCACAGGTTCAGGTGACAACGCCCAGACCCACGGCTTCACCTGGCGGCCCGGCCACGGGTTCAGCACCGTGGACGACCCGCACGGGATCGGCACCACCACGATCAACGGCGTCAACGACGCCGGCGACCTGGTCGGGTTCTACACCGACTCGGCCGGCAACACCGATGGCATGCTCGCCCAGCCGCAGAGCTGACACCGCCGGAAGACCAGAACCCGGGGGCCGCCAGGTCCCCGGGTTCGCTTTTGGCTGGTCAGGCTTGGGAGTCATAGCGGAAACCATCGAGGAAGCGGCGGAACACCCCGCCCTCGCGGGTAAGCGGAGCGCCAGGGGGAGGCGCCGCCGCCCGCTCGTGCCCTTCTGGCTCGTCGTAGTCGGCGCGCGCTATCGCGTCCACGACCTGGGCCTCGTTGAAGTTCTCCGAATCCGGGATCTCCGGAATGAAGCCGACGAGATCGCCGTCGAGCAGGACCTCGGCCTGGAGGCCCGAGGTGCCCTCGACACCCCAGAGCGCTTCCCGCCCGCCGCCGGCCAGGACCCGCACCCCGTACGCGTCGTATCCGGCCTTGTGCATGTGGGCGTCGATGCCACGATCCCTGAGAGCGTCAGCGACCCGGCGGGCCCGGTTCTCATCCATCGCCCCAGGTTACCCAAGCGCGGGCGGACAATTTTCTATGATTGGACCGTGACGGACGACGAGTTCGAGCTGGGCACCGACGGACCCATGGTCATCCTGGTCGGAGTGGATGACACGGTTACCTCGCTGCGCGCGGGCGCCTATGCCGCCGGGCTGGCCCGGCGGCAGGGGGCCCGGCTGGTCTGCGTGTACGTGGAACAGATAACGGCCATCTACGGGGCGGCCGCGGGCACCGGCGCGAGCGCGATCGCCGCGCAGGCGCAGGCGCAGCAGGAAGAGGCGGAGAGCCTGCGCAAACGGGTCGAGGAAGGGGCCGGGCGGCTGGCCGTGCCGACGACCTTCATCGCCGCGCACGGTGACCCGTTCACCGAGATCAAGCGGATCGCCGACGAGGTACGGGCCGACGCGGTGGTGGTCGGCGCGTCCACCAAGGCCGGGCACCGGCTGGTCGGCTCGCTCGCGGTCCGGCTGGTACGGGCGGGCCGCTGGCCGGTCACCGTCGTCCCGTGAGGCCCGGCTCATGACCGGAATCGCGGTCGTCACCGGGGCAGGGTCGGGGCTCGGCCGGCAGATCGCGCGAGCGCTGCTCGCCGCGGGCTGGCGGGTGGCGCTGGCCGGGCGGCGCGAGGACGCGCTGCTCCAGACCGCGCAAGACGCGGGCGGGGCCACGCTCGTGGTGCCCGCCGACGTGACCTCGCCTGATTCGGTCGCCGCGCTGTTCAACGCCGTGCGCGAGCGCTGGGAACGGATCGACCTGCTGGTCAACAACGCGGGTCTCTCGGCCAAGGCGGCCGACGTGGACGAGATGACCCTGGCCAGCTGGCAGCGGGTCGTGGACACCAACCTCACCGGGGCGTTCTTGTGCGCCAAGCACGCGGTGCGGCTGATGAAGTCCCAGACGCCGCGCGGCGGGCGGATCATCAACAACGGCTCGATCTCGGCGTACAGCCCCCGGCCGGGCAGCGCGGCCTACACCGCCACCAAGCACGCGATCACCGGGCTGACCAAGTCCATCTCGCTGGACGGCCGCGCGTTCGACATCGCCTGCGGGCAGATCGACATCGGCAACGCGGCCACCCCGCTGACCGAGCGGTTCCGCGAGGGCGTGGCTCAGGCCGACGGCTCGACGCTCGCCGAGCCCACCTTCGATCCCCGCCACGTCGCCGACGCGGTGCTGTACATGGCGTCGCTCCCGCTCGACGCCAACGTCCAGTTCCTCACGATCACCGCGACGAAGATGCCGTTCATCGGCCGCGGCTGAGCGCGAGACCGAGCAGGCGGGTGTATGTTTCCTCGCCGGAGGTTTCGCAGCCCAGCGGGCTGGCGGCGAACGAGCCGTGGTAGTCGCTGCCGGCCGTCGCGATCAGGCCGAGGTCGTTGGCCAGGTCAAGCAGGATTCGCCGTTCTGCCGGAGGGTGGTCGGGATGGCCGACCTCAAGGCCGGCCAGACCCGCGGCCGCCAGCCTGGTGATGTCCTCATCGGACAGGCTCCATACCCGGCCAGCGCGCGGATGGGCCAGGACGGCGACCCCGCCCGCGGCGTTGACCAGCCGGATCGCGTGGTCCGGGGGCAATGCGTACTTGTCCACGTAGGCGCGGCCGCCGTCGGCGATCCAGTCGTCGGTGAACGCCTCTTCCGGGGTCCGCACCACGCCGGCTTCCGCCATGGCGCGGGCGATGTGCGGACGGCCGACCACCGAGTCGCCGGCTATCCGTGCCACCTGGTCCCAGGTCACATCGGCGCCCAGCCCGGCCAGCCTGGCGACCATCGTCTGGGCCCGGATCACCCGGTCGTCGCGGATCCGCGCGGTCTGCGCGGCGAGTTCTTCGCAGGCGGGATCGAAGAGGTAGGCCAGCAGGTGGACGCTGCGGCCATCGAGGTGGCAGGACAGTTCCATGCCGGGCACCAGGATCAGGTCAGCGGGCAGCGAGGCGCGGGCTGGCTCGTGGCCGGCCGTGGTGTCATGGTCGGTGAGGGCGACCACGTCCAGGCCGGCGCGGACGGCGTTGCGCATGACGTCGGCGGGCGAGTCGGTGCCGTCCGAGGCGTTGCTGTGGACGTGGAGGTCGGCGCGCACCCTGGTAACGGTAACCCGGATTGACCCGCCAGGCGCGGCGAGGGCGCGCCGTAAGGAAGATCCAGGTCCTGCCACGGATCGCGCAGGTCACGAAGCTCGATCGGGTCGATGAGCAGGCAGCCCGCCGTCTCCGGCCACATCACCAGCCACAGCCAGCAGGCCTTGGCCTCACCCGCGAACACCGCGCGGTCTGGCGAGTCCACCACCCACAGCGGCACGTCATGGTTGCCGAAGCTGGCCGCGGCGCTCGGCGGAGCAGTCGCGAAGCCGGCGCCGGGGTCCACGCCGTCCAGGCCGGCCACGCCGGCGCCAAGCCCGGTGCCGGGATCCTCGGCGATGAGGAGCAGGTCGCCGGGGCCGCCGAGCGGATTCGGCCCGGACAGCGCGACTACGGTCGCGCGAGCGCCGGTGCGTTCGTCGCCCGCGGCGGCGAAGCCCGATACCAGCCAGCCGGCCGGGAGCGGCCACGGCAGCCAGACCGGGACCTGCGCCGTCCTGAGCAGTCCGTCCAGGCCTTCCCGCGACGGAGAGAAGGCCGGCAGCAGAGGATGAACCTCACCGTGCAGGTCACAGCGCCAGGCGCTGGACCAGGCAGTTGGCTCGTGGACGGGCCTGCCGCAACGCGGACAGCGCCGGTCGTTCTCCTGGCCCACGCTGGCGTCATTACCCCGTTTCGCCCCTGAACATGCCGCGGCGCCGGCCCCTGACGGGAACCGGCGCCGCGGCCGATGCTGACGTTCAGCCTTCGTTACGGGAGAACCCCGAAGTCAGCGCCGAACAGCTGGTTGTCGTGGGCAGCCCCGTTGGAGAACTTGAGCAGGTTCCAGGTCTGCAGAACCACCCGCGGGTTGTCGGTCGGTGCGCCGCCGGCCGGGTAGTCAAGCACGAACGGCGTTGAGAAGTTGACGTCCGAACCGTTGACCAGCGGGACATAGAAGCCCTTGATCGCGCCGCCCAGGTCAACCCAGATGGTCTTGGAGCTCGCCCCGCACGGCTGCAGCGAGACCTTGGTGCCGTTCGCGGCGGTGGTGGGGACACCGATGCACTTGCCGGAGCCGACACCGCTGGGCGAGTACTGGATCTCGAACGCCTCGCGGTTGTGGTAGTGCAGGTTGAGTGCGGCAGTCACCAGACCAGCCTGGAAGAACTGGGCAACCGTGCCCTCCTGCGCGATGGTGAAGTCCTCGGCGGCGTCGCTGTTGGTGGTGTGCCACAAGATAATCGGCGTACCAGTCGCGGTGCTCCCGCCCTTGACGTCAAAGACGAAGTTCGGGTGGCTGTGGGACCCGAACACGCGGCTGAACAGGTCGATGCAGAAATGGCCGCACGGTGGCGTGGCCGCGTTGGCGGTCATGGCTCCCGTCGCTCCGGCCGCGCCGACCAGGGTGAGGGTGGCCGCGGCCGCGATGAACTTAATCTTGAACGACATACGGATAGTTCCTCCTCTAGGAACCCACAGCCGGGCCCCGCGCCGGGCTGGAGAGCAGCGCCAAATTGTGGCGTCCTGATCGGTTTACAGGGGCGGCTGTTCCGATCTGCTCACTATTCAGACGCCGTGCCCCACCGCTTGGTTGTCGTCCGTAGTGTCACAAAAAGGCGGTGGCGCCGGCTCTTTTGAGAGCCGACGCCACCGCTTCTGGTTTTCAGTTCTGGTCGTGCCTAAGTACGTAGTTGCCTAGTACTTATTAGTGGACCGGGCCGAAGAACGCAGACCACAGCTGACGGTCGATGGGCGGACCGGTCGGGATGCCGACACCGGGGGTCGAGGACGGGATCTGGCCGAAGAAGCCGGTGATCTGCTCGGTGTCCACCTGGGCGCGCGGCCGGTCAACCGGGTTGGCGTCCTGCGGGTAGGTCATGACCTGCGGGAAGGAGAAGTTGGTGGTCGAGCCGTTCGCCAGGGCGACCTTCAGGCCGTGGATGACGAAGTTCGGGTCGTTGGTGTCAACGGCCCACACGGTCTTGCTGGACACGCCACACGGCTGGAGGCTGACCTTGGCGCCCTGGACCGCGGTGACCGCGGTGCCCACGCACTCACCGGTGCCGACACCGTACGGGCTGTACTGGAGCTCGACGGCGACGTCGTTGGAGTAGTGCAGGTTGAACGCCGCGCTGACCAGGCCGGCCTTGAAGAAGTCGCCCACCAGGCCCTCTTCGAAGACGGTGAAGTCTTCCGCCGGGTCCTCGTTGCTCGCCTGGAACAGGATGATCGGCGTGCCGATCGCGGTGCCGCGCTTGTAAACGTCCAGCAGCGAGGTGTGGCCGAACTCGTGGTTGAACAGGTCGACTGCGCTAAAGCCTGCGGACGGGGTGGCCGCGTGGGCGGTACCCGAGGTGAGGGCACCAGCCGCCGCCACGCCGCCGACCAGGGTCAGCGTCGCCGCAGTGGCGAGCACCTTGCTCTTGATGGACATGAGCTAGTTTCCTCCTTGGAAACAACAGCCGCACCCTGCGCGCGGCTGTTCCAAGCCGACCCCCCGTGCCGACGCTGGCGCCGGTCGTGGTGGCCTGATCAGGATCAAGAACGGTTGACCCGATCGGTACTGCTGTGCGAGAGATGGAAGACCCGGGGCGTGCCCGGTGGCTCAGGTATTACGGGTTCACAGGGGACGAGTTCCGTAGCGCAGGCGCAACCCACTGCACTTTGGATGAAGCTCGTAGTGACTGCCAAGCCGAACGGCGGCTACAGTTGTACATAGATCCTCGCCCTCCTGTGCAGGCCGGGGGTCTAGGTCCTGCCCGGTGAGTTGCGGTCACCGGGCGGGGCCGTCTTAGGAGCTTTCGTCCTTTACCCGTTCTTAAGACGCTTCACTTTATCGCCCGGTTGCCACGTCTCAAGGCGAATTATGCGTTGTGACCAAAGCTACACATTTGCCCCTAGCTCGCCCCGCCCTCGCCCCGGCCGGGCATTGTGCCGTTGACCAGCCAGATCATCCCTTGCGTGGGTGCCATCGTGGTCGATCACGAAGGAAGACTGCTGCTGATCAAGCGGGGTCACGAGCCGGGCATGGGGCTGTGGTCACTGCCCGGCGGCCGGATCGAACCGGGCGAAACGGACATCGAAGCCCTGGCCCGCGAGGTACGCGAAGAGACCGGACTGACGGTGCGAGCCGGCCGGCTGATCGGCAGCGTGCGGCGTCCGAGCGGAGACGGCCGGGTCTTCGACATCAGGGACTACGCGGCCACGGTCACCGGCGGGTCGCTGACCGCGGGGGACGACGCCGCGCAGGCGCGCTGGGTGAGCGCCGCTGAGCTTGACGCGCTGCGGCTCACCGACGGGCTGCTGGAAATCCTCACCGCCTGGGGCGTGCTGCCCCGGCCGTAGCACGCTGCCGTTCGCCGCTAGGGCAGGCCGGCGGCACGGCCGCGGGCGACCACGGACAGCGCCAGCTTGCGCGATGCCTCGTCGATCATCTCGTCGCCGAACATGACCGCACCACGCCGGCCGACGTCGGCCGCGGCGCCGTAAGCCTCAATGATCCGCGAGGCGCGCTCGTACTCCGCCGCGGACGGCGCGAACACCGAGTTGGCCACGTCCACCTGCGCCGGATGCAGCACCCACTTGCCGTCGTAGCCCAGCGCCGCCGCGCTGGCCGCCGACCGGCGGAAACCCTCGACGTCCCTGACCCGCAGGAACGGCCCGTCGATGGCCTGCAGCCCGTGTGCCCGCGCCGCCACCAGGATGCGCATCAGCGCGTAGTGGTAGGCGTCGCCGCCGACGTACCCTTCCGGCTGCGCGCCCACCTCGAGCGAGCGCATCCCCACGCTCGCCATGAAATCCGCGGGCCCGAACACCAGCGCCTCGAGCCGGCCGCAGGACTGCGCGATCGATTCGGCCGCCGCCAGGCCCGCCGCGTCCTCGATCTGCGCTTCGATGCCGATCCGCCCCTGCGGCAGGCCGTGCGCGAGTTCGGCCTGCCCGAGCAGGATGTCCAGCCACACCACGTCGCGCGCCGAGCGCACCTTCGGCAGCACGATCACGTCCAGGCGCGGGCCCACCACCGCCAGCACGTCCAGCGTCGCCCACGGCGTCGCGGTGCCGTTGATCCGCACCCCGGTGACCGGTGCCCGCCAGTCGCCCGCCGCGAGGGCCGCGGCGGCCGCCGCGCGCGCCTGCTCCTTGGCTCCGGCGGCGACCGAGTCCTCAAGATCGAGGAACACCTCATCGGCCGCGAGCGCGCGCGCCGACGCGATGAACCGCTCGCTGCTCGCCGGCACCGACAGGCAGGACCGGCGCACCCGGTAAGAACGCTCCATAGCCGCAGCGTAACGAACGGCAGCGGCTCGTCGCGGCGGCCCAGCGTAACGGGGATTCTTGACCGTTCGTTAGCCTTCTGGTCAGATTGGGTCCGTTCCTGCGTCACTCAGTTGTGCGAGGTTTTTGGCCGATTCACGTCTGCAGACTCAGGAGGACGATATGGGCGAAGGCCCAGTCAGTGTCCGCGGCAAGCGACGGTTTACCAGCCGCGCCCGGTACTTCACGGCGGTGGCGGCCGCGGCCGTGACCGCCACCGGGGTCGCCGTGGGAGCTACCGTCACCGGCGCGAACGCCCTGCCGGCTAACCAGTTCCCGACGCGCACCAGCACGCCCATCCAGCATGTCGTGGTGATATTCGACGAAAACGTGTCTTTTGACCACTACTTCGGCACGTATCCGTTCGCCGCGAACACCGACGGGAGCACCTTCCACGCCAAGCCCGGCACCAAGCCGGTGAACGGCCTGTACTCCTCGATCAGCCGCAGCGGCCCGGCCGGCCCGCTGCTCACCAGCAACCCGAACCTCAATAACCCGCAGCGGCTGACCCACGCGCAGGCACTCACCTGCGACCAGGATCACGGTTACACCGCCGAGCAGCAGGCCTACGACGGCGGCAAGATGGACAAGTTCGTCCAGTTCACCGAAGGCGGGGGATGTACCCTGCCGGGCGAGGTCATGGACTACTACGACGGCAACACCGTCACCGCGCTGTGGAACTACGCGCAGCACTTCGCGATGAGCGACAACAACTACGACACGAACTTCGGGCCGTCCACGCCGGGTGCGCTGAACGTGATCTCGGGCTATGACGGCAGCAGCTTCGCAGTCAGCCCCACCACCGGCGCGACCGAGCCCGACCCCGGCACGGTGAGCGACCTGAACAGCTCGGGCCTGGGCACCATCTACGGTGACCTCGACCCCGCCTACGACGACTGCTCCGACGGCAGCCATACCCGCACCAGCCCGGTCGGGGTCTCCACCGGCACCAACATCGGCGACCTGCTCAACGCCAAGCGCGTCACCTGGGGCTGGTTCCAGGGCGGGTTCGCGCCCACCTCGACCAACGCGGCCGGGTTCGCGGTGTGCGGCGCGTCGCACAACAACATCGGCGGCAACACGATCGCCGACTACTCGCCGCACCACGAGCCGTTCCAGTACTACAAGTCCACCGCCAACCCCAAGCACCTGCCGCCGAGCTCGGAAGCCGCCATCGGGCACACCGACCAGGCCAACCACCAGTACGACCTGTCCGACTTCTACACCTCGCTCAACGACGGCAACCTGCCCGCGGTCAGCTACCTGAAGGCGGCGGAGTACCAGGACGGCCACGCGGGCTACTCCGACCCGCTGGACGAGCAGAACTTCCTGGTCAACACCATCAACCAGGTCGAAGAGTCCCAGTACTGGCCCTCGACCGCGATCGTCGTCACCTACGACGACTCGGACGGCTGGTATGACCACGTGATGGGCCCGCTGGTCAACGGCTCCGCCACGACCGCTGACACCGCGCTGTGCTCCTCGGTGGCGATGCCGCTGGGCAGCTTCCCCGACCGGTGCGGCTACGGCCCGCGGATGCCGCTCCTGGTGATATCGCCCTGGACCCGGACGAACTACGTCAGCGGCAACGTGACCGACCAGTCCTCCATCGTCAAGTTCATCGAGGACAACTGGCTCGGCGGGGAGCGGATCGGCAACGGCTCCTTCGACTCGATCGCGGGCAGCCTCACCGGACGGGGCGGCGTGCTCAACTTCGAGGAACCGCACTTCGACCCGCTCCTGCTCGACCCCACCACGGGTGAGATCCTCCGTCCGTTCAGCTGACCGGCGACGCCGGTGAGCGCCTGACCGCACGTGGCCGGGCTCCCGCACTCTGGGAGCCCGGCCACACCGGTACGGGCCACAAGCACCACAGTCCGTTATGACTACACTTTCGATATGACCTCCCCTACGGAAGAACAGGTCACGCAGGCGCTCGGCGGGGTGCTCGATCCGGATATCCGGCGGCCGATCACCGAGCTCGGCATGGTGAAGGGCATCGCGATCGCGCCCGCCGGGGCGGTCCGCGTGGACGTGTGGCTGACCGTGGCCGGATGCCCGATGCGGGACACGATCACCCGTGATGTGACCACGGCGGTCGGCAAGGTGCCCGGTGTGACATCGGTCACGGTTGACCTTGACGTGATGAGCGACGATCAGCGCAAAGCGCTGCAAACCCAGCTGCGCGGCGGCCGGGCCGAGCCGGTCATACCGTTCTCCCAGCCCTCTTCGCTCACCCGCGTCTACGCGGTGGCCAGCGGCAAGGGCGGGGTCGGCAAGTCCTCGGTCACCGTCAACCTGGCCGCGGCGCTCGCGGCCGCGGGCCAGATGGTCGGGGTCATCGACGCGGACATCTACGGACATTCCGTGCCGCGGATGCTGGGCGTCACCGGGCGGCCCACCCCGGTGGAGAACATGATCATGCCGCCGTCGGCCCACGGCGTGAAGGTCATCTCGATCGGCATGTTCACCAAGGGGAACACGCCGGTGGTCTGGCGAGGGCCGATGCTGCACCGGGCCCTCCAGCAGTTTCTCGCCGACACGTACTGGGGCGACCTGGACGTACTGCTGCTCGACCTGCCGCCGGGAACCGGTGATGTGGCGATCTCGGTGGCTCAGATGCTGCCCGGTGCGGAACTGCTCATCGTGACCACGCCGCAGCTGGCCGCCGCCGAAGTAGCAGAACGGGCCGGGGCTATCGCGTCCCAGACCCATCAGCGCGTCACCGGGGTCATCGAGAACATGTCGTACCTGGTCTGCGATCACTGCGGAGAGCAGAGCTACGTGTTCGGCTCGGGCGGCGGCGAGACTGTGGCCTCGGCGCTGAGCCGGCTGTCGGGAACCACCGTGCCGCTGCTCGGCCAGGTGCCGCTCGACGTCAGGCTGCGCGAGGGCGGGGACTCAGGCCTGCCGCTGGTGCTTGGCGTGCCGGACTCGCCGGCCGCGCTCGCGCTGCGGAAGATCGCGGACGAGATCGCGAGCCGCGGGCGGGGGCTGGCCGGGCGCCAGCTCGGGCTCACGCCGAAGTAAGGTTCAGGTGGCCTCGACGTCGTAGGGCGGGGTCTCGCCCGGCGCCAGCAGGGTAGTTGTGGCCGTCTTGGTCGCGCCCGCGTCGAGAACCTGGCCGGAGCCGTTGGGCGCCGGCGCGCCGTTCATTGCCGCCTCGAAGTCGTCCATCAGGTGCTTGCGGACGAAGCTCTTCGGGTTCAGGTCGTCAAAATCGAAATCCTGGAACTCCGGCCCCAGCCCCTCGCGCAGGTCGCTCTTGGCGCTGTCCGCTATCCGGCGCAGGTCGCGCAGCGCCTTGCCAGCCTGGGCGGCGATCTTGGGGAGCTCGTTCGGCCCGAAGATGACGAGCGCGATCACAGCCAGCACCAGCAGCTTGGGGATGGACAGGTCAAACACGCTTCAGCTCTCCGTTGACGACCGGGTCTTCCATGTCCACTGTAATCCGTGTTGCCGCATTCCGCGCCGACCGAGGTCGCCGCTTTCCGCCCTGACCGCGCCCACCTGGCCCCCTCACCCGAAGGGGTTCACGAAGCTGGCCATCCTCGACAGGCCCCGTGACATCCGCTTCCAGAAACCAGGGGGCTTGTCATACGGCAGCGCGCCGACGACGGTGGCCACGGTCTTCGCCGGAGCATCAGCGATCAGCGTGTAGACAATACCCTTTCCCGCCCAGGTCAGCGACCGCTGCGTCGGCACGGCCGCGTATACGGTCCGGCCCGCGACCTTGATCTTCTGCCAGCCGGTCAGTTTGGCGGCCAGCTTCCCGCGTTGTTCGAACAAGGATATCACAGACAGTCCATCAGAGTAACCTAGATCGAGCACGGGACCGGATGTGGTGCGGGCCATCCCGCCGGTGAACAGCATCAGCCCGCCCGGCAGCGCGGGCGGGACCTGCCAGCCCTGCTGGCGCAGCGCGAGCAGCTTGGCGGGCTCGATCGGATAGGCCCACGACCCGGTCTGCTGGCCGGCCGTCTGTCCTTGGCTCTGTCCCGGGCCGAACACCGCGTTGGACGTGGCGGCCCCGTGCTTGCCGATCTGGACGTTGATGAAGACACCCTGGTTGATCATGTGCGCGGCGGTGTCGAAGACCTCCCGCTCCAGCGGCAGCTTGGTGGCCGAATCCAGCCAGAAGCGGGCGGCCAGGCTGCCGTCGTCCCGCCAGGCCTCCACCACCTGCGCCGGCCGGTTCCCGGCCGATCCCGATCCCGCGTAGCCGACGACGTAATGCGCCTCCAGCAGCCGGACCAGCGTCGTGGTGATCCCGAGAACCCCTTCGGGGGAATCCACGTCGAGGTCAGAGGACCAGTATGGCTGGCTGCTCGCCCCGGTGCCGGTGTCCAGCGTCTGGGTCAGGGTCCGCCCGCCGGGGGCGTGCCAGATGTCCGACACCAGGAACGTTCCGCCGCCGGCGTCCCAGCGTGAGACGATCTCCTCGCCCTGGTACTGCGTCGTCACGGCCGCCTGGGCGGCGCCGGTCATCAGGCCCAGCGCCATCGGGCTGCTCCGGGCCAGCGTGCTGCTCCGCTTGCGTGAGGGGCGCTGCACCGTGCCGTCCGCCGCCTTGCCCGCCGATGCCGCGGGCGAGCCGCCCGCGGCCCCGGCCGGTCCGGTCTGGCTGCTGCACCCGGCCAGCATGCAGCCGGGAGCGCCCATCGCGATGATCGCCGTCAGCACGAGCAGCGGCCGCCTGCGGCCATCGGTAGATCGGGGCGTAAACACGCTGACCTCACGGATTGCGGGCTGGCCCAGGCACCGTCGGCAGCACGCTGGATGCCGACATGCCCGGCGCGACGGCGGAGCCGGATGCTGGTTCGACCTCACCGGGAACCCCGTTGAGCGGGACCTCGCCGGTCGTAATCGCGTGTTCCTCGCTGTACAGCTCCAGCTGCGGGGTGATCTTCGGCCCGGGCGCCGGGTCCCCGCCACCTGCCGTGAACGCGGCAGTGCCCAGGCCGACCACGATCGACACCGTGCCGAAAACCAGGTAACGGCGGTGCCGCCGGATGACCCGCGCGCTGTGCGGACGCGACCTGCCGCCGGGGCCGCTGGGGCCGGGCGGGCGCATCCGGGCGGGCGGCCTTGACAGGCCCGGCCCGGACAGCACCCGGAGCCGCCGCCGCTCCGGCTGCGTACTGCCGATGCCGGTCATGGTCATCAGCTTGCGCACCATGTCAGCCTCGGCGATGGCGACCGCCGGCGACTGTTCCGCGAGGGCCCGAAGCTGCCGCTTCAGGTCTCGCAGCGCCGCGGCCTCGGCCCGGCACTGCTCGCACCGGGCCAGGTGCGCCGTGGCCTCGTCCCGCTCGGCACCGCTGAGCTCGCCATCGATGAGAGCTGACAGGTGCTCACCCAGGTGGCTCATGACAGTCCGCTCCGCTTCAGCCTCCGGTGCGCCAGCGCACTCCGCAGCTGCGCGCGGCCACGGTGGATCCTGCTGCGTACCGTGCCGATCTTGACACCCAAGGTAGCCGCGATCTCCTCGTAGGAGAAGCCCTCGATATCGCACAGCACGACCGCCGCGCGGTATTCCGGCGGCAGTGCCTTCAGCGCGGCCTGGATGTCATCGTCCAGATGGGTGTCATCGAAGGCTTCTGCCGGTGTCGGCTCGTTGCCCGCCAGCCGGTGCGCCACCTCTTCGGCCAGGCCTTCGAACCGGATCCGCTGCTTGCGCCGGGCCCCGTCGAGGAACAGGTTCGTGGTGATCCGGTGCAGCCAGCCTTCGAACGTTCCCGGCGTGTAGCTGGACAGCGACCGGAACACGCGGACGAAGACCTCCTGGGTCAGGTCCTCTGCATCATGCGGGTTGCCGGTCAGCCGGTATGCGAGGCGGTACACACGGACGGAGTGGGCACGCACGATCTCCTCCCACGTCGGGAGGGTCCACTCAGCCCCCGCCGCCTCTTGCTCCAATCCGACCTCCGGATCACAAACCGCCGCGCCTTTCACCATCGTGCCCTGGTTTCTTTCCTCACGCCAGTTCGGGATCTGCTCTCCTACGGGCAACGGCCCGGGCCGGCGCGGAGTTCCCGCGGTGTTCCCCAGGTCGCGTAACGAGCGCTACGCTGCTGCGGTGGGGCCACTTGCATACGTCACCGAATACGCCACCGAGGACGAGCCGCTGCTCATGGCGCGGGCGGCCGCCGCCGATCTCGGCGGCACGGTCCCGGTACGGCCCGAAGTCGGCGCCGCGCTGCGCTTCATCGCGAGCGCGGTCGGCGCGCGGACCGCGGTCGAGGTCGGCACCGGCTGCGGCGCCTCCGGGATCTGGCTGCTCCGCGGCATGCGCCCGGGTGGCGTCCTCACCAGCGTCGACACCGAGCCGGAATACCATCGCATGGCCCGGCAGGCCTTCAGCAAGGCCGGGTTCGCGGCGAACCAGAGCCGCCTCATCCTGGGCCGCGCGCCCGACGTGCTCCCCCGGCTTTCCGACGGTGCGTACGACCTGGTGTTCTGCGATGCGGATGCGCGGGATTACCCGGACTACCTGACAGCCGCACTGCGGCTGCTGCGGCCCGGCGGGGTCGTCGCGTTCAATGACATCCTGGGCGACGTCCTCGGCGCGGACTCCGGATCCGACCCTGATGTGGCTCCGGAGCTCACCGGCATGGTGCGAGAGGACGACCGGCTCGTTCCGATGCTGCTCCCGCTGGGCGACGGCCTGCTGGCCGCGGTCCTGCGGGGCGCCTGATCAGCCCACGACGGACTTCAGCGCATCGCCAAGCTTGGCCGCCTCATCGGCGGTTAGCTCAACAACGAGCCGACCACCGCCCTCCAGCGGCACGCGCATGACAATGCCACGGCCCTCCTTGGTGACCTCAAGCGGACCATCGCCCGTCCGCGGCTTCATCGCCGCCATCTTCCATCCCCTTTCTCCGGTACCGCACACAGCCCTCGTGGACGCCGCGCACGCCACACCTCCCGGCGTCTGCGGCGGAACCGGCCAGCCACAATCGTTTAGATGAGTCCCTCTATTATTTCAGGGTTCGGCTGCCGGATGGTAATGATCCGGGCTCAGGGCTGTCAACGTGGCGTACGTAACGCCTTTTCTCGCTGGGGCCACGGCATGCAAGTAGGCCAGTGCGATCGGCGCGTCGCCCGCCTTTCCTGACGGCTTTTCCGCTATTCCGCTAGCCGGTCCGCCACCCTCGCGCTACGCCGGAATAGCAGCTGAGCAGCCGCTATGAGCTACGCGCCGGACGACCGGCCGGCCCAGCTAGAACGTAGGCATGATCGCTTAGCCCGAGCGCCAGCACCGGGTCTTCCGGTAGATTCGCCCCACTGTGAGCAGCTTTGTTCCTGTTATCCGGGCGGTCAGACGCCTCGTCATCGACGTGACACCGCTGCGGAGGTCGCGGGACCTGCGCCGCCTGGTAGCCGGGCAGCTCGTGGCCGAGCTGGGCAGCCAGCTCACCATGGTGGCGGTGCCGTATCAGGTCTACGCGCTCACCCGCTCCTCGCTAGCCGTCGGCCTTGTGTCCCTGACCCAGCTGGTTCCGCTGCTCGCCGGGTCGCTGTTCGGCGGGTCGCTGGCCGACGCCGTCGAGCGGCGCCGCCTGCTCCTGGTCACGACGGTGCTGATGGCCGGGTGCAGCGCGGGCCTGGCGGTCAACGCCGACCTCGGCGCGTCGCTGTGGCCGCTGTTCTTGCTGCCGGCCCTGGCCGCCGGGTTCAGCTCCGTGGGCGACGCGACGCGGAGCGCGATCGTGCCCAGCCTGGTCCGCCGGTCCGAGGTGCCCACCGCTAACGCCATGTTCCAGGTGCTGATCCAGCTCGGCACGGTGGCCGGGCCCGCGCTGGCCGGGCTGCTGCTGGCCGGAGCCGGGGTCAGGTTCATCTACTGGATGGACGTGGCCACGCTCATCGTGGCGAGCGTGGCGATGTTCCTCATCGCGCCGCAGCCGACCGCCACCAGCCAGGCCGGGCAGGCGGCCGGCTTGCGCTCGATCGCCGAGGGCCTGCGCTTCGTCCGGGGCCGTCAGGCCATCCAGGGCGCCTACCTGATCGACATCAACGCGATGGTGTTCGGCATGCCGCGCGCACTGTTTCCCGCGCTGGCGGCGACGGTTTTCGGCGGCGGGGCCGCCACGCTGGGATTCCTGTACGCCGCTCCGGGCGCCGGAGCCCTGCTCGGCGCGCTGACCACCGGCTGGGTCGGCCGGATCCGGCGGCAAGGCCGCGCGGTCATCGTGGCGGTCATCGTGTGGGGCGGCGCCATCGCCTGCTTCGGGCTGGTGCGCTGGCTCCCGCTGGCGCTGGTACTGCTGGCCGTGGCCGGCGCCGCGGACGTGATCTCGGCGGTGTTCCGCGGCACGATCATCCAGCTCGCCGTACCGGACGAGCTCCGCGGCCGCCTGATGGGCGTCCAGATGGGCGTCGTCACCGGCGGCCCGAGGATCGGGGACCTCGAATCAGGCGCCGTCGCCAGCGCCTTCGGCAATACCGCGTCCGTGGTCTCCGGGGGTCTCGCCTGCGTGGTGGGCGCGGTGCTGCTGGCTCGCCTGCTACCCGGCTTCAGCCGCCAGCGGGCCACGTACGATCCAGAGCTCCACTCCGACCGCGCGGGCTCCGACGGCAGCACCCCCGCCCGTGTCGCCCCCGACACCCCCCGCTGAGCCTGTGCGACGCCTGTGCGACGCCTGTCCGACGGCTTTTGGTGCGGGCGTCACCGCGGGCGCGCCGGGGGCGGTGGCCCACCACCCCCGGCCACGCAGGGCGGCAGCCACGGACCAGGCTCGCGACGGATGCGGGTGAGCCCACAAGGGCCGTTGAGGGATCCGGGAGGCACGCTCGGTGCAGCGGCAGGCCGAGGTGGCCGCCGCTGGACATGGTGGAGGTGGCGGGAATTGAACCCGCGTCCTTTGGTACCTCACCAGGGCTTCTCCGGGCGCAGCTTGCTCTGCTTTTCTCAGCCCCGGCGATCACGCAAGCTAGACGCCGACAGGCTCAGCCGCTGTTCGTTGTCCCGCCTAGCCCCGCGACCGGGTTAGGCGGTGATCCTTCTAGCTGATGCCAGGCACCGGGTCGAAGGCATCCCCGGGCTGACAGACCTCTTTAACTCGCCTCAGGCGGCGAGAGCGAGGTCAGTGCGCTTGGTGTTGGCACTTATTGGTTTGCGGTCACAGGATTTTCGAGGTCACAACCGCAACCCTCGGCCCGCTTCCCCTGGTTCGACCACCAAAGTCGAAACCGTTCACCCCCTATTGAGTTATCTAGCGACACCAGCGTACAACACCCGATCGGCAAGCTGGATTCCTAGCCTTGTCCGGAATGCCACGGTTCGCCGGTTCTTGCGGAGGTCAGGTGCGAGCGGGAGGGCACCGGGCACCGGGCACACACAGTCCGCGGTCACTGGTTTCGGGGCAAGAAAATGGCCCCTGTAGGCGCTGGCGGTGGCCGAAGCGCGCCCACAGGGGCCGACCGGCAGGGTCGGAGCCGGTCCGGCGGCCGGGTCTCCCCCGAGATGAGACCCGGACCTTCCATGTTGACTGGGCCGCAACCCCCCAAGCGAATCCCAGTCACCTGTAAAGACGTCAACCGGTGTCCATATGGTTGCTCCGGGTGAGAATATTTTGATCACGCGTTGGTAACACTCCGTAACCGATGCAGGTCAGCGGTGCGACCGGGTTGGGTTATGCCCGCAAAAACGTAAAATCTGCAGGTCAGGCGCGGTGAGCTGACGCAGCGGACCGGTGGCGCCGCGGGCAGGAGCGCCGCGGGCAGGAGCGCCGCTAGCCAGGACTGAGCTCAGTGGGTCAGGGGGGTGTAGCCCAGGGCGGACACGAACGCGCCTGCCAGAGCGGCGGCGGAGAGCTGCGGGGTGCTGCCGGTCTCGATCACGGTGAACGCGACGTCGCCGCGGTAACCGACGAACCAGCTGAGCCAGCCCGACGAGCTGTGCGTCATGCCGACCTGCCCGTACACCTGGGCGCCAGGCACATTAGCGGCCCGCGCCGCACCGGACTTGACTGCGCCGCGCATCAGGCCGCGCAGCGCGGACATGGCGCCCTGGTCCAGCGTCGAGGGCAGCCTGCTGGGCGGATCGGCGTTCGCCAGAACTGACGGCGCGTGCCAGGAACCGGAATCCACCTCGGCCGCGACCATGGCCATGGCCAGCGGGCTTACCTGGACATTGCCCTTGCCGATGGTCTGGGCGGCGAGATCGGCCTCGCCGCTGACCGACGGGACCAACCCGGAGAAGGCCGGCACCTGCAGCTGTGACCAGTCGTCCCCGAGGCCGAAGTCCTTCACCACCGCGGTGAACTGGGCCGAGGTCAGCCGCTCGGACAAGCCGGCGAATGCCGTGCTGCAGGCCTCCGCGAAGTCGGCGCTGAACGGCTTCTGCACGCCCGTGCCGTAGCTGGTGAACGTCTGCCCGCCGACCGTGAATGAGTTGTCGCACGAGATCGGCGTGTTGACCGCCAGCCCCGACTCCAGGAGCGCCGCTGTGGACACGATCGTGAACGCCGTTCCTGGTGACAGCTTGGCGGTCAGCACTCCTCCGGGCGGCAGCGGGGTCGAACCCGAGTGCTGGGCCACGGCGAGGACCTGGCCGGTCGATGCCCGCACCGCGACGAACTCACCGGAATTCGGCACGGAGTCGATCGCGGCGAGCGCGGCGCGCTGGACCGGCGCGCTGATCGTGGTCTGCACCGACGTCCCGGGTGTCCCGGTCCAGATCTTCAGCACGGTCTGGACCGCGCCGGCCTGATCGAGCTCCACGATCGAGGTCGACGGGGTACCCAGCAGCTCCCGCTGATACCTCTGCTCAAGCCCGGACACCCCGATGGTGGTGCCGGGCAGGTAGAACGTGCCCTGAGCCCGCAGCGCCGGGTCGATCTCGCTGCCCACCTGGCCGACCAGCTCCGTCGCGTTGGTCTTGTACAGGACCTGCTGGGCCTGCTTCACGGTCAGGCCAGGCACGTGCCGCAACTTGGACCACAAGTGCCGGTAGCTGGCCAGATCGAGGGAGGCGAGCTTGAGGAATGTCCGCGGCGGAGCCGCGGCGATCTGGCCGGACACCTGCCCCGCCTCCAGCCCGGTGGCGGCCGCGAACGCGCTGGCGGTCGCCGTGGGGTTGGACAGCAGGGCTGGGACCACCCCTACCACGTAGACGGTCGACGGCTGCTGCAGCGGCTGGCCGCCGGAGTCGAGCACGGGCCCGCGGCTCGGGAACGAGTTCACCACGGCGAACCGCTCACCGTGACCGAGGTGCGGCTCTATGACCGCGGGTGACCAGGCCACCCGCCAGTTGCCGCCGGACTTGATCAGGCCGAACCGGCCGTAGTAGGTCCACACCCGACCCTGCTCGGCCAGGTCGACCGTGGCGGTGAACGTGGCCTCAGCGCGTGCGCCGTGCTGGACGACGGATTTCATGGACAGGAACAGCGCGGTGGCGTCGAGCTGGCCGAAGGCATCCCTGAGCGCGCCGGCGACGGTGCCCGGCGCGGCCGTGGTCAGCGCGCCCGCCGCCCCGTACTGCTGCTGCTGCCAGTCGAGCAGGAAGCCCTGCGCGATCGGCTCGGCCGAGGCTTCTGAGTCGAACCCGACCGCGGTCCCGATGACGATAATGCCGATGACGACGATGAACAGCGCGGCCACCCGGTCACGCGGCACCTTCTTGCGCGCACCCGGACCCCGCGGCCTGGCGTGACCACCGGGCCGCGGTCCAGCTGGACTTGCCGGACTCGCAGGTGAGGACACCGTAACCTTCGCCGTCTCAACGCACGGTCCATTTCCCTGGCCGCGTCGCGCTTAGCCAGGTCCTGACGCTTATCGTAGGTCCGCTTACCGCGTGCAAGCGCGATTTCCACCTTGACGTTTCCGTCTTTGAAGTACAGCTCCAGCGGAACCAGCGTCAGGCCCTGCTCCGTGGTCTTGCTGACCAGCCGGTCGATCTCGGACCGGTGCAGCAGCAGCTTCCTGATCCGCCGTGGGGTGTGGTTGGTCCAGGTGCCCTGGATGTACTCGGGGATATGCACGTTGTGCAGCCAGGCCTCGCCGTCCGTGATCTGGGCGAACCCGTCAGCCAGGGAGGCGCGTCCCAGCCGCAGCGACTTGACTTCGGTACCGGTCAGGACCAACCCCGCCTCGTAGGTGTCCTCGATGTGATAGTCATGCCGGGCGCGACGATTCCGGGCGATGACCTTCCGCCCCTGTTCCTTAGCCACGCCCCTCCCGTCAGTCCAGGCCCTGCCGCCCGTCTGTTCGCTCGCGGGGCTAGATCCGCAGGTAACGTCGCAGGGTCAGGAACGATGTCGCCCCGCACAGCAGTACCCCGATGATCATGGCGAACAGGATGACCTCAATGAGGTCGCTGGTCGACAGGCCAGTGTTGGTGGAGAAGTACTGCTCAACGCTATCCAGCAGAACTGCCTTCGCGGCAACGAGGATACCCGCGGCTATCGCCCAGCCGAGCAGGCCGGCGATCGCGCCTTCCAGCAGGAACGGGAGCTGGATGTAGAAATTGGACGCGCCGACCAGCCGCATGATGGAGGTCTCCCTGCGGCGGTTGAACGCGGACAGCCGGATCGTGTTGGCGACCAGCAAAATGGCGGCCACCAGCAAGATCAGCGCGATGATCACCACCGCGTTCCGCGCGGCCTGAAGAAGTTTGTAGAACTTGTTGAGGATGTCCATCTCGTTGACGACGTTGTCGACCCCTTGCGCCCCGTTCACCACGCTGGCGACCACGCTGTAATCGCGCGCTGGGTCCTTGAGCTTCACCTCGAGCGAGTCGGGGATGCCGTCGGCCGGGGTGTTGTTCACCAGGCTCGGCTCATTCGAGAACTCCTGGCGGAAGTCCGTGTACTGCTCCTGCTGCGACACGTACTGGACGAACTGCACCTGAGACGTCATGGACTGAAGGCGCTGCTTCAGCGAGTCCTTCTCGGCCTGGGTGGCCGGGCCGCTCTGCTCGCAGACCGGGTTCGGGCTCGTCTTGATGCAGAAATAGACCGATATCTCGACCCGGCCCTGCCAGAACGAGCGCGTCCTGTCCACCTGCTTGACGAACAGCAGGCCGGTACCCAGCAAGGACAGGCTGATGGCCACAACCACGATGAGCGCCATCGTCATCGTCAGGTTCCGGCGCAGCCCAATCCAGATCTCGGAGAAGACGAACTGCGAGCGCATGGCTGATCCCTCGGTAGTCCAATGGCGGTGCTGTGTCGCGAAAGCAACAGGCAGGTAACAGTTCAGTACGCCTGACCGTACACCCCGCGCGACTGGTCTCGGACGACCTTGCCGTATTCCAGCTCGATCACTCGCTTGCGCATCGAGTCCACGATGGCCGCGTCGTGGGTCGCCATCACGACGGTCGTCCCGGTCCTGTTGATGCGGTCGAGCACCTTCATGATGCCGATCGACGTGGCCGGATCGATGTTGCCGGTGGGCTCGTCGGCGAGCAGGATCATCGGCCGGTTCACGAACGCCCGGGCCATCGCGACCCGCTGCTGCTCACCACCGGAAAGCTCGTCGGGCATACGGTCGTGCTTGCCTTCCAGGCCGACCAGGTCGATCACTTCGGGGACGACCTTGCGGATGAACCGCCGGTGCTTGCCGATCACTTCGAGGGCGAAGGCCACGTTCTGATAGACGTTCTTGTTCGGCAGCAGCCGGAAATCCTGGAACACGCAGCCGATCCGGCGCCGCAGGTACGGCACCTTCCAGTTGGTGAGCCGCGCCAGATCCTTGCCCGCCACATGGATCCGGCCCTCCGTCGGCCGCTCTTCCTTCAGGACCAGCCGGAGGAAGGTGGACTTACCCGCCCCTGACGACCCGACGAGGAAGACGAATTCGCCCTTCTCGACTGAGATGTTCACGCTTTCCAGGGCCGGGCGGCTCTGGTTGGCGTAAACCTTGGTGACATTGTCGAATTGAATCACAGGACCATCACAGCGATATCGGTACGGACAGGACCGCGGCACGGCGCGACCAGGAACCCGACTTACGGGTAACCTGGATTAGGCCAGGCAACAGTCTAGAGGGAAACTGGCTGTATAGGCCTGCGATCACGGCAAGTGCCGGCCGGAAGGGGCTCTGATGAGCTGCGAACACCTGATCTGCGCTCACTGCGCTGCGCCGGTGGCAGAGGGCCGCTGCCCGGCCTGCCGGGCCACCCGCCAGCACGTTCACCACTCTCACTCCAACGTGATCCCCCAGCTGC
>Ga0126381_100002065_pt1 | contig 21686 bp, 29 predicted proteins | sample PanSoiMetPlot_28_FD_96465 | JGI IMG/M metagenome (GOLD analysis project Ga0126381, IMG submission 96465) | Tropical forest soil microbial communities from Panama - MetaG Plot_28 | ecosystem: Environmental > Terrestrial > Soil > Tropical forest > Bulk soil | place: Panama | collected 2016-02-17
ACGGCCCACGATTGCAATGGCATCCGTGTCGTGCCAGCCAACCAGAGACATGAGTTTGTTTCCTGAACGAATCGCAAGAACATTTTCGTCCCGTCCTTGAGCGAAATCACAAAAAGCAGCGTATTCATGGCGACTGATCTTGGCGTGCGGCGGGTTATTGATCGAATCCATTAGTGACTGGAAAGGCACGATAAAACTTTCGCCTTCGCTCAAATCCATAAATTCGCCATAAATCGAGGAGCGAACCAGCGGATGGCTCTCGCCGTAAGTGGCGATCATATCCTCGACCTTGGCCTTTGGAATATGCGGACACTGTGAAAGTGAAACTTCAAAACACAAATGTTGCGGACGGTTACTGGAAAAGCAGTCAAAGAAAGTTCCTGATCGTAAGCCGGGCGAGGAAATCACGAGCAGCACGGCGTAGCCGCATCTGTCCACAGCTTCAAAAATTTAATTGGGCACACTCTTGGCTTCGTCGACGATCAATAGTAGTGGTGCGCCCTTAGCCCCGTGATGACCTTCCATCCGGCTGGGTTCGTCTGTCGTAAAGGATATCAGCGTACCGCCCTGCGGTGTACGGATCTCACGTGAGAGAAATTCCCAGTGCACCAAGTGCGGGTGCCGATAGCTTTGCAGAGCGCGCATGAGCTGGCTGTCGAGCTGGCGCGCGTCAGCCGATGTGAGAACAACTTTAGCTTTCGGGAACTTGTCGAGCCAGCGAAGGATGACGGTCGGAATGACGATAGAAGACTTGCCGCTGCCGTTGGGCGTACGTACAGCGATGCGGACACGCTCTAAGTTAGAGCCAAAATCAACCGCCTCAGCGATCTCCTGCTGCCAGCCATAAAGACTGGAAACTCCCATAACTTTGCGAGCAAAAAGTTGTGGTGAATCATGTAAACCTTTAGCAAGTTTCATATCAAGATTTACGTCCACGGCCCCATTGAAGCGCTAAAAAGGTATTAGATCAGGATCTCTACCCTTGCATATTCCGTGGACGTAAATCCTTCTTTTTTTAGGGCTATCGTGCAGACCGCGAGCCAGTTTCATACTCGAATAAATGGCGACTGACTATGAAAAACGCGAACAGCGGCCCACTGTAGCAATTCCTCCAACAATAGCGCGTCATAGGATGAGGGTTTGAAACCGTCGTACAGAGCTTTGAGTGGTTTCATGAGGGTGCCTCACCATGCCCGTTACCGTTGGAAAGCAACGTTGGCCGGTAACTGGCAAACATCTTTTTGACCGTTTCTCGCACAGGAGTTGCTTCAGCCTCGATCTCCTTTATTTCGGCACGGGTGATGTTTATCTGCAAATTGTTCTGGGTAAAGCTGTTGTGCTGGAAGCTGAGCTGGATCTCCGGTTTAGCGAACTGAGTCGGGTAACGACGCTCGAGCATCCAACAGACGCCGGCAGCTAATGGACCACCAGCCCACAATTTTTTACGGAACGGTTCTTCATATTCCAGAGCAATTTTTTTGATATCCGGACAGATGTGGCCGTGTCGTGCGCGTTGGATTGTTTTATAGCTAATTCCGACGAGGGCGGCGATCTGTTCGTCGGTATAAGCGAGCCAGATTAGTTCAGCGATTCTGGCTGCTTTAGCTTTGGAAATGATGGTTGGTCGACCTTTAGGCATTTGGAAGAAAGATCCAGATTATCGAGTTCTTGTTCGGGAATGACAGAAACTTCGAGGGCTTCAAGCCAAGACTTCTCTTGAAGAGATCTGTTGGGGTTTTTACGTTTTAAGGGCGGTTGCTGCATAAACTCTTTACTTTCTGCACTTGTTTTTGCACTTGGACCCACAGTTCAAGCAGTGCAAAAACACCATTTATGGTTTTTGCACTGCACTTGTGGGTCGTCGTTGCAGTAACTGCGCTAATTATTGCACGCACCATTTATCGGTGACTTTTGAGAGGTGGATTTTACGTTTTTGGAGTAGTTCTTTCTGCAGGTTGAAAAAGGTGCGGCCTGAGCAACCGCATTCTTGCTCGAAAGCTTTTTTGAGTCCGGTGGTATCGAATTGATCGTCATGAGAGGCAATAAAATCGCAGAGCGCCTGGGCGAGGAACTGTTTTGGGCGCCCGGGAACTTTCTTTAAAGCGTTTGGGTCAAGAGCTTTATCATGGCACAACAGCGGGTAGCGCCAAGTGACAACGAAAGGATTAATGGGAACAAAATCGCGATTAACCGTATCGATGGTAAAGGAACCTTCTTGTTCGTGTTTGGTCAGAAGCAGGAGGCTGTCCGGATGACGATTGATAGCGGCGCCCCCGCTGATGCGATCGAGGGGATCTTTGGCGGCTTGGTTGCCTTTGGTGTAATGAGCGGCGACGACGACACTGGTATCGGTGGATCGGGAGATGTCCTCAAATAGGTTGAGAATGGGAACGAGTTCGCCCGAGATACGTTCATCAGCTTCGCCCAGCAATTTATAGAAGGGGTCTAGAAAGATAACCGCTATCTCTTTGAGCCCGATGGTCTCGATTGTCTGTTCTTTGAAAGCGTTCAGATCGCGACTGACATTGTAATCGCGCAAGTTCCAGACGAAAAGGTTGGCAGGGGCTTTCTGAATTCCTTTAGCAAGGCGAATGGCTCTGAAACGTTCGCGGGCGTAATAGGGTTTAAGCTCGAAATTGACGTAGAGCACCGCGTTCATGAAACATTTGAACATCCACCACGGGACGCCGGCGGCAATTGAGAGCGCCAGATCGCACATGGCCCAGGTTTTGTAGGTTTTGGAGCCGCCTCCTACGACCATGCGGCTGGAGGAATCCAACAAGGATTGGACGATCGCCCTAGGTTTTTCGACCGGATGAGACTCGAATTCCTCGTAACTGACCGGATCAGGAAGACGCGCGGCAGCTCCTTCTTTGGCTTTTTTGTAAGCTTCTTCGTCCCATTTGAATCCGTCACGAGGGAAGTCCATTCACTTTGGCTCCGGTCGTATGTGGACGCGCAGAATTTTTTTGCCTTCGGAGTCGATTGTCCAATGGGCAATTGCCCGGAAAGAGCGTTTACCGATCCGGCACTTGCCAAAGAAAGCCGGATGTTGGTTTTTGCCGGTGCAATATAGATCGACTTCGAGGGGTTCAAGGCCGTCGTTCCATCTTAGGCGATCGACTTCCTCGGTGATGAGTTGGTGCCAGAATTCGTACTCAGCCTGCCAGTGGGCTTCTACGGTGGCGTCCTGGGTCGGACTAGCTCGGCGGCGCAACTCGTCCTGGGCGATCCTTTGAGCGCGTTTCAGACGCTCTTCGTGCGCCCACTTTTGTTCTTTAGCTTGAAGGGCCGGATCGATTTGGTCCGAGCATTCCCAGTGGTATTCGTCGGAGATGCCGTTTGGCGCGTCAGAGGGGGGCATAGGGGCTCCTTTCGATGCTCCCCAACCCCACTACCGCGCAAGCCACGGAAAGATGTCTCTACGGGCAGCGTAGAGACTTTGAGGTTTCTTGCGTCGATAATGGGGTTGGGAAGCACTCTTTCAGAACCCTTTCCGTGGTTGGAGCGTGCGAGCGCTAGGCTAAGATATTACCCGATGAGAATCAATACGAAAGCAAAGGAGGCCCGAACCCTTGGCTTTTTTGATTCGCGACCTCCCGACAGTGTGCCCCACAGCATTGGTGTCTAGCTCTGAATATAGCTCATTGTGCCGCATGGCGCAGTTGGGCAATCAGAGCGCATACGGGGCATCCTTCACGTGGCCCAGTCGGACAATGGCCCCAATCAAGTGCCTCGGCTGCTTTGAGTAACAACCTTGAAAGCTCCTCAATTGTCTGCTGTTCCTCGCGATTGAGAAACTTCAAACGCGCAATCTCAGCTTTAAGCGCCTCAACTTCGGTGGCTTCAAACAAATCAGAGCTCACTTTTGCCCCCTTTCGCACACACAAACTTTGGCGAAGTTCCCCGTTTGGGGAATTTCGCTTCTCCACAACGTCGCAGTGTCCGCATACTTTACCCTACCGGAGGCTCAAAGGCGCCTTCTTTGAGCGACAGATAACGTTTACGGGCTATTTCCAGATCGGTTGGCAGGTACGTAAATCCATAAGTGCCCCATTGCTCATCACCCGGATATTTTTCTCGTTCGGGATAAGATTGTCCTTTAAATTGGCTTGGCGGCATAATTTGCAGTTTCACGACCTCCCAATGCCAGTGCCCCGGTTTGGAGCGTTTGACCAAGCAGACAAGACCCTGACGTTCCACTAGTTCATGCTTGAACCTGTCACGAACGAATGGAAATTCCAACTCTTTCATGCCCAGCCTTTCACGATTTTGATTGCCTCATCGGCGCTTAAGACCACATGCGCCTCTATTTTTTGCGCGACGAGTTGGTTGCCGAACTCGACTTGTTCCTTACTCAATCGCACCGGGAGTTGTTTGAATTCAAACCACGCGCTCCGGCCGTCTTTGCCCACCCAGAAATCGTACACGCCCACAGTCGCTGTGGTGCGCCGGTGGGTCGAATGCCAGCAGTAGGGCAGAGCGTGGGAGAGAAGCCAGTTGGCGAAGATCCCTTGCTCGTCGCGTTCCAGGCGCGGCCGGCGCCCGAGAATCGTTGCCCGGGGAGGAGTCGGTTCTTCGGCGTCCTCGATCATGCCGCGCTGACGCTCGCTTAAATCTTCTATTCGAATACCCATAACTATTGCCACTTGGAACGTTGCGAATCGTAAATGCCCTGGAGCCTCTTCCATCGGCGCAACTCGCGCCGTTCCTCGCCCAACTCACGAATCATGCGCGCAACCTCTAAAGTGCCCCAAAGCAAGACGCCGGACCAAATGAAAAGGATCACAGCTAGGACGCCGCCAATGTGGTCAAAGAAAGTGTCGGTCATAAAAAGGCTTCTTTAACTAATAAGTGTAAACCGCGTGAACTAACTCCAGCCTTTTTCCATCCCGCGCATTTGAAACAGTAACCGGGATTGCCACCTCCCTTTAGACCAGGTTGATTCTTTATTTTCCGCGGATCGACGTAAGTAAAGAATCGATTCGGACCCCAGCGCTCTACGGCAATTGCTTCGCATTCTAGAATGATATCACTTGAGCGTCTGGAGGATTCATTGCGGAAAATAACGCAGTTATATCCGCTCTGGCCGTCCTGACGCATTGTCTCATCCGGATACCCCCAGGCAAAAAGCATGGTCCCTTCCGCATTACGAATCACGATTTTGCGGCAAGCGTAAAGAAACTGTGCTTTTCCTATGCTTGAGGGCCGACGCGAATAGTGTCGATCAGCCAAGAGCCGCATCTCCTGATCGCATTGATCAGTAACAATTAACTTATCATCAAACTTTAGGAACACGTCCGTGTGGTCAGCGCTGAGGTATTAAGGTGCTAATGATGGAAACATTGGTTCTGAATGATATAATGGATAGACCTTTTCAAAAATCAGTCGCGCGACACCTGCTCCTTTTGCCCGTGTCAACTCATGTCCTCTTTCCCGATGCCACGTTTCGGAATCCACCCATTCCTCAAGATCTTTCAAGCGCTTGGCAAAGAACTCCGGACTCCAATCATCTGCTTTGTAGGCAAAGCGTGCCATATCGCGTAAAACCCAGCCAAAGACCCAAGCACCTGTTGGGGTTTGCACACTGTAATTGCGCGGATCGTCAATCGCTGTCGGCAGCAGGCTGTAAAGCCCATGCCAAAAGGCGTCAACGACACTTTTCAGAGCTTCATTATCGCGCGCCAAGACCAGATTCTCGCACCAGTCGCTTTGCAGAAATGGTTCAAGCGTTCTCGCAAAAGCCCGTAGGCGGATCGGTTTGTGATACTGCTTTATCTCATCTGCCATCTGGACCTTTTCATGCCAGAGACTATCCTTGTCTATGGCAAGATCCCTGGCAACTTCAGCCGCAGCTAACAAGCGCAACTCGCCAATCGTCACTTGCTGCGAAGCGTCCTTTGCTTTAGCCACCGTTCGTTTACGAATGATCTCCAATGTCAGGTCAGTTGGCACACTTTTCTGGGTCGAATTAACCACGTAAAAGAGGTTCATCTCCTCTTCTTCAGAAAGCCCGATAGTGAAGACAATCGGCAAAGTGTAGGGAAGGGGTTGTTTGCGTTCCTTAGCGCGTTGCAACCCTTTTGCCCGATGCTGTCCGTCGACCATCCAAAAAGGTTGATCCGTTGGAATCGACAACTCGCCTACCGGCGGTGCCGTAAAACGGAACGTGGCGCGTTCACGAATATTGGCCAAGACACTGGTCGGCATGACCCCTTCCTTATTGAGCACGTAAGCAGCGATCTGATTAAGCCTGCTTGGGTAGACCGGACGCTGATATCCAGAGTCTGAACCGGTCTTATACTCAGGAATTGTGTAACGCTCCACTAATTCATCCGCGGCAATGACCCCTGCGTAAAGCTTCATCATCTGGCCGTTGTGCCGTTGCTCAAATTCGATTGCGTTATAAACTCGCGAATCAGGTATCTTTTTCATTAAGCCCGAACGATACGAAGTAACATGGGTATAGTCAAGCTTTTCATTTCGGATTCCTATTCTATCGTTCTGTAAGCGAGACTGGCTTTGGGTTCACCCTTCATCCGTTTCAGGCACAGATTGCCCGGTTTAACGCTTAACAGCTCGCCCAGGATCTCACCCAGCTTGGCGCTTGATTCCTTAGCGCGGAGTTTTAACGCTTTACCGATCAGTTTTTCCACTGACGGAATCGAGTAATTAGCCAGCGCTTCTAATTCCGCCGCAGGAATAAACTCCTCCAGCCGCGCCCGGGCTCGTTTCCAATCCTCGACCGCTCTGCGCTGCGGACCGGGCGCCAGACCGTACCCGGGCACCGAATAATCGCTCTCAGTCTCCAGGCGTTCTTTGTAATAGGCGCGAATCTGCTCAATGTGCCGCTCCAGAAGCTCGCATTCGTCCAATAACTTGGCTGCACGGTCGCCCTCGGGGAGGGCCGAGTGCTGAAGTTTGGCGACCGGCAGCACAAGATCTTTGGTGGCTTGACAGATCATAACGGCGGAACAGTAGCGGCAGGCCTCGACTGACGGGCTGAAACCGGCATGCGAATCAGTGATCCGGCGCAGCGTCTCAACCACTTCGTCGTAGGCGTGCGCAATCGCCTTGATGTCGTAATGCGCCTCGGTTACGCCGTAAGGGCCGGACACAATCTGGACAATCCAATTGTTGATGTGGCGAAAGTTTAATGCCGCCGTAACCACGGCGAACTTAAGCTGAGCGTTGATCTCAGCAGCGTCCGGTTCGCGGAAGCCGAACTTAAAATCCTGGATAAGTCCGGTGTCCTTGGAGACTACCAGCCGATCAATCCGGCAACTGGCCCGTTCTTTGCCACCGATAGTTAGCCAAAAACGTTTCTCCCATAACTCGCGGATAGGCTCTTCGCCGAAGATACGTGCTATCTGATCATTAGAACGTTCCCGCATAAACGCGACGTCAGTCTCTTCAACTCCTTCTAGAACAACGTTCGCTCCGGGCACCATCGCCGCGTGCCGACGTTCGCCGCTTTGTGCTTCGGCGCTGCTTTTGTGCGCGACTTGCCCCAGGCGTTCGGCTTCCAGCCCAAGTTGGTAAGATCCGCTGCAGAGCTCGAAACGACGCCACGCAGAACCACTGGGCAAGCCTTTTCGTTCGTCGTTATCAGAAAGGTAAATCATCTGGCTCCTCTGCTGCTTGCTCTTTTGCCTGCTGAAGTTTGGAAGGCAGATGCTCGCTCAACGGCACTTCCAATTCTTTGGGCCTATAATAATAGGCGACCCGGTTAACTTCCTTCCCCGCCAAGGACCCCATCTGCGCCACTTCGACTTTCAACCGGCACTTGCCGCGGGCGCCAAGCACTTTGCGCCAGTCCGGCCCATCGCCTTTGTTCCGCGGTGACCGATTGACGCAGATTAGGAACTCCCCTATTCCATCTCTAGGTTCGCCTTGGCTGGTTTCACCACTCCAGGGTTGATCAAAAATCACCTGACCCTGAATCGTCAGCCGCATTTTCAACACCCAGTTGCCATTCGCCTTTTGATAAGGTTCCTGGTAATCGGCGACCTCGAATTGGTAGTCGCCTTCCGGCAACGGCCCGCTCAGTATCCGGCGCTGGTCGCCACCCATAAATCTGTAACCTTCAGTCATTTGTTGTTAGCCTCCGCTGGATAGTCTTCAAGTTCCTCTGCAATCACCATGCCGTTCATGACGTCTGGGAAAACATCACGCAGAGCAAAGCCCAAAGCGCGATAATAAAGCATCCGGTCAGGATAAGTCTGCCAATTCTGTTTCCCGTAAATTTTAGCGGTTTTTGCCTGTCTGATGCTGAAAGACTGGGTGCGGGCAGTTTTGTGCCCTTTGCGTTTCACAACTATCGTGCAGGTGTAATCATCGCCTTCACCGCTATAAACGACCGTCGGCGTATCGGCCAGTAATCCAGCCTTGTGCACCATGCTCAACGCCAAATCCCCATTCGGATTCGGGCGGTTGTTGACAACGCTCATATTATTGATCGCCACCAGTGGGCGGATGCCCAGTTCAGCCGCCATTGCCCAGATGATGACAATTTGTTTGGCATGCTTTATCGAGGGAGGAGCATACCCTGTTTGCAAATAGAGCTTTGCTGCCCGGAACATCCCGTCAATATCCTGAAATTGAAATCCGGTTTTCGGATCAAACGGCACTACGGCGTTCTGATTGTATTCCGGTTCGGTTTTTGAAATCGCAGCAAGACGTTCAGCAAATGGATTTGGCTCCTGCTGCACGGGATCAACCTGCGACACAACATCGTCATCGTTCATCATATTACCAGATACTATCGGATGGGCCGTTCGTCAATTAAATTTCTTTTGAATTTACGTTACCCGATCGCTTCAGATCGGCCAGAATAAGACCCACAATGTAGCTCGAGCGATTGCGCCCCTGAGCTTTAGCCTCCCTATTTATCTCAGGCAGAAGCTCTTTCGGGATCGTAATCGAAGTGCGCATAACTCTTTTCATTTGTCTTAATGCTGTGACGGTGTAATATTCTGGGCTCAGATATGAAAGCAAGCCATAAAACTTCCGATACTACCGGTTCCGAAGATGCCTCCAATAGAACCACGGTTTCCATTTCCATTTCGGTCCCCGCTGACGTTGTCGATGCGATGAACGCGAGCGCCATGCGCCGAGGAATGACCCGCAGCCAGTACATCACCTGGCTGATAAGGAACAATCTTTATGTCGAACACGGTCTGCTGCCTGATATCCAATCGCCTCCTGTGCCGAAAATCCCACCGCGTATTAAACGGTAAGAACTAAGTTTTTACAATCAAAGAACACCATATGGCACAGATGCGCGAGTTTGCCGAGATGTTCCGGGTCCTGCTCCTGACCCTGAACGAAGAAGAATTGATCAGGCTGGAGCGCCGGTTCCAAAAACTCAAACAACCACTCTTGGCCGAACTGATGAAGAGCGAATTAGTCCGGCGGCACGAAAAAGAATTAAAGAGTTGAAAGCTACTGTCGATATGATTGAGTAACATGCAAGACCTCATCACCAACCAACATCGCATCAGCACGCTAAGGGCGCGCTACGCTGCCGTTAAAGCCCAGAAAAACGCTCTGCCAATCGACGCCATCCTCAAAGTGAGCGAGAACGATTTGCTCCAAGGCGAACTGTTAGGCTTAGCCTACGCTCTGGGCTCCCTTAACGATCCGTTGCCTTTACCTGGACAGGAAATATGAACGATTACGAAATTATACCTAACCGAGACGAGCGCTGCTGGGATTTGTACGACAGCGAAGACTGGCATTCAAGCTGGGGTTCGCGAACTGATGCCGAGGCTGAACGCGATCGGTTGGAAGCCGAAGATGAAGAAGCCCGCGCCGAAGCAAGCTGGCAAACGCAGGACCGGGAGCGCAACCAATGAGACGGGAAGACGTAGAAGCTTTTTTCAACGAGCAAACTTTCAACCCTTTTGTGGTTACCACGGTCGACGGATTCGCCTTACCGGTATCCAGCCGCACCAGAGCATTGATCGGACTGCGCGTCATAGCCGTTCAGCACGGCGGCATTATCTACACGATCCCTTTTAGCGCCATCGCCCACATCAGTGAACAAGGCGAGCATATTGGATAAACGACTCCAATGAAAATCAAAACCGAATACTGGCCCAAGCCCGACCCTAACCGCAACTTTGACTGGTGCGCCTGGGACGACAACACCTATGAAGCGGGTTGCCCGTTGGGCTACGGACGCACCAAAGAAGCGGCGATCGCCGATCTGCTCGAGCAACTGGAGAACGAATGATTCAACCTCTGCAAACCGAACTCTCCAAATTGTTGCGGGAGCAAGAGCAATTGCTGCGAGAGCAAAAAGAGAATGGTGGCGAATACTGCCACGCTCTGGAGCGAAACAACCAGGAAGTCTGGGCCTTACGCAACAAGTACGCGTGCGGCTCGAGATGGGGTAAAGACGTCGCCTTTGACAGATGGTGGGTCAAGCAAGTGGCTAAGGCGCGCAATCTCAATAGCGCGAGACAAATCCTAACTGCTGCCGCTGTTATAGCAGTGATTCTTTTTCTGTCTTACTGGAGGCAAGTGGATGCGGAACAATCCAGAGAATACGAAAAAACCCACCCAGATACTGAAGAAAGTCAATCGGACCAACAAGCTGATAGCTCTCCAATACAGACGCCGACCGACCAATATTCGGATGTAGGATTTACAAAAGCAGGAAGCGCAGCCCAGCGCTCATCCATTACAAGAATAGTCAATGGGCACAAGTACGTCTGGACCCAGAGCGACAATCCGGAACTTGGCTGGGATGGCTGGCACTGGCTGCAGGTAAACTAACGCCCGACTTGCGCGTGTCCGTACCGGGTCCGGTGCGGTGCGGGTTCCTTGATCTCCTTCAGCTCTGTACCCGTTGTCCCGGCAACTCCCGCCATCATCACCGCCCGCATCCACATCGAAGCATCCGTTACGCTCGCCCCGTTTTTGCGCAACTCGTCGTAGACGTACTTGGCCGCGCCGGTCAATGGAATCGGCGCCTTGCTCCAGGCGTATTCGCCCCATGATACAGGCGGATGTTTGAGCGCTTCCTTTGGTGTTTGTTTTTCAGTAACCCAAGGCAACGGGCGCCCCATGAAATCGTGCCCGGTAATTAACTCTTTTGCCAATCCATAAACCGGAGTCGCTTTGCTTTCGGCGTATTGAAGAAGCTGGCGCGCGATATACTCTTCACGCAAAGAAAGTAATTTATCCGGAGCAACCTTCCCGTGCGGGACCATGATACCTACCTTTGCCAGGTCTTCCGGTTTCATGGACTGCGCAGCGATGATCTGCCCGATCAGCTTGATCTCACTATGCATCGCCCCAGGTAAACTCCACCGGAACCCCCAACCCTTAAACCCGAGCCAATCGCTCTGGGAGGGATCAGTCCAGTTGATCTGGTCTTTTTGCCCCGTCGCCGACAACAATGCTTGGTTAGCTAAAAGCATCCCCGTGTAAGTGCTTACCGCGGTCATGGCGCCTCGCAACCGTTGCATGGCCACCACTTTATCGCCGGCGCTCGCGTTGCCCCAGTTAGCCCAGGTGTTAACCGTTTTGATCGGGTCGCCAACTAACCTGTTCCAGTAACTTTGCACCAGTTTCGGACCAAAGAATGCCGGAGCTATCCGAGAATCGGAAATGATGCCTTTCCCGCTGCCCGTAGCGTGATTGGCGCATACAGCTAATTGTTTGCCGATCGAATCGATATCCGCGGCTGAATATTTCCCGCTGTCAATGTGCCGTTGCATCGCCTTATTCCATATTTGAAAGCGAGTCTCAAGCAATGCCGCCCAGGTGCGGGCCGAAACGTTCCCGCCGCCTGTCTCTATCCCATGCGTGCTAAGATCCAGTTTGGATCTCTGAGCCAGGGTAAAGTTCGGATCTCTGGCCATCGTGTCCCTTAGTCTCTCGGCATGAGCAGGACTGATATTCTTCCAGGTGTTAACGACCAGTCTGGCAAATGCACCCCACTTGGTAGGATTAAGGAGCAACGCTCCTGCATGAGTAAATGGAAACGCTACACTGTGTACGCCACCCCCGACCGTGACGTAGCGGGGACCGGCAATCACCATTTTTCCGGCGCGTTCCAATATGCTTGCGGTCCGGTCATTGACCAAGTGCTTGGCTTGGGCCTGGATATTCCTGCGATTAGCTTGTGCGGCCCAAGCCGCGTCACTGGCTCGTTTGAAAGGCGTTTTGCGCGCTGCCAGAAATTCGTTCACCCATTCAGGCTTAGCGGCTCCGGCGAAGTAATGATTGTTAAACGCTTCGTGGACCTGCTCAAACGGCATCCCATGATCGATGGCGTTTTCCTTGACCCATTTCCACATCCCTATGCGCTCAGAATCACTCAGCTTACCAATCGGATTACTGCCGGAGTAGCACGCCATAAATTACGAAGGGCAGGGCAGATCTTTCATGATTTCCATCAGCTTGCCACGAATCTGGTCATCAGTCGGCACGGCTTTTTTGCGAGTCTGTTTTTCAATCTCTTGGCCTAAATTATTCATCGCCGCGCGTTCAGCCTCTGCGGTTTTACTTACCCTTTGCGCCATTTGCTTTAATTTCGGATCCAGAGCTGGCGGCGCTTCTTTACCGTTGCCTTTGAGATAAGCCTCTTTCATCCCGTTAAAAGTCGTGTAATCAAGCGGAATCTCCCGTTGCAAACCTCTGCCCGCATTGCTCCAGACCTCTTTAAATTTCTTGATCGGTCCATTGTGAAAAGCGGTCACCTGATCAAATGCAGCCTTGGCTTGCGCTTGCAAAGCCGAATTAGTCGGGTCAGCAGCCGCTGCTCTAGAAGCGGCACGTGATTGCTCACTAAGCAATGCTTCCTTAGACCTAATGGCAGCACCTTGCTGATCAAGGTCGCCGCCTTTGCCTTTCATAAAGGAATCAATCAACCCGTCCCTTTGGTTCCGGCTCATCCCCAAACCCTGCTGCACCATTTCCTCAGTGGATTTCCCTTGCCCGGGTTCAATTTCGCCAAGTTCGCCTCGAGCCGTCCGTTCCGCAGTATACCGATTGGCGATAGCGCTAGTGATGGGTTCGGATTCGCTCACAGGCGCCGGACCAAAGGCAGCTTTGGTCTTTTGCAGATTGGCTAGCGACTCATCATCCATCGCCAGCGGCACATCGCTCATCCCTCTATCGCGCATCGCCGCGAACCGGTGCCGGCCGTCGTCGAAGTGAATGGTACCGTCCTCGCGCACCGTGACCTCAGGCGCGTACATCGGTTTGCCGGATTCCAGAAAATCCTGAGCCTGCTGGTAACGATCGCCGATGTAGTTTGGACCTTCTCCTCCGGGCTCGAGGTAAAAGTTCTTGTTGAGCGGCGAGCTTTGCCAGCGCTGGTCGACCTCCTGCGCGGGGACATTGACAAGGTTATCACTGGGAATTTTGGCACTGAATCGAGGCTCTGAAGGCGCTTCAACTGGCGGCTTCGTTATCTCATAACCAGCCTGCCTAAATACTTCCTCAGCAGCCGCTCTAGCTTCTTGTGGCGTATCAAATCGGCTACCCTCAAGCTCATGAAACCCTTTGGCATTTACGGTGCTCTGTGTTGCTGGTACAACAGCCAGATATCTACCATCATGTGTCCTCTGAATGCGCCCACTCAAATCTATTCGCTCACCGCTCGGATCTGTGGCATTGACCGGTGCTAAAGTTACCGGAGCCCGTTCCGGAGTCACTGGGGGAGCTTGTTTACGCGCACCCCTGGTCTTAATCTGAGCCGGATCATAAACCATGTACGTATCGACCGGTTTACCTTCAAACCGATTGGTATACACGATTCCGTCATAACCTTTTTCTCTTAAAATCCGATTCAACTCAGCCGATTGTGCCCGTTGCTGCTCCAGACTCCCGAAAGCAAAGTCTTTTCCAGCATCAAATACCCTACCTTGCAGTAAACCCAAATCACTGGCACTCCGCGCAGGAACCCCAATCCCGTTATTGTCCAACCATTCCGAAACTTCTAAAGGATGCCAGCCGCCTAGATCCTCATTGATCCGAAGCGGATTAGTAATATTCAAATCCGCTCTGATGATTCTGCCTTCGCCACCCTGATCAGTGGCAAACGATCTGGCTGTATCCGGATCAGTGCTAAAATGAATTCCACCGGGAGCTTCATTGAAGTTTTTAAATTCTGCCTGGGTGCCATGATAAACCCCTTTAACCGGAAAATCTTCTTCTGGCGGTTCCGGTGTCGGCCGTTGTTCCTCACCAAAAAGGTTCAGGACCTTTAGCGCCTGGGCTGCGTGCTCGCGTGTATCAAAAACCCTGACATTGCCTTGATCGTCCAGATGTAGTTCGAATGTGCCATCGGGACTTTTCTCGATACGCCCCGCTACAAGCTGATTGCCAAACCTGCTTGTCCTTCGGCCGGTAACCGGATCTACGCTGACCCCTATAGGTTCACCCGCCCCATTTACCCTGGTATGATTGACAAGTTCCCCAGGCAGTTGCGGTCCCCCTACCACTTTCCGGCCAGTTTTATCGTATATCACCCCTTGCGGCTCCCGTTCCGGAGTTACCGGACGAACTTGCTCACGCGCAGGTGTTTCTGGCATTGTTCCACGTGGAACATTTTCTCTCCCGCCCCCAATCGCTCCCATCGCTCCAAGACCGGCCCCCGTAATCGCCGCTTCCCCTAGTCCGGCGGTCAGGGGAGCTTTAGTAATCAGATTCTCAGCTGCCCTGGCCGCAACCAGAGTCGCGCTGCCGGTCGCCATATGTGTCCCGGCTTTAACCGCCCCTCTTGTTACCGCGTTTTCAATATCGCTAATCATCCCCTCAAACAAACGCCCACTACCTGCCGATGCGTACATGATGCCCGCCTGCGCGAGCGCGTTACGACCCGCCATATCCTGGCGCTCCGCATCGCTCATTTCAGGATGCTCAGCTTTGAGCTTATCAAGAGTCCCTTTGTAAATGTCACTGAGCATTAACGATCCGCCGATCGGCCCCGTCGCCATTTGTACACCCATTGCAGGAAGTTGCGATACCACGTCAATAACGTGCGCCGCTACGGAATTCAGTCTCGGATCAGGTTTAAGCAGGTTGTTGACCGCATCGACTTGCGCCTTTACGACCTGGTTGCGTTCGGCAACGTACTTGGGATCAGCAAGGCGCCGGATCGATTCAATTGCTCCAGCTAGATCAAAGGTGCTCTGGTGTGCCTGATCAAGCTGGCTGTAAGGCACCATGATCGCATCGCGAATCAGTCGTTCCCGATCGGCATGACTCAGATCCGGATTGAGCAGATGCTGCATCGTAGTCGAGATCTGCTCCGGTGACGCATTCGGGTTAACCAGTTTAAGGACTTTGACGGCGTTATCCTCGTCTTTGGACGCCATATTGGCATTGAAACTGGACACCATCGAAAGCATATGCCCCGTGACGCTCTTGAAAATCTGGCTGGCATAATCCAACGGTCCAGCGGGTTGCATGATTCGCTGCAACGCTTCTGCCGGATCTTTGATCCCGTAAGTTTCCTGGGCAAACTTGGTCGCCTGTTGCTTGACCTGGTCCTGGTAAGCCTTGCGCAACGCGTCATTGACACCGTCAACAGGCTTATCCAAACGATTGATTAAATCCGGTAACGATTGCCCTTGCGCCTCAGGTAACTGAGTTAAAATGCCGATTTGCTTTTTCTGATTTTCCTTATCGGCTGCAATCACTTCGGCACTGGGCGGCGCCGCAGGCACGAGTTGGTAATTCTGCGGTTTTTGCACTTTCACCGCACTCACCGCACTCGAGTCAAACCCCTGACGAATAGCGGCCTGTTCATCGCCCCATAGCCCTGGGTTTTTGGTCACGTCAGGACCGGCATTAGGCACCAGCTTGACACTCAAGGTTTTATCGCCGCCGAAATAGCTGCTGACTCCAGGCGTCATGTCAAAAAGCGCATTGGGATTAGAAGGGCCCACGTCGACAATCGGCAAACGCAGCCTTTTACCGGTCTGCGGATCGACTACGTCGACGCGCGCTTTGCGCCAGGCGGCAGGATTATTGCCCAGTTGACTTGTGAGCACGTCCAACGGCACCGCGACACCCATAGATTGGGTTGTGTCCAGTCTCCCCAGTTTCGGACTGCCTACTCCGGGGTCAGCTCCGCTGGCCACGTCCTCCGGTGTCGCGAAAGTAGTGGCAGGGCCGCTGATAAAGCTTTTGGGATCTTCGTTCTGGTAAAAGCCATTGGCCAGCTTGGTGCCAGGCTGGGCAACCGGCGCCTGTGGAGCTCCGGGTTGCTGCCCCATGTCAGCCGCCACGTAAGCTCGGAACTTGTCCCATGGAAAATTGAGCGGGTCCTGTTTACGCTCCGGTGCCACATCGCTATGCCCGTGGAAATCCTCGATTGAAAGATTCGGATAACGCCTGAGCAACTGAGCGGCCAGATGCGCTTCGCCGCGAATAAGAGAATCTTCCCAAGGCGTTCCGTCGACATGCTCGGTTTCAATCCCAATCGTCGTGGCGTTATTTAAATGAGCCAGTGGTCCGCTCGTCTGCCCGACATCATAGGCAATATCGTTGTCATTGACGAAGTGATGAACCGTGCCGTCTTTGGCGACATAATAATGGACGCTGACCTTGTGGCTGGGATCACCGCCGGTCAGGGTGTTGATATCGCTTTTGAGGCTTCCATCGCTGGAATGCATGATCACGCCCTGGATCTGACGAGGGGCAGAACCCTGGTAAGATTGATACGATCCAGGCCTTGCCGGTTCAGTCAGATCAGGCTCTTGGGTCTGCGGTGCGGTTGCCGGTTCTTGGGTCTTAGCAGTCGTTGCTGGTGGCGCTGCTGAGAGATTAAGCCGATCAGCGTTCCGACCTCCTCCCCATTTCAAACCGTATCGCTCGGCGATTAAGGAGCCTTGCGCGTATCCGTAATCAGCTGCATGATCGGCAGGATCAAGAATTTGGCCGTTCTGGTCTCGTAACGAGTAATTGATGCCGCCGGCGTCCGACTTGGTAATGACAACGTCGAAACCTTCTTGCTTCATCGCGCCGACAAAACCCTGCACTCTATTATTAAGATCAGGCGCAGGCGCTGCAGGCTGTGCAGGCTGGACCGGTTGGGGCAATGGTTGGCCGGTCGTCGGATCAACCGGTGTCAGGACATAGTTTTGAGCTGAAGGTTGTGGAGCAGGAGTCGGTGCTTGCGTCGATGTCGCCACGTCAAGTCCGGCATAGTCATCGGGAATGCCTATATCAGGCCTCGAAGGCTCGACCGGTTGAGCACGTTCAACCTGAGCCAATGTATCAGGCGCGGGTTGTCTCGGGAGCTTGACTAACTCAGCTGGGGGCGCGAGATCGGCTTCGCGACTCGCCGCCGCGACAGGGGGCACTGGAGGAAGCCGAACTAGCTCGCCGCGCTCAACCTGAGTGAGCGTGTCAGGCGCTGGTTCCACCGCTGGTTGTGCCCGTTCGACCTGGGTAAGTGTGTCAGGCGCGGGTTGCCTCTCTTCAATGCCCGCGTATTCAGGTTCTAAGGAAATAGGCGGACGCGCCTGCGCGCTTGCTGGATAATCGCTCGAAGCCGGGATCGAGCTTCTCATCTCCTGAACCGGCGTCAGAACATAGTTCTGTTCCGGAGGACTCTGGATATTCTGGTCTTTAGTCGGCTCAGACTGTACCGCAGGGCCTTGCAGAGGAAAGTCTTCGGGACTCTCCTCCGCTGAAGGCATGCCTTCGTTCATTAAATGCCAGCGCCAAAATCCGGGTTCTCCAAATGATGGTCTATACGTTTCGGGCAACTCTCCTCGCGCATCGCTAATCGTTTCATATGGAGCCGTTTCAAAACCGTCCGATCCATCGTCTAAGAGCGAATCGGCGATCTGACGTTTGCGCACCGCCTCCAACAGATCGGCGTCCATAACATTTTAGGTCAAGACGTCTTGCACCGGATACAGAGTGCCGGCTCCAGGCTGATTCATCGCTAGAGAAAGCATCGCTTGCCGGCGCCTAGCTTCTTCCTCGTCCTGATTCGCTGAAGCAGTCGTGTCATCGGGTTGCTCAGCTTCGGTGTCCTCCTGTGCCGCCTGTTCCTCAGCCGCCTGCTCATCACTTGGCAAGGGTGCTGCTTGCGCCGGTTGCTGCGCTTGCGCTGATTGCCCTGCCGGCGGCTGATTCCCTTGTTGCGGTCGATTCTTGATTGTCAATTGTCCGCTCTGCGGATCGATCATGTACGAACCGTACGGCAACGAACGCACTTCCAGATTGCTCTTTGGCACGAACGGATTGACCTGGCTCCCACCCGGTTGTCCGGAGTTCGGATTCTGGCCCGGGGGCGGATCACCTAAGTATCCTTGACCGCCGGCCGCGCGAGCCGCGTTTACGCGCTGAGTCCAATAAGGCACATCATTTTTCGGAACCGAGAAAAGGATTTTGCCGTTTTGATCCTGTAAAACCATGCTTCCTTTACCATCATCCTGCAGAGTGCCGAGATTGCGCGTAAAGGCATCATAAGAACCTTTGCCATGCTGCGCGTCGAAATCCGCCCGGATCTGAGAAAAATTGTCCGTAGAGGAATCGTTCTCCACGTCGCCGCTTCCAGGCACATATCCCGCAGGCTTACCTGGTTTGCCAGAACGAGCACTTGGTTGGGCCGGTTGCCCGGGTTGACCCGGTTGTAAAGATTGCCGCCAACGCGATCCGCTTCCGCCAGGCACAACGTTACCCCTGGACGCAATTGACCGGCTCCGGGCCAAAGCGATCTCTGAGGCGATCTTGGCCCGTTGCAATTGATCGGCCAAATCCTGCTGCTGCACCTGCTGACGCATCTGCAACTCACCTACTCCGCCCGTTTGCGGGGGTGTACCGGTTGTGGGTACACCGGCTGGAGGCGGCGTTCCGCCCACCCATGCTGCCCGAGGCGGGTTCTGGGTATTGAGAATCTGGTTGGCAATCGCGTTCTGCTGCCCCTGGATCCGCATGGCGTTAATTGCTTTGACCAAGTCAACCCCAGGATTACCGGTTGGCGTCAGATCAACGCCTCCGGCACCGACCGGGCCTCTGCGCCCGCGTCCAACAGCAGGCGCTCGGACAACACTGGGCCGCGGCTGGTTCATGCGCGGAATCCAGGGAGCTTTGTATCTTAGTGGCACTCGCTTACCACTCCTTTCCACCTCAAGTTCGTGACTGGCATAAATTTTAAACTCCTGCTGACCAGTTAAAGCCCTGCAGCGCATCGGCTACTTGCGAACTGCGTATGGCGTCAGCGAATTGTGCATCGGTCATTCCAAGGTCTTCCGGCAAAACATCGTCAGGAATCGCGTTTGCATAATCAGGCGGCAGATAACTGCCGACAGTCGGTCCTGAACCCGAACGCGCTGCGCTAAGCGCTTGCGCAAGCTGATCCTGGGACCCCTGGCCTTGGCCTCCAGCCAACATCTTGATCAGACCGCCGACATTTCCACCTCCACCACTGCCGCCTTGCTGAGCAACTCGCTTGTTTGGTGGCAGCGCCACGTTCGGTAACGGCGGCATAGCAGGAGCTGCGTATCTGAGCGGCATAGTGGCTAGTAGTAGGTTTTGCTTTTCTTCTTTGCCGAACCTTTACGAGCGAAATCTTCCAACTGCGTCTCGCTCATCTGCCCGGCGATCTTGCGCGCCAAAGGAAAAGCTTTGCCGCCGCGTTTGGCAGCCAGAGCGGCACCCATCAAACGGCGCTGAGCCGGAGTTTTCGAGGGCATAATTCTATCCGTGGAGTTTCTTGAGTGTCTGTGCCAAACGCGCCCTGCGCCCAAGCTGGCCGCCTTTGGCCGCTGCCGCTGAAAGTTTCTTGGCCGGAATCGTTTCGCCTTCTTTGACGCCGAGACTCTTACGCAGGCTCCCTGGAGACTTTATCGCTCCGGCGATCCAGTTCTTCTTTGCCATACATTGTTCTATTTCTGTTGTTATCTGCTTTGATCACCCATCGACAATTCTCGGGAGAATAACCTTTATTGCCATCTACACGATCCAGTTCCAAACGCGGATCATAGCCATTCTCAAGAGCCCATGCTTTAAAAGCCTTATAATCGTACCATTCAGCGCAAACTTTGATGCCTTTGTTGAGATAATACTTGGCACTACCGGCCCTTTTGGTTCTGGCAAACATGTCTTTCCAACGTGCATAGATCGGGCTTTTGGACTCTGCGTGCGTGCGCGAACGTTCCGAAGTAACGCATTCCTTGCAAAGGTATTTATCCAAATCGCATCCCGCATGAACGCGTAAGTACCTGGCAAATTGTTTATTAGGCCATTCATATTGCTTGCCGCATTTGGAGCATGTCATCACCACGATATTTTCTTCTTGCATTCACGACCGTATCATGGCACCTTCCATTGCGCAAACCAAAACATCAACCAGAAAAGTACCCACCGAGCCCGCCACCAATCGCTCCAATTAGCGCACCAGGAATTGCGCCTACTCCCCCTGCCGCCGCCCCGGCAAGCGCCCCAGACGCGGCACCTCCGATCGCGCCCTTGGCGGCCCCACCCATACTGCCTCCGCCGCCCTTGGACTGGCTCGCGGCCAATTGCGCGTTGTACCCGGCGTACTGCCCGTAGTTCATGCTCTGCTGCCATTGGTTGGCAAGTTGGCTCACATCAAGGCCGTACTGCGGGAAGCTCGAGGTGCCTGCTCCGGTGTAATATCCGCTCGGCCCCTGCGGCATGTAAGCTGCCCCGCCTTGAGCTGCGGCGGCCGCCCGCTGTTCAGCCGTGTTAAGGTAGCTCGCACCCGCCTGGTACGGTGTCTGGCCGCTACCCAAATAACCCAGCGCAGCCTGCCGTCGTGCCAATTGATTGGATAATCCTGTCTGGTAAAGGCTTTGCGCCACGTTGCCGATATCCTGTCCGCTCCCATAAAAACCTTGTAAAGCCTGCTGGCGCTGCTGCTGGAGCGCTAAACCAGCCTGCCCCGTGGTCATCGCTTCTTCCACCAGTTGGGGCGTGCCGTACACGTTGCCGCGCGCGGCTTGAGCAGTCCGAACCGATTGTTCAATCTGACGCTGGGTAACCGGATCAAGCTGGGTGCCTAAAGCTTCCTGGGCTGCCAGGTCCTGGCCCAGTTGCTGGCGCCCGGCTAATCCGGTCGGATCGATCTGGCCATACAAATCCAGATAACTTTGAACATCACCCGCTTGGGGCGGTCCGGGTCCAACCGTGCCCAGATAACTCGCCGCCACCTGTTGGCGCAACGCTTCAGTAAAAGGATCAATCTGGGTCATCTGCGCCAGAGCAACTTGCTCAGGCTGAATCCCGCCACCGATCTGGTCACTGGGCTGTTGCGCGCCCGGCGTCTGTCCCCAGCCAACTCGATTGGTCTGAAAAGCATTAAGCAGTTGATCAGGATTAATGTCCTGATCGATCGTTACCGGATTCCCATCAACCATTATAGTCTTGCCAACGTTCTGGCCATACCACTGCTGCCACTGCGGCAGACTGATCGTATTGGGTATCTGTGTTGCGGTTGTCGTCGCCATAGTGCCGCCTTCTCTAATAATATCCGAGACCGGCTGTTGGTGTTACCGCTCGAGGATTGTTCTGGTACAAACTCGGATTAGTCCCGGTACCCGATACCTGAGCCAGACTCAAATTAGAGGCAATGTTGCGTGCCTGCTGCGCTACATCGCTCAAAGCCGGCACGTTAGCCGTACCCGCAGTCTGGAAAGCACCTGGGGCGCTAAAAGTAAACGCACTCGGGGATTGACCGTACA
>Ga0126381_100002066_pt1 | contig 21669 bp, 19 predicted proteins | sample PanSoiMetPlot_28_FD_96465 | JGI IMG/M metagenome (GOLD analysis project Ga0126381, IMG submission 96465) | Tropical forest soil microbial communities from Panama - MetaG Plot_28 | ecosystem: Environmental > Terrestrial > Soil > Tropical forest > Bulk soil | place: Panama | collected 2016-02-17
CCGCGCGGCCTCCGCCGAGCGCAACCGCGATCCGATCCTCACGGTGCTCGAGCGGGTGCTGCCCGAGCGCGGCCTCGTGCTCGAAATCGGCAGCGGCACCGGGCAACACATCGTGCATTTCGCAAGGGCTTTGCCTAGGCTCGTCTGGCAGCCCACCGATGTCGACGCGGAGCTTCGACGCTCGGTGAGCGCGTGGATCGCTCAGCAGCGCTGCCCAACGTCAATGAACCTGTGGTTCTGGACGTTCACCAGCGTGAATGGCCCGTCACCGAAGCGGAGGCGATCGTCTGCATCAATGTGCTGCACGTTGCCCCTTGGACGACGACGCAGGCGTTGTTCGCAGGCGCAGCCCGAGTTCTCGCAAGCGGTTGCGTTCTGTACCTATACGGCCCCTATCGCCGCGGCGGCTGTCACACCGCTTCGAGCAACGAGCGATTCGATGCGGAGCTCCGGGCGTTCGATCCGAAGTGGGGAGTGCGCGATCTCGAGGATGTTCAACAGGCCGCATCGTCCGCCGGCTTTGCCCTGTCCGAAGTTACCGACATGCCGGCGAACAACTTGAGTGTCGTCTTCCGCAAAACAGCGAGCGCCTCAGGTTAAACCGGGATCATCACGCCGCCGGCCTTGCGTACTCCACCAGCCTGGCCGCCCGGCGCTCGAAAGCGTCGCGGCGCGAAAGCCGGCGCCGCTGACTCGGGGAAACCAGCGGGAAATGCCGCGCGTCCGCGAGCTGCGCGTTGGCTTCCTCGCAGCTGCGCTCTGCCGTGACCCAGAGCGTCGGGTCGAGCCGTCTCATGTCGAACGATGCGGAGTAGCTTCGCAACGTCTTGCGCCCGCGCTTGTCGAAATATTCATGGAAGTAGGACAGGGCCAGCTCGCGCAGGCTGCGATAGATGGCATCGCGATGCCGCAGATGAGTCCCGTTGCTCTTGGAGACAGCACCCCACGCGTCTCCACGACGGTACAACGCGACCACATGCGGATCGTCGCTCGCGTCGCAGTCCATGTGCATCACCCACGGAGTCTCGCCGTGGACCCACAACGCGCAGGCAGCGACGAACGCAGCTTCGATGCAGTGCGCGCGGCGCTGCAGCAGCACTTGGCGTACCGAGAGCATGGTCTCGCCGCCGATCTCATGATTGATCGGAATCGCGTTGACGAAAGCCTGGATTTTATGGGGCGTGTCGAGTCGTCGCAGAATGGCAAACTCGCGCCGCGTGAGACCGAGATCCTCGCGCCTTCCAAACCGCCGGTAACGGATGGTGGCCATGCGTGCGGCGATCATAGCATCGGGCCTGCGGATCTTCCTCCGGCGCCTGAACCGCGGACGCTTCGCATTCGAGCGCCGGAGCCCGCAGCCGGTACAATGCAAGCATGAAACCCGTCGCCATCTTCCGCTTTTCGGCGACCGAGGGCCCGGGCCACTTCGGCGAGTGGCTCGACGCGCAAGGGATTCCGTGGGAGCTCGTCGCATTCGATCATGGCGAGATGGTTCCCGCCGATCCGCGTGCGTTCGCTGGCATGGCGATGATGGGCGGACCGATGAGCGCCAACGACGACCTTCCGTGGAACGCGCCGCTGCTGGGCCTGGTGAGAGACGCGGTTGCATCCGATGTCCCGGTGATCGGGTTTTGTCTTGGAGGCCAGTTGTTCGCGAAGGCGCTCGGCGCGGAGGTAAAGCGCACGGCAACCCCGGAAATCGGCTGGGGTGAAGTGACCACTCCCGATCCGGGGCTGCGAGGCTGGTTCGGCGGACGCGAACGCTTCACGACCTTTCAATGGCACTACGACGTGTTCGGATTGCCGCCTGGAGCGAAGCGGGCGCTGACTAACGCCTTCAACCTGGAGCAGGGTTTCGTACTGGGCAAGCACATCGCGATGCAGTGCCACGTCGAGATGACGCGCGAGATGGTCGATAGTTGGTGTCGCACCGGCGGCTCCGAGCTGCCTGTCCACTCGACCGGGACCATGCAGAGTCGCGAGGCGATCCTCGACGACGCCCAGGCCCGCCTTGCAGAGCTCTCTGTCGTCGCCGACGATATTTTCGCGCACTGGTCACGCGGTCTCGCGCGCTGATGGGATCGATCCGGCCGCTTCCCGATCACCTGATCAACCAGATAGCGGCGGGGGAAGTTGTTGATCGCCCTGCTTCGGCACTGAAGGAGCTGCTCGAGAACAGCATCGACGCCGGAGCTACCGACATCGACATCGATCTCGCCGCAGGCGGCGTCAAGCTGATCCGCGTCGCCGACAATGGCGACGGCATCGAGCGCGAGGATCTGCAGCTTGCGGTGGCGCGCCATGCCACGTCGAAGATCGCAGTGCCGCGCGACCTCGAGATGATTGCCACGCTGGGCTTCCGCGGCGAAGCGCTCGCGAGCATCGCCGCAGTGTCGCGCCTCTCACTAACCTCGCGGTCGCGCGATAAAGCGCACGCGTGGCGCATCGAAGTCGACGGCGGCGAAGTAGGAGTGCCGCAGCCGGCGGCGCTCGCCAGCGGGACCACCGTCACCGTGCACGAGCTTTACTTCAACACGCCGGCGCGGCGCAAATTTCTGCGCACCGAAGCTACCGAGTACGGACACTGCGAAGAAGCCTTCCGCCGCATCGCGTTGTCGCATCCCGATGTCGCATTTACCCTGCAGCACAACGGCAATGTCCGCTACCGCTTGCTTGCGCAAGGTCGACGCGCCCGAGTCGATGCGCTGCTGGGCGAGGCGTTCGCGACTCAAGGAGCGCACGTCGACGAACAGGGTCCGGCGCTTGCGCTTGCCGGATGGGCGGTCCGCCCTGCGTACGCCACTGCCACCCGCGAAGCCCAGTATGTATTTGTCAACGGACGCTTCGTGCGCGATCGCGTACTGACCCACGCGTTGCGCGACGCCTACCGCGACGTTCTGCATCACGAGCGACAGCCAGCTTACGCGCTCTGGCTCGTCATCGACCCTCGCCTGGTGGACGTCAACGTTCACCCGACCAAGACCGAGGTGCGCTTCCGTGACTCCGGCGCCGTGCATCAGTTCGTGCGTCACTCGGTGGACAAGGCTCTGGCGGCGACGGCTTCGGAGCAGCCGCCAGTGTCCGCCGCCGAGCGACTCGGCGTCGCCGCGGCGCGGCTTCCTCCCATTCCGCCGTCTTCCGACATTCGAGCGAGCTCGGCCGCGGTGGCGCAAACGGCGATTCCTCTCGGCACGGGCGAGCCAGCAGCCTTTTACGCACGGTTATTCGGAACGCGCGCGATCGCCGATAGCGGTCCCGATTTGCCCAACGACGATCCTCACCCCTTGGGCTTCGCGCTGGCGCAGCTCCACGGCATCTACGTTCTGGCGCAGAACCGGGATGGCCTGGTGCTCATCGACATGCACGCCGCGCACGAACGTATCGTGTACGAGCGGCTGAAATCTGCGCTCGATGGCTCGCTGCCGATGCAACCACTGCTTGTTCCCGCGAGCTTTGCCGCAGATCCGCTCGATGTCGCTACGGCGGAGGAGAATGCGGAGACGCTGGCCGACCTCGGGTTTGCACTTTCCCCGATGGGTCCCTCCACGCTTGCCATTCGCGCGGTCCCCGCCATGCTTGCCGACGCGGACACGGTGGCGCTCGCTCGCGCCGTGCTCGCCGATGTTCGCGAGTACGGTGGCAGCCGCGTGCTCACACTCAAGCGCGATGAGCTCTTGTCGACCATGGCGTGTCATGGCGCCGTGCGCGCGCACCGCAGCCTGACGCTTCCCGAAATGAATGCGCTGTTGCGAGAAATGGAAGCCACGGAGCGTGCCGGCCAGTGCAACCATGGTCGGCCGACGTGGTACCAACTGACATTATCTGATCTGGATCGCTTGTTCATGCGGGGAAGGTGATCGCGCCCGTCATCCTCCTCATGGGCCCGACGGCATCGGGCAAGAGCGCGGTCGCGCTGGAGCTTTCGAAGCGATTGCCGCTGGAAATCGTCAGCGTCGATTCTGCCCAGGTCTATCGCGGCATGGACATCGGCACCGCCAAGCCGGATGCGCCTACGCGGGCGCGCATACCGCACCATCTGATCGACATCATCAGTCCGGAGCAGGCGTACTCCGCGGCGCGCTTTCGCACAGATGCGCTTGCCGCCATCGCCGCCATCCGGGCGCGCGGGCGCGTTGCCCTGCTGGTCGGTGGCACCATGCTCTACTTCAAGGCGTTGCGCGAAGGCCTCTCCGCCTTGCCTGGCGCCGATCATGCCGTCCGCGCAAGGCTAGATGAGCGGGCCGCCGCGCGAGGCTGGCCGGCGTTGCATGCCGAGCTTGCGAAAGTCGACCCCGCGACGGCGGCGCGACTTCGACCCACCGACGCTCAGCGCATCCAACGCGCGCTCGAAGTCTACGAGCTGTCGGGCCGGCCGCTCTCCGCATTGCATGAAACGCGCGACGCGACGGACGCTTCCGAGTATCTTGCCTTCGCGCTGATTCCTGTCGATAGGGCGGAGCTCCACCGGCGCATTGCGGAGCGCTTCGATGCGATGCTTGTAGCAGGATTGATCGACGAGGTACGCGGTTTGCGCGTGCGCCATGCTCTCCGCGCCGACACGCCTTCGATGCGCTGCGTCGGCTATCGCCAGGTCTGGCAGTTTCTCGAAGGTGACGGCGACCGGACGACGCTACGCGATCGCGGCGTCGCTGCGACGCGCCAGCTTGCCAAACGTCAACTCACCTGGCTGCGCTCGATGAATGTCGAGGCGGTCGACGGCCCGGTAACCGACATTGCACAGAGCATCGCAACGCGCGCTCAAGGACTCGCTTGAAGCTGGCAGGCGCCTTGCTGCTGTGCAATAATTAGGCATTGATCGCGCCTTCCAATCGTCTCGAGTCATGATCGCCCGCACGCTCTACGACAAACTCTGGGAGAGCCATGTCGTGCGCACCGAGAGCGACGGCACGACGCTGCTGTATATCGACCGCCACCTCGTCCACGAAGTCACCAGTCCGCAGGCCTACGAAGGCCTCCAGCTCGCCGGCAGAAAGCCGTGGCGCGTCGAATCCATCGTAGCGACGGCCGATCACAATACGCCGACGACGCACTGGGATCGCGGAATAGACGATCCGACTTCACGGGTGCAGGTCGACGCGCTCGATCGCAACATCCGCCAGTACGGCGCCAAGGCGTATTTTCCATTTCGCGACGCGCGGCAGGGCATCGTTCACGTCATCGGGCCTGAAAGCGGCGCAACGCTTCCGGGAATGACGGTGGTGTGCGGCGATTCGCACACCAGCACGCACGGCGCATTTGGTTGCCTCGCGTTTGGCATCGGCACCTCCGAGGTCGAGCACGTGCTCGCGACCCAGTGCCTGCTGACGCGGCAATCCAAAGTCATGCGCGTCAACGTCGAAGGCGCGCTTCCCTTCGGGTGCACAGCCAAGGATGTTGCGCTGGCGATCATCGGCAAGATCGGAACCGCGGGCGGGACGGGGTTCGCGATCGAGTTCGGCGGCTCGGTCATCCGCGCATTGTCAATGGAAGGCCGCATGACAATTTGCAACATGGCGATCGAGGCGGGGGCGCGCGCGGGCATGATCGCTGTCGACGACACTACCATCGAATATCTCAAAGGCCGGCCCTTCGCTCCCAAGGGCGAGATGTGGGATCGCGCCGTCACCCATTGGCGGACGCTCAAGTCCGACCCCGACGTGATGTTCGATCGCGTCGTCGATATCGCTGCGTCCACCATCGCTCCTCAGGTGACCTGGGGCACTTCGCCGGAAATGGTCACCAACATCGAAGGTCGAGTTCCCGATCCCGAGCGCGAAAAGGATCCGGTTGTCCGCGAGGGCATGGAGCGCGCGCTCACCTACATGGGCCTCGAGCCCAACACCGCGATCACTGACATCCGCATCGACAAGGTGTTCATCGGCTCGTGCACCAATTCGCGCATCGAAGACTTGCGCGCCGCGGCGTCGGTGGTGAAGGGTCGGCGCAAGGCCGACAACGTGAAGCTGGCGATGGTCGTTCCCGGATCGGGACTGGTGAAGTCTCAGGCCGAGCGCGAGGGCCTCGACCAGGTCTTCGCTGCAGCGGGCTTCGAATGGCGGCAGCCGGGATGCTCCATGTGTCTGGGCATGAACGATGACCGCTTGGGTCCCGGTGAGCGTTGCGCATCGACATCGAACCGCAACTTCGAAGGCCGGCAGGGTCCCGGTGGCAGGACGCATCTGGTAAGTCCCGCGATGGCCGCCGCCGCGGCCATCGCCGGGCATTTTGTCGACGTGCGTCGACTCGCTTGACTCGAGGAGGGCTCATGCTGCTCAGAACCGCCGTGTCGCTGTCGCTGATCGGCCTCGCCTTCGCGCTTGCCGCGTGCAACACCGTCGAAGGCGTAGGCAAAGACGTCAAGGCAACCGGGCAAGCCATCGAAAAAGCCGCGGACAAGAACAAGACCTACTAGGGCCTGATGAACCATGCAGCCATTTCGACTCCTCACCGGATTGGTGGCGCCGCTCGATCGCGCCAACGTCGATACCGACGCCATCATCCCGAAGCAGTTCCTGAAGTCGATCAACCGCTCCGGCTTCGGGCCGAATCTGTTCGACGCCTGGCGGTATCTCGATCGCGGTGAACCGGGTACCGACAGTGCGCGCCGGCCACTCAATCCGGATTTCGTCCTCAACGAGCCGCGCTACCAAGGGGCGCAGATCCTGCTGGCGCGGCGGAACTTCGGCTGCGGCAGCTCGCGCGAGCACGCACCTTGGGCGCTGCTCGATTACGGATTCCGCGCCATCATCGCTCCGTCGTTCGCCGACATCTTTTTCAACAACTGCCTGAAAAACGGGCTGCTGCCCATCGTCCTGTCGAGGCACGAGGTCGACCGCCTGTTCCACGAAACCGCTGCCTTCCCCGGCTTTAGACTCACCATCGATCTCGAGCAGCAGACCGTTGCCACGGCGGATGGCGCTACGGTCTTCGGCTTCGAAATCGAGCCATTTCGCAAGCACTGCCTGCTCAATGGCTTGGACGAGATCGGATTGACGCTTGCGCAGGCGGACGAAATCCGCGCCTTCGAGGCCAAGCACAAGGCGGAGCAGCCGTGGCTGTTCTGAGGGCGTGAAAATCGCGGTCCTTCCCGGCGACGGCATCGGTCCCGAAATCGTCGCCGAAGCACTCAAGCTACTCGACCATCTTCGCCGCGACGGTCTCGCCATCGAAACCGAGGCGGCTCCCATCGGCGGAGCGGGGTACGACGCGGCCAGACAACCGCTTCCCGAGACGACGCTCGAGCTCGCGCGAAACGCCGATGCGGTGCTGCTTGGCGCGGTGGGCGGACCCCGTTATGACTCGTTGCCGCGGGAGCTCCGGCCGGAGCGGGGAATTCTCGCCTTGCGTAAGGAGCTCGGTCTGTTCGCCAACCTGCGGCCGGCGCTCTTGTACCCCCAGCTTGCGGGCGCGTCGACGCTCAAGCCCGAAGTCGTCGCGGGTCTCGACCTGATGATCGTGCGCGAGCTGACCGGCGACATCTATTTCGGGCAGCCGCGAGGCCGCCGAACGAACGCCGCCGGCGACGCCGAAGGTTTCGACACCATGCTCTACAGCGCCCCGGAAATCCGCCGCATCGCGCGGGTTGGTTTCGAGATCGCGCGAAAGCGCAACCGCAGGCTCTGCTCGGTCGACAAAGCCAATGTCCTCGACACCTCGATTCTTTGGCGAGAGGAGCTGACCGCGGTCGGCACGAGCTACCCCGACGTTGAGCTCTCGCACATGTATGTCGACAACGCTGCCATGCAGCTCGTGCGCAATCCCCGGCAGTTCGACGTGATCGTCACCGGAAACCTGTTTGGCGACATTCTGTCCGATGAGGCTTCGATGCTCGCGGGATCCATCGGCATGCTGCCGTCGGCGTCGCTCGATGCGCACGACAAGGGTCTCTACGAGCCGATTCACGGTTCCGCCCCCGACATTGCCGGTGAGGACAAGGCAAACCCGCTGGCGATGATCTTGTCGCTGGCGATGATGTTCCGCTACACCTTCGCCCGTAGCGATGTCGCCGAGCGCATCGAAGGCGCGGTGCGAAGGGTCCTAGGCAGCGGATTGCGTACTGCAGACGTTGCAGCGCCCGAAGAAAGGAGCGTCGGTACGCGGGAAATGGGCGACGCGGTACTAAAGGCGATTCGGTGAAGGTCCGCCGGCGACTCGATGTGCTGCCCAGGTCGAGAGGAAGTTGGCAAAGCTGGCCGCGTGCGGCCGCCCAGGCCGCGGTTGATCGGGACAATGCGCCGTGAGCGGTCACCCCATCCTTGTCCGACGCGCCGAACCGGGTGATGCGGAGGCGATCCATTCGATTTTCTGCGGACCGAAGGCGATTGCAGGCACGCTTCAGATTCCCTACGGGTCGGTCGAGATGTGGCGCAAGCGAATCGCTGACTTTCCGCCGGAAGATCACCTATTGGTCGCCACCATTGCCAGCGAGGTGGTCGGCAACCTGGGACTGAATACCTGGCCGAAATCGCCGCGGCGGCGGCATGTCGGCTACGTAGGCATGGCGGTACGTGACGACCGACAGGGTCACGGCGTGGGTAGCGCTTTGATGGTCTCGGTGATCGAGTTGGCGGATCGCTGGCTCAACCTGCAGCGCCTCGAACTTTCGGTGTATACCGATAACCTGGCGGCTATGGCACTGTATCGCAAGTTCGGCTTCGCCATCGAAGGAACCTGCCGCGCCTACGCCTTTCGCGACGGACAATACGTCGATGCATACTTGATGGCGCGGCTGCACCCGTCCTTCCGGGGTGGGACGGCGCAGAGTGAGGCGCTGAAGTAAGATTGTTCAGAGAGATCAATGGGAGTGAGGGACTACAGATGATGCGAGTCGGATTTGTAGGTTGGCGCGGGATGGTAGGGTCGGTGTTGATGCAGCGGATGCTCGCGGAAAAGGACTTCGAACACATCGATCCGGTGTTTTTTTCCACGTCAAGCGCCGGCGGCAAAGGGCCGGCGATCGGCAAACCTACGCCGCCGCTGCGCGACGCGGGAGACGTGAATGCCTTTGACGGGCTCGATGCAATCGTTACCTGCCAGGGCGGCGAGTGGACCAAGCCGATGTACCGCAAGCTGCGCGAGCTCGGGTGGGACGGCTATTTCATCGACGCCGCGTCGACGCTGCGTATGGCCGACGACTCGGTCATCATCCTCGATCCTGTCAATCGCGAGGTGATCGACGACGCGCTCAAGCGTGGGGTGAAGAACTACATCGGCGGCAACTGTACGGTCTCGCTCATGATGATGGCGATCGCTGGGCTGCTAAAACGCGACCTGGTTGAGTGGATGACGTGCATGACCTATCAGTCCGCGTCCGGCGCCGGCGCGCAAAACATGCGCGAGCTGCTGCAGCAGATGGGCGAGGCTCACCTCGCCGCCAAGAATCTTCTCGACGATCCGACATCGTCGATCCTCGATATCGACCGCGAAGTCGCCGGCATTCTCCGCGACGATCGTTTTCCGACCGAACACACCGGCGTTCCCTTGGCTGGGAGTCTGATTCCCTGGATTGCCGAGGACATGGGCAACGGCGTGAGCCGCGAAGAATGGAAGGGCGGCGCTGAGACCAACAAGATCCTCGGCCGCGAAAAGCACCCCATTCCCGTGGAATCGATCTGCGTACGCGTCGGCGCGATGCGTTGCCACAGCCAGGCCCTGACCATGAAGCTTCGACGAGATCTGCCGCTCGCCGAAATCGAAGCAATCATCGGCGGCGCCAACGAATGGGTGCGCGTCATTCCGAATACGCGCGAGGCGAGCATGCGCGAGCTCACCCCGGCCGCCGTGACCGGCATGCTGCAAGTCCCGATTGGACGGTTGCGCAAGCTGTCGATGGGTGAGGAATACCTGGGTGCATTTACCGTGGGCGATCAGCTTCTGTGGGGAGCCGCGGAGCCTTTACGACGCATGCTGCGCATTCTGCTGGTGGAGCAGCCCGCTTTGAGTCTCTTATGACAGAAGCAAACCGGGGACTCCTGAAGCCGGGGTCTTTTGCTGGGTTTTATGCTTCTGTGGGGCCCGCTGCGGTGCATGGCGCGCGATCCGGCAGCGCGGTTACAACAGATCATTGAGGGCGAGAACTCAAATGGCCGGCCACAAGGCGTTGTAGCCCTATATCCAACAGTACCCAGATATAGTAGACAGATGCACTAAGGATACCCAGCCGACTATGTTTCGGAAACCACCATTTTGGCTGGAAAAATTGAGCTAATACCGTGATTTAGCTTGCAGCTCAAACTACATGATGTTAATTTAGCTCGAGCTAACTAGCCCTCTGAGGTCGGCATGCGAGCAAAACCTTTGGTCACTTGCGGCCTATTGGCGAGTGCTCTGACGCTGTCCGTTCCCGTGTCCGCATTGGGATTGGGCAAGCTCACCGTGCTCTCCGGACTCGGACAGCCGCTTTCGGCGCAGATCGAATTGACTGCTGCGCAAAAAGACGAGCTCGATTCACTGCGTGCACGAATCGCCGACACTTCGGTGTATCGCGACAACAACGTGCAGTTTCCGGGTGTGCTTTCGCGAGCGCGCGTTTCCCTGGAGCAGGGAGCAAACAACACTCCGTATCTCAGAGTGACGACGGTGCAGCCGGTCAATGATCCGTTCCTCGACATGATCATCGAGATCAGCTGGGCGACCGGACGAGTGATCCGCGATTACACGTTCCTTCTTGATCCCCCGGGTAGCGGTGACACCCAAGCCGTTGAGCCAACGCAGCCGATCGTCGCCCAAGCCACACCGCCGAGCGAGCGTCGCGGCGCAAGGCGAGGCGCACCAGCTGCCACTGCGGAAACAGCGGCGACGGGTGGCGCGACCTCAGGAGGCGCGGGCGGGGATACGTACACAGTGAAGCGAGGCGACACGCTGTCGAAGATTGCCAAGGATTACAAGCCGGACAACGTGACTCTCGAGCAGATGCTCGTGACACTGTTCCGCAACAACGAGACCGCCTTTGACGGCAAGAACATGAACCGTCTGCGCACCGGACAGATCATCAACGTTCCGCCTGCGAACCAGTTGGGATCGGTGACCCAGTCCGAGGCGGTCGAGGTCGTTAAAGTGCAGGCCGCAGATTGGCGCTCGTACCGCGATCGCGTGGCGGCTGCAGCGCCGTCGACCGAGGCCACGCCTTCGCGACAATCCGCTGGCGGCAAGATCGGCGCTGTCGAGGATCAGGCCGCGCCGGCACAGGCGGGCAAGGACCAGCTGCGCGTTTCGCGGGAGGCTGGCAAAGGCACCGGAGCCGGCGCCGCCGAGGATGCCGCTGCCAAGGACAAGGCATTGCGCGAAGCCAACGCTCGCGTCGCGGAGCTTGAAAAGACGGTGAAGGACCTGCAAAAAGCCGCGGAGCTACGCAACCAGACGCTGGCTGAATTGCAATCTCGCGCCGAGGCGGCGAAAGGCAAGGCGCCGGAAGCGCCTCCCAAGGTCGCCGCCGCGCCAGCGCCCGTCAGCCAGCCGCCGCAGGCAACAACACCTGCTGCGCCGGCGCCTGCAGTTCCGGCTGTGACTGCACCACCAGCGCCCGCGCCGGAAGCGAAGGCACCGGAGACCAAGGCGCCTGAGACCAAAGCCCCCGAAGCCAAGTCGGCGGAAACCAAGGCAGCAGCAACGCCGGCGCCTGAAGCGAAGGCACCAGAAACCAAGGCAGAAACGCCGGCGCCCGCACCCAAGGCGGAGCCAGCCCCGGCGCCGGTGGTAGCCAAAGTCGCGCCGAAAAAGCCGGAGCCCTCTTTCCTGGAGGACCTGTTCGGCAACACCCCGACGTGGGCGATCGGCGGCGGCGCGCTTGTCGTGCTCGCCGGGATCGCAGGCATCATCGCTGCGCGGCGGCGCAAGACCACCAAGTTCGAGGACAGCATCATCTCCGGAACCGATATCAAGACCAACACCGTTTTCGGTTCCACCGGAGGAGGCGTCGTCAACACCGGCGACAACTCGCTCGCCAGCGACTTCAGCCGCGAGGGTCTGGGCAGCATCGACACCGACGAAGTCGATCCGATCGCCGAAGCCGAGGTCTATCTCGCCTACGGGCGCGATGCACAAGCCGAGGAGATTCTCAAAGACGCGCTTAAAAAGGATTCGCAGCGCCAGGAGATCTATCTCAAGCTGCTCGAGATTCACGCGCAGCACAACAAACCCTCGGCATTCGAGACCGTCGCGAGCGAGCTGTATTCGGTTTCCGGCGGACAGGGCGAGGTATGGCAGAAGGCGATGGCGCTGGGACGGCAACTCGATCCCAGCAATCCGCTGTTCGCCGAAGCTGGCGGGGCAGCGGCGCCGGCAAGCACGACGGATGCTCCGGCCGCAGAAGCGAGCGCAAGCTCCGATACGCAAGTATTTTCGGTGCCGCCGGAGCTCAAGCCCGAGCCGCACACCGCTTCCGCGCTCGACTTCAGTCTCGACGAGGACATCTCGCTCGCGCCAACTTCGGGGGCGGCGGAGCCCAAGACGCCGGCAGCGATTCTCGCCGGCGCAGAACAAGAAGTCGCCAAATCGAGCCGCGGCGCCGGCGAAGGGATCAAGGGTGCGGTGCTTGGCGGCGCGGCCGCCGCGGTGGCGGGTGCAGCAGCGTTCGCCAAGGTCCCCGAAAAGCACGCCCAGGACACGGTTTCCTTCGAGCCGGAGTCGGTACCCAAGTTCGATCTGGATTTTCAGCTCGAAGAGCCGTCGATGCCGCTACCCCCCGTCAAGTCAGCGCCTGCGCCCAAGACGCCGGAGCCCGCAATGGCAGTTGCAAGCGCAAGCGCGCCAGCGCCGCAGCTTGCTCGGCCGGCGGCCGCCATCGCGCTCGACAAATTGGACCTTGCCTTCGATCCGCAGCGTTCGACATTCGAAGATCCGACCCCTTCGGTGCTGGACGGACAGTGGCACGACGCGGCGACCAAGCTTGATCTGGCCAAGGCGTATCAGGAAATGGGCGACGTCGAGGGCGCTCGCGAGATCCTGCAAGAAGTCCTTCACGAAGGCGACGATCAGCAAAAAGCGGAAGCCCAGACGCTGCTCGCCAAGCTGGCGTAGCGTTATCCCTGCAATGCAACGGCGGCCCGCGCGGGCCGCCGTTTGTTTGTCAGCCTTCGCGAGCGAAGATTGGCTCGCGGTCAACGGATGCTTTACTCTGGGGACTCACCACGCTAGCTGATAAAGCGCCCTGAATGCGCATCGCGCTCGGCCTCGAATTCGACGGCAGCCCCTTTCACGGCTGGCAATCGCAGCCCGACGGCAGCGGCGTGCAGGACGCGCTGCAAAGCGCCATCTCGGACATCGCCGGGGCGCTCACATCGTCCGTGGCCGCAGGCCGAACCGACGCCGGCGTGCATGCCACACTCCAGGTGGCGCACTTCGACACCGAAGCGGATCGTCCAGAAACGGCGTGGGTGCGCGGCGTGAACTCGCTCTTGCCGTCGAGCCTTGCAGTGCGGTGGGCGACCCAAGTCCCCGCCCAATTTCATGCGCGCTTCAGCGCAACCGGAAGGCACTACACGTATCTGCTGCTGGATCGGCCGGTGCGTCCGGCGCTGCTTGCCTCGCGCGTCGGCTGGTACCATCGACCTCTTGCGCTCGAACCGATGCGAGAAGCGGCGAACATGCTGTTGGGCGTCCAAGACTTCTCGGCGTTTCGAGCGGCGGAATGCCAGGCGAAGACGCCGATCAAGACTCTCGACCGGCTGGATATCGTGCGTGAGCAAGGCATGATTCGCTTTGATCTGCACGCGGACGCTTTTCTTCAACACATGGTGCGCAACATTATCGGTACGCTGGTCTACGTCGGCAACGGGAGGCATCCCGCCCGCTGGGTCGCGGACGTGCTCGCGAGCCGCGACCGGTCGCGTGCTGCGCCCACGTTTTGCGCGGCGGGACTGTATCTGACTGGCATCGACTACGCGCCACGATGGAACCTTCCGCCGACGCTCGAGCCGATCGTCGTGGCACGTTCCTGACATGCGCACCCGAGTCAAGGTCTGCGGCATCACTCGCGCCGAGGATGCTATCGCCGCCGCGCGCGCAGGCGCCGACGCAATCGGTCTCAACTTCTGGCCGGGTACGCCGCGCTGCGTGAGCTTCGAGCAGGCGCGCTCGATCGTGGAGGCGCTGCCGGCGTTTGTCACCGTGGTGGGCTTGTTTGTCGATCCAACCGCCGAAGCGGTACGCGCCGCGCTAAGCGCCGTGCCGCTCGATCTGCTGCAGTTCCACGGCGAAGAGCGGGCGGATTTTTGCGCAAGTTTTCCCCGCCCTTACGTCAAGGCCGTGCCGGTCAAGCCAGGTATCGATTTGCTACAATACGCGGCCCTTTATGGCGATGCGCGCGGCTTGCTGCTCGATGCGTTTCAGCCTGGGGGTCTTCCGGGTGGAACCGGCACGACCTTCGACTGGAGTCAGGTTCCGGGCAGCCTGCCGCGTCCGGTGATTTTGTCTGGAGGACTCACGCCCCAGAACGTCGCTGCCGCAATACGCGCGGTTCGGCCGTGGGCTGTCGACGTGTCCAGCGGCGTCGAAGTCACTGGGGACGACGGCAAGCCCAAAAAGGGTATCAAGAGCGCGCCGAAAATCGGCGCATTCATCCGCGAGGTGCGCAATGCAGATGGTTGATCTTCCCGATGCCCGCGGCCACTTCGGCGTTTACGGCGGCGTGTTCGTTGCGGAGACACTGATCCACGCGCTCGACGAGTTGCGTGATGCCTACGAGCGCTATCGTCACGATCGCGACTTTCTGGCGGAGTTCGAGTCCGAGCTCAAGCACTATGTCGGCAGACCGAGTCCCATTTATCACGCCAAGCGCTGGTCGGCGAAGATCGGTGGTGCACAGATTTATTTGAAGCGCGAAGATCTCAATCACACCGGCGCGCACAAGATCAACAATTGCATCGGGCAGGCGCTGCTCGCCAGGAGGCTTGGCAAGCCGCGAGTGATCGCCGAAACGGGCGCCGGCCAGCACGGCGTGGCGACGGCAACCGTTGCCGCGCGCTTCGGCATGCAATGCGTCGTCTACATGGGATCGGAAGACATCCGGCGCCAGGCGCAGAACGTCTTTCGGATGAAGCTGCTCGGCGCCGATGTGGTCCCAGTCGAATCCGGCTCGAAGACGCTCAAGGACGCGCTCAATGAAGCAATGCGCGACTGGGTGACCAATGTCGAGAACACCTTCTACATCATCGGCTCGGTTGCCGGCCCCCACCCCTATCCGATGATGGTGCGCGATTTCCAGACGGTCATCGGCAAGGAATGTCTGTGGCAGATGCCAGAGATCGCCGGGCGACAGCCCGACGCGGTCATCGCCTGCGTCGGCGGCGGGTCGAACGCCATGGGCATCTTCCATCCTTACATCATGCATGACGACGTGAAGTTGATTGGTGTCGAAGCGGCGGGCGAAGGCCTCGAAACCGGCCGCCATGCCGCGTCGCTCACCGCCGGCAGACCTGGCGTGCTACATGGCAACCGCACCTATCTGTTGCAGGACGCGAACGGGCAGATCATCGAGACGCATTCGGTGTCTGCCGGGCTCGATTATCCTGGCGTGGGGCCCGAGCACGCCTGGCTCAAGGACAGCGGCCGCGCCCAGTACGTGACCATGACCGACGAAGAGGCGCTCGCCGCGTTCAGCGATTGCTGCCGCATCGAAGGCATCATTCCCGCACTCGAGGCGGCGCACGCACTTGCCTATGCCGTGAAGCTCGCACCTGCACTCTCCCGCGACAAGCTTCTGCTGGTCAACCTATCGGGTCGAGGCGACAAGGACATGAACACCGTCGCCGAGCGCTCCGGAACGAGGTTCTACTGCAGGCCGGAGTGCGATCCGCAGCTGCGCAAGTGATTTGAACCGCATCGACGTCACCTTCGAAAGACTCAAGCGCCGCGGAGGCACGGCGCTGATCCCTTACGTCACTGCCGGTGATCCGTCGCCGCGCGCGACGGTGCCGCTGATGCACGCGCTCTCCAAGGCCGGCGCCGACGTGATCGAGCTTGGCGTGCCGTTCTCCGATCCCATGGCTGACGGCCCAGTGATCCAGCGCGCCTCCGAGCGCGCGCTCGCGCAAGGCGTAAGCCTCGCCGACGTGCTCAAGATGGTTGCCGAATTCCGCCGGCAAGATGCTTCCTCCCCAGTCGTACTCATGGGCTATGCTAACCCGATCGAAGCCATGGGACTCGGAGCCTTCGCCGATCGCGCGCTGGACGCCGGTGTCGACGGCGTGATCGTCGTCGATTACCCCCCGGAGGAAGCGGGCGAACTCGCGGCGCTGCTCGATGCGCGCGGGATCGCGACCATCTTTTTGTTGTCGCCCACCACCCCCGAAACGCGCATGGCCGTCGTCGCCCGGCTTGCACGAGGCTACGTCTATTACGTTTCGCTTAAGGGCGTCACCGGCGCGGGCCATCTCGACACCGCCGACGTGATCGCCCATCTCGCCGAGATCCGCCGCCATGTCTCGCTGCCAGTGGGTGTGGGATTCGGCATTCGCGACTCGGCGGGCGCGCAAGCGATCGCCGCTCATGCCGACGCGGTGGTGATCGGAAGCCGGATCATCCAGGAGATTGGGGCAGGACCGCCCGATCAGGCGCCGGCGCGCGTCGGTGCCTGGCTCGCTACAATACGGACCGCTTTGGATACGGTCGCGAAAAGAGCGGCATGATGGCCCACGATGGCTGCGTAAGGCTTCCCTCGCGCCCGCAAGAGGCAAGGGAAAATGAAATGACACAAACAACTCCTGGCAGCCTGCATGGGAAGGACCGATGAGCTGGTTGCAAAAGCTGCTGCCACCGCGCATCAAGGCGACTCCGGGTGTCGCGAAAAAGGCGATACCCGAAGGTCTGTGGGTCAAGTGTCCTGCTTGCGAGGCGGTGCTCTATCGCACCGATCTCGAAAAGAACTTGAACGTTTGTCCCAAGTGCAACCATCATGGCCGCGTCTCTGCGCGCGAACGCGTGGATCAGTTGCTCGATCCGGAAGCCCGGTACGAGATCGGCTCGGAGGTCCTGCCAGTCGACAGCCTCAAGTTCAAGGACACCAAGAAATATCCGGAACGCCTCGCCGCCGCGCTGGAGGAAACCGGGGAAACCGACGCCCTGATCGTCATTCAGGGCAGTATCAAATCCGTACCGCTGGTCGTCGCGATTTTCGAGTTCGATTTCATGGGCGGATCGATGGGCTCGGTGGTTGGCGAGCGCTTCGTGCGCGGCGTGCGCGTTGCGTTCGAACATCGCGTGCCTTTTGCATGTGTGACCGCGAGCGGCGGAGCGCGCATGCAGGAAGGCGTCAACTCGCTCTTGCAGATGGCGAAGACCACCGCAGTCCTGCAGGAGCTAACCAAAGCCAAGCTGCCCTTCGTGTCGATACTCACCGATCCGACCATGGGCGGGGTGTCGGCAAGCTTCGCGATGCTCGGCGACATAATCATTGCCGAGCCGGGCGCACTGATCGGCTTTGCTGGACCGCGCGTGATCGAGCAGACCGTGCGCGAAAAGCTTCCCGAGGGCTTCCAGCGAGCAGAGTTCCTGCTTGAGAAAGGAGCGATCGACATGATCGTCGATCGCAGGCAGCTTCGGGATGAACTGCCCAAGCTGCTGACCATGCTTCAGCGTCAGCCGCTGCCGACTGCCTGATTCTTCTCCGCCACATCTGGCGGACGAGGTTGCCGTGAGCGCACTACAACTGCAGAGTCTTTCGTCGTGGCTTGCGTACATCGAGACCCTGCATCCCAAGACGATCGCCCTGGGGCTTGATCGGGTGCGCGAGGTATGTGCGCGCATGGCAGTCGCATTTTCCTGTCCCGTGATCACCGTTGCAGGCACCAATGGCAAGGGGTCGACCTGCGCGCTGATGGAAAGGATGCTCTCTTGCGCAGGTTACGGCGTCGGTCTCTATACTTCGCCTCACCTGATCCGCTATAACGAGCGGGTATGCATCAGCGGCTTGGAAGCTTCCGACGATGTCTTGTGCGAGGCCTTCGCGGCCGTCGAAGCGGCGCGGCGGGAAGTCGCGCTCACTTATTTCGAATTCGGAACACTGGCGGCCTTTTGGCTTTTCTCTCAGGCGAAGCTCGACGCGCTGGTGCTCGAGGTGGGGCTCGGCGGACGCCTCGACGCGGTGAACATCATCGACCCGGACGTGGCCGTGGTGACCACGGTCGCCATCGACCATGTCGCCTACCTCGGAGCCTCGCGCGAGTCCATCGGACGCGAAAAGGCCGGCATCTTTCGCTCCGGCCACGTTGCGATCTGCGCCGATGCGGATCCGCCGCGCACGCTCGTCGAGCACGCGACGGCAATCGGTGCGGTGCTGCTGCGCTTCGGCGTCGACTACGATTTCGCCGCGCAACGCAGCCAGTGGAACTACCAGGGCCCTGGCGGACCGCGGCACGGCTTGCCGCACCCGGCGTTGCGCGGCGCACATCAACTCCGTAACGCGGCGACTGCGCTCACCGCGCTCGATGCGCTGCGCGACCGCCTGCCTTTGTCGATGGGCGCCGTTCGCGACGCGCTGGTGTCCATCGAGCTGCCGGGGCGTTTTCAAGTGCTGCCGGGGCGGCCGCTGCGCGTGCTCGACGTCGCACACAATGTCGAAGCCGCGCAAGTACTCGCGGAAAATCTAGGCTCCATGGGATACCAGCCCCAAACGTGGGCAGTGTTCGGCGTCATGAGCGACAAGGATATCGACGGCGTCATCGCAGCGGTGAAGACGCGGGTCGATCACTGGCGCGTGGCGACTCTGCCGCCTCCGCGCGGCGCCGGCGCGGCACTGCTCTGTTCAAGACTCGAAGCGAGCGGCATCGCCGCCGGCGCGATTCGTCAGTTCGATGACCCTGCCGCAGCGTATCGAGCCGCATGCGACGAGGCAGGCGAAGCTGATAGAATTATCGTTTTCGGCTCGTTCCTCACCGTCGCGGCCGCGCTCGCGTCACCGCTCGCCTCTTCTCCCTGAACCGATGGGCATGGCCACACTTCCGGAAGCGCCCGAACCTGCGGTCGACGTCCTCAAGCGCCGTGCCCGCCGCCGACTCGTCGGCGCCATCGTACTCGCCCTCGCGGCAGCGGTGATCCTTCCCATGCTGCTCGAAAGCGAACCGAAGCCTTTCGGCGACGACATCTCGATCAAGATTCCTCCGATCGACAGTGGCCGATTCGTCAATCCATTGTCTCCCGAGAAAGCCGAGGCTCCGGGGGCAAAAGGAACGATCGCGACGCCGCCTCCTGCGAACGAGGCGGGCGACGCGCGACGGCGACCCCTCGAGCGCAACGCTTCTCCCGCACCCGTGACAACCCCGAAGGCGAGCGACGCCGCTGTGCCTCCCGCTGCGAGCGCTGCGACAGATGCTGCAGTGTCCGCCAATGCACCAACTGCGAGCGCTTCGACAGATGCAGCAACGTCTGCCAAGGCGCCGACTGCGAGCGCTACGACAGATGCTACGTCCACCAAGGTCGCAACTCCAAGCGCTTCGCCAGCTGCTGCGTCTGCAAAGGTCCCAGCTCCAAGCGCTTCGCCGGCTGCTGCGTCTGCAAAGGTCCCAACTCCAAGCGCGTCGCCGGATGGTGCGGTGTCCGCTAAACTGCCTGCTGCGAGCGCCTCGACGGATGCTGGATCGCCTGGCAAGACTGCAACTGCCGCCGCGTCCTTCGCTGCGCCACCAGCGTCGGCACCAGCACCGTCGGCACCAGCGCCGTCGGCACCAGCGCCGTCGGCACCGGCAGCGTCGGCACCAGCAGCGTCGGCACCAGCAGCGCCCCCAGCGGCTGCTGCGGACTCGGCTCTCACTCCGCCCGCGACTTCAGCTCCTACGGCAGCGATCGCTGCGGCTTCACCGGCTTCTTCAGCGAAGGCTGAGGGCGCATCTCAGGGCAGTGGTTTTGTCGTCCAGGTCGGTGCGTTCGCCGATGCAAAAGCGGCGAGCGATCTCACGAACAAGCTCAAGAGTCGCGGTTTTCCCGCGTACACCGAAGCGTCGAGCACGAGCCAGGGCAGCGTGCAGCGGGTGCGGGTCGGACCCTACGTCTCGCACGAAGCCGCCGATGCCGCGCTCGCCAAAGTCAAGGCCGCGGGTTACCGCAATGCGATTGTCAGCGCCAGGTGACCGGCTTTGACTTGGTGGTCATCGGCGTTGTCGCGATCTCGGCGCTGCTCGCGTTTGTACGCGGCTTTGTGCGCGTCGTCGTTTCGCTCGCGACGCTGATCATCGCTGCCGTCGCTGCGATCCACTTTTCAACGCCGGTGGCTGCCATGCTTCCGGAATTCGGTAGCGGACCTGCCGGACGCTATGTTGCAGCATTTGCGTTGATCGCGATCTTGGTGCTGATCGTCGGTGCGGTCGTCGGATGGCTGCTGTCGCGACTCGTCCACGCGGTAGGCCTGGGTTTCCTCGACCGGTTGCTTGGCGCGCTTCTGGGCGTGGCACGCGGCGCGCTTATTGTTGTCTTAGCAGTGTTGCTCGCAGGCCTTACCGACCTGCCGCGACAGGATTGGTGGCAGAATGCGTCCCTGGCGCCGGTGCTGGTTACCGCCGCGCTGAGCCTCAAGCCCTTCCTGCCCAAGGCATGGGCCGACAGGCTCGATTATGGAAAAACCCGGGCATCCGCCGGCAAAGCGGACGCCCAGCACGGGAGTGTAGTGAAATGTGTGGCATCGTTGGCGCGGTAACGCACACGCCGGTCAATCAGCTCTTGTACGACGGTCTGCTGCTGTTGCAGCACCGCGGCCAGGACGCGGCGGGTATCGTGACCAGCGAGGGTCCGGTGTTCCACATGTACAAGGGCGCAGGCTACGTGCGCGACGTCTTCCGCACGCGCAACATGCGCGAGCTCCTGGGCAACGCGGGCATAGGTCATTGCCGGTACCCTACCGCCGGCTCGGCGTCCTCCGACCTCGAGTCGCAGCCGTTCTACGTGAACTCGCCGTTCGGCATCACGCTCGCGCACAACGGCAATCTCACTAACAGCGACGCGCTCAAGCGCGAGCTTTTCCAGCTCGACTTCCGCCATGTGAACACCAACTCCGATTCGGAGGTGCTGCTGAACGTGCTCGCACTTGAGCTCGAGCGCGCGGCTCACCACTCCAAGCTCGACGCCAACGCCATCTTCACGGCCGTGGCAGCCGTGCACAAGCGCTGCCGCGGCGCATACGCCATTGTGGCCATGATCGCGGGCTACGGCATGCTTGCCTTCCGCGATCCTTTCGGCATCCGGCCGCTCATCATCGGTGTGAACGAATCGATGGGCGGGACCGAATATCTCGTCGCCAGCGAATCGGTGGCGCTGGAGGCTCTAGGCTTCACTGTGCTGCGCGACGTCGCGCCCGGCGAAGCCATTTACGTCGACCAGGCAGGACGTTTCCACGCGCGCCAGTGCGCGGAGAATCCGCAGCTCACGCCTTGCATCTTCGAGTTCGTCTATCTCGCCCGACCGGATTCGGTCATCGACGGCGCGTCCGTGTACGAAGCGCGGCTGCGCATGGGGGGCGAGCTTGCAAAGAAGATCGCCGGCATCCCGGAGGCTCAGGACATCGACGTCGTAATCCCGATCCCAGATTCGAGCCGGCCTTCGGCGCTCGAACTGGCCAACAAACTGGGGCTCAAATACCGCGAAGGCTTCGTCAAGAACCGCTACGTCGGCCGCACCTTCATCATGCCGGGGCAGGCGATCCGCAAGAAGAGCGTGCGGCAGAAGTTGAATCCCATGGGTATCGAA
>Ga0126381_100002067_pt1 | contig 21667 bp, 20 predicted proteins | sample PanSoiMetPlot_28_FD_96465 | JGI IMG/M metagenome (GOLD analysis project Ga0126381, IMG submission 96465) | Tropical forest soil microbial communities from Panama - MetaG Plot_28 | ecosystem: Environmental > Terrestrial > Soil > Tropical forest > Bulk soil | place: Panama | collected 2016-02-17
GCGCGATCCGGGAATAAAGTTAGGGCCTGGAACGGTTTAGGAAGTGGCTGGACACGGGAGCCGGGGCTATGCGAAGCTACAGGGACGGCCCGGCAACTCAACCACCACAAATGGACTTCTGGAGGGGGGAAAACAATGAAACTTAGACTCTCAACGGCAATTGCGGCGACGCTCTTCGCGGGCACGCTTGCGCTGGCGGCGGACAGCTCGATGACCGGCTGGATCTCCGATAGCCAGTGCGGGGTAAAGGGCGCGAACGACAAGGCCGGCGAGTGCACGACCAAATGCGTCAAGGAACATGGCGCGAAGTACGTGTTCGTGAACGACGCCGACAAGAAGGTGTACGTGGTCGATGCGCAGGACAAGGTTGCGGCGCATGCCGGCCATCACGTGACCGTCAAGGGCACCGTGGATGGCGACACGCTGAAGCTGGCCAGCATCGACATGGCCGGCGGCAAGTAAGCAAAAGCATTCTATTCGGAACAGGCGGGCAGACTGGTCCTTCGGTCTGCCCGTTTTGTTTTGTCCGGCCACGCATTTCCGCTACGATGTTGCACGGCCATGCCGACCACCCTGATCCATGCAGGACGCGCTTTCACTCCCACTTCGGAAATCAGCGACGCTGGAGTCTTGATTCGCGACGACGTTATCGAGGCGGTTGGGCCGCGCAGCAGCTTGAGTCTGCCCGCGGGCGCGACGGAATTCAACGCGACCGAGAAAACGGCGGTTCCGGGGTTTATTGACATTCACATTCACGGCGCAGGCGGACGCGACGTGATGGAAGGCGACGGCGACGCGCTGGGCGTTGTCACACGGAAGGTGGCGGAGTTCGGAACTACGTCCCTGCTGGCAACCACGGTCACCGCATCCCCGGACGCAACGATTCGTGCAACGGCGGGCATTTCGGTGTACATCACGCGGCAGCATGCAGCGAGGGAATCTCGCGCCGAAGTTCTAGGCATCCATTTCGAGGGGCCTTTCATCAGCAAGGAGCGGCGCGGTGTGCACCCCGCGGAATGGATTCAGCGTCCCTCACAGGACTTGCTCAACCGTTTTCTTCAGGCTGCGGAAGGAAAGGCCCGCTTGATTACGATTGCTCCGGAAGTGCTTGGGGCGGCTCCGTGCATCGAAGCGGCGCGCCAGGCGGGCTTGGTTGTTTCCGTCGGCCATACCGACGCGAATTACGAGCAGACGCGGTTGGCCATCGCTCACGGTGCGCGAAGCGCTACGCATACCTATAACGCCATGCGGCCCTTCACGCACCGCGATCCGGGGGTGATCGGCGCCGTGCTGACTTCGGAAATCAATGCGGAATTGATCGCCGATGGGGTGCACGTCGAAGAAGGCGCGATGAAGCTGCTTTTGAAAGCCAAGGGTTACGAGCGCGTGACCCTCGTGAGCGACGGACTCTCCGCCACCGGCATGCCGGATGGAAAATACATGTTGGGCGGCTTCGAAGTGACCGTGACCAACGGAGTTTGCCGCAATGCCGCGGGAGTCCTTGCGGGCAGCACTCTGACACTGGACCGAGCGCTTCGAAACATCGTGAATCTGGGCGTTCCGCTAGCGGACGCGGTTCGTATGTTGACGCTGAATCCCGCGTCGCTGCTGGGGATCGAATTCAAGAAGGGATCGCTTCGGGTCGGTGCGGATGCTGACGTTCTGCTGCTGGACCAGTCTTTGCGGGTGACCGATGTGTGGGCGCGCGGAATTCCGGTGCATTAGGCGAAGGCGGGAAGCGCGGGTCTTTCTGCGAGTTATGGATTGAGCGGGATTTTGAGTTCCTCAGCAAGCTCTTCAGGGTCGAACGGCCTGCAAGCAAAATAGCGGCCGTCTACTTCGAGCGTTGGGACTTTGCGCAAGCCATTGTTTGCTTTGAGAACGATTCCTTCGGCGGCCTCATCCTCTTCGATATTTACTTCGCGATAGGCGACGCCTCTTTCGCGCAGGAAGGCCTTGGTGTAGCGGCAATCCGGGCACCAGGCGGTGGTGTAAATCGTGATGAGTTCCATGCTTTGCATTCACAATTAGATTAAATGAATTTGGCGAGTTCCGTGTCACAAAACTGAACGGCAGCGGCTTAAATGGCAAACGTCAGTGGGCGTTGGCCGGCACGCCGCGGAATTTGCGCGCCACCTGGATGCGAATGAGCGCGCGCTGTAGGGCCACACTGGCGCGGTCCCAATCGATATCCGGGGCTCCGGCAGCAAGCCTTTTTTCGGCGCGCGCTTTCGCGGCTTCCGCGCGCTCGAGATCGATTTCGGCGGCCAGCTCGGCGGTTTCCGCGAGGACCGTCACGCGATTCGGCAGAACCTCGGCAAAGCCGCGAACGATGGCCAGAGGCGCTCCCTGCGCCGCGCCCTGATACGTCAATTCGCCGATGCCCAGTTCGGTCATCAACGGAGCGTGGCCGGGAAGAATTCCCAGATAACCATTCGCGCCGGGCAGCGTGACTTCGCTCGTGCGCGTCCGCACCAATTGCCGCGTGGGCGTCACGATCACCAGTTCCATGGCTTCGGGAAGCATTTTTTCTTAAACGCCTGCCTTCATCTTTTCGGCCTTTTGCAGAGCCTCTTCGATTGTGCCCACCATGTAGAAGGCTTGCTCGGGAATGTCGTCGTACTTGCCTTCGACGATTTCCTTGAAGCTGCGCACGGTGTCCTCGATCTTGACGTACTTGCCTTCGAGGCCGGTAAACTGCGCGGCAACGAACATGGGCTGCGATAGGAACTTTTCAATTTTGCGCGCTCGCGCAACGGTGCGCTTGTCTTCGTCGGAAAGCTCTTCGATGCCGAGAATGGCGATGATGTCCTGCAAATCTTTGTAGCGCTGCAGAATCGATTTCACGGCGCGGGCCACGGTGTAATGCTCCTGGCCCACGATGCGCGGATCGAGAATGCGCGAGAAGCTGGCGAGCGGGTCGACCGCGGGATAAATGCCGCGCTCTACGATCTGGCGGCTCAGGTTTGTGGAGGCATCGAGGTGCGTGAACGTTGCGGCCGGCGCCGGGTCGGTGTAATCGTCGGCGGGGACGTAAATCGCTTGGACCGAAGTGATCGAGCCGGTCTTGGTTGAGGTGATGCGCTCCTGCAATTCGCCGATTTCCGTGTTGAGGTTGGGCTGATAGCCGACGGCGGAAGGCATGCGGCCGAGCAGGGCGGAGACCTCCGAGCCCGCCTGGACAAACCGGAAAATGTTGTCAATGAACAGCAGCACGTCGAGATGTTCCTGGTCGCGGAAATATTCTGCAACCGTGAGCCCAGTCAGGCCGACGCGCAGACGCGCTCCGGGCGGTTCCGTCATCTGACCGTAGATCAACGCGGCGCGTGACTTTTCGGAATTGCCCGGCACGACAACGCCGGATTCCTGGAATTCGATCCACAGGTCGTTTCCTTCGCGCGTGCGTTCGCCCACGCCCGAGAAAACCGAGACGCCTCCGTGCTGCATGGCAACGTTGTGAATTAATTCCTGAATGAGGACCGTTTTGCCGACGCCCGCGCCCCCGAACAGTCCAATCTTGCCGCCCTTCAAGAACGGCTGAATCAGGTCGACGACCTTGATGCCGGTCTCGAACATTTCGAGCGTGGTGGATTGCTGATCCAGCAGCGGCGCCGGCCGGTGGATTGGATAGTGCGTCTGGCTCTCCAACGGGCCGAGCTGATCGACGGGCTTGCCCAGAACGTTCATCACGCGGCCCAGGGTCGTGCGCCCAACAGGCACGCTAATGCCTTCACCGAGATCAACCGCCTTCATACCACGCACGAGACCTTCGGTCGGCTCCATGGCCACCGCGCGCACCCGGCCTTCTCCCAGGTGCTGCTGCACTTCGGCGGTCACGTCAATTGGCTCCGGGACGTTAAAGCCATCGCTCGTGATGCGAACGGCGTTGTAGATGGCGGGCAGGTGACCACCCTCGAATTGAACGTCAAGTACGGGTCCAATGATCTGCACGATGCTTCCAACCTGTTTTGTTGATGAGGCCATGCGCTCTCCTAAGCCGTGCTAGACGCACCGCTCACAATTTCGATAATTTCCTTGGTGATGGCTGCCTGGCGCACTTTGTTCATGTGCAGCGTCAGCGCTTCGATTACGTCGCCGGCGTTTTTCGTCGCCGATTCCATGGCGGTCATGCGCGCCGCGTGCTCTGCGGCCGAGGATTCCAGCATCGCCCGTTGAACTTGCGATTCGACATAGCGGGGCAAGAGCCGGTCGAGAAGCTGTTCTTCCGGCTGCTCGTAAATGTAGTCCACTTGAGCGCCGGCCGCGTCGCCTTCGGCCCCTTCCTGCACTTGCGCCGGGTCCACCGGCAAAAGCTTTTCTACTGTCAGATTCGCGGACATTACCGTCTTGAATTCGCTGAAAATGATGTAAACGGAGTCGACCTCGCCTTTGGCGTACAGATCCGTCACCAAATTCGAAATCTCGCGGACGGCCCCGAATTCCACGCGCGCCAATACATTGATGTATTCGGCAATGAGGTTGAAACCGGCCTTGCGCAGAGCGTCCCGGCCTTTTTTGCCGACCGGAATAACCGAAAGCTTGCGGCCTTTGTTCGCCCGGAAGAATTCGTTTGCCTTGCGTAAAATATTGGTATTGAACGCGCCCGCCAACCCGCGTTCGCCGGTTAAAACCAGGGCGAGAACTCTTTCTTCCGCCCGGCGGGCCAACAGGGGATGCTGCGGTTCCGCAATCCGGCTGATGGTCGAGCGCAGAACGCGTACCAGCTCCTTCGCGTAGGGACGCGCCGCCAAGGCCGCTTCTTGCGCCCGCCGCAATCGCGCCGCCGCCACAAACTTCATGGCACGCGTAATCTGCTGGGTGTTTTTCACCGAGCGGATGCGGCGCCGGAAATCAAGAAGTGTGGGCATGGTCTTTCGTAAGCCGAAAACCCCTAATTCGCAGCCGCGGCGGCTACCGTGAAGCGCTCTTTGAACGCGTCCACAGCTGTCTTGATTTCGGCTTTGATGCCGTCGTCGAGGGCCTTCTTCGCCGCGATGTTCTTCAAGAGTGACGGATAATTCGTCTCGGTGAACTGCAGGAACTCACGCTCAAAACGGCGAACTTCCGGCACTGGCACGGTATCGAGCGCGCCGCTGGTGCCCACCTGAATAACCAATACCTGCTTTTCGGCAGGAAGTGGCACGTACTGGTCCTGCTTTAAGACTTCCGTCAGGCGCTGACCGCGGGCCAGCTGTCCTTGCGTCACCTTGTCGAGCTGATCCGCGCCAAATTGCGCGAACGCCGCAAGCTCGCGGTACTGCGCCATGTCCAGCCGCAGTGACCCCGCCACCTGGCGCATGGCCTTGATCTGCGCGTTGCCGCCGACGCGGCTCACGCTGATGCCCACGTTAATGGCTGGCCGAATGCCCGCGTTGAAAAGGTCCGCTTCCAGGTAAATCTGCCCGTCGGTAATCGAAATCACATTTGTCGGAATGTACGCGGAAACGTCGCCGGCCTGCGTTTCAATCACTGGCAGCGCCGTCAAGGAACCTGCACCCAGCTTGTCATTCAGCTTCGCGGCGCGCTCCAACAAGCGCGAATGCAGATAAAACACGTCGCCCGGAAATGCTTCGCGTCCCGGCGGGCGCCGCAGCAGCAAGGAAATCTCGCGGTACGCCTGGGCATGCTTTGAGAGGTCGTCGTAAAACGCGACGGCATGCCGCTTGTTGTCGCGGAAATATTCGCCCATGGCGCACGCGGCGTACGGCGCAATGTATTGCAGGGAGGCGGGCTCGGCAGCCGAGGACGCCACAACAATCGTGTAGTCCATTGCGCCCGCGTCGGTCAACGTCTTTACCACCTGAGCGATCGTCGAACGCTTCTGGCCGATTCCACAGTAAATGCAAATAACATCGCCGCCCTTTTGGTTGATGATGGTGTCGAGAATGACGGCGGTCTTGCCCGTCTGGCGGTCGCCGATGATCAGCTCGCGCTGGCCGCGGCCGATGGGAATCATGCTATCAATGGCCTTGATACCGGTTTGCAGAGGCTCGCGCACCGGCTGGCGGTCCAGCACCCCGGGCGCAATGCGTTCGAGAGCATTGCGCTGTTTCGTGGCCATCGGGCCTTTACCATCCAGAGGCTGTCCCAGCGGATTCACAACGCGTCCCACCAGCGCATCACCCACGGGCACGGACATAATCGTGTTCGTGCGCTTTACGACGTCGCCCTCTTTTAGCTCCGTCGTTTCGCCCAGCAGAACAACCCCGACTTCCTCTTCTTCCAGGTTTAGCGCGATGCCGTAAACGTCGTGCGGAAACGCCAGCATTTCGCCGGCCATCACTTTTTCCAGGCCGTGCACGCGCGCAATTCCGTCGCCGACGCTGATGATTGCGCCCACTTCATCTACGGCAACGGTCTGCTCGTAATTCTCGATCTGCTCGCGCAGAATCTTGCTGATTTCGTCTGCCTTGATGTTTGCCATGCTTGCTCCGTTGCTTCCCCGAAAACTCCCTCATCACACCTGGCCGAAAACCTTGCTGCTGAAATCTTTTTATTCGGCCGCGAGCCTGGCGCGCATTTCGTTCAACCGGCTCCGCAGCGAACCATCGTAAATCGTGTCGCCAATGCGCACCACCGCGCCGCCCAGCAAACCCGGATTGAGCGAATACTTTGGCTCAATCTTCTTTCCCGTCACGCGCGCCAGCGTCGCCGCCAGCTCTTTTTTCTGGGTGGTGGTCAATTCCACTGCCGAAGCCACTTCCGCCTCAGCCACACCCTGCCGCTGGCGCAACACTTGCTGAAAGGTCGCGACAATTTCCGGAATCAGGTGGGTGCGCCGGTGATCGGCAATCACGAAGAGAAAATTGCGGATGATTTTGCTCGCGCCGATGCGCCCCGCAATTTTCTCAATCACCGCATGCTTTGCCTCGATGCTGACCGCCGGGCTTGCTAGCAACGTGCGCAGTTCCGCCGACTGCTCGTAAGCCGCGCCAAAACTCTCCAATTGCTTGGCGGCAGGCTCAGCGGCGCCTTGTTCGAGCGCGATATCCGCCAGCGCGTTGGCGTATTGGAGGCTTGCAGACTTCAATTCGGCATCCCTTCCAGGCTCTTCACAAAGTTGCTGATGAGCCCTGCCTGCGCCTGGGCGTTTAATTGCTTCACGAGCAGCGCTTCCGCGCCGTCCACCGCCAGCTTTGCGGCCAGCGCTTTCAATTCCAAGCGCGCCGCGCGCTCGGCGGCTTCGATTTCCGCTTTTGCGGCTGCAGCGATTTTTTCCAGATCCGAACGCGTTGCCGTGCGAATCCGCTCAACCTCCGCTGCCGCCTCGCGCTCGGCAAACACGCGCAGTTCCGCCACCTCCTTGTCGAGATTCGCGAGTTTCGTTTCCGCTTCGCGCAGTTGCGCGTCGGCAGCGGCCATGGCGCTGCCAGCTTTGGTAATCGCAGAGCTGATGGCTTCCGCGCGCCCACGGAAAAATCCCGGCGCCTTTTTCAAACACACCCACAAAAGCGCGCCGGCAACCACGGCGAAATTAATCCACTTGAAAATCTCGGTGGCGGTTTCCGCTCCGGCCGCGCCGCCCTCGTCGGCCGCGTGCACCGTCAAAGTCAAGAAAAGCGCCGCAATGGCGGCGCCGGCCGAGGCCAGGATGTAGCGCTTCGCTTTCATCGAGCCTCTCTCGCAGGCGCGCTTGGACGCGGCGGCGTTTCGAGAATGCGCTTGGCAATTTCCGCGGCCAGCTGCGCCACGGACGCCTCCACATCGCGCCTCGCAGCGGCGAGCTCGTTCCGAACGCGATCTTTGCCTTGGCCGACTTCTCCGGAAGCTTTGGTTCGCGCGTCTCTCAACTGGGCCGCTCGCTCGTCGAGCAGTCTCTTGCGCGCGGATTCCTGCTCCGCATAGACCTTCCCGCGCGCCAGCTTCAGGGCTTCCTGGTACTGCTTGACCTTTTCGGCGGCAGCGGCTTGTGCGGCCTCCGCCGCTTTCTGGGCACCTCTGGTTCGCGCGTCGCGCTCCGCCATGACTTTCAGCAGGGGCTGGAAGAAAAGCCGGCGTAAAATGAAGTAAAAAATGAGGATAATCAGGACGGTGGGCGCAGCCCCAAGGAACAGTTCGCCAAGTTGGTGACCGATGGAAGGCATTAATTAAATTGTTACGCCTAAATTTCCGTCGCCTCTGACCCCGATCCGCTCGGGGCAGACAGGTTAGCCGCCTCGCCTCGCTCCACCCCGTGGAGCGCACGGTGGGCTTCAGACCGCCGCTTTGAAATGTTCTTTATAGCATCCGTCGCGCCGGGCGTCAACGCGGGGTTCCGAGTGGTATCTCTTGCTTCTCCGGCGGCTTCCTGGGCACCCGCAAAAAGCGAAAGACGTCCCTCGAATCTCGCCAATAACGCTATCGGGGAACTACAGGGAAATATGGGGCGCACGACATACGCCCTTGGGTGGACATCACGGTTCAGGGAACCAACCGATCACTGCGTCGTTTGCGCGGAAATGTCGTAGACGTAGTGCAAGTCCAGCGAACGGTTGCTTCGCCCGCTGCTTTCAATGTGCAAGTTTTCGTAGAGCTGACGGCCGTCGGGAGACAGCTCGAACGAACGGCTCATCTTTCCACCGCGCGGACTCTTTTCGTCAGAGACCAGGCGGTTGCCATCCCACTTCGCGGCGATCTCCTGGTAGTTGTCGTCTTTGGATTTTTTCAGCTTGCGCCCGTCGGTCATGAACGCGCGCTTGCGATCGTGGTCGTCATGCAGATCCACTTCCGCGCCGGTCATCGAAAGGGTCATCGTTGCCGGCGGGCTGAGGAGCTCGTGCATTTTTTGGCGTTCTTCATCACTTTCGCCGCCTCCCATGCCACCGCGCCTCCCTCCACCCATGCCTCCTCCCGGCCAGCCGCCGCCTCCCCGTCGTCCGCCGTAGCCTCCGCCGTTTGAATCGCGCGAGTCTTGATTTCGCTGGCGCGGATCGTCGCTTTCATCCCGGTTCAATTTCCATGCCCCCAGGATGCTCTGGCGCGGGGGCGGCAGGGAGGCCGGCCCTGGCGCCTTCGAGGCAGGGGTTGTCCCCGCTGGTGGAGCGCCAACTGGTCCCGCCGGCGCCTGCGCCCGCGCGGTTTGCGAACACAACAACAGCGTTCCCGCCAGCCCTAGGAACGAAAAAACGAGCAGGCGTTTCGTATGCAAAGGCGTTTTCAAGAGTTCCTCCGCTTCTCTCCCGAAGAAAGCAGAGGTCGGGAAGGTCCCTTATTAGAGTCTTCAACTGACGAGAAGGATGCTTTTGCGAGCCCGGTTCACTGTCTTGCAGTTCTTCAGCTCTTGGGTCCTGAACCCGCCTTGACTGCGTCGGAGACTTCACGGATTGCATTCACCACCGCGTCCGGCCTTTCCATCGGAATCATGTGCGTGCTGTCCGGCACGACAATCTGCTTTCCCCGCGTGGAGAGCTTCGCCTGCCGCACTTGAAGATCGTTGACCCAGGTTTTTCTAAACTCTCGCATGTCCTCCGCGGAGATCCCTTTCGGCAAATCCTTTGCCTCCAGGTCCTTTCCTGCCGTAAGCACCACCAGCGGCCGGTCTCCGAGGTTCCCCGTGCGGCGAACTTCATCGGCGCTCTGCGAGAAGCTCTTGATCTCGGAAAAGGCTGCTTCGATGAATTTCGTTTGCAGTTGCAGATAGTTCATCTTTTCACGGAAATCTTTGCTTAGCTTGTTGTCGCCGTCATCACCCGCGGTGATTCGTGCAATTCCGAAAAAGATGAGAATGGGCATGAGACGCCTCTGGCTATCCAGTTGTGCGATCTGCTCGTTCGTGAGCTTCTTTAGCGACGGGGGCATCAATTGGTTTTGATCTTCGTGCGAGGTATCTACGAGCACGAGTCCGGTCACCTCCGCCGGGTATTTGTCGGCGTAAATGCGCACGTTGTAGCCGCCGAAGGAATGAGCCACCAGCACGTACGGCCCTCTCTCACCGGAAGCGGCAAGGAGTGCGTGCAACTCCTCGACGATTTCGTCGCTTGTTCGCGGCATCGGACCAGCGCTGCTCCAGCCGTATCCCGCGCGGTCGTAGGAGCAAACACGCGCGAACTTGGCGACGTCCGGCATCACCAAATCCCATCCCGCTGCAGGCACGCCCAGCCCGCTGTCCAGAATCACCGTGGGCGAGCCTTGCCCCATACAATTCAGATTCAGGGAGACTCCGGCGAACTTGGCGCCCAGGGCAATCGAACGGCCCTCTTGCGGAAACCGACGCGCGTCTCTCCAGTTGGCGATGGCTTGGTAAGCGGCGCCCGCCAGGCCGGCACCTACGAGCAAGAGAACTATCCCAATTAAAACGCGCTTAACAAGTCGCCAGAAGCGACCCTTTTTCGGCGGAGCTTGCAGGTCGGGAATACTTGCACTTGCCATGAGGACCTCCTCGAGCTGGTCGCAAAAGCAAACCGTTCTATCGTCTCCATTAAGGCCATTGGGCGCCTTCCGTGCCGACGAAAAGGGAATATAGAGATTGGCTTGCGGCCATAAACAATCGGTTTTTCTTGGCGCCACCGAAACAGAGGTTGGCGCAGGTTTCGGGAAGATGAATCCTGCCGATCAGCGTGCCGTCGGGTGCGAAAACGTGCACGCCATTATAGCTTTCGCCCGCCCATCCCGCGGCAGACCAAACGTTGCCGTCCACGTCGCACCGGATGCCGTCGGAAGAGCCCGGCGCCATGTTGGCGAACAGGCGGCCGTTCTTGAGGCGCACGCCATCCTCGACATCGTAAACGCGAATGGGATGGGGATCGTTTTGATGTTTGGGAACCCCAGTGTCCACGATGTACAACTTTTTCTCGTCGGGAGAGAAGCAAATCCCGTTGGGTTTGTCCAGGTCGCTGACGACCACGGTCACTTGGCGGGTGTTCGGATCGAGGCGATAAACGTTGGCGGGTAATTCGAACGCCGCTTTATGGCCTTCGTAATTCGACAGGATGCCGTAGCCGGGATCGGTGAACCAGATGGCACCGTCGGAGTGGACGGCGAGGTCGTTCGGAGCGTTGAGCTTTTTGCCTTGAAACTGGTCCATCAGGACGGTGATCGCGCCGTCGTGTTCGGTTCGCGTCAGGCGGCGAGTGTCGTGTTCGCAGGTGAGCAGCCTCCCCTGGCGGTCGCGGTAGTTGCCGTTGCTGTAATTCGAAGGGCTGCGGAAAACGGTGACCTCGCCAGTATCTTCAAGCCATCGCAGAATGCGATTGTTAGGAATGTCGCTGAACAAGAGATAGCGCCCGTCGCCAAACCACACCGGACCTTCGGCCCAACGCGTGCCGGTGTACAGTCGTTCGACCGCGGCATTCCCAACGGTGTATTTGGCGAAGCGCGGATCAACGACTTCCACGGCGGGATCGGGATAAACAACCGGTGTTTTTCGATCTTGCTCCGCGGCCAGTAGGAGCGGTTTAGATGCAAAAGCGGCGGCCGCGCCCGCACTGACGTTCAGGAATGCGCGTCGTTTCATAGGGATTTTCCCTGCCCTCAAGGATTTGACCGGGGCACTCTATCATTTCGGGGAAAGAGGTTGGAGCTTATTTCGAGCGCCAAACTTTTGAAGCAGCGAGCAAGCACAACTGACAACGTATCGTCCTCATGTCAGGCAAGCAGGCGGTTCAGTTCGGTAGCCCGGGGAAGCAGCGCAAGCGCGCCCAATTCGCGGAAACGCGCGGCGCGTTCGCGGTAGCGATGCTCGTCGCGGGCAATGATCGCCAGGAATGGCACGCGGGCATCGCGGGCGGCCAACGCATCGTCAATGTTGTCGCCGAGGTACAGTGCCGTTGCCGGATCGCGTCCGGCGAGAATGATCTCCAAGCCGTCCGGATGCGGCTTTTTGGGCGCGTCATCCATCGTGACGATCGTTCGGAAGAATTTCGTCGCGGGCCAACGCTCGAAGGTGTAGGAAAGCTCCCGCCGCGTCCGCCCGGTAAAAAGATTCAACTCGAAGCGCTTTGCCCATTTCTCGATCTGCGGCGCGGTAACCAGGGCTTTTTCGTTGCGAACGTTCCCTGGTTTTCCGTCGGCTCCCCAGTAAAATTTCTCAAATGCGATCCGTGCTTGTTCGTAGGAAAGTGGTTTGCCCAGTGCCGTCACCCAGGCCGCCACCATGCTCCAGTCGTCGTTGAATCCGGGTTTGCTCTTCCATTTGTGGAGCTCGGCGTAAGTTACGCGCTTGCCGGTTAAGTACCGCACCGTTTCGAGCGCCGAGCGCCAGTACGTACCGCTCACATCCACCAGAACACCGTCGACGTCAAAAATCAGGATTTTCGGCTGCGTTAGAAGCCCCTTGCTAGGTCGCCCTACTCGTTTCCGCCTCGCGTAAGATTTCTTAGGCACGTTCCTTCATTCCTTCGAAGAGTAAAGAGCAAACAAAAAGTTTCGCCGCAGCGCCGCGTGGCGTCAAGCGTGCGCTTTGAAAGGGCTAAAGTTGCTGGCAAATCCGGCGCGTTGCTACACTCTAGGAACGCTCGAAAGGAACCATCGCATGGCGAAATTTGGCGGAGTGGACTACATCGACTTCGATTCGCAATTAAACGACGAGGAAAAGCTCGTCCGCCAGACCGCGCGGGAATTCGTGGAAAACGAAGTCATCCCCATCATCGAAAAACACAGTCGCGAAGCCACTTTTCCAAAGCATCTGATCCCGCAGCTCGGCGAGCTCGGATTCTTCGGCGCCAATTTGCACGGCTACGGCTGCGCGGGCATGTCCAACGTCGCCTACGGTTTGATGACGCAGGAACTCGAACGCGGCGACTCGGGCCTTCGCAGTTTTGTTTCCGTGCAGGGCGCTCTGGTGATGTATCCGATTTATTCGTACGGGAGCGATGCGCAGAAGAACAAATGGCTGCCGCTTTTGCAGCAGGGCAAAGCGATCGGCTGTTTCGGGCTCACGGAACCGCAATTCGGTTCGAATCCCGGCGGCATGCTGACGCGCGCGGCGAAAAAAGGCGGCAAGTACGTTTTGAACGGCGAAAAGATGTGGATCACCAGTGGCTCGATCGCGGACATTTCCGTGGTATGGGCCAAAGGCGAAGACGACAAGGTCCGCGGCTTCCTGGTGGAGAAAGACACGCCTGGATTCAAATCTTGGGACGTCCACGGCAAGTGGTCGCTACGCGCCTCGGTCACTTCCGGCTTGTCTTTCAGCGATTGCGAGATTCCGGGAGAGAATTTGCTCCCGGGCGTCGTCGGCTTGAAAGGTCCTTTGAGCTGCCTAAACCAGGCCCGCTACGGGATCGGCTGGGGCGCGCTCGGAGCGGCCATGGCGTGCTACGACACGGCCCTGCAATACGCCAAGACGCGCAAGCAATTTGCGAACAAGCCCATCGCGTCGCACCAGCTCGTTCAGGAAAAGCTGGCCTGGATGATTACAGAAATCGTGAAGGGCCAATTGCTCGCACTGCATGTTGGTCGGCTCAAGGATCAACAAAGGGTCGATCCTTCGCACATCTCCATGCTGAAGATGAACAACGTCGCCATCGCGCTCGAAACGGCTCGCAAAGCACGCGACATTCTCGGCGCCAATGGCATCGTGGACGATTACTGCATCATGCGGCACATGAACAATCTCGAAAGCGTCTACACCTACGAAGGCACCAACGACATCCACAAGCTGGTGATCGGCGAGCGCGTTACTGGCATTTCTGCGTTTTTCTAAACACCTTGGCCATAGGTTTTTCAGGCAACAACCGTTCGTTGAAATCTTGTAAGCCGGTTCACCGCGATGTATCGTGCCTTCCGGGAGATTTCGCATGCTATCTCGTCGTGAATTCCGTTATTTTGCGGTCATCGCATTCGCAACTTTCGTTGCCGCATCGCCGCGCGCAGCACAAGCTCAGACGAAACAGGCCCCCGTGCAGCAGCCCGCCGCAAACGCTTCCAGTCCCGCGAATCCCAAAATCCGTGCCATCACGGCGTTCATCAACCTGGACTGGCGCGACTACCAGCGGCAAATCGCCGACGCGTTGAACATGCTGCATCGGGCGCAAGTGACGTTCGAATCCCGCGGCTACCAAGTGCAAACCATCCGCATCGCGACGCAACCTTTCCCTGAATACATCCAGGGAATGAATACCCAGCAGGCCGTCGCCTTCTTCAAGCTTCTGGACGCTCTCTCGGAGCAGCAGAAATTCGCAATGTCCATCGGCCCGGCGATGCTCAACGCCAACGATCCTCCTTCGCAGGCCGACATGCTCGGGGAAATCCTCGCCAGCACGAAAAATCTGAATGGCACGGTGGTTGTGGCCGGCGAAGACGGAGTTCGCTGGGGCGCCATCGCCGCGGCGGCGCGCGTCATGAAAAGGCTAGAAAACTCTACCGAGCACAGCCAAGGCAACTTCCGTTTTGCCGCCATCGCCAACGTGCCGCCGGTGACTCCGTTCTTCCCCGCCGCGTATCACAACGGCTTTGGGCATCAATTCGCCATTGCCCTCGAGTCCGCTCCAGTGGTCGCCGCTGCCTTCAAAGATGCACCGGATCTGCCTTCGGCTCGCCAGCGTCTCACCGACGCGCTCGCCAACGTGGCATTCGACGTCGAGCATCACGCCGGGCGCGTAGACTCCGAGAGCGGCTGGACGTACTTGGGCCTGGATCTCTCCCCAGCCCCCTCGCCCGCAAAAGACGCTTCGATTGGCGCGGCCATCGAGAACCTGACCAAGCAGCCGTTTGGCATGAGCGGCACGATGACCGCGGCGGCCACGATTACCGCGGCCATCAAGGATGTCAAGGTGAAGCAAACCGGCTACAGCGGTCTGATGTTGCCGATCCTCGAAGACGCACGACTCGCACAGCGCTGGAGCGAAGGCCGCATTTCCGTGGACGCGCTGCTGGCTTATTCCGCGGTTTGCGGGACGGGCCTCGACACCATCCCCCTCCCCGGCGACACCACACCCGAGCAGCTTTCGCTCATCATCGCCGACATGGCCAGCCTCTCCGTGAAGTGGCACAAGCCGCTCTCCGCACGCCTACTTCCGGTGGTTGGCAAGGGCTGGGGCGAAACCACGGAATTCGACAATCCGTTCCTCGTGAACGTTACGATTCAACAGTTCGGCCAAAAGTAGAGGCTCGCTTCTCGTCAGAGGAACGACTAAATCTTGCTCGCATCCACTTCGGTCGCCTTTTCCCGGTACGCGCACAACGCATTCGCGAGCTGCATCTGGCGGGGCGTCCGGCACTCCGGCTCAAACAATCTCGGGCTCCCTACCACGATCACCGCCGTCTGCGCGCGCGAGGTCGCCACGTTTAGCCGGTTCAAGCTGTACAAAAACTCCATTCCTCGGGGCGCATCCTCCGGCGATGAGGTTGTGAGCGAATAAATCACCACCGGCGCCTCCTGCCCCTGAAACTTGTCCACGGTTCCAATCTTCATTCTTGGCAGCCGAGCTGAAAGATCGGCCACCTGCGCGTTATACGGCGCCACAATCAGGATGTCGCTGTCCTTCAGCCTCCGGCTGTTCCCCGCTTCATAAAACCATTGCACCTGGGGCTGCAATAACCCTTTGACGATCCGTGCCACGATCTCCACTTCCTCCGCCGCAGCATTCTGATTTCCCGCATGGTCCACAGGAACAAGCCACAATCCGGCCCCTTTTAACCACCGGTGTCGGTCCAAAACCCGGTTTTGCAGAACCTCGCGCGAAGCCAGCCGCCCTTCGTAGAACAGCTCTGAAGTAAAAGCACAAATCTTCGGGTGTAGTCTCCAGGTCTCCGGGAGCAGCATTCCCATATCGCTCGAAATGGTTTTGCGTCCGTTCAATAGATGCTCCAGCGCGGATTTCTCCGCGCCTTCCGGATGGCTCCCCTTCAACGGCCGCTCCAGTTGCTGGGGATCTCCGATCAACACAATGCTTTTTGCTCCTTGCGACGCGGCGATAACGTCCGCCAGCGCCATTTGCCCCGCTTCGTCAATAAACAACACGTCCACTGCTTCAAACGAGCTCTCGGGAGTCCACACCCAGGAAGTTCCGCCCACCACGGTGGCTTTGCCGGAAGCCAGGGCGTCCAAGACTTCCTGGTTGTCTTTGGCGATCGCAATTTCGGCGGTTGGCTCCTCTTCGTCGGTTTTCTGCATGCACCGCACGCCCGTCACTTGGTCCTCGTGAGACGCGAGCACTACTTCCTGCAACAACTTCCGGATGACCTTGTGGCTTAATGCCGTTATTCCAATCTTTTTTCGCTGTTTCACGAGTTCGCAAATCATTCGCGCGCCGGTGAACGTTTTCCCGGCGCCCGGAGGGCCTTGTATCGCGAACACCGTTTCATCGAGGGCGGTCGCAATCCGGCAGGCTGTGGCTTTTGGTTCTTCCCCTGCGAGGGGCGCGATGGTTTCTCCCCTCAAGAGCCGCGGGCCCTTTCGCAACATCAGGTCTCTCGCCGCCCGATATGGGCCTTTCGCCGTGAGCCCGTTCTCCGCCACCCAGCTTCCGATCCGGAAGAGCGCCTCGGCATGTTCTTTCACCTCGAATGGCCGATCCCACAAATAGACCGCCCGCGGATGCACCTCCGCCATTCTTCGAGTCTTCTTGATGTCCACGGTTCGCTTCGCCACGTCTATTGCCACCACTTCGCCAAATCTTTCGTTCTTGTAGTAAGCGCCTCTTTCCGCGCGCGCTTCGGTCTCCTGTTTCTCGAAACGGTATCGGTCTATGGGAATTTTCCGGTCAATTCCCAATCGCTCGACAAATTGCATGCCCGCCAGGCCTGCGCGTTGATCGAGCAATTCTTCTTCGTCCAATTCCGCCAGCTGGTAGCCCTCCCACCAGGTGGCCTTGTTTTCTCGCCGGTGCCAGTCTTGAAGTTGCGCAAGCAGCCAACGCGCGGGCTGTTCTTCGCGGGCTTCGGCCGGGTCTGCCGAAGCGCTAGCCGTTAGTTTGGCTATCAGGGCGGCTACCCTCTTCTGCCTTTCGTCCAACTCTTCGGATGCCTCTTCCTCGCGGTTAACAAAGCGCGGCACCGTGACACCCTGGCTCACGAGCTTCTCGCGCTGTTGTTCCAGCCAATCCCGCAACTTCGCCGCGGAAAAGCAATCTTCCGCGTTGTATCCCTCCATCGTTTCGCGAATCGGTTCGGGCATCGCTTCCTCGCCCCAGCCCAGCTCGAGCCGGTGTTCCACGTACCGCATTGCTTGGCGTGACTGATCGAGCGGCGTTTCCCGTTTGAATCCGTAAAAGGCTTCAATCTTCTTGAGCGAATACTCTTCGACGCTGGCACGAACACCCTGTTTGAATGCCTGGTGCAAGTCCACCATCACGCCGGCCCGCAGCATCCGGTCGATTTCGTCCTCCCTGGTGGCGTGCAATCCCATCAATCGCTTCAGGGTTCCCGGCTCGTACGCCCCGAAGTGATACACGTGCATCTTCAGATCGGCTTCGCGCCGCCGCCTGATCTCGTCCACCAGCCATTCAAATCCTTTCTTCTCCTCTTCGCGATTCAGCGCCCATCGTTTCTGGTAACCCAATTGGCCTTGTGCGTTTCGCACCGCAAACCCGAACAGATACTGCAGTCCCTGTTCGCCCGCAAACGGATCCCCTTCCAGGTCCAGAAAAACGTCGCCATCGGAAGGCTCCGGCAGTCTGCAGAAACCGGTCGCCTCCTCTACCGGCAACAACTCATGTACGAGTCTGTTCTCTTCGCGCCCTTTCACTTGTATGCGCGCCTGCTTTCCCACGTGTTCGATGGCTTCACGCGAGCCTCGCTTGGGCCGGTCCTTCAGCGGAATCGGCAGTACGGCGAGCTTCGCCATCGTGTTGGTGTTCCATTCTTCCAACTGATTCCTCTGCTGCCTTCGAATTCCTGCAACCAGAGACAAATGATCGTCGCCGCGCCGCTGCTGGTCGCATTCCCGGAACCACCGGCACACGTTGCAGTGTTCGACTGGTTCTGGATACGTGCACACGTTCCCGCCGTTTATCTTGGTAAATGTCAGCTCATACTGCCCAGTGCCTGGCGCGGCAGGAGCCATCACCTGGCTTTCCGCATCGGCGGGAGATGGTCCGCCTTTAACAGCATCGGTTAGCCTGCCCTTTACGTACCGGTAGTACGCCGCATACTCCGACACCCGGTAATCTTCTCTTTTGAAGTTCGCGCTCGGCGGAATCACATAGAAAAACTCCGGGGTCGTGCCCTGGATTTTTGCGAGTAGGTCGGAGTACAACGAGAGCTGCAGAATTGTGGTCGCCTTCGTCTCTTGCGCTAGTTTCGTGTCTTCGACCTCGTAGGACCACGCCCATCGCCGGCTCGATGTCTCTACGCGCCGCAAGACGTCGGGCCGTCCGAACCATTCCTCGTCGCCAAGCGCGCCTTGCGCAATTACAGGTGCGCCTCGCTCCATGAGCGACATTGTTTCCGCTTGCAGCCGTTCTTCTTCCTTGGGAGGGATGTGGGCCAAGTTTGTGACGGTCCATCCCTTCGCAGAAAGGTGTGCAAGGTATTTTTCCTCGTGCCGCCGTCCAAGTTCCTGGATCACCTTTAGGTCTGGCGCGGTGATCTTGGGGGCCGACCTTTCGCCCCGCGCTACTTGCAAATCCAGCGTCGTCAAATGCGGGCAAGCCAGGTGGTTGCTCAGGTCCGTGGCGCTCAACCGAATTTGTTTCCCAACGGGCTTCATTCGCGAAAATCTCCGAGAGTCGCTCGCTTGCCGGATACTAGCCCCATCCGCGAAAAAATCACCGTCTCTCGCAACCAATAACTTACACCGGAGAGCGGTATACTGCTTGCCCCCAAGAGGAGGCTGGTGTGAGTCCTACGAAAGCACCAACGGCAAAACTAGTGCTGGCCCTGCTGGACGAGGCTTATGAGAAAAAAACATGGCATGGACCGAACTTGAAGCAGTCGCTCAAAGGAGTGTCCGTGGTGCAGGCCGCGTGGCGGCCCGGACCAGGCCGGCACAACATCTGGGAGCTGACGCTGCACGCCGCTTACTGGAAATACGTGGCACGGCGCAGGATTGAGGGCAGCAGGCGCGGCTCCTTTGCTTTGAAGGGCAGTAATTTCTTCCCGCGTCCTGAGAAAGGCAACGCGACCGAAGCCGCCTGGGCCGCCGACAGGAAGTTGCTGGAGCGCGAACATCGCGCACTGTGCTCGGCGGTGGCGAAAGTTTTGCGCACGCCACGCGGCGAAAAGCTTCTGCGCCACTTTTATGGCGTGGCTTTTCACGACGTTTACCACGCGGGACAGATTCGGCTGTTGCGGCGATTGCAGGAAAGGTGAAGAAGAGAACGGAGCTGAGAACAGACGTTAGCAGGGATGGGGGGCAGGGATTAGGGACCAGGAAGCAAAAAAAGCGCGGCGCATTGTTTGGCCTTCTCCTCAGTCAGCAAGACTTCGCAGATCGCGAACTACGGCGGTCATGTCTGGCGCGTCCTGAAAAAGGCGAATGGCAGCGATGCCCGACGCGCCGGCCGAAAGGCAATCTGCGGCGCTTTCCAAGGTGATTCCGCCGATAGCCAGGACCGGAAGCGCAACGGCGCGGCAGACTTCGGCGAGACGCTGGAGTCCTTGCGGCGCGCCGTAAGCGGTTTTCGACAGAGTTGCGAACACCGGACCAAAAAAAAGATAGTCCGCCCCTCCGCGCTCGGCTGCTTTCGCGGCTTCGAGCGAGTGGCAGGAAACGCCCACCAGGAAGTCTTTTCCCCGCTGAAGCGATTTCGCCATGCGCCGCGCGTCTTCAACGGGCACACTCTTTTCACCGAGATGCACGCCGCCCGCCTGCGCAGCCAAAGCAACATCAAGCCGGTCGTTCACGAGGATGCGGGTCGGGAGTTGCCCATGGGCCGCTCGAGTTTTCGACGAGGTGCGCGCCTTCCTGACACCGCCCGCCGGAGAACTGCAGGCGAATCGCAGGGATTCGCGCGTGAGCAGGCTGCATTCTTTCCCCGAGAGATCCTTCTCTCGGATTTGAATCCAGTCCACACCAGCCTTTGCCGCTGCCGCGATTTTCTCCACGAAAATTTTGCGGCCATCAAGAGGCTGAAGCCACCCGGCGGTTTCTGCGGAAGCTAAACTTCGGCGGTCGGTAACGTAACAAAGCAGCGGAACGCGCGCTGATTTACTGTGGCGGGACACGGCCTGGTTCCTGGCGCGACCCGATCCATCCAATGGCCAGAAGGATGTCCAGAACGCCAATACCACTCACGGCGCCGCGGAAGAAGGGATGAAGCACCACGTGCATGAGCCAGGGATAGTGGCTGAGAAAATAGTTCGTCTCCCAATAGATGGACCACGGCAGATAGAGCAGCAACGCGCCCATTTCGAACGCGAGCACAACCAGGAGTGCGCGATAAATCCGGCTCATTGATGTATGGAAATCCGTCCCGCCCGGATGCATCTCGGGTCAGCGGATGGGCTTCTGAAGAGCTGCGATCCTTTCGGCTACGTCGCGGTAGTCGATATTCATCGCGTAGACCTGAGAGAAACTCTTTAGCGCCGCTTCCGCCTCGCCCGCCGATTCCTGGGCGACACCCAAATCATACCGCAAGGCGAGCGTACTTTCCGGATCCATTCCGGGAGTGCGCAAAGCGCGCTCATACCAGATCGCGGCGATGGCCGGCTGGCCCTTTTCCATAAATGCCAGTCCCAGCAGCGTGTAGCACTGCATGGTATAGCGGAAACCGCGGCCATTGTCGCTGGCTTTCGCGACTTTCTGGAACTCGCTGATGGCCTCTTCGAGAAGGCCCATTTCCCGGAAAGCGATTCCGAGATTGTAGTGGGTTTCAAGATCTTCTTCTTCCGCACCCATCTCGCCTAGTTCGGCGCGAAACTCTTCGAAGACTTCCTTGAGAGGGCCGGACTCGGCCGGAGCCGCCGGCTTAGCGGGAGCTTTTGGCTTTGGCGCGGGCGGCTCAGAAGCACTCGGTTTCGAATTCGAGAAAGATGGAGCGAGAGAATCCATGCCGAGTTGGTCGATTTCCGCGGCGAGGTCCGCCAGAAATTGGTCGGACTCGAAACCGTCAGGCGGAGGAGCGGCCGCCTTATTCTGAGCGACAGGACGCGCCGCAGGCGGCGGGGCGACCGGCGGCTGGGGAGGCTTCTGATCGTAAGCGGGAACCAGTGGTTCCTGATCGAGCACGAGTTCGTACTCTGGCTCCAATTCGAGTTCGGGCTCGGCTGGCTTCGGCGGCTTTTGCGGAGCTTTTGCCGCAGGCATCTCCTTGGTCTTGGGAGCTGGAGTTTTGGCGGCAGGCGGCGCTACTGGAATCGGCGGAGCCGCTGCCGCGGGGGTCTCGTCCACCGCGGCTCGAGCTGCTTCCTCGGCAATATGAAATTCTTCCACATGCGCAGGCGGCGCTGGGCGCGGCGGGGCGGCAGAAGGCTTCGCGGCCGGCGGAGGAGTTTTTACCGGTGGCGGGGGAGGAGCCGCCGCCGCCGCTGGCTCGTGAGCCTCTTCGAGCAGGTTGGCCCACTCGTCAGACAAGTCCACTTCGTGCACTTCTTCCTCGGCCGGAGTAGCGGCTTGGACCGGTTCAGGCTGCGACTCCGCAGCGGGGGGAGCGGGTACGGAATTCGCGGGCGTTGGAGCGGGCTCTGGCGCTGCTGGTAGGGCCGCGACTTCCGGAATAGCCATTTCGGCAGGTTCTGCCGTCGCTGGTTTCGCGGCTGCCGGTTCGGCCGCTCCGACCGCACTGGCAAGATCCTCGTCGGAAATGCCGGCAGCGCGCTGGAACCGGCGCCGCAATTCGGCAAAGCGCTCGGCGCTGCGCTTGTCGCC
>Ga0126381_100002069_pt1 | contig 21652 bp, 16 predicted proteins | sample PanSoiMetPlot_28_FD_96465 | JGI IMG/M metagenome (GOLD analysis project Ga0126381, IMG submission 96465) | Tropical forest soil microbial communities from Panama - MetaG Plot_28 | ecosystem: Environmental > Terrestrial > Soil > Tropical forest > Bulk soil | place: Panama | collected 2016-02-17
CCCTTGACCAGAACGTTCGGCTTGATGGCACAGATCAGATCCAAGGGGGTCTCTTCGTCAAAAAGCACGACGGCATCCACAGAAGGCAGAGCCGCCACAATCCTCGCCCGGGCATCCTCGGAAATAATGGGTCTTCCGGCGCCTTTCAGCGAGCGCACGGAGCGGTCTGTGTTGAGCGCCACCACCAGACAGTCTCCTTCGCGCTTGGCCTGCTCCAGGAGCGCAAGGTGCCCGACATGCAGCAAATCGAAGCAACCGTTGGTAAAAACAATTTTTTGACCGGAAACACGCCACTGCGCCACGCGCTTCATCAGCGATTCATAGCAACAGATCTTGTCTGCCTGATTTGTCTCTCCGTCCGACGCGAGCCGCGCCAGCAATTCGTCTTTGGATATAGGTACTGTTCCCAGTTTCCCTACGACGATGCCTGCGGCCACATTGGCAAGCCGGATGGCTTCGTGAAGATGCAGACCGGCAGCAATGGCGGCCCCCACAGTCGCGATGACCGTATCGCCCGCGCCGGAAACATCGAAGACCTCGCGGGCTAGCGCGGGGAAACGTTGTACCGAGCCAGATTCGATAAGAGTGATGCCTAATTCACCGAGAGTTACAAGGAGATGGTTAATTCCAAGTTCCGCGCGAAGGCGCTCACCTTTTTGAAGCAGCAGCTCCAGCTCACCATAATTCGTGGAAGTTGCCGCAGCAAGCTCCATGCGGTTTGGAGAAATCACGTCGCATCCGGCGTATTTCTCATAATGCAAACCCTTGGGGTCAACGAAAGTGGGTATAGAAAGTTCGCGCCCTCGCCGAATGATTGCCTGGCACACGGAATCACCCAGCAAGCCCTTCCCGTAGTCAGAAAGAATGATCGCCGAGCAACCCGAGACTTGCGCTTCGATTCTTCCAAGAAGCGCTCCTTGCAGCTCGGAGGTAAATTCGCCTGCCTTTTCGACATCGACGCGAAGCATTTGCTGCCGACCGCCAAGAATGCGCGTCTTCGAAATCGTGGGTCTGTCCGGCGTAGCCAGAATTGCCGCTGTGTCGATGCCGGAATTTTGCACGACTTCCAGAAGCTGGCGCCCATCTTCGTCCGAGCCGACAACTCCAGCCAACGACACCGCGCAGCCGAGCCCGCGCAAATTCACCGCGACGTTTGCCGCTCCGCCGGCGACATGCGTCTGGTGGTCGAGCCGGACAACCGGAACAGGCGCTTCGGGCGAGATCCTTTCGACCGCGCCCCACAGGTAGCGGTCCAGCATCAGGTCGCCCACTACCAGAACGCGACGGCTGTGGAAACCTCTTTCAACGATGCCGACAACTTTTTGCAGGTCCTTGAACATGGCGTTTACAGGATTGCCTGTTTCCTGAAATCAGCTTGCTTGATTCCTTTGTCCAGAAGCCCAGAGACAACCCCGATAAGGCGCTGTCTCTCTTTTTGCCAGGAATGTTCCCGAAAGACTTCCTGCCCTCGTCTTACAATCTCAGTGGCTTCCGTAGGATGAGAGAACACGTATTCAATGCATCGCGCCATGTCCTGCGCGTCACCGGACTCGAAGAAAACAAGAGAGTCGCCGGCGAAATAATCTTGAATCCCCGAGGTGCGCGGAGCAATGCAGGGCTTGCCCAGAGCCAAGTACTCAAAAATGCGAGTGGGCGTGTTGATGTCTGTGAAAGAATTTCGCTGATTGGGAATGACGCCGACGTCGCAGCCCTCAATTTCCCCAACGAGTTCCTCGAGCAGTCTTGGTCCGTGATAGTGAACGGCATCCTGCAACCCTTTGCTCTTGGCCATCTCCATGACACGATCAAGAAAAGGTGTGCTTTGGCCGTAAATTTTTAGCTCCGCTTCGGGAAGGGTCTCGCGAACGAGCGCCAGGGCTTCGACCGCAAGATCCAGCCCGTTCCGTTCCACAAGCGATCCGTGGTACATGACCACGAAAGGTCTGCGGCTCGTGTAGGAGGGCGTTGCTGGCGCGCGCAAAGGAAAAATCTCGCCATCCGGAGAATTCATCACCACTTCGACCTTCTCCGGGGGACAACTGCGGGCCGAGAACACGCGCTTGAAGGTGACGCTGACGGTCACCACAGCATTTGCGCGAGCGATGCTCCACTTCTCGATACGGCGCAACAGGCGGACCTTCCAGCTGTCGTTTTCGAGCTTGAAAATGGTCATCATCAATTCGGGCATGGGATCGTGCAAGTCGAGGATGACCTTTGCGCCGAACATTTTTGGCACCAGGGCACATAGAACCAGGATGTCTGGCATGTTGTGCACGTGGACCAAATCGTAGCGGCGCGTTAGTGAGCGCCACGCAAGAATCGCGGATGAGAGCAAAATAAAGGCTGCATATTGATAAAAGTAGGCCAGCATCCCGCCCCGGCGGCGCTTAAGCGGGATTCGAAAAACTTCAACACTTCCTTGCACTTCCCGCGCAGGAGATCCCTCGCCTCTGAGGCAGATGAGATCGACGAACATGCCTTCATGCACCATGGCTTCTAGAGCGCGGCGAGGGCGCGGGTCATTGGGGTAAAACGAGAACATGACCACCCCAACGCGCTTGCCCCGCAGCCGCTCATTGCAAGCGGTGGAGGGCATGGAAGCGCTCGGACAAACGTCTGTTTCTCGAGTTGTCGTTGAGGACATCACAATCAGTGCTTAAAGATCGCTTACCTGGTTGGATTAATCCGCCGCTACCGCTGCACCTTGCGGTTTCGACTCCTGAATGATTCGAATCAAAGTCTCCACGACCCGCACCTGGTCGGCTTCCGAAAGGTTCGGAAACATCGGCAGAGACAGGATTCGTTCGGCAGCCTTTTCGGTCACCGGGAAATCGCCCGCGCGATAACCCTGGTTCGCGTACGCCTTCTGAAGATGCAGGGGAATTGGGTAGTGAATTCCAGTTCCGATGTTTTCCTTGGCAAGCGCCACCTGCACCGCTTCACGGTTTTCCACTTGGACCACATACAGGTGATAGATGGCCCTCGACCAGGACGGTTCGAAGGGCGTTTTAATATCAGCACTAGCAGCGGAAAGAAGCTCGTCGTATTTCCGGGCGCGCTCTTGACGGCACGCATTCCAGCCGGAAAGATGCTTCAACTTCAGGTGCAAAAGACCTGCCTGGATCGAGTCGAGCCGGCCGTTGTAACCCTCCATATCGTGATAATACTTTTTCGCCTGGCCGTGATCGCGCAACATGCGCATTTTGCGGGCAAGGGTTTCGTCGTTGGTCGTAGCCGCTCCCGCTTCACCGCAGGCTCCGAGATTTTTTCCCGGGTAGAAGCTGAATGCCGCGGCGACTCCCATCGATCCAGCAGTGCGCCAGCGATTCTCTTTCCTCGAAAAGTATTGAGCGCCGTGCGCCTGGCAGGCATCTTCCACGAGGCTCAGATTGTATTGCTCGGCAATTTCCAGAAGTTCGTCCATGTCCGCCATCTGTCCATAAAGATGGACTGGAACGATAGCAGTGACCGGCTTCCCCGTCCGGTTGTCGATCAAAAGCTCCATCCGCGAATCGAAGGTGCAACTCTCCGTCACGTATTTGCGGACCTGCACCGGGTCCATGTTGTAGGTGCGCTCATCAACATCGACAAACCGTGGTTCGGCACCTGCTTGCGAAATCGCTTCCGTAGTCGCGATAAAAGTGTTCGGAACGGTGATGACGATATCGCCGAACTTCACTCCTGCCGCTATCAACGCGAAACGCAACGCATCGGTTCCGCTGCTTACGCCAACGCAATATTTCGCCTCGCAAAATTCGGCAAATGCGTTTTCAAACTGCTCAAGCATCGGGCCGCCGATGAAACCCGCGGTGTTCAATGCCCGCGCAAAAACCTCGGTCAATTCCGGGGCGAGCTCGCGATGCGGCGTCACCAAATCAAGAAATGGAATTGCATTCTTTCCGTTCACTCTTTCTCTCCCATAACTGCAGCAATTTTCGTATCCAGGTATCTCTTCAACCGCGCGGGATTGCCCGCGACAATGGCGTTCGCGGGAACATCTTTTGTCACTACGCTCCCCGCGCCGACAATAGCGTTCTCTCCGATGGTCACATTCGAAAGAATCGTGGAGCCGGAACCGACCGAAGCGCCCTTCTTGATGACGGTTCGCTCTACTTTCCAATCGCTTTCCGTTTGGAGCTGGCCTTCCCCGGTCGTTGCGCGTGGATAGGAATCGTTGATGAAAGTGACTCCGTGGCCGATGAAGACGTTGTCTTCGATGGTCACGCCTTCGCAGACGAAGGTATGGCTGGAAATCTTGCAATTCCGCCCAACGGTTGCGTTCTTCTGAATTTCGACGAACGCGCCAATCTTGGTGTTTTCCCCGATTTCACAGCCGTAAAGGTTGATGAATTTGGAAAGCTTCACGCCCGGCCCAAGCTTCACGTCCGGAGCAATCGCGCAGAATTCGTTCACAGGCGCACCAACTCTCCCTTCTTTCGAATGGAGCGGTCCACCGCTTCCAGCATGCGGACGACACGCAGGCCGGCGTGACCGTCGTTGAAGGGCGTCTTGTTGTTCAAAATGCAGTCTGCAAAATATCCAAGCTCGACGCGGAGCGCTTCCGTTTGTTCGATCTGCGGCGCCCACATGTCCCCTGTCCGATAACTCACCAGAGCCTCGCGGATCCCCTCTCCGTCTCCGTTGTTGATACGCACGCCCTTGTCATAGACGCGAACCTTTTCATCGGCAACGAGGTCGTTCCAAACCAACATCTTTTTCTCGCCGCCAATCAGCGTGGTCCGGATCTTCACAGGAGAGAGCCAGTTCACGTTGACGTGAGCGATGATGTTCTGGGGAAAATAGATGGTCATGAACGCAACGTCTTCGACGCCGTTCAAATGCTTCTCCCCGGTGGCGACGATCGCTTCCGGTTCTTTATGGATCAGGTGATCCATGATCGAGAGGTCGTGCGGCGCCAGGTCCCAAACGACGCTCACATCGTGTTGAAACAAGCCCAGGTTGATGCGCAGCGAATCGTAGTAATAGAGATCGCCCAGGTCGCCTCTCTCCACCAGCTCCCGAATTTTGCGGACAGCACCGGTAAACAAAAAGGTGTGATCCACCATGATGGTCAGACCTTTGCGCTCCGCCAGCTCGATCAGCTCTTCTGCCTGAGCCGCGCTCGCCGTGAAAGGCTTCTCCACAAAAACGTGTTTGCCGTTCTCGAGCGCCGCCTTAGTCAGCTCGTAATGCGTCCAAACCGGAGTAATGACCGCAACCGCGTCGATATGAGGAGACTTTAGAACTTCACAAGGGTCGGTGGTAGTAGCGACGGCAGGATAAGCCTTTCTCAGTCGGGCAAGCGCCGCCATGCTCTTGTCGCAAACCATCTCCACACGAATGTTGTCAGGGCCGTGGAGATTCCTGACGATATTCGGACCCCAGTATCCGTAACCGATGACGCCCACTCGAATCATGTATGCTCTTTCGCCTGTGAAGGAAATCTAAAGGGCTTTTTGGTAGGCTGCTTGTGCCTGGCGGGGCAAGCTACCGCCATTCGTCCCTGGCCTAAGTTGCAACATTTCCGTTCATTATTGCTCTAGGCCCTTTAAAATCAGTGCATTAGAAGCAAACCGATGACTTCAAAGGACGTACTAGGCAATCGCAATCAGTCTGCCAGAGTTGGGCCGGCCCAGCCGATTCCATAAACCAATGATATTAAAAGGGTTAATGAAGACTGGCCTACCCTGCAACGCCCCGGGGCCTGCGCTCTGAAGTTGCTCGTGGAAAACTCTTACCACCTATAGACAACAGGGTTCCGCGAGGGGCAGCCATGCGGCTGAGGGTAAAAAGGTGCCAGTGAGTTTGGCTCGGGAAGCTTGTTTAGCCCCAGCCGATGGCAGGCGAGACCTAGTTAACGATGGCCTGCAGACTAGTCGGTGGCTGAGGGTCCTCTTGCAGATGCGGCAGAGTAGCAGCGGTTGGCGTTGAAGGTTAGAACGCTGCCTGTTCCGTTGGCCGCACCACCCATGACATTCAAATAGCAATCCTGAGCGGGGATCGTGTAAGCGTGCCCGCCCACACCGGCGATGTTTCCTCCAGTCACATCCGGCCCAATCGGCGGCCACGCCTTTCCCGAAGGCCACCACGCAGGCTTGGCAGACATGTAAAAGGAAGCTGGCAGCGATGTCGTTGCGGGGACCGCGTTCGCATACATGCTCAGGGCCGTGGGCACCTCCGAAGTGCCGCCACAACTAGTCGCCCAGCCAGGACTGGAGGAATTGCCGCACCACCGGACTCCCCCGGTGACCACATCATAGTTTCCCCACCGCATCAATGTGGATGACACCAAAGAATCCGAAGGAACTCTGACGCCGTTCGCCGAATTTCCTCCGCCAATCCTATAGATTGGCTTGCTTCCGCTCTGGTACCCATTGCTAGTGCCGCTTTGCCCCAACACATTGCCGATAAGATTGTAAAACCTCGAATAGGCTCGAATATCCATCGGCACTTGATTCGTTCTGCAGGCAGATTCTCCATACGGCGGAGTCCCGTTGTAACAAGCGCCGTCATTTCCGATGAACTGGTTGCGGAAAACCGTCACGAAGTTGTGTGTGCCGTGGAAATTGTCCGCATAAAACTGGGGAGCGATATTCCCCTCATACAGCAACATGTCGATCCCCGCGGTATGCTGGTTGGTGGAAGCCTGGACGTACCTCGTGCTCGCGGTATAAAAGTCGTTAGTCGCAAAATTGTACGCAATGACGCATCCAGAACACGAACCATTAATCATGAGCGGTGCAACTATGAATTGAAGGATATTGTTTTGGATCAAGTCGTCGCTGGAATTCAACGATTCAACTCCGTAGCTCTGTTGCACGGCATTCTGCGTAAGATAGAAGTAGTTATCTGCGACGGTAATTCTGGCTGATTCTTGGAGTTCCACATGGGCTTTGCCGCTGTCTATCCCGCGCACTCCCTTTACCCAGCAATCGACGGCGTTCAAAATCTCAATGCCGAAGCTCCCTTTGGAAGCCGAATGGTCCATTGAAAGGTCCTCAATTCCATCGCCGAAAACTGGCGAATTAGCCCACCACGCGCCTGGAGATTTTGTTGAATTCCAGTTCGCCATGTACAGACCAGGAGTGATCTTTACATTCGTGCCATTGCAAGCTTGGCCGGGAGTCCTAGCAGTTCCACAGGAAGCTACTTGCACGATTTGAACTTGATCGCGGTTGGGCCGCTGCCCGTTCGTTGAGTTTCCCTCGAGCGAACAGGAAGGCACAGTCGCAGGAGCCTGGCACACAAACACACTTCCCGTGTCGGACCGATCGTCGGCCTGGTCCAAAATAAGCGGGCTTCCTACTTTTAGATTGGTCACTGAACTGAGCGTGATGCTCGTCGTGCCGGGCCCGTAACCTGATGTCCAGTTCGCCGTATTGGATGGGCCACGGCTCCAGCTCGCATCCACGCTGGTGATGCAGACGTCGCTTGCAAGGCTCAGACAGCCGACACCGCTCGAGAAGGTCAAGAGTGTCTTGTCAGCACCTGCGCCCCTCAGAGTCACGCCCGTTTTGCCATCAAATATGATGCCGCTCAACCCGCTGTACGTTCCCGCTTTGAGGAACACGACTTGCCCGCTCGGGCACGAGGCGATTGCCGAGTTGATCTGAGCTGAAGTCGCCCCCGGGTTGAACGTCGCGCAAATGGTCGTGCGATTTGGAATCCCGCCACGAACGCCTGCTTTGGACCAATCCACTGCCCTGGAAGGATCAACGATTCCGGACCATTGTTGGGCCTGCGCCAAAACCGGAAGGACTAAAGCAAGTGCGCCCAACCCTACCCGTGATTTCCAAAAGGCCTTTTCCACGAAAGGAATCCTCCTAACTAACGAACACTTTACATGCAAGGCTTTCACGATTCTAGGTTCCACATTTGCAGGAGGGAAGCCGTCACTTGGTTGCTGCCCAAAGGGACAAGGGGAAGGACAGGTCACGATCTGCACCTTTTCTGGACTTTGGTTGGATAGACAGCCACCTTCCGCCACGTTAACTTTCTAATCTGGGAGAGAAGGTGGTGGCAGCCTAAGAGCTTGGATTCAGGGAGGTTACCAGCTCCCAGCCTTTTTCGGTAAGCTCGCCGCTCTGAAATTAGGGACATTTTTGGCTCTCGCCGATATGGGCGTCGGCGCACACCGCAAAAATTTAGTATCTGAGGCTCTCTTGATGAAAAAAGTCGCCTTTCTTTTTGTGCTCGCGCTCGCCTGTGGATGGAATTGCCACGCTCAATCCTGGACATTTGTGCAGGAAGCGCAAAGCAGTTACTGCGTGCCGGGCGCAAGCAGTTGTTCGTTCTCCTCGGGGACACTTGCTCCGACAACCGCGGGCACGGTTCGCGTGATTTTCCTTCGGACGGCAACGGGCGCGAGCGCGCCTAACGTTGCGATAACATCAGTCACGGGAGCAGGGAGCACTTGGAACCTTTGCCCTGCGTCGTCTTGCCACATTCTTGGCAACGATGATTTGGACATGGCCTACGCCATCGGCGGGAGCGGTGGCCAGACAAACATAACCGTTAACGTCTCTCCCGCCTCGGGCACCTCCTTCTTCACCGTAATCCTGTACGAATTCTTGCCACCCGCCGGCTCGACCGCTTCTTTCGACACTTCCGGCACGGTGAATCATGCTTGTACTGGCGGTACGACCACTGGCGTTGGTCTGTCCATCGCGGCAAACAGCACGGACCTGATCCTGACGGGCAGAGGCAACGGGGACCCGGCGGGGCCGTTCTCCTACAGCTCGCCATATATTCAGACTCCATATAACAATGCGGTGGCACTCAATACTTCGACCGGCTCCGCACCGACGATGAGCTGCTCGGGTTCATCGCTGATTTTCACGGCCATCGCCTTTAAGTCCACCGCCGGCAAATTCAATCCCCCAGCGGTCCACATGACTCCCGCCAACTACACGAACAACAACGATACTCAGATAAACTGCAACTCGTCGTGTTCCCTGACGATTCCTTCGACGAGTGCGGGGAATCTCCTCTATTTGGTGGCGGCGGACATCAACGGAACTTTCTTGTCTTCTGTAAGCGACGGCCAGGGCGATGCGTGGGTCGTGCCATCGACGACAGGAAGCAGTACGTGCCGGAACTCGGTAGGCGGCACCAATGACGTGTTGAGTTGCGCCTGGGTGCTGTCTGCGAAGGGTGGAACAACGTCTCTGAGCATCACGATGACTGGATCCGGAGCTGTGCAGTTCGCCGTAATGGAAATACACCCCATCTCCGGAAGTTTTTCGTTGGATGCCCAAGGTTCGACGCAAAACACTACCGCCAGTTTCAATCCTTCGGGCCAGGCACTGGCGCTAACCGGCAGCGATGACGCGATTTTCCAGGCGGCGTTCATTCCTGGCGGCACAACGGCGCAGACGTTTTACGACATGCCTCCCTCAGCCCCCAAGACGGCGCAAGAATTTTGGCTCGGGCAAGCTGCATTCGTCGCTGCGCTGGATGCGCCATATGGCGCTTTCCCGTCCAACGCGCAGCCAACCTGGGGCAATCAACAGAACAATGCCACGCTCGCGACCGGCGTTGCCTTCAAGCTCGCTTCGGGAACGGTGACTGCCCCCAATCCGCCGACCGGCCTGACCGCGGTAGTCAACTGACCTGCGCCCTGAGCGTCAATGTCTCACCGCCCTGGATTGCTCAATCCATGGATGGTTTGTGAAAACTGAAAAACTACTTCTTGCCACGAAGAGGAGACGGTGTGGTCGGGGTCACCCGAAAACGCGAGAGCGCCTCCCCCAGGTTCTGAATAAACGCTTCTGAATTGTAGAGTTCCGCGCTGGTTCGCAGAGCTTCCGGCGAGGCCGTCGGTTCCACTTGATCCAACTGAAATTCGCGTGCCACGTCCTCGACAATTTTCGGCTGAATCGGCCGCTGGTGTTCCACGTAGCCGTTGATCAGCGAATGTTCACACAGCAGGTTAATCACGCGCGGCACGCCCAGAGAATAAAGGTGCACTGTATCCGCTGCTGCGGGACTGAAAATCGGAGGCTCCCCGGCAACAGCTCCGCCGATCCTGAGTCTCTCGAGAATATAATCATGGGTCTCTTCTTTGGTCAGGTGGCTGGTCTTGCACCGAATCATGATGCGCTGCCGCAACTGGCGAAGTTGCGGCAGATTCAGCTTCTCCTCGAGCTCAGGCTGCCCGGAAAGCACAATTTGCAGGAGCTTCTCAGTGGAGGTTTCCAGGTTGGTCAGCAAGCGGATTTCTTCCAGAACGGGGAATGTAAGGTTCTGCGCTTCGTCAAGAATCAGCACCGCCGTTTCACCGGCGCGGAACCGTTCCAGCAACCACTGGTTTAATTTCATGAGCTGCTGGCTCTTTGAACGGGATTCGCAGGGAATATCAAATTCCGCCAGAACAAAATCGAAAAGCTGCGACGAGTTCATTCGCGAGTTGAACAGGAACGCAGACTTTGTTCCCCGCTGATTCAGCCAATCCAGCAGCCGGTTTACGAGAGTCGTCTTGCCTGTGCCCACCTCGCCCGTCAGCGAGATAATTCCCTTCTTCGTCTCGATGCCATACGTCAAGCTGGACATCGTCTCTTCGATCTGCTTGGTGAAGAACAGGTAGCGCGGATCCGGGCTTACGTTGAATGGATTTTCTTTCAGTCGGTAGAAGGGTCTATACATGGTCCCTGACTTCTTTCGATCCGGCCCTGGCTGGTTCCGTGATCTCGGGTCCCTGAGACGCGGGGAGACACACCGTGGGAATCGAACTTGAGCTGTGTACTCTCACTATCTTAGCACCTGCGCTGGCCCGTGCCATTGGAAACTCAGGTGGATTTGATGCGTTGTTTCGATCGTTTTGCAAGCCGAGGTGCATACGATCCCGTTCGATGCCTGAATTTGCGCTTGATATCCGATTGAAATACTCATAGCCTCACCGAGCGGCCGGGTTAGTCCGCCACCCGCCAGATAGGAGTTGTAACTGGGTGAGCTCAACGCTTTTAGCGTTACAAGCTGCTTGTTCCGTGCGTACCCGAAGTTCATGCTCGCATTCCAAACCCGGCTAAGCGTCCGGCTCAAGCTGGCCGTGAGCTGATCTGAACTGGAACCGCTCAACAATCCACCGCCGCTTGCAACTCCATGAGAGTAGTTCAATCGGGCACTGGAGACTCGAAAAGAGTAAACAAGGGATGCGAGTCCCGAACCTGAAAGCGTGCGCTGAACGCCGTTCACCGGGATCCGAAAGTTGGTGATGTCCGGCCCCCCGGCAAGAGTCAGCGCCAGCTTGCCCGTAATCCTTCTCCCGTACATAAACTGGGCGACGTTATCGCCAAGAGCTTCCGGATTCCCTGGAAAGTGATACGCCGTAAACCGATAAATCGCTCCTACGAAATCTTTGCGTGTGATCGCGTAGTTGTACGCTGCGTTCAAAATCTCCATGTCGTTGTCGGTGTTGCCGGGATCGCTGAACCTAAGCAGCCCGTAAACTGCTGCCACTGTAAAGGACCCTCTGCGGCTCACGGCGTACGACAATTGTGCTGCGGAGTCACTGCTATAACGTGGCCCGGTCGCGGTGTAGACGGCTTGCCCTGGCGCGAACACTTCCTGAATCCCGGGTAAAGTTACAGACAAGGGGCCCGAAACTCCAGGCACAGATAGATCCGTGTTGCCGCCGAACCCGAATGTGCTCTGCGGCAGATAATAGAACTGCTCCATAAAGAGCAATTGCCATCTTTTTTCGTCGATCTCGAACGCGGACGCGAGCTGATGGAACTGCCCGTTTCCCTGATTCGAATCCGTCGAAAAAAAACCCCCTCCCGTATAATTCGTCCCGAACTTAACGTGGCTCCCCGCTTCCAGCAAACTCAGATTCCCGCTGGCGTAATTGGTCGTTGTCCATCCCGCATTCTGTGTTCCGGTGTTGCTGAAATTGTTAGACTGTGCGGTATTGCCGTATTGAATTGCGGGAGCCCAATAACTGTGGCGCAGCTGCGGAGTACCCAAAGTTGCGGTCTGGACCCCGCCAACCGGGTGAGGGTCGGGCTCCAAATTCTGGTTGTCTTGGCCGGAATCTTGCTGATCTCCCCTTAAATCGGGGAGCGGCAAAACAACGCGCGCCGCGGGCTTTGGCTTCTCGTCATCCTGCTGAGCGCGCAAGGAAGCCGCATTCAGCCCGGTCAAAGCGAGTGCCGCAAATCCAACGAATACTTTCGTCCTAAACCTCATTCCCTTACCTCACGGCACGACAATCGTGTCACCTGGTTCCAATTCGATATTCTGCTCCGGGTTTTTCCCCTTAATTGCCTCTTTATAGTTGAACGGGATTTTCACCGATTTCCCATCATGCATCCGCAGGATATAGATGCTCTTTACCTTCGCGAACGGCGTGAATCCGCCGCTGCCGGAAAGCGCCTGCAGGATCGTCATGTGCGGAAGCATCTGGTAGGCGCCCGATTTGGTCACTTCGCCATTTACATAGATTCGGCGGCTATTGATTTCCGAGACGCTGACGGTAACCTGCGGATTGGAAACAAACTTCTTCAGCTCCTCGCGTATTACGCCTGCCAACTCCATGGGTGTCAGCCCAGCGGCCTGGACATCGTTCAAGAGCGGCAGAGTAACTTTCCCGTCCGGACGAACCGGGACGGTTCGCGTCAATTGGTCTTCGCGCCAGACGTCGATTCGCAACATGTCTTGTGCCCCAATCCTATACGAAGGATCAGCAGCATCGGTCGAAGCTGGGCTCGGTGTGGCCTTCGCATCTTTCGCTTCCTCTTTCTTGTCTTGCGTGTCTTGTTTGTCTTGGGCAGGCGGGTCCTGACAGTACGCGGGCGCAGCGGCCGCCAGCAAAATCCCCGCTAGAATTAATGGAATTGAGTTCTTCATAGCCTTGTTCCCCTGTTATTGCCCTTCCTTTTCGAGGCCAGTTTGTTTGATCTTGTACAACAGCGATTTGTAGCTGATTTGAAGCTCTTGGGCCGCGCGCTTACGGTTCCAGTGTGTTCTCTCCAGGGCCTTTGCGATTAGGTCGCGCTCGGCTTGTCGTGAAGCGGTTCGCGCCGCCGCCTTCAATGAAAAACTACGTGGCTCTTCCCTGCGCGAAAGTTCCAGCTTCGGCATCTCGCTTAATTCTTCGATAGCTCTCTCGGAACCTCCCAGCACCACCATCCTTCGCGCCAAATTTTCCAATTCACGCACGTTCCCAGGCCAATCATGGCTCGCCAGAAATTCCAGATCCTTATCGCTGAGCGCCAGCGCGTCGCGTCCCAATTCCGCCGCGTGTTTTGCGAGAAAATGCTCCATGAAGACCCCAATGTCTTCTTTTCTGTCTCTGAGCGGCGGCAAGCGCAGGCAAACTCCGCTGATTCGAAAATACAATTCCTTACGAAATCTCCCCGCCTCGATTTCTTTTTCCAAGTTTCGCGAAGTCGAAGCAATCACCCGCGCGCGGCTCGAACTGTTTTCGCCAATCTCCCCATCTGGCAAAATCGAAAGCAAAATCTTCTGGCTCTCCAGTTCCAATTCGTCAATTCCATCCAGAAAGAGGGTTCGCCCGCTTTGGGCGGCCTCTCCGCTCTCTTGCAGCTCGGATTTTAGCTGGGCGAGAAACTCTCCATGCTGCACAGCCCCGCAACTTATTTTCTTCAGCGGCCCATGTGATTGCCTGGACAGCCGGTGAATCATCCGCCCGTAGACTTCTTTTCCAGTTCCGCTCTCCCCCATGAGCAATACGGGGATATTGGTGCGGGCAATCTCCTCCATCATTGCATTGAGGCTCTGAACAGCCGCGGACTGCCCGCGAACAAACGGACTGGCCGTTAGGGAGGGAGCCGCGTCGCTAAGATAGGTACTCATTGCCTGAGGACACAAGGAAAAGCAAATGCCCTTCCAGCTGGAAGCCGGATTTGAAGCCTCTAATCTAACCCTAACTTATTGCTGGAGAACAAGTTACAGTCATCCTAAAACTTCGTGACTGAGTGGGCCCTGAAGGAGAGTCTTGGGGAGTCCTAATTCTCTGCCAAGAAGTTCCAAATTTTTCTCCTTTTTCATTTAGAACCGCCGCGGCCCGCTGCCTAGGGGAATGAGACCTAGAAGGGTCGAAATTCTACAGAACCAGCGCCCATACAGAAAAAGGCTCGCCGGAGGTATCCGACGAGCCCTGACTCCATCAAAAATGAAGTATCTCTAAGCGGTCTGTACCTGCCCGCGCCGGCTCTTGCGCGTAGCAAATGCCAGGACGGCAAGCCCTATGATCAACATCAGCGATTCAGCAGGCTCCGGCACGCCGACAAAAATCAGGAATTCCTGTCCCGCGCTTCCAGTTGGGCTCAAAATCTCCCATCCTTGCCCAGTGAAGCCTCCCTGTACGGCCGCCAGTGCTGCAGCTACCAGCGTGCTATTCGACAGATAAGGGTTTGGACCACCCGAGAAGCTCCAAATTGCATATTGGTCCATTGCTTTCTGCAATTGGCTCGTTGAGCTCATCATCTGAGTAATCAGCCAAGCCATCTCCAGGTAACTCGTCTGATTTCCGAGCTTCGTTAGGGAAAAATTGGATCCTGTGAGGCTCGTCACGTTCACCTGCCAGGATTCCCCTCCCCAAATGTCGGTGGTGAAATCGACGCAGAAGAATTGCTCGCTCTGGCCGTTTAAGGTTCCGCCGTAAGGCGGGATCCCATAATTGCCATTCGCAAACGCATAACTGCCGTCCACATACACCGTATCGGCCTTGGTTGCCCCGGGAAACGCGAACAGCAGAACCAATACAGCGAATGCAACCAACCCAAAAGACTTCTTGGACATGATCCCCTCACAGCTCCTTGGCTAGACTCCGGCCCCTCACCTCCGAGTAACGGGCAATTCACATTCCAGAGTCGCGATTGAAGAAACACTTTTATTCTCAATCACATAGGAAATGGCTCAGTTCAGGATCTCGCTGCTTATGACTGTTTCGTTGCGCAACTGTAGCAACCTGCGGAACTAGAGGGTATAGAACCACCAAAGACAAACCCCGCTCTAGGATCAGAGCGGGGTGCCAATGCGAGGATGAGGGTGTAACCGGGCTAACTCTTTGTAAACCGGCGACGGGCAAACCCACCGAGCGCCAGCAACCCAGCGCCAACGAGCATCAAGCTAGAGGGCTCCGGCACGTTCGACACGGTGATCAAGGCGGAACTCCACGGACTGACGGCAACCAAATTCCCTTGGGCATCGGTCAGGAAAGCGATGAAAATCGTTCCGATTGGCACACTGCCTGGAAGCCCTACCGTCTGACCTAGGGTGACCGACCCAGTCCAAGCGCCAACGGCGAAGTACGATGCGCTGAAGCTTTGCGCCGTCATCCCAGTCGCTAGCTGTTCCTGACTAACGGTGCTCGCAAAGTTCGGGAACACTTGCGTCGGGCTAATCCCAAGCACACTCCAAAGATTTGTGCCCGCTAGGAAGTTGCCGTTCTTGCCGGCATTAGGAGTCAGAACAGCGATATACAGGGTCTCATTGCTATTTGCCGTGCCAAACGCCCAAGCCTGAGTCGTACCCGTTTGCACTTGGATTGCATTTCCCGCATTGCAACTCGTAAAGTTATTGACGTCGCACAGGTGAATATTGTCGGCCATAGCCGGTGCGCTGAAGCAAACGGCCACTAGAGCCAACAGCAAAACAAGCATAAGCTTGCGAATCATGTGACACATCCCCCCAAAATTTAAACAAGCAGTAGGAAAGAATAGCAATTACACTGCCATCATACTCTTTTCAGATGCCCTCACGCGAAGCCACCTAAGGCCTTTCTTATCATATCGATATGCTCTTGCCGATTCACAGCGTTTAGGCGCCAAAAATCCTCACGGAAGGTCTTGGGAAAAGTGCTGCACACTTCTGGATTTTTCCTGCACAAAAGCAAAGCCCCGCTCGCTTGAGCGGGGCAGTACTCTACGGATGAGGGTATGGGCCGCCCAGAACTAGTTCTTGAGGAACCGCTTACGGGCAAACCCGCCAAGGGCCAGCAGCCCTGTACCGAGCAGCATCAGGCTTGAGGGCTCCGGCACGTTTGACACGGTGATCAAGCTGGAGCTCCAAGGGCTGACGGCAACCAGGTTACCGCTGGAATCGGTCAGGAACGCAATGAAAATCGTCCCGACTGGCACGCCACCCGGAAGCGCAACCGACTGACCGAGAGTTACCGAACCAGCCCATGCGCCCACTTGAAAATAGGACGCGCTGAAGCTGCCCGCGGTCATGCCGGTCGCCAATTGCTCCTGGCTAACCGTGCTCGCGAAGTTGGGAAATACCTGTGTCGGGCTAATGCCAAGCACTGCCCACAGGTTTGAACCGCTGGTAAAATTGCCGCCAGCGCCGGCGTTCGGCGTTAGAACGGCAATATACAGCGTCTCGCTGCTATTTGCAGTGCCGAATGCCCAGGCTTGGGTCGTACCCGACTGCACCTGGATCGCATTTCCGGCATTGCAACTCGTGAATTGATTGATGTCGCAGAGGTGAATATTGTCAGCCATCGCTGGCGCGCTATAACAAAGCGCCAAGACAGCCAGGGCCGAAACAACTAGGGCCTTCCGAATCATGCACTACCCTCACAATCCTGCAGAGATAGGGACAGCAGCAAGAACCAAGCAAGCGCCGTGCCAGAATGCGCCAAGTTACCAACCCCCCATTCTCAACACAACTCCTGCATTATCAATAGTTTACTAAAACCTTCGCTGCCCCACTCCCGCCTGTACTTTCGGATACGAGCGCGAAGGGAAAACTTTTGCTCAATCCAAGAATGTTCCACCGCAATTTCAAGCGGATTCAGCCGGGTAATATCTTTCTCTTAGCCGTCAGCGCTCGCCAGCTACGTTCCGAGCCAGCATCCCCTGCCGCCGCTCCCGAGCCATGTACTGGTCGAAGATCCAGCGGTAGGTCTTCTCCAACCCCACCCGCAAGGGAGTATTTGGCTCCCAGTTGAGATACTTCTTGATGCGCGTATTGTCGCTGTTCCGGCCATTCACGCCCTTTGGCGCGCTCGGATCATACCTGCGCTTCAACTTGATCCCGGCAATCTCCTCCGCGATATCCACCAACTGATTGATGGTAACTGCCTCGCTGGACCCGAGATTGATAGGCTCCAGAATTTCCGAGTTCATGATGAGGTCGATGCCCTTCAGGCAATCGTCAATGAACATAAAGCTACGCGTCTGGTCCCCGGATCCCCAAATCTCAATCTCGTGCCGGCCAGAAACTTTCGCTTCAATCACTTTGCGGCAAATCGCCGCCGGCGCCTTCTCGCGTCCGCCGTCCCATGTGCCCCAAGGCCCATACACGTTGTGAAAGCGCGCCACTCGCGTGTACACGCCGAAATCCTCGTGAAAGTGCCGGCACATCCGTTCCGAAAATAGCTTTTCCCAACCGTAGCCGTCTTCTGCTAACGCCGGGTAAGCATCCTCTTCCTTCAACGACGGAGCCTCGAAGGTCTTCTGTTTGTCCCCGTTGTAAACGCAGGCGGAGGAAGCGTAAAAAAACCTTTCTACCTTGTTTTTCACGGCCGCCTGTAGCAGGTGCGTGTTGATCAGCACTGAGAGCATGCAAAGAGCCTTGTTGCTCTCGATGAAACCCATGCCACCCATGTTGGCCGCCAGGTTGTAAATATCGGCTGCGCCTTCTGCCGCTTTTTCGCAGTTTTCCTTCAGATTCAAGTCCAGGCAGAGATTCTCAACGTCGCTGAATTGCTGATACCACTCCTCGAAGGGCTTCAAGTCCACTGCCCGAATTCGCCCGTAACCCTGGGCGCGAAGACTCGCCACAAGGCTTCCCCCAATGAATCCCCCTGCTCCCGCAACCACCACTAGGCTTTGCTTATCCATGAACCAATCGGACCTCCCCGGGAAATTTCACAACCTCATCGCTGTAATTTGGCCTTCTATATTAAACGAGAAATGCCTTGCCGGTGATTGGTTGGGACAGCCTCAAGTGGATGCTCGTCGTCTCGAGCTTTGACACAGCTTTGTTCTGCACCACTTTCATCAGTACGTATTTTCTCCGGCATCCCTGCCGAATTATCCCCGGTCATCGAACTGAAATCATATACACTGCGATTGCGGGATTGAATCCCAATTTAGTCCTAACTTGCAAATGAATCATTCTCAGACCCCATTCAAGAAGCAGTGGTTCTTGTTTTCGGGTTGGGTGGCACTTTCCCTCTTGCTCTTCCTGAGCCCGGTCTTGGCGCTCGTAAGGTTGGCTCTCTCTCAGGACGACCATTCCCATCTGGTGATCATCCCGCTCATTAGCGCCATCCTTCTTTACCTGGAACGCGACAAGCTTCCTCAGCAGACCTCCAGCGACAAGATCCTCACCGGCGCTTTTCTCTTCCTCGCCGCAGGTATTTCTCTTGGCCTTCATTATGGAGCGGGCAGTACGATTGCGGGCCTGAAACTCTCCGGCTGGATTTTGGCGCTCGTCCTGGTTTGGATCGCCGGTTTCACCTTTTTCTTCGGCAAAGCTACATTGGGAGCGGCCTACTTCCCGTTTCTCTTCTTGCTTTTGATGGTTCCAATCCCCAATTTTCTTCTCGATCACATCATCTTCCTTCTTCAGCAAGGCTCGGCATGGATTACCGGCGTGCTGTTCGACATCGCGGGCGTCCCGGCTTTGCGCGAAGGTCTGGTGTTTCATCTCGCCAAGGTCAGCATCGAGGTGGCCAAGGAGTGCAGCGGCATTCGCTCGAGTATGGCGCTTTTCATCGTTGCGCTGCTCGTGGCCCATTTTCGCCTTAGGAATTTTTGGAACAAGGTTTTCTTCGTCGCTTTCGGCCTGTTCCTGATGATCCTGAAGAATGGCGTTCGAATCGCCACGCTCACCCTTCTCGCCGTCTACGTCAACCCCGACTTTCTTTTCGGAAGGCTGCATCACCAGGGCGGCGTCGTATTCTTTGTGCTCGCCCTCCTCCTGCTGTTGCCTCTGCTTTTTTTTCTGGAACGCCAGGAAGCAAAGAAAAGCCCGGCTCCGGAGCCCTCTTAGAGACGGCGGGCGCTGTTGAAATCGCTGGTTGTTCTCCCCGATGAGAGAATCAGGAATTTCGGAGCGATGTCGAGGCTGCGCCAAACTGCCGCTATTCACACCTTATCGCCGCGATAGGATCGACGCGGATCGCTCGTCTTGCCGGAACGTAACACGCTAGAAATACTACGACGGCCAAAAGAATAACTATCGTGGCGAACGTGAGGGGATCCTGCGGGGTGACGCCATAAAGCAAACCTGCCATGGTCCGCGCAACCGCCAGGCCGCCTATCGTACCTAGACTGATTCCCGCAGCCCCCAGTACGAGGCCCTGCCTGAACACGCTTCCCAGCACGTGACGCGGTTGCGCTCCGAGCGCCACACGGATGCCAATCTCGCGGGTGCGCTGAACGACCGACTGGGACACCAGCCCATAAATTCCAGTCGCTGCGAGGGCGAGCGCGATAAGCCCAAAGCCGCTAAGAACCATGGATCGGAGGCCTGTGTTATTGAACTGACTTTCCACTTCCCGTTCGAGCGGCTCGATGTTGGAAACCGCCACGCCTGCGTTAACGGAACGGACCGCGTGTCGCAATTCCGCTAAGGGCGGCACAGTTTGCCCTTGAACGTAGACGAAAAGATGGTGGCCAACTGGCCCAAAGCTCTGGGCCGCAACTGCTTGCTTGAAAGGTATGAAAATCCGAGGCCGCGTCTCCCAGGCTACTTTGTTGTAGAACATGGAGAGGGTATTAGCCACGGTACCGACAACGATTCTCCCGGGGTCGTTTTCCGATAATCTGACATGCATTCCGATGGGGTCTCCGCGAAACAATCCCGCGGCAGCCTCATTCGCGATTACCACATTTTCGCCGCTTCGGTCATCCGCGGGCGAAAAGAACCGGCCTCGCAAGAGCGTCGTACCGAGAGCAGAGAAGTAGCCGGGAGTAGCCACCTGCAGATCCACAGCGTGCCCAGGTTTCTTCTCTGAAGGAGCCTCTCCTTCGATGATGAGGTCTCCTCTCAGGCCAAAACTCAGAAGAGGCATGGTGGTCGCTCCAGCTTCGGAAATGCCGGGAACGCGCTTGAGACTTTCAATAACCTGTTCCGTGAAAGCCGCAAGACGGCTGTCCTGAGAGTAGATTGGCTCCGGCAGGAGCAATGTCAGCCCAGTTATGCCTTTGGTCCGAAAGCCGAGCGGCACCGATTGAAGATGGGCAAGCGTTTGTGTCATGAGCGAAGCCGCCACGAGGACGATCAGAGAGAGACCAATTTCGCCGATGACAAGAGTGTTGCGTATCCGGTGGGCGCGACGGCCCTCGGAAGCGCCAGCTCCCTGCTCTCTCAGCACACTGCTGAGGTTGGTGCGCGACGCCTCCAGGGCAGGGGCGAGGCCAAAAAGCAATGTCGTCATCACCGTCAGCGCAGCAGCAAATAGAAGAACTCGCAAGTTGATGGCAATTGGATTTGGAGGTCGAGCGCCCAGTGAGTTCCAGGCAACGAACGTTCGCACAGCTACATAAGCGACGGAGATCCCAAGCGAACTGCCGAGCAAAGCGAGCACGGCATTCTCCGTCAACAGTTGGCGAACTAGCGGCGCTCGCCCCGAACCCAACGCCGCTCGTATGACCATCTCTCTCTGCCGAACCATCGCCCGGCCTGCCAAGAGACTGGAAAGGTTGGTACAGGCAATCAGCAGGACCAGAACAACCGTGGCAGTCAGGGTGAACAGCGACGCGCGAACGGTTCGTGTGTTATCCGCTTGGAGGCCGGAAACAAGAACCGTATATCCCATCGGGTTATCCGGATATTGGGAGTCTACCTGTCGTTGGATATTCGAGAGTTCCGCCTGTGCGCTTTGAGCCGACGCCCCGGGCTTGAGCCTGCCGACTACTGCAATAGGTCCTCCTGAGTTCGCATCGTAACCATGCTCGCCGGGTTGGAGTAATACCCAGACTGCGCTGGGCTTTGGCTGATCCAAAATACGAAAGTCAAAGTCGCCGGGCATGACACCCAGGATTCGAAATACCCTGCCATTTAGAATCACAGACTGGTTAACGACATCGGGCGAGCCCCCAAACTGAGTCTTCCATGAGTTGTAGCTCAAAACGACGGCTGGTGGTCCCTCAAGGTCCCTCGCATCGAAGGTCCGGCCCATCTGCGGCGCAACGCCCAATGTTTCAAAAAAATTCTCGGTCACCACCATGCCGAACAATTCCTGGGCCTCGGATACCCCGGTGCGAATAAAGTTCCTCCAGAAGGCTCCAGCGAGAGGATCGAAACGATGCGACCCGCCCTTCCAGGCAGCATAGTCGCGATACCCTGGAAACACAGATGGTTCCGACGGGCGATTCAGAGTGCTCTTGAGAATGAGCACAAGTTGCTCTGGTTGCCTGAAGTGCAAGGGACGCAGAAGCCAAGCGTCGACGACGCTGAAGGCAAACACATTCGCGCCAATGCCAAGAGCGAGGGTCAGTGCCGTGGTGATTAGGAAACCTGGATTCTTGCCAAGGACGCGCAAGCCGAAACGAATATCACTTTTGAAGCTCCACATTTGCAGCGACCAATGTTTCTCGTCGAGTTGCTAACGATACAGCCGGCACTCCGGTTGTTGAGGCCGATAGCTCATCCTGCATGATAACGCTTGAGAGATTAGACGAGACCCGCTAAATTTGCCGAAGCAAAAAGATTCCGCCGCCCAGCGTAG
>Ga0126381_100002070_pt1 | contig 21650 bp, 12 predicted proteins | sample PanSoiMetPlot_28_FD_96465 | JGI IMG/M metagenome (GOLD analysis project Ga0126381, IMG submission 96465) | Tropical forest soil microbial communities from Panama - MetaG Plot_28 | ecosystem: Environmental > Terrestrial > Soil > Tropical forest > Bulk soil | place: Panama | collected 2016-02-17
GACGGGACCCGGAAACAGGGCCATGCCGTCCTTCAGTGCAGTGGCCGCGCCGTTCTGGCCCGTACCGTAAAGGCTGCCGTTGTGGCGTATATAACCCAACCGAAGCTCGTTGACGACCGCAGGGGAGAAGATCTGTATATCCGACAGCGCGCCCTGCATATTATCGTTGACAGCGTTCGTGCCGCCCCCGATAAAGCCAGGGAAGGTACCGACGGCCGGCTGATAGCTGTTGTTGATGGAAAACCTGCCGAAGAGAGTGTTCTTCTGGCTGATCACTTCGTCTACCCGGATGTCGCCTTGATCGGTGCTCGATGACTGAGGCGCCTGATAAAAATAGTTGCGCGCCACCGCGCCGGCAACACCGAAGTTAGGCAGGGGAACCAGACTCAGAATCGCGGCGGACGTTGGATTGATCTGAGCCGAAGGAACCGTGTTTCCGGGAAACGGAGTGCCGATAACCGTACCGGATGGTCCCAGGTGGCGCGTCCCGGGATCATAAATGATGGTGGAAAGCGAGGAAAAATCCCCGGTGCGTAATACTGCCGGGGGGACATCACTGATGGAACTTCCCGATATGCTGTTCTGGCGCGTACCCTGGTAGTCGGCGAAAAAGAACGTGCGGTTGCGAATGATCGGTCCGCCGAGAACGCCTCCGAACTGGTTCTGGTGGAATGGCGAACGTGACTTGCCGGCAGCATTTGTGAAGAAGTTGTTGGCATCCAGATCGTTGTTGCGGAGGAACTCGAACGCGACGCCATGAAACTGGTTAGATCCGCTCTTGACCGTGGCGTTCATGATAGATCCGGCGGCGTGTCCGAACTCTGCCGCAAACGTATTGGTCTTGACCTTGAATTCCTGCACAGCGTCAACCGAAGGGATCACCGCGATGCCGTTACGCCCGATGGAGCCGGCATTCGAGATCGTGTTGTTATCGATGCCGTCCAGAGAAACGTCTATGGCGGTAAAACGTCCGCCGCCGGCAATGAACGACAAATTTGAACCCATTCCGAACATCTGTGTCGTGTTACCGGACAGCAGGCCCAATGCGAAGGGATTGCGTCCGTTCAGAGGGAGGTCCAGAATCTGCGTGTTGCCGATGACCTGCCCCAAAGATGACGTTACCGAATCAATCAAAGGCGCCGCGCCCGTTACTTCAACCGACTGGGTGGTGGCGCCCAGTTCGAGCTTCAGCTGCAGATTCACTGTCTGATCGACGCGGACGTCAACACCGGAGAGCGTTTGTCGAATGAAGTTCGGAGCGGAGACAGTTACGGAATACTCGCCCAAGTGTAAGAACGGAGCGTTAAATTCCCCATGTTCATTGGTGACCGTTGTGCGGGTTTCACCAGTGGCGATGTGCTTCATAGCCACCTGGGCGCCGACAATGGCCGCGCCGCTGGGATCTTCCACGTTGCCCGTAATCGTGCCTGAGGCGACTTGCGGCCAAGCTGCGAACGCACCGGGAAAAAGCAGAATACAAAACCGTGAAAACCGTAACAGCGGATAGAGGTTCGACATGGCCCTCCTCAAGCGATCCCATCCGGGAAAGGGATATACCGGATCTGCGCGATGGGACGTCATCTTATTGAAAAAGCTGAAGTAGTATGGGAATCGGACGGAAACCACTACAATAGCCATTTCGAGCTAGAGACGCTTCAACTGGCGGGAAAAACCACAATTTCCGGCGAGTCTTGCAGCGACGGTCTGTTCGCCATTGAGAGCACGGACGGATGGGGTCTGACCATCCGACATCAGGAATTCCGAGAATATTCACCCCTTGCACCTTGGTAACGGCTTGGAGCGGCGGGACCTCGAGCGTGATCTCCACCCGGTCGCCGGTGGAAACGTTCCGGTAAGTCGTCCAGACGGCTGCGAGAGTTGTCAGCTTCAGCCGGGCAAGACGTTCAGAATTCCGTGCGGAGTGGTGTATCGGGTGTCCAGAATTAATGTGCTCGTATGGACAGAACTGCTAACCGGTTTGTGAAAGAACGCGTTTCTTCGGGGACGTAGCGTGCGACCTTCGTCATTGTCTGGCTCCTGCTTCGAGAGCGCGCACCGCGATGCGCCGCGGAGGGCCGGAAATTCGCTCCAGAGGATTGCGCAGCGGGCGGCCAAACCCTTCGAAGTGCACCTGCATGACATCGCCCGGCTCTAGGCGAATTCCTTCCCCGAAGCTGAAGGCGTCCGCCCCGAAAAAGTGCACGTGAACATCGCCCGGCCGGCGGTGCGCTTCGAATTTGAAGTGATGATGCTCCAAGTTGGCCAGGTGATGCGACATGGTCTGCTCGCCGGTGGCGATCGAGCGGCACCAAACCGTGGCGCCTGCGCGTTCGACACTCACCGTGCCGGGGATCCGCGTGAAATCGGCTTCGAGCGCCAGCTCGGGTCCGATGGCGCAAGTTCGGAGCTTGGATGCGGCCAGGTAGAGGTAATTTCGGCGCTCGAATTCGTGATCGGAAAATTCGTTCCCCTGCGTAAACCCGATACGGCGCGGAACGCCTTCAGAATCGATAATGTAGACCCCTGCGATTTCCGGCTCTTCGCCTCCATCGCCGGCGAAGTCCGGAATAGTCAGCGGTTCGTTATGAGCCCGAAGGCCAGTGCCGTTGCCTTTGTAAAACCATTCGGGCGCCACGCCGATCTCGCCTGCCGGAGGCTTGCCGCCTTCTACGCCCCAGCGGTACATCCGCATGCTGTCGGTCAGGTCCTCTGGTTTCCCGTGCATTGCCTGGCGATTCTTGGCGCTGGCCATGTGGGTCAGGCCGGTGCCGCTCACCAGGCAGCGCGCAGGCTCCTGCGGATGGTCCGCCGACGGGAGCAGGCGCCAGTCGGATTTTCCGCAATAAATCTCGTCGTAAGGAAGCGAGTTGCGGCCTGCCAGGGACGCAGCCAAGCTGGCGGCGCTGCGCCGTTGGGCAATGCACGCCAGCGCAAGCTCATAGACGGAGGAACAGCCATCCAACAGAACGACCCGCGGGTCCTCAACCAGAGCGAGCAGCCGGCCCGCCGGTCCGGTGAGTTGTACCACGCGGATCATCTGTGCGCCCCCTGTGCGGCATCTTCGGTCCGTTCAATCACGTCGAAGTTGGACAAGGCGTCCTCGCGAATCCGGATTCCCAAGCCGGGCAGATCGTCGCGCAGATCAATAAACCCGTTCTCCGGCGTCGGCTCGCCTTCGAAGATGTACCAGAAGAGTTCGTTGCCGATTTCCACGTCGACGATCGGGAAGAACTCCGCCATCGGCGAATTGTAGCTCGCCATGACGACATGGAAGTTGTGCATCTGGCCGGCATGCGGGACCACCGGCACGGAGAACGAATCCGCAAGGGCCGCCACCTTGCGGGCCTGCGTGATGCCGCCAACGCGGTTGGTGTCGAACTGGACGACGTCGACCGCGCGGGCTTCCAGCAGATCGCGGAAGCCAAAAGAGGTGAACTCGTGTTCACCTCCAGCAATAGGAATACGGCCGAAGCTTTTGAGCGCCGCATAGCCCGCGATATCGTCCGGGATCACCGGCTCTTCAAGCCAGCGCAGACGATGTGGCTCCAGCAGCGGAATCATGCGCCTTGCGTAATCGAGGGTCCAGCCCATGTAGGCATCGGCCATCAGGTCGATTTCGTACCCGATCACCTGGCGCACGGTCTTGACCAGTTCGAGGTTGCGCTCCATGCCGGCGGCGCCATCCACCGGTCCCCATCCGAAACGGAGCTTCATCGCGCGATACCCCTGGCTCTTGTAGGCCTCCGCCTCCGCCGCGAGCGCCTCAAGCGGCTGGCTGTACAGCCGGCTCGCGTACACCGGGATCCTCTGCTTCGTGCGGCCACCCAGGAGTTTGAAGACGGGCTGCTTCACGGCTTTGCCCAGAGCATCCCAGAGAGCGATATCCACGGCGCTGATGGCCGCCATGCCGATGCCCTTCCGCCCGAATGCCATCGTGTTGCGGTACATATGCTGCCACAGTGGTTCGACGTCCCACGGGTCCCGGCCGAGCAGGATGGGCTTCAGGTAGACGTCGATGATCTGTTTTGCGACGCGGGGCGCTAGGGCGGCATTGCCGATTCCCACATGGCCGGAATCGGTGAACACCTCCACGATCAGCCAGCCGTGAAACCGGAAACTTGCCATCGAGTCGCTGGGCAGATTCAGGAGGTCCATGGGATTGGTGCAGAAATGCGGCTGGGGAGGCACGGTGTGTCCTCTCCATTCGACAACTCGAGTGCGAATCTCTGTAATCTTCATAAGGTCGCTTCCAGGACGCTGGAATGTAGTGGCGCAACTTGGCGCACTGACAACAAAATTACCAGGAATGCGGCAACATGGAACGTGCTCACCGCCACGAATACCGGACCGTAACCGAATCCGTGGTCGAGCAGGTACCCGGCCGCCAGGCCGAACACCGCGCCGCCAATGGCGCCGCCGAATCCGACCAGTCCCGCGACGGAGCCAACCGCGTTGTGAGGGAAAAGATCGGCGGGAAGGATCATCACCAGGGTGGACCATGACTGCTGCCCGAAGAAGGCGATGCTGAACAGGGCAATCGCTATTGCAATCGGTACATGGGTGATGAACAGGATCCATGGCATCAGGGAGGCGCTGGCGCCCAGCGCTGCTTTACGCGCGACGTTGACCGAATGACCATGCCGGATCAACTCGCTCGAAAACCATCCGCCAGAGAGGCTGCCGATGCCGGAAAATGCATACGGAATCCAGGCGAAGGCGCCGACACTTTTGATGTCGAATCCGCGCGCGTCGTAGAGATACTTCGGCAGCCAGAAGAGGTAGAAATACCAAGCGGCGTCGCTCAGGAACTTCGCGGCTACCAGGCCCCAGACTTGCGGAATCCCAAGAAGCCGGAGCCACTCGAGCGCCTGAGGCTGGTCCCCGGCGTACCGCAATGCTTCGGCAATTTCGCGCCGTTCAGCCGGGCCGAGGCTGGGATGCTCGCGCCCCGGGCGATATTGTCGCCACCAGAATGCCGTCCACAAGAGCCCGAGGGCGCCGGAAAACAGAAACACCCATCGCCAGGTCAGGCCAGTGATTATGAGCGAAATCGCCGGTGGAGCAGCCACCGCTCCCACTGCGGTACCGGCATTGATGATCCCCATGGCCGTGGAGCGCTCTCGCGCGGGAAACCATTCGGAGACCGCTTTGGTGGCTGCGGGAAAAGCGCCGCCTTCTCCCGCGCCAAGCAGCAGACGGCTGGCCGCCAGCATACCGAAGCTGCGGGCCAGGGCATGGCTGGCGCAGGCGAGCGACCACCAAAACATGATTAACGCAAAACCCAAACGCGTCCCAAGAGTGTCGATGAGCCTTCCACCGCCGGCGTACATCAACGCATAAGCCAGAAGAAAGTACGCCTGCAATTGAGAGAACTGCGTGTTCGTGATCGGAATCTCGCGCTGAATGGCGGCGATCGCGACAGAGAGCGTTTGCCGGTCGAAGTAACTGATCGCGATCGCGGCGCAGATCAGAACCGCGATTGGCCATCGGAGAGTCCCCTTCATTCGCTGACCTGAAGTTTGCTGCGCAGCCGGATATCATCCGACGAGCTCCCGACCATAATGTCGAAGCTTCCCGGTTTGACGGTGAATTTCTTCAAGCCTGCATCATAATATGCAAGCTCGCTCGCCGGGAGAGTGAAGGTGACCATCCGTTTTTCGCCGGCCTTCAGCGCGACTCGCTGAAAACCGCGGAGTTCCTTTGTGGGCCGCTTGACCGCGGGAGCCGCCTCGTGGACGTAAAGTTGAACCACTTCGGCGCCCGCGCGAGTGCCGGCATTCTGCACCGCCAGACTGACCTTCACGCTGCCCGCCGTTGCGGCGCGTGAGGGCGTCACTTCCAGGCTGCTGTAGCGGAATTGCGTATAGCTGAGACCGTGACCGAAGGCAAACTGCGGTTTGCCGGGGAAATACATATAAGTGTAGCCCTTGGTGATGTCGTACTCGTCCTGCGGCGGAATCTGGTCCAGGGAGTCGTACACGGTGTAGGGCAGTCGGCCGGCCGGGTTGGAGTCGCCAAACAGAACGCCCGCCAGCGCGGTACCCGCCTCTTCGCCGCTATACCACGCCGCCAGAATTGCGGGAACGTTTTGGCTTGCCCATTTCATTGATACCGGCCCGCCGCTCATGATCACAACAACCGCCTTGGGGTTGGCCTTATAGACCGCCTCCAGCAACTGTTCCTGCGACCCGGGAAGATCCAGGCTGTCCCGGTCGCGGCCCTCCCCTTCGACTTTCAGATTGGTGCCGAGGAACAGAATCGCTACGTCGGACTGGCGTGCCAGAGCCGTGGCTTGTTCGATCTGCTCGGGCCGAGCAGACGTGAGGATGTCGCACCCGGCCGCATACTCGACTTTGACACTAGCCCCTACCTTGGCGCGAATGCCTTCCAGCGGGCTGACGATCCTCGGCTTGGCTCCGAAGTAATTGCCCGTTTCGAACTGGTCCGCTTGCGGCCCGATGACCGCGATCGAGTGCAACGCGTCCTTCTTGAGCGGCAGAAAGTCGTTGGCATTGCGCAGCAACACGATCGATTCCTGCGCCGTCTTCAGGGCCAAATCGCGATGCGGCGCTGAATCGATCACCTCCGCGCCGATCTTTGTATATGGCACCATTTCGGGCGGATCGAAAACGCCCAGCCGAAACGCCACACGAAGCACGCGTCCGAGAGCCTGGTCGACCACAGCCTCCGAAACCAGGCCCGAGCGAACCGCACCGGGAAGCTGCTGTTCGTAAAAGTTGTCGTCCAAATCGCAGCCGGCCGCGATGGCCCTCGAAACAGCGACTTCGATCTTATCGGTAATGTGCGAGCCTTGCACCAGGCTGCTGTTGACACCCCCGAGATCGGAAACTACAAAGCCGTCGAAGTGCCATAGGCCGCGGAGAACGTCTGTCAGCAGGTACGGATTGGCGATGTTCGGAACTCCGTTCAACTGGTTATAGGAAGCCATCACCGACTGGGCACGACCCTCCACAATCGCGGCCTTCCAGTGCGGAAGCCAATATTCCATGAGGGTGCGTTCGGGCACCGTAGCGGAAAGCGCGTGCCGGTTTGTTTCCACGTTGTTCACGGCGAAATGCTTTACCGTCGCAGCCACCTTCAAATACTTGCCGGTTCCCTGCAAACCTTTCACGTACGCCACGGCGATCCGGCCCGCCAGGTACGGATCTTCGCCGAAGCACTCTTGGATGCGGCCCCATCGCGGGTCGCGGCTGATGTTGATCACGGGCGAGCGGTAGACCAGGCCGTGTTTGGAGCGCGGTCCGTCTGCGCCAATGTTGTATAGCGCGCGGGCCTCGTCGGACATGGAATCGGCAACCGCCTGGATAAGCGCAGGATCCCACGTGGCCGCCATGCCGATCGCCGTGGAAAAGAGCGTCGTCGGCCGTTTCGACCAGACGCCGTGGAGCGTCTGGTTCCAGCCGCCCCAGGCTGGAATGCGTAGCCGGTCATTGCGTGAGGAGAGGTGATTCAGTTCCGCCGCCTTCTCCTCCAGCGTCATTTGCGAGATCAGGTCAGTGATGCGCGCCTCGATGGGCTGGGAGGGGTCGCGATAGATGTTTTGGCCCAGGGCAGGAGCGATGCCGGCCACAAGCCAGACGATGACGGTTCGCATATCAAAAGATGAGTTTCAATCCGAACTGAATGTTCCTCGGTGTGCTGATCGTCGAGGTGACCACTCCGCCCGAAGCGGTGTCGATGTTGGTTCCGGGCGCCGAGAAGCTAGGCGTATTGGTGAGATTGAATGATTCGGCGCGGAATTGCAGCCGGGTGCGGTCGTTGAACTGGAACTGCTTGAATAGGGAAAGGTCCAGGTTCTTGAAGCGATCCTCCCGGAGAATGTCGCCACCCGAATTGCCGTACGTATAGGTAGCGGGCAGAGCGAAAGCCGACTTGTCGAACCATTGGCCGATAGTGGGATTGGAAAGAGTGCCGGAGCCGAGGCGGTCGGGTCTCTGGCCGCCGATGCCCGTATTCGCGACATCGCGGGAAATGGTCGGGGTGAACGGTCGGCCGCTGCGTACCACGACGATTCCCTGCAACTGCCAGCCGCCAAACAGAGCGGTGGCGGTCCCGCTGGCATGTGAAAGCAGCTTCTTGCCTCTGCCGAACGGTAATTCGTAGCCGATGCTGCCGGTTAGGTTTTGCGGGATATCGAAACCGGTTAGCGCGCGTTCATAGGCATAGTTGCCGCCCACCGACGGAACGTTGGAGGTCGTGATGCTCTTGGACCATGTGTACGAAACCAGAGACCACAAACCGCCGCCGAAGCGCTTCTCGAGTTTCGCCTGTAAGGCATTGTAAGTCGACGATGCATCCTGTCCGTTGTAAGTGATGGCCCCGAAGATCGGGTACGGGCGGCGCGACTGAATAGCACCCGCGCCGGCCGGCGGATTATTGATCGGGTTGGCCTCGTAGAGATTCGTTCCCTTGTTGGCGACATAATTCACTTCCAGCACCGCATTGGACGGCAGCTCGCGCTGCACGCCGATGCTCCAGTGCTGGTCGTACGGCATGGGCATGTGAGGATAGCCCCCGGTCAGGCTAGCCGCCGTGGCTGCGCCGCCGATCGGCCGGCCTACGAAGAAAGTGGCCATCGTGCTCAGGTTGGTGTTGAAATCGGTTTCGCTCAGGGTGTACGGAACCATGTTGTGGTTCACGCGGTTGGTGCTGCTTTCGACTTCATAGAAGATGCCGTAGCCGCCCCGGACTACGGTTTTGTTGCCGAACGGGCGCCAAGCGAAACCGAGACGCGGCGCGAATTGGGTATTGTCTGTGGACGTGCAATTGAACGCGAGTCCCGCCTGGCTGCAAGTCTGGACAAGGTTACCCAGAAGGTTATCAGCCGTCGGGGCCGCGAATTGTGCATTCAGGTTAATCGCCTGCACGACAATCGGCTTTGGTGAATTTGGCAGGATCGTCCCCACCTGGCCTTTGTATCCGCTGAGCCACGGCGAATATTCGTAGCGCAACCCGATGTTTAAAGTCAGCCGGTCATTGACTTTGATGTCGTCCTGTCCGTAGAAGTGCCAGTAAGTGGCATAACCGCCGAACCAGTCCGCCGGGAAGTTGCGGCCCACCGAATACGGGATGCCCAACATGAAATCGGCGAATGCATCGCCCGTGCCGGCCGGTTTGGAGGTGTTCTGCGTATTGCTGCCGTTGAACGTCCATTGGCCTTCATAGACGCCACTGTCGGTGAACAGTGGAAGCCAATGGCGGATCTGCGCGCCGTACTTGAAGATGTTGCGGCCTTTCACCCAAGTGAGGTTGTCGCTGCCCTCCCAGACTTTCAGGTTCTGAGTCTTCGGCCGCTGGTCGAAGGTAGAACCAGATAGAGATGCGTAGCCACTCCATGAGAAGTCGGGGAAAGAGCCGGGGTCGCCCGGCCGGTGGCCTGTGTCCTCGAATCCTGGAATACCCGCTTCGGAGTAGAGATTCGTGCCCTGCAAAAATGCCTGGAGGTCAATGGCGTTGGGCAGATAGTTGAAGCGGAATTCATTGATTACCGACGGCTTCAGATTACTGATTAGCGCGGCGACCAGATTGTGGCCGCGCGTGTTCAGAGAAGCATAGCCTAGTGCGGGGAACGCGTTGGGATCGTTCTCCTGGTAATTGATGAAGCTGTACCGGACGAAGACATGGTTGTTGTTGGTGAGCGTCTGGTCTACCCGCGCGGTCACCTGATCCTGATCCAGAAGAGTAGACGGTGCGAATATGGCGCGATTTCCGGCGTTGGGATCGGCCAGGTACTTGGCAAAGAACTGCGCCTGCGTCGAAATCCGGTTGGACGGAATGACGTTGCCGGGGAAAGGCGATCCGGAAGTCGGATCGTAGATGATGTTCAGGCCCGGGGCGCTGAAATCGCCCGCTTTCTGCGCGGGCGTCGGCACGATGTTGTTGAAGACGGTTCCGGCTCGCTGGCGCATGGCTTCATCATTCAGGAAAAAGAAGGTACGGTTTTTGCCGCTGTAAAGCTTCGGCACCGTCAGGGGGCCGCCGATGGAGCCGCCGAACTGGTTCCGCTTGAGGACGTCGCGCGTCAGGGCGAAGAAGTTGCGCGAATCCAGTTTGTCGTTGCGCAGGAATTCGAAAAGAACGCCGTGCACCTCGTTTGTGCCGCTTTTGGTAGTGCCATTCAGCACGCCGCCCGAGTTCCGATACTCCGCGCTGTATTCGCTCTGCTGAATTTGAAACTCCTGCAGCGCGTCGATCGAGGTTTGAATGAGCGTTCCGCCCTGGTGGTGGTCGGTCGTATCCACGCCATCCAGATAGAATGACGTCTGAGTGCCGTTCACACCGCTGATGGCGGTTCCGGATTCGTAATTGGCGCGGATGCGAAGCAGATTCCCGCTGCCTGGAAGCAGTGTGGCTCCCGGGGTTAGTCTCGCAAGCTCGTAATAGCTTCGGCCGTTCAGGGGTAAGTCCACAATCTGCTTGTTGGTGATCTCCTGGCCGACCGTGCCGGATTCGGTATTCAAGAGCGGCGCGGACGCCACGACCTCTACTTTGGTGGACACGTCGCCCACCTTGAGTTCCACGTCAACACGTGCCGACTGGCCGACGATCACTTCAACGTCGTTAACCACCGCGCTGCCGAATCCTCGTGCGGTGACCTCGACCCGGTAAATACCGGGGTTCGCCGGGGTCAGAACAAAATCGCCAGTGCCGTTGGCAGCGAGACTCTGGACCTGGCTGGTCGCCGTGTTCGTAATGCGAACCGTGGCGTTCGGTACGACAGCATGATTCGGATCGTAAACGGTGCCGACGATACGGCCAGCCTGGACTTGGGCGAACGCCGCCGCTGCGGAAAGGAGCGCGGCGCACAAAAGCTTCGGGAGTGTCACGTCCTGGTGCCCTCCTGTTCTGGGAACAAAGGTATAACCAATTGTGAGCGCTTGCAAGCAAATTTCTGGGGCAATTCGCTCTTCCGAGGTATATTGAACAGACGCATGCCTCCCTACAAGCAGAAGGATGACCTCACCGCAAAGCTCCTGGCGACGTTCAAGCAACTCATCTCAGAAGGCACGCTCGTACCGGGGGCCCGGCTACTCCCCGAGCGTGAGATGGCTTCCCACCTGAAGGTGAGTCGCGGCTCTTTGCGGCAGGCACTGAAGATGCTGGAGGTCATGGGTGTCGTGTCGCAGCGCGTGGGTGACGGCACCTACCTGAACGGCGCCGCTCCGTCCATATTGGCTGAACCAATGGAATTCCTCATACTGCTGGACGGCATCTCGATGGAGGAGCTGATGGACGCCCGCCTGATCGTCGAGCCGGAATTGGCAGCCCGCGCCGCGGCGCGCGCAACACGGGAGCGGATCGCCGCGCTTCGCGAATCGCTCGGCCGGATGAAGGAATGCGAGGGACGGCATGACGATCTGATTGAGGAAGATCTGCGTTTTCACCGGACTATTTTCCAGATGGCGGAGAACCGCGTGTGCAGCGTAATGTTCTCCATCGTGCACCAGTCCTTGCACAAACTTATGGAGATCACTTCCCAAATGGTGGACCTCGAACACACGGTCAAGCTGCACAGCCGGATTTACACAGCTATTCGCAAGCAGGATCCCACGGAGGCGCGGTCGCGAATGTTCGCTCACCTCACGGATGCAAGAGGCCTGCTACTGCGCTCACGGGAGGCGCAGGTCAACGCCCGCTTGGGCGACCGGTTTTCGAAGCTCCGGGCGCGGAACGCCGAAGGCGCTTTGCGTAAGAACGCAGTAACGTACTAGCGACATTCAAGTAGCAGCTAAAAGTACTGGTTTATCTGTATTCTCGATCAGGGCACTCGCATGCAGACCGCTTACCCGTTCGCACCCGACATCGCTTATTTCAAGTCGCTCATCGTGGCGGGTCAAGATGGCATCTCCTAAGCCAGGCGTGAGGCGCACGATTCGGTGTTTACACAACCTCTCGACCAGGTCGCGTGGAAATCGTTAGCTGCCGGTGCTTTCGTAGGGGCGTTAGCCGCGCGCGCCTGACCCTAACCCGGAGGCCCTGCGCACGACGTGGTCCAGTTCTAACGTTTCGCATCCCGGGGCCCGGTTATCATGGCGTCCTGCACGCGGCGCGTCAGGGCGGATTGCCGCTCCTTGTCGCCGGTCTCCCGATAAATCAGCAGCAGCGCTTCGATGTCCGGCAGCAACAACGGATCTAGTTTGAGCGCACTTTCGAAGTGCCGTGCCGCAGACGGCTTGTCACCGGCTTCCAGGTATGCCCTGCCAGCGTCGTCCTCGAGCGACGGATCGTCGTGTCTCGCCGTCAGGGCGCGTTCGAAGATCCTTGCCGCATCCGAAGGCTGGTTCCGGTTCAAAAGCGCATTCCCAAGTGCGGCCAGTATGTCCGGATCATTTGGGAAGGTCTTCTCCAGGGCGAGCAACATCTGATAACTCTGCGAAACCATGGCGGCTGAGCCATACCGGATTCCGGCGTAATTAAGGGCCAATGCGCGGCTGCGTTCGCGCCATGCCAGCGGCGGCTCGCGCCATGCCCGCAGCGCCTGAATCGGTGCGACCGGGCTCTCCTTTTCTGGCCGGCGTTGGATGCGGTGGTCGGTGAAGGCGGTGTGACCGCCGTCCACGGCTTCGCGCCGCGGCATATGACACGGCAGGCAATCGGCGGTGCGCCCAGGGTGCGCGGCCGGGAGCGGCTGTGGATGGCAACTCAGACATCGTCCACGATAGTAGGCTACCGCGTCATTCGCCGGATTATGCGGATCGTGGCACGTGCCGCACCACATCCGGCCCTTGCTGGCGATCATGCAGCGGCTTTGGGCAAGCTGTTCCGATTGGCTGATCACGCGAAGCGGCGTGTTGGCGCCCTCGGGGGCCGCTGCCACATAAGTGATGAAGGCGCTCTCCAGTCGCTGACCGGGGTGAAAATCGGTCAGATTCTTCCCCGGGTTCAGGACGCGAATTGCCCCCGCCAGATGGCAACGCTCGCATATCGAGTCTCGTTCAGCCGCCGGAAGTTTGGCAGGATTTACGATAGAACCGGGAACTGGCCGCTGGAGATGGGCGGCTGGATCGCCATGGCAGCGATCGCAGGAAATGGCTTCCTCGGAAAATGCCGGGGTCCGGTATGCGTTAAGCGTTCCTGGTATCGGCAGGGGCCTGTCGGAATGGCACAAAAGACATTCGATTGTTACTGGCCGCGTGAAACCGGGCGCGGGATTCTCTTCGTAGCCAGGAGCCATGGCATATCCGCGGTCCGGATACCGGCAGATGGGCGACTCGAAAAGATGATCACCCACGCGCGCCAGGTAGCACGACGCGTGAATGCCCGACCCGATGACGTAATCGATCCGGTAATCCGAGTTTTGCCCATCGTGCTGTGTGCGCTGATAGACCGCGCTGCGGCTGGACCGCACCAGAAACCGCGTGTTGGATTTGGTGTGATCGTATTCGCCGTCGGGCTCTCCCATCGCGGTTCGCAAAGAGTGACTCATCGCGTTCCGCTGGTAGCCCTCCACTTCGCGGGCGTGACAGGGCGCGCAGGGATGCGCGAGCAGAGTGCCCTGAAACAAAAGAATCAGAACTTCCGCGCAGCCCCGCACACCCGAAGAGTGTAGCAGACGCGCTGTAAGGCCTTTCATTGACCTTCCCAGGGCCTAAAATATAATCGCTTGCGCCCGCCGGATCAGTGAAGTGCATAGCAGACGGAAAGGATGTGCCATGAGGAGACGATCATTTCTGCAATCAGTGCTAAGGGGATCAGCCGTAGCGGCGGCATTGCCTCCGGCAAGAGCATCGCTGCCCCAGGCCAGGATTACGCGGGTCCGCATATATCATCCGCCGAATCTCAACCAGACATTCGCGCAAAGCAACGTGGTGGTCACTGTAGAGACTGATGCCGGAATCACCGGCATCGGCGAAGGCGGAACGCGCGACATGATCGAGCAGTGCGCGGGCACTTTGATCGGCAAAGACCCCTTCCGGAGCGAGGCCCTCTGGCAAGAGATGTATATGACCTGGTTCTACGCTCCCGGCAAAGAGAAGATCCACGCGTTGGGAGCGTTAGATATGGCTCTCTGGGATATTAAAGGCAAGGCCTTGCAGATTCCCTTGTACCAGATGCTGGGAGGGGCCGCTCGCGATTATTGTGAGTGCTATCCCACTACCGGAGGCGGCGGAGGCGGAGGTCGCGGAGCGGGCGGCGGTGCGCCGATGAGCCTTAAAGACCGAGCCAGAGCGACCATAGAAGCCGGGTACAGGGCCTTCCGCATCGATTCAGGCGCGGGCGGGCCGATTTCCAACGGCATTTTCGACCCTCGGCTGCGTGTCCATAACCTCGTAGAGGCATGCAAGCAGATCCGCGAGGGTGTCGGTCCGGATGGCGATTGGAGCATCGATCTCCACCAGTCATTCGATTATCCCGACGCCCTGCGATTGTGCAAGTCGATCGAATCGCTGGAGCCGTTTCTGGTGGAGGATCCGACGCGCGAGGAACAGTTTCTCGAGGACATTCCGCGTTTGCGGAAAATGACCACAGTTCCGCTGGCCGCCGGTGAAGAGTGGGGCCAGCGGTGGGACTTCAATAAACTCCTGGAGAACCACGATATCGATTACAACCGCTGTACCTTGCCGAATGTCGGCGGCATCACCGAATATCTCAAGATTATGGCGCTGAGCGGAACCCACGTGGTGGGGATGGTGCCGCATTTCACTGGGCCGATCGCCACCGCGGCGTTGGTGAACTGCCTCGTCACATTTCCGGGCCCGGTGCTTTTCGAGTACAACTACGGCGACCGGCCGGTTGACTATCTTCCGGAATTCGTCGATTTCCGGAAAGGAAAGTTGTACCCCAATATGCGTCCGGGACTCGGCGTCACGCTCGACACCAAGCCTCTCAAGATGGTCAGCGAGGTCACGCAGCCGTTCCGTAATAACCGCATTTACCGCCGGCCCGACGGGTCGTTCACGCACTGGTAGAAACCGGTTTGCAGGCGCGCGGCCGGCGAACTGGTTGCGAGCGTTGCCGGCCCTTATTCGGGCGTTAAGGCACTCTGAACCCGGACGACAGTCGGAAGAAACCGCTGAGAAAGATTGCCGTTCCTGCCCTGTCTACTTGGTCGTTCGCGTGACTTCGAGAAAGTCGATGTCGAGTGCGTACTCGCCGCCCGCGATCTCGATGACGTTGCCGCCCGCTTTTAGCTGCGCGGAACCGGAGACTTCCATCTTCTTGCCGGTGCCCCTTGTCCCGAGGTCGCGAGCCCGAACGCCGGCTGCGGCTTCGTCCTGCGGCAGCATCCTAGCCGCGCCCGAAATGGCAGCGCCGTTCGCTATCAGCCGGGGAGTCGCAGAAAATCCGATGTCTTCGTAGTTGACGGCGAGAGTGTAGGCTCCGGCACTCGGGACGTGGACATCAAAGGTCAACCGCCCGATGTCCTTGGCGCCCAGCCGAACTTTGGCATGGTTGGACATGGACTCGTCCCGCATCAAGGCGGAGCCCTTCCGCAGGGCGTCCTCCGCTTCGTAACGATTGAAGTCCAGTTTCTTCGCGGCGTACAGAATCTCATTCCTGGCGGCGCTATTCGGCGCATCCGCCGATGCCGACGATGTAATGTGTAGCATGCTGCCATCGCTCTTCAGCATGAGCGCCTGGGTCCAGCCGGCTCGCCCATTCGCCCGTTTTTGCACCGGCGCTGGTATTTCCCACCACGGCCCTTCGCCGTTATTCGCATTCCAGAAAAGCGAGCGCCCTGTTGGGTCGCCGTCACCCGCCGCGCCGCGAGCGCTCACAATCAGCACACCCTGCGGCCCCGCAAGCCGGAACCAGCTCACCACCGGACAATTCACCGGATATTCCCCGGCCTGCGTCCGTATCGGAGTACCTCGTTCCTGGGGATCTCCCCAATGCAGCCCGTCGCGGCTGTACTTCAGGTACACCTGGTTGGGCACTGGCCCGGCCACAGATTCGTAGGACATAACGTAACGGCGATCCGGCAGTCGAGTGACGATTGGCATTCCGGGACGTTCGACACCTCCGGGGAATACGACGTCGTAGACCTCGTGTCCCCAGGTCTTTCCCTCGTCTTGGGAGACTTTGTGGCACAACAGCTGGTTGTAGCCGTCAATCTTGTGGGCCTCGCTCGAGTAGTAGCTCACCAGCGAGCCGTCATCCAGAATCTGCAGGTTGGGTTCCCATACGGGAAACTGCGCTGTACCGTCGGCCACGGCACCTCGAAATTGCCAGGTTTGGCCGGCATCCGTGGAGCCGTAGAGCTGGAGTTGCATCTGTGCCATGCGGCCCCGCTCGTCGTTGCAGACCGAGCTTGCGGACAGCAGAATCGTTCCCGGCGCCAGCGACCCGATTGCCCGTGGAACTTCCGTGAGGTGAGGCTGCCAGTGCAGGTTGCACCGGCTGTTCTCCGGGCGAACCGTATCGCTGGCGTGAGTGAGCAGACGCCAGGTGGCGCCTTCGTCGATGCTTTCGTAAATCGGAATGCCCTCTAGCCCGTTCTGTTCAAAAGCAATCACCACGCGACCATTGTGCGCGGCATCCGGCTGATGTTCAAGACGCACAAGTGTCACGTAAGCCTGGCCATCTGCAAGCTTCTGCCCTACCACGGCAGGCGTTCGGTTCAGAGGCTGGGCCGATCTAGCCGGCGCGAGGCATAACCAGACACTCAGCGCCGCGGTTAGGGCGGAACCGATCAGGAGCGGACTGTGATTCCGAGTCATGGGCTTTCGTTGCTTCGCTGACGTAGGCAGTTCACGATCGTTACCGTTTGATACGCCCGAACCCTGTTCTTTCTCTCCATGCTCAGGCAAGCTTCGCCTTCAGCAGAGTGTAGGAATGGGGTGGGAACGTGCAACGGAGGCTGCGGCCATCTGCTCTGGCAGCGCGCGCGGACGGCCGGACGGCAGGGGTGCCAAAATCATTTTGCGCCTTGATGTCCGGCCCGTTGACTTCCACGATCTCCACAGGACCCGCGAGCTCCCTATCCTCGAGTTCGAAAGATGTGTCGATCGGCTGGTCCTTGTGCCGGTTCACGACGTTGATGACTAGTGTTCCGTTGTCCAGCGCCGCCGAGGTATCGAGGTACGGCACTTCTGTGAACCGCGGATTCTCGTATTTCGGGCTGTCGACAAAAAGGTCGAGCGCTTTGCCCCGGCTGTTCCTCGCGAACAATTGCAGCGGGAAGTAGATGGTCTGTAGGAACATGCCCTTATCGTTCGTGAACATCGGAGCGATCACGTTGACCAATTGCGCCATGTTCGCGATTTTCACGATGTGGGCGTGATTAATGAACGAATTCAGGAATGTCGCGACCACCAGTGCGTCTTCGAGGTTATAGCGCTCTTCCAGGATGCGCCGGCCCCGTTCGGAACTACCGCGCTTGCGATACCAGACGTTCCATTCATCCCAGGCAATGTAGATTTTCCGGCCTGAACGGTCGTTGTCCATGGCCGCTCGGATGAGGCCCTCGGTGGTCTCGATCTTGTCATTTAATTCGCACGAGCTGGCGAGGAAGTTGTAGTAGTCGTTTTCCGGGTTCCCCACGTAGAGGTGAATCGAAAGGTAATCTATGTGCGACTTCAGGTATTCGAGAACGGTGCGATTCCATCCGACCCAGTCGTTGCCGGTTCGGAAATTGGACGAGCCGGCGGCGATCAGCTTGATATTGGGGTCGGTCCACTTCATCAGCTTGGCGGCTTCCAGCGCGAATTTCCCGTAATCCTCCGCGCTCCGGTGGCCCATCTGCCAAGGGCCGTCCATCTCGTTGCCCAGGCCCCAGTACTTGACCTTCCACGGCTGCTGCCTCCCGTTCTTCTTGCGAAGGCGCGTCATTTCCGTCTCTTCTGAAGAGTTGACATATTCCACCCACTGCTGCGCTTCGGTCCAGTTCCCAGTGCCCAGATTGACGCATATGTACGGTTCGGCGCGCAACATGTCGACATACTGCAGAAACTCATGGGTGCCGAACCGGTTCGACTCCACGGTGCCCCAGGCCATTTCCAGCCTTGGTGGGCGGTTGTCGCGCGGACCGATTCCGTCCGTCCAGTGATAGTTCGAAGAGAAGTTGCCGCCCGGCCATCGCAGGATCGTGACGTCCAGGTCCTTCGCACCCTCGAGGACGTCTTTACGGAAACCGTTATCATCGGAAAAGGGCGACCTTTCGTCAAAAACGCCGCCGTCGATGCACCGGCCCAAGTGCTCGATGAAATTGCCGTAAATCTTGGGATCGATTTCCCCAATGACCCGCTCGCTGTCAATTTTTACGCGCGCGCGCAGCGAGCCCTGCGGCTGCTGCTGCGCGCGCAGTGCCAAAGGCGCGCCGGCCACCGCTGCGGCGAATGTTCGTCTCGAAATTCCAGGCATGTGAATCACTCCTGTGACTTGACCTCTCCCTTCTGCCACCCGGCCGCTAGCTCCGCTAGAGCAGGAGACAATACTTCCTCAGCGTCAGGGCTAATTCATAGGCGAAAGCGCGGATCGCATCGCGGTCGCGCTTCTCGGGAGGCTGCTCGCGCCAGTAGCGGATTTGCGCGCTCGGCGGAACGTACATGGGAACCATCTCGGCCGCCTCGAGCAGGTTGGCAGCATATTCCGCCGCGTCGAGGATCTTATCGGTCGAGTTCGCCGAGTAACTGAAGGTGCTCGGTCTGTCCGAGAGTGCGTCTTCGATGGCCTTGATCGCTTTCGTGGCGTGGCCTTCCCGGTTCGGCACTGGCTTAATGATCGTATTCAGGTTGCGGTTCCTGTAGAACCCCATGATGGCCGCGATGGTGGCGGGGTCGCGAATCGTCCCGTCTGGATAGAAGAGCCCGTGGACTTCTCCCCAGTATCCTTGGATGATGAGGTTGAACAGGTACCAGCCCGTCTTGTGCTTCTCGGAGATCTCCAGGATGACGTCGTACGGGTCGGCGCGGGCGATGCACGCGGTTTCCGTATTCATCATAGGTTTGTTGAATTTCTTGGACTGTTCTTCGGCGAAGGCATAGGCCGCCTCCATTGTCGAGCGGAGATGCGTATACTCGTGGAAGCTCAGCACATCGACCAGATCGGCGGTCCCCGGGAGCTGGTCCGATTTTTCGTATCCCACGGTGGTGGCGTTCACTGGGTCGAGTTTCTTGACATAGGCGATGTAGTAGCGCAGGAATTCGGTGATCTCCGCGCCCCGCTTCGTTTTCTCCTCGTCGGCCGCGGCGCCGTAGTACGGGTTAGTTAATGGCTCGTTCATGATGTCCCACATGAGCAAGCCGGGCTCGTCCTTGATCGCCTCAACGATCCCCTTGACGTAGGCATCTCCCCTCGCCCGGAAATCTGGTTTGAGGGTTGCGGGATTCAGGCTATTTCCATTCCACAGAATGGGCATCGTGGAAAAGCCGAGGCGGTGGCTGGTGCGGATGTAGTTCCGGAGCCGGGCGGTGTAAGCCTCTGGGTCCCTCTCGTAGCCCGTATAGTTGAGCCAGATCCGGGTGCTGTTGAGGTTGATGCGTTTTGCGTAGCCGAGGTCTCTTTCAACAGTGGCCTGGTCCGCGTTCATCCCGTAATTGACGCCCCTGATGAAGCTGTAGTCCTTCAATGGCTTCGCTGCCCGTGCAGGCCCGGCAGCGATCACCATAACAATGCAAATCCATACGGCTGAAAATGTTTTCATGTTGCTCCTTTACGGAACGCCTTTACCGGACGTGGTACCGCCAGGCCAGACCCGGATATCCCCCTCGATTTCGGGAAAAGCGTCCCTGGGAAGGCCGAGCATGACGCAAGATGGACCTATTCATCCAAAGTTACTGATGGCCAGCCGTCAATATCCCAGTCGATTTTCTTGATCACCAGTTTCGATCGCCCATTGTCGGTCTTGTCATAGGCGTGGAACACAAGGTAGTCAACCCCGTCGAAGGCATACGTGCCGTTGTGACCTAGCGCCGCCCACTTTTTACTCTCCGGAACACCCTTTACCACCAGCGTCCCGCCGCCCCAGTCCATCCTCTGGCCGGCTCGATCCAGGTAGGGGCCGATGACCTTCTTTGAGCGCCCCACCATGATCTTATAAGTGCTGTTTACGCCCCGGCAGCAGCGATCCCAGGATACGAACAGGTAGTAGTATCCGTTCTTGTGGAAGATAAACGGTGCTTCCAAAGCGCCGTTCTGGGTCTGCTGATCCAGCGCCAGAATTTTCTTCGAGTACAACTGGTCGTACTTCAGATCGGGGTTGGCTGCGTCGCCGGCCTCAGTCTCGTCCAGCTTCCAGTAGCGTTCGCGCGCGGCGATGGTATGCCATTCCCGCGCAGGACCGTCGGCCACTTCGGTCAGGCTGTCCTTCAGACGTACGAGCTTGGCGCCGCCCCAGAACGAGCCGAAATCGAGCCACGCCTTACCTTCTTCGTCGACGATAAGATTGGGGTCAATGGCGTTCCACATGTCTTTGCCCGGAATGGATTTGACTACCAGGCCGTGATCTTCCCATTTGTAAGTTGGGTCTTTGCTGTCCAGCGTTGTGTTGGTGGCCACGCCGATGGCGGACCTGTTCCTGCCGAAGGTGGAAACGGCGTAATACAGGTAGTACTTGCCGTTATGGAAGGAGATGTCGGGAGCCCACTGGCTGTTGCCTTGAATGCCTAGCGCCTGCGGCCACTGCAGATCGTTCCGGCCGAAAGGCGCGGGCTCGCGATTCCAGGTCTTCAAGTCCTTGGAGGATTGAACCGTGATGCCGGTGCCGAACGCGTAATACGTGTCCCCTTGTTTGATCATCACAGGGTCATGGATTTGTGGGTCCGTAGTTTGGGCCGGTGGTTCGGGGCGCGGAGGACGCGCCGGCCCGTTCTGGACAGCCTGCCCACCCCGCCCGGCCTGCGGCGGCGGGGCAGGCGGCGCCTGGGCCAGCAGCACAGCAGCCGCCAACAGGCCACCCAAGGCTGGCGGCAAGGATTTCATCACCGGTTGAAGACTGCTTCGCATGGCGGGCGCCTCCTCCTATTCCAGGCTGACCGATGGCCAGCCGTCCGCATCCCAGTGAATTTCCGAGATCCACAGCTTGGAGCGCCCCTGGTCGGACGCGTCGTATCCGTGGAAGACGAGGTAGTCCTTGCCATTGAACGTGTATGCGGCCTCATGACCCACGCCCGGCCAAGCCTTAGTGCCGCCCACCACCAGAGATCCGCCGCCGAACTTCATGTCCTGCCCCGTCTTGTCGAGGAACGGCCCTGTGATCGTATCGGAGCGGCCCACGACCACCTTGTAGGTACTGTTCCCTCCGCGGCAGCACCGGTCCCAGGACACGAAGAGGTAGTACATCCCGTTCTTCCTGAAGACGAATGGGGCTTCGATAGCGCCGTTCTGCTCGTCGCCGGCATTGTTCTCCTCCAGCTTCCAATAGCGTTCGCGGGCCGCGATGGTATGCCATACTTCCGGCTGCGCGAGCGCAGTCAGGCTGGGATTCAGTTTCACCGTCTTGATCCCGTTCCAAAAGGAGCCGAATATAAGCCACGGTGTGCCATCGTCGGCGAACGCCAGGTTGGGATCGATGGCGTTGAACAGGTCGCGCCCAGTCACTGACTCCACCACGGGCCCGCGATCGACCCATTTGAATTCCGGACTGTCCGCATGGAGTGTGCGGTTGGTCGCCACTCCGATGGCTGAGTTGTTGCTCCCGAAAGAGGAGACGGCGTAGTAAAGATAGTAAGTCCCGTCGTGCAACGTGA
>Ga0126381_100002071_pt1 | contig 21646 bp, 25 predicted proteins | sample PanSoiMetPlot_28_FD_96465 | JGI IMG/M metagenome (GOLD analysis project Ga0126381, IMG submission 96465) | Tropical forest soil microbial communities from Panama - MetaG Plot_28 | ecosystem: Environmental > Terrestrial > Soil > Tropical forest > Bulk soil | place: Panama | collected 2016-02-17
AATTGCTGAGCAAGAGTCTATTGCTCCGTCACTCACCATACTCTCATGGGCAATCCTCATGCTCTCATGGCTATCCGCGCGGATAACGTGCGCGAGCAGTGGCGAGACGCCGCGGCGGGTTGGTTGATGGCGATGAAATTGATGAAGGGCAGCAGCGTCCGTACGTTGAGCGGCGGCGATGTTCGCGCGATTTTCGAAGGCCATTCGCTAATTGACTGCTGTCCGCCGTGCCGGATTGAGGGTGCCCCAGGCCACACTCAGCGCCGTTTCACACTCGGTGAGCGCCGCGCTTCGTCAGATGCAACTGGTAGCGCCGCACGTCCTCGAAGGTCGCGGTGTCGGGTGATCGTCCACTGAAAGCCGCGAAGAGCCTTTGCACATAGTCATGCTGGGTCTTCGTGCGAACCTGCGGATCGTCATGTCTTCGATCATGCGCCGGCGCAACGGGCTCATCGCCTGGTCGGTCAGGGGGATGCTCCGGTCTTGACTGAAGGTTGCAAACCCTCATCTCAAGCCAGGGCGCCCCGCTGCGCAATCGTGTCTGCCGTGCCCGCGCCGCGAGCCCACCGGCACGTGCGGTTTAGATGCTATCGGCGCGCGGCGCCGACAGCGAGGTGGCCTACCTAGTCACAAGCGCGTGCTCCAGTCAGAAATCAGGCCTGTCCGCAGTCGGGACCGCTGAATCCTTTTTGTTGTAGTATTCATGCCGGTTGTCGGCACAGACGATTTCCTCCCATTCGCCGGAGCCGGGCCCATAGGTTATGGTCGCCGACCACGGCGTCGTGAAGACGCCTTCATCCTCGACTGTAAAGTTGACCTGCAGGTGCTTGCCCCTGTAGTTGGGGTCTCTGCCTTCCTGGACGATGAGATTCTCTTTTGCGTCCCGCGCCAGCCCTTCCTTTGCGGCTTCGTAATCAAGCAGTCGATAGCGTTCGACCACGTGCAGCTTCTCGGTGTACGGCGTGCCGAACAAGTCGATCATGGCGAACGGCCGGTCGGTCTTGGTTCCCACGGTGTCGATCACCAGAGTGTCGCCTTCGTAATGGCCGACGGAATTCCCATGCCAGGACGGCGTCACCTGTGCGGGATGAGGCTGGTTCATGCGGACGTGGCGCACTTCATGATCCTCGCTATAGATCATCGTGATCTGATGCGGCTGCTGCAGCATCTGCATGCCGAAATGCTTGAAAATGAACGGCACCGGTTCGGGCCAACACTGGTTGGCCGGGTTCGAATAGGTCACGCCGCTCAGCGAGATTTCGCCGTACTTTCGCACGATTTCGGCGGCGTGAGGCTTCAGGATCGGATTGGTGTAATCGCCGACCAGCTTGTCGTAATCGCTGACGCCGGGTTGTCGCGCTCCGCGCCGGCGCACTGTGTTCGTCACCGGGCGGGGGCCCGATGCCAGCGGCTCGAAGCCAGGAAGGGACGGGTGCCGCCATATGCCGGAGAAATCCGGGATGGATGTCGCGCCGAGCGCACCACTGCTCGTCGCCCCAACCCCTACCGTCTGCCCCAAGGCCGGCGTCGCAGCCGTGATCGCCAATGTCACCAACAATGGGATACGCTGACCATGCGCATTCATGCCGACCTCCTTGCAGGGCTTTGCGGCGTCACCGAAGGCCTATCCCAATCGAACGTGGATGGCGCGGACAAGCCCGGCCATGAGTCTCGCGCATCAGACGCCGAGCTTGTCGGCGAAGTCGTGGAAATTCTTGCCCACGATGTCGAACGACCCCTTCGGCTCGGTTTCGCCGGTACCCGGACCACCTTCCCCCGGCCGCCCGACATGGCCGGTGCGCAGCCCGAGTTTCTGGGCGGACGACAAGTCGCCGCTGTGGGCCGCACACATCATGACCTGCTCGGGCTTGAGGTTGAACGCCTCGCAAGTCATCAGATAGACCTTTGGCTGTGGCTTGTAGCCCTGCGCGATCTCGGAGCCGAGAATCGCATCCCATGGAAGGTTGTTGCGTCGCCCCACATCGGCCATCAGCGCGATGTTGCCATTCGAGCAGGGTGCCATCAGGAACCGCTTGTGCAGCCGCGCAAAGGCCGGCCCGACATCCGGCCAGGCATCGAGCCTGTGCCAAGCGAGGTTGAGCTCGGCGAGCGTGGGCTCGTCGAGCTTCTCGAGATTGAAGTGCAGGCGGATGCGTTCGAGAATTTCTCGATGCAGAATATCCAACTTGACGAACGGCCGCCGCCCGCTGCGCACCTCCTCCATGCTCGGGTTATATTCCTTGCGCCAGGCATCCGCGAATGCAAGCCAGTCGAGATCATGACCCATTGGCTTGAGAATGCGCTCCGCTTCGCGCGCAACGCCACTGCGCCAATCCACGAGCGTGCCGAACGTGTCGAAAACCAGCGCCTTGACGTCGGGCATCGGCAGCCCGGCTTGGGCCCGCACGCGGCTTGGCGCGAAGGGCGAGGCGAGCACGCCCGTGGCCACTAGCGCGGCCCCGCGGCGAATGAGGCTGCGGCGACTCGAATTCATGATTGGCATCCTCCCCTGAAATTGCACTGCAGCAAACGACCGCGCGCGCCGCAGTGGCTGATTACCTCGTCGGCGCGCACGAGGGGCGCCGTCCCTTGCAAGGCCGATGTGGAACGGCGAGAGGCCGCCGCATTCACTCCGGCTGCAGCTTGAATTCCACGATGGTAGCCGCCGACTCGTCAAGGGTGTGATTGATCACTTGTCCAAGCTCTTGCGGCGTCGAGGATATCGCGATCTCACCGGAGCTCCCCAGAAGGGCTCTGTATTCCGGCATCGCGACAATCGGCGCGATCTCCCGATTGAGACGATCGATGATCGGCTGCGGCGTACCCGCGGCAGCGCAGATGCCGAGCCAGCCGAAGCGCACGTAGTCGAGACCGGCTTCCTTCAGGGTCGGAATTTGCGGCGCGCTCGCCAGCCGCGTCGGTGCCGAAACGGCAAGCAATTTGATCTGTCCACTTTGATATTGCGGAACGACCGCCAGCATCGGCGCGACATAAAAGTCGAGGCGTCCCGCCACCAGCTCCTGCACCACTTGCGGTCCGCCGCGGAACGGGATCCTGTTCATGGTGATGCCGGCGAGCTTCTCGAGTTGCCGCGCCAGAATCTCCTGGGCGGAGCCGACGCCGATGACCCCATAGGAGACCTCGCCCGGATGGGCTTTGGCGTATTGCACGAAAGACGCGAAGTCATGGGCCGGGACCGAATGGGACAGCGCGAGCCCGTAGTAATATTCGGCGATCAACGAAATGGGCGCGATGTCGCCGATCTTGAATCCCGCATTTTTGTAGAATGCCACATTGATGGGCTCGAAATGCGTGCACAGCAGCAGCGTATGGCCGTCTTTGGACTGCGACACGACCTCCCTGGTGGCGAGCATTCCGGCCGCCGCCGGCTTGTTCTCGACCAGGACGCGTTGACCAAGCCGCTCTCCAAGTTTCTCCGCGATGAAGCGGGCCGGAATATCCGTCGGTCCGCCGGCCGGGAACCCGACCACCAGACGGATGATCCTGCTCGGATACTGCGCGGCGGCCGCGGGAGCATCGGCCCTCGGCTTCTCGGACTCGACGAGTTGCTGCGCCCGCGCGCTCAGCGGACAAGCCGCCGCGCCGCCGAGAAGAGTGATGAACCGTCGCCGCCGCATGCGCGCCGCCAACTCTGGAGGAATTCGCCCGCAGGATAGCCGCGCGACCGGATGGAAGATACTGACCACCGATATATATATATCTGATAGGCCTCGGGCAGATCGCAGGGTCGGGGATCATCGGCCACTTCACCGCTCAGCTCGGCCGGATTTGCCTCCGGCAGCCCGACAGAGTGACGGACGAACATTCGCTGAGGGTCTACGTGCGCGCCGCAAGGTTGTGGCTCAGCTACCGCATCGCTATCTTCGCTGCACAATGACATCACGGAGAGAGCGATGCCGCTGCCAACTGCTGACAAGCGCGCCAATTTTCGCAAGCTGCACGAAGGCGGCTGCTTTGTGATTCCGAATCCATTCGATATCGGCACCGCCAAGGCGTTGCAACATCTCGGCTTCAAGGCGATCGCGTCCACGAGCGCTGGCTTCGCCTGGACCATCGGCAAGGCCGACAACCGTGTCACGGTCGATGATGTCTGCAATCATCTCGTAGCGATCAGCTCAGCTGTTGACATTCCCGTAAACGCCGATTTTGAGGGTGGCTTTGCCGTCGAGCCGGAAGGTGTCGCAAAGAATGTCGCACGCGCGGTGAAAACCGGCCTCGCCGGTTTGTCGATCGAGGATTCAACCGGCGACAAGACCAAACCGCTGTTTGATCGGGACCTCGCGATTGCTCGGATCAAGGCGGCGCGGCAGGCGATCGACGCTGACAATTCCGGCGTCATACTCACCGGCCGATGCGAGGCGTTTTTGTGGGGGCAAACCGATCTCAATCTCGTGATCGATCGGTTGAGGGGCTATTCGGGTGTGGGCGCGGACTGTCTCTACGCGCCCGGCATCAAGACAAAGGAAGAGATCGCGGCCGTCGTCAAGGCGGTGAATCCAAAACCCGTGAATCTCCTGATCGGTGCGTCCGGTCTCTCCCTGAAGGAAGCGGCCGATCTCGGCGTGCGCCGGATCAGCGTCGGCGGGTCGCTGGCCCGATCAGCGTGGGGAGGCTTCATGAGGGCGGCCAAGGAGATGGCTGAGAAGGGGACATTCACCGAGCTTACAAGCGGCTATTCCGGCGGTGAGCTGAATAAGATGTTCGGCTAATTCCCAAGGAAAAAGGCGCAGCGGACAGATCTGACTGCTGCGCCCAACCCACATCCATCTCTTTACCCACACGACTCCACTAGCACGTGCGCTCATAGCTTCCTATAGCGAGCAGAATGCTGAGCCGAGTTGAGCGTGCCGAGAATGCCCGCTAATGGGATAGTCAGCGTTTTCACGCAACCAGGGGGCAACGGCGGCTAAGCTCAGGCTGAGCACATCTTGTCTGCTCCCACAAGGAGGCCGGCTTCGGCTGGCTGCTGCTTGTTGGACCTGCCGACGTCTACACGAAGCCGCGCGTTGTCTGCGCCTGGCCCAAAGCCGCGGAGACACGGCGTGGCTTCTTCGTGCCCGGCGTGCGGTCAACTCCGACTTGCGGCGGGCGCTCGTGGCCGGCGCGGATAGCAGCAGCCATCGCCGCAACGAATCTTGTTGTCATTAGCTTCAGGTCGTCCTCCGACCACGGCAAGCCGACAGGGCGCCGGTTCGTTAGCTGATCAGACATGGCGAGGTCCCTCCCCACGGTGGCAGGCTATCCCCACATTGTGGCGGCGTAAGGCGGGCGGGATCACGTATCATGACACTTCTTACAAGCGTTTGATTGGTGAGAGGAAGAAAGTTTGTCGGGTGTCCGGTTACGGTTCAAGAACGGCGCCATAGCGGACATCCCGGAGGTCGCATGTGGCCAAACGGGCCCCGACCCCGCGGAGTAAACAGAAAGGCGAGTTAAAATCCAAGACCTAAGCTAAGACTAGCCGGGACTCGTAGGCTGTCGGAGCACTATGACCGCGTCATTCAAAGATAGAACGGACAAAGATAGAACGGACACAGTGCCGGTGCGCTCTCGGAGGCTAACGGTGCCCTGTTCTGCTTCACGCTGTCCGACGACAACCACGAATGGAATACTCGCCCCATGCGCGGCAACAATCCGCCGTGACAGAGACTCGGCACTAGCGAAGAGGACGCCCCCGACGCCTTCAACTCCGAGCACATTGAGGACCTTTGTCGCGTAATCGGAATGACCATGCGATGTGGGAGCGACCGCAACTTGATCGGGAGGCAACCAGAACGGCAGCGCTGCGGCATAATGTTCAGGTAACATTGCGATGAAACAACGGCCCAACCGATCGCGAAGAGCAAACTCCAGTTTAGGCCCGGAGAAGGCGCCCTCTCCGGGCTAGATTTCGTATGACAAGCTGCATTGGCGCGCGACGCCGGCAAGGGGCTCTTCCGCCCAATCCCATAATTCGTCCGAACCTGCGCGCGCGAGTGGCCGGGTTGCACATATCCGGCGCTGGGCTTGCGGCGGAGGACCGCAGATCTGCCCGCCGATAGTCGATGATGAAGGTTGGAAACCAGGGCTGGTGTTAAGTTCACTGCGCGTTTGCGCGAGGCAACCTTACTTAATCGCAGCCTTGATGCCCTGCCGGTGGACAGCCGGAAGGAGCGCAAGCGTCGCGAGACTATCTCCGCCGCGCAGCGATACCCACGATCACGCAAAACACGCGGTCGGCGTCGCCTATATTTGAGGCGTAGGCCGATTTAGTTGCGCACTGTTGCCCTTGGGCCAATACGCCAAAACAGGACCGGGATCGGCCGATGCGCGAGACTAGGCCAGAGCTAGTGACAATCGGGGTAACCTTCGAGCAGAGGGCACAGCATGGGCATGACGCCCGCCGACGCGAGCACGCGCATCCGCTCCTTCTGGTCGGGTGCGAGGCTCCGAGAAAGCGGCTCCCATGCATCGACGAGCCTCTTCATGTCGGCGGATCGTTGAGCCATCGCACTGGCGCGCACACGGTAAAGTGCAATAGGATCAACTTCACGAACCAGCTGATCTGCAAGCGCGGTCATCTGCGTATCCTCTGTCTGCGCCCGTGCGCGCATGGCGTCTTCTACCGCCGGCCAGAATTTTGCTTGATCCGGTGTAAGTTGTAACCCAGCCTTAACGTATCCCATTCGCGCATCCATCAATTCTTTTTGCAATGAGCGGTGGTAAGCGGGGTTCACGCCCTCCGTGACAATCGCGCCGGAGCCAAGCTGTCTGTAGCCACCACTCTGGTCCTCGTGTTCCGCCGACAGAGCTAACGGAGCGGAGCCAAGAACGAGAGCTGTTGTCGCGGCAGCGATCTTGATCTTTATAAACATCGTCAGTCCTCCTGGTTCGTTGTCAGCGTTGGTCCACCGCGGTTGGCTCCCAACGCAGCGATGCTGTACCAAGCAAAGCACATGCTCCAGGCAGCGCATATTGGCCCTTAGTCCATCTATCCTCCAGCGGCGCTCCCTAATGACGCCTCCTACGGTCCATGCGCTGACACAGGAAGCAGTGCAGCGCGGGAGGGAGGAGGTCTGCTGGGGTGACCTAATGAGCAAGGGCCATGCCGCCCCGGGCAGCGAGCAAGACCACTACCGTCGCAATCGCTGCGATGCGCTTACTTGAATGCGAACCGTTCAAAATACGCGACATGATGAATCCCACGACTGAGACCAAGACTCGCGTGCGAACAGCGGGATTCGAGCGCTAAGTTACGCCCGCCCGGTACCATGAGCAGTCTCAACGCGGTGGAGCAAACACAGGGGCGACCCCGTCTCTTGAAGCCGGCGCCGCCCGCTTCATAAGAGAAACCAAACGAGACTGATAGCATTCCCATTGGTTGGAGTTGCAAAGCTGACCGGAGTTATCGCCTTCACGACGCCCGCAGCCAATCAAGTGGGCGCCCCGATCTTCGTTACCAACATTCGCCCTGGATAAAAAATATAGCCAATTACCTGCAGCGGGCGCGATTTTTCCACAGTCATCGAACGGTCGTAAAACCGAAATCATCTCGGCACGCCACTGTCACGCGCAGCGATTAGGGGTGCGGCTCTCACGTCCACTTTACCTCAAACCGGGAGCCCCCCATGGCTATCTCTGCAAGACAGGCGCCACGGACCGCGACCTGCCTCGCGCTGCTCGCGTCCACTGCATTCATTTTCGCTGGGTCGAGTTACGCTGCCGAGCCGGACAAGGCGGTCGACAAAATTCCGACCGCGAGCCCGATCAAGCATGTCATCATAATCGTCGGCGAAAACCGCAGCTTCGATCATCTGTTCGCGACCTATGTTCCCAATCATCGTGAGGAGCAGGTGCGCAATCTGCTGTCCGAGGGAATCATCAGGGCCGACGGATCGCCCGGCCCGAACTTCGCCAAAGGCCATCAGTTCCAGGTCATCGCGCCACCCAACGGCCCGGGCAACTTCTTCATGAGCGCCGACTCGTCGGCCAAGATGCTGTATACTTTCCTGCCGACGCCCGACTTGAACAACGCGCCGAGCATGGCGCCACATGCCTCGCTGCTTCCCAGCGGCGATCCCGGCCTGCCCGCCTCCGCGCAGTTCTTACTCGGCACCGGCGGCACCGGCCTGCCGTCGGTCGGCCCCGACACCCGCATCGCCAACGTGACCACCCTGAAGCCTGGTCCGTTCCAGCTGACCGGCCCGACCATGCCGTACGACGCCTATGCGGGCGACACGGTGCACCAGTACTTCCAGATGACCCAGCAGGTCGACTGCGCGATCGACAAAGAGCACGTCAGCAAGGGCAACCCAACCGGCTGCCTGCACGACCTGCAGTCGGCGATCGACACGACCTACGCGACGTCGCCCCTCACGGTTCCGCCGCAGGTCCCGCGCGACACCGGGCAGACCATGGAATTCTTCAACATGCAGAACGGCGACGCGCCGCTGATGAAGGCGCTCGCCGACAAGTACACCATCAGCGACAACTACCATCAACCAGTCATGGGCGGCACCGGGCCGGATTCGGTTCCGCTTGGCTTCGCCGACCAGGTGTACTTCAGTGATGGCAAGGCTGACGGCGCTGTCGCGACGCCGCCGGCCTCGACCATCTACAACCCGAACCCGAACACCGCCGCCTACAGCTTCGGCAACTTCAATCTCTATACCGCCCGCAAGCAATGGTTCAATTGCTCAGATGCGACCCAGCCCGGCATCGGGCCAATCCTGTCGTATCTCGGCAAGCTGCCCTACACGGTCGATCCGAAGTGCGCGCCTGGCGCCTTCTACAATGCCGTCAACATCAACCCGGCGTTCACCCCGAAGGGCTTGCCGACGCCTGGCACGCCTGGCAGCCAGGTTATTCCGGCGCAGACCATCCGCTCGATCGGCGATGTGCTCTCCGCCCACAACATCCCGTGGAAGTACTACGGCAACGGCTTCAACGCCTCCGGCCTCGGCGGTCAGTTGGACAGCTACTGCAACATCTGCAATCCGTTCGAGTATGAGCTCGCCTATCCCTCGCTCGTGCCCGACCACATGCGGGATGTGGTCGATCTGTTCAGCGACATCCAGAACGGCACGCTGCCGGCGGTCTCCTACGTCAAGCCCGATAGCGTGCTCGACGGCCACCCGTCGTCCTCCAAGTGGAACCTATTCGAGGCCTTCGCAGGCAACATCATCAATCTCGTGCAGGCGAACCCCGAGGTGTGGAAAGACACCGCGATCTTCGTCACCGTCGACGAGGGCGGGGGCTTCTACGACTCAGGCTTCATCCAGTGGGTCGACTTCTTCGGCACCGGCCCGCGTATCCCGATCGTCGCGGTGTCGCCGTTCTCGACCGGCGGCCATGTCAGCCACGCCTACAGCGAGCACTCCTCGTTCGTGAAGTTCGTCGAGCGCAACTGGAAGCTCGACGAGAAGCTTACGGCGCGCAGCCGAGACAACCTGCCCAACCCTATCCAGGGCCATGACGGCGACGCCGACGACTACGTACCGCGCAACATGCCGGCCATCGGCGACCTGTTTGACCTCTTCCACTTCGACCAGGACGACGATGATCACCACCGCGGCGGCGACCACTGAGCGATTGCCCAACCCCTTGCCCTCGCTGCCGAACTCGGGCTTGCCCGAGTTCGGCACTACCTGTGCGCAACTCGCACGAACGCAGGCTTCCCGCCGCGGCATGTTGCCTGTAGGCGCATGCAGTCGCGAATTTTCACAGCTTGTTCACCAGTGCGGTGCTCCCGCGTAGCCTGCCAAGGTGATATCGATAATCTATCCGTCTTCTCGAAATGATCTTCGCCGCCGATGGCTTGCTTGTTGCGGCAGGCGGCTTCACACGCCACGGCGAATGAATGCCTAGGGCAACTGATCCGCATGGGCAGCCAACGCCATTCCAATCATGGAAGCGCCGCCAAATATCATATTGATGCCCACGATCAGTCCCAATGCCCAAGCTACCGTCCCGGGCAACCCCGCCAGAATAACCGCAGCTAAAAACAGATCGACAATCCCGCTGACCAACATCCAGCCCCATCTCCCTGTGAGAGCGGCCCTGTGATCGAGAGCAAACATAATGGTTGCGACGCCCTCGATGATAAAGAAGGCGATCAAGAGATAGGTCAACGACACAAGTCCCAGCGCCGGCTGAATCAACAGCCAGCAACCGACTATGACAGCGAGCACCCCGGACAGCAGCGACCACCAGAATCCCGGCGCATGCCGTATGGCAAACGTGGTGTACAGCCCGACAATCCCGCTGATCAGGAAGATCCAGCCGAACAGAATGGTCACGGCGAGGCCAGCGACCATCGGCACGGCGACCGCAAGGAATCCGAGCACAACCAGGATCACTCCCTCTGTCAGGAAAAGTTTCCAGTGATCGCGAACGACCCTCGCGACTGCACTACGCGCCGCGTCAAATGATTGGCTTGTCATTCCCGCCTCCTGTTGCTGAACCCGCCGGGGGCGCGAGTCTGCGACCATGGTAAGGCTCAGAGCGCAAAACAAGTCCGCTTGGGCGCGGACATCACGCACGGTCCAGGTCGGGCCAAAAGCCGGACTCGTGGACTACAGCAAAAACGAGCGCGTTCGATCACCTCGTCATACCTGTGTAATATCGCGCGTGCCGATCGGTGTTGCTCCTTTATTGCCTCACCTGTGTCCGTAAATCCGTGAAAACGTAATCTCTGGTCTTCACGATCGTGTGGACCCGCATTTGGCGTCGTTCGCCTGCGGCGGCCGGTCAGCCGCGTCATACTCGAAGACCGCCCATCCCCATCCGCCGCTGTCAGCGAACCTGTTGCCGTCCTTCACCATGAAATCGACGTCGTGCTGGGTGGCCGGCACCGTCGCTGAAGGGAACGTCTCCATCTTTTTCGGGTTCCAATGAATCTTCGCCATCTTGGCGCCGTCGGGGAAACAGCTTGCCGTTGCCGCGAATGCCGGCCCGGTAGGCGTCGATCATCAGGGGATTGGCGAGGATCATGCCAGCAGGTCTCCGTCGTGACTGACGGAGACAACCGGCCAGGCCTCGAATCGTCTGAACTCAGAAAACGCGAGCCCATCCGGTACCCTCAGGGCGTACTTGTCCTACTGCGCTACGGCCAAGCTGCCCAAACTGCGAGCACTACCGCAACGGCCACACCCGCCGCGCGGACCTCGCTGGGGCCCTGCGCGGGGTCGGGACCGAACGCGCTTGGGACATGATCACTCTCCTCAGCTGGCTGTGCCCGGACAGGTTGATCTACGCGTCCCGTCGCGGCCATTGGCCATGCGGGTTGCGCACCCATACATTCGGATGGTTCCCTTGCGGGAGAGCCGAGCCCATGGATGGGCGCATCCACGACATCAACAAAGTCACGCTTGCCGAGTTGAACGATACGTTGGTACCGGCAGCCACGGCTTCCCGGGCAACGCGAGCGGCGGCAGTCCGTCGCCATACGTGAGTCTGACTGACCCGAGAATTTGGTCGGGCAGGATATTCGCCAACTCGGGTGAGCAATGAATGTCTGGCCACGAGCGGATTATCTTCGTCTATTTCGCCGGCGGCTCGACCTTGCGCAGATGCCCGTACATGAGCTCCTCAACGTAGGACACGCAGTTGAACTCCAGCAATTGCATGTTCTTGTCCATCCGCCGGTAGAGCGGCATGCTCATCTTCCAGGGACGGGTGTAGACCTTCGGATCATCGACGGTCACTTCATAGAGAAGCGTGTTCGGACTGGTTGGCGTGTAGCGCTCGGTGAGGCGCAGCGCGTCGCTATGATAGTCCCCTGCCCGGTCGAACCATGTATCCTCGACCATTCCGGTCACGTCGACCACCAGCGTATCCCCGTCCCACGAGCCGCTCGACCAGCCCATCCAGGAATCGACCGGAGCCTGGCTCTTCATCCCGATATTCACCACGCGCGAGGCGAAGGCGAATTCGTAGGTGAACGACACGTGCTGCGGCGATTGCACGATTTCGAACGGAAACGGCATGTAGGTCGCCCGCGGCAGACCGGGCAGGAAGCATTTGACGACCGGATCGAGCGCGAGCCAATTGGCTTCATTCTCCTTCTTCCTGGCGAGCGCCTCGGGCCGATACGGAAGCGGGCCGTCCTCGACGACGCCGAGGCCGGCGGGAACCCCGCCCACCGCCCCCATGACGGCAAGCGGTCCTGCCTTCGCGTCATGGGCTTGGATGTCCCATTCGGCGGTGTTCATGGCTTGCCAGATTCCGCTCAAGTCCGGTCTGCCATCGGCGGTTCGCGCGGCTCTGTATGGCGGGGCAGCGGCCGGGGCGTTCTGAGCGAATGCCGGGAACGCGATGGTCGCCAGCGTGATCAACACGACCATAGCCACGATCGCCAACTTATCGGACGCTCGCATTCAGATCCTCCTGTCCGGTTCTGCGGCGCTCCTCGCCCCGCTTGCGGGGCGAGGAGTTCGTGTGATCGCGGCTAACTTCGTCCGCGCTCTGCCAAATACGATTGCACTGCCTTCGAATCGACTGCCAGCTCATCATGGCCTCGGCCTGGCGGGTTCTGTAGTTCCCCTTTTCCAGCAGGTTCGGGACAGGTACAAAATCGATTCCACCTTCATGCCCGCCGCGCGAGACGCGTCGGCTTTTTCCACGATCGGCCCGGTGATCTCGACTTCATGGCCGACCTGGAAGTTCAGCATCTCCTGGTCTCCCTGCAGGCGGAACACCAGCGGCGCCCGCTCGGCAAACGGAGGCGCCCCCGCGATCGATGGCCGCTCGCCGCCTCTCCAGTCGGTGATGAGGAATTCCCCGTTCTGGGATTTCGCCACACAGCCGATTGAAACGAAGCTATCCCCGCGCTCCATCGACTTGGCGTAGATCGAGGTTCCATCCGGGATACCGGGAATGTGAACCCTTTGGGTGGGCGCCCCGGCCTGCCCCAGCGCGCTGGTGACAAAACAAACAACCACGCCAAACGAGCTCACAAGCGTCCGAGTCACTGCGATCTCCCAATCAGCCTGGAGCAAATTCCGTTGGTCACGACCCGAGTCATGCCCGGCCATAGCCCGTCGACGACGGGCGTAAACGCCCTAACGTGCCAGGCATCCAGGCCTTCGGCGCGGATGGCCGGAACAAGCCCGGCCATGCCTTTTGAGCCGTGCTTCCACATGATCGGAACCCGCACTAACGTTTCTCACGTACGACCCGAAAGCCGAGGTCGAAGTGCCGGTAATCCTCAGGAAAATGGGTTCGCAACGACACGCGCGTCAGCCACGGCCCGTCGTCGTGGAAGGTCCCGCCACGCACTCCCCGCCCCGCGCCACTATTGCGGTCGGGCCCGGCGGGATCAGCCATCGGGCTCTTCGCGTAATATTTGGCGTCGTACCAATCCTGCACCCACTCCGCTACGTTCCCGCGCATGTCGTAGAGGCCCCAGGCATTGGGCTTTTTGGTTGCCACGGGTTGCGTCCTCTCCACGTTGTACCAGGCCCAATCGTCCGGCGGGGAACGCCGCGCCAGCGAATCGGCCACGCTCGCGCCCGCAAACTGATCCGCTGTGCCGGCTCTCGCCGCATATTCCCATTCGGCTTCGGTCGGCAGGCGATAGAGGTAACCGTCGCTGCGCGCATTCAGCTTGTCGAGAAACGCCTGAGCATCCTGAAAGCTGACTTGTTCCACGGGAAGGGTGTCGCCCTTATAGCGGCTGGGTTCCGAGCCCATCACCGCCTGCCATTGCTTTTGCGTCACGACCGTCTTGCCAATTTCGAAGGCTCTGGTGATTTGCACCGTGTGTCGCGGCTTTTCGTCCGCGCCGCATTCGACCGGCTTTGCACCTTCGGAGCACCCCATCGGGAACTGCCCGGGAAGAACCGAAACGAACTGCATGCCCAAATCGTTGGTGCTGTAGGTAACAGCCGGTCCCTCCTCGGTGGGTTGTGCCCAGCCCGATATCGCCAAAGCACATGCTCCGATCGCAAACATCACTGCCAGGACGCTCGTCCGTCGACCGAGGCGATTGTGATCGGCCATGCGGGGCCTCCCCGATGATGTCGCGCGCATCCTCCACCCTTCATGGATAGGGCCTCCCCCACAAGGGCGGAGGGAGTCGCTTGCGGCACCCTCACACCTAATCGTAGCGCCCAAGCGCGTGCTGGCGGAAGAGACGCACTTTTTCACTTGTTGGTCCCCGGAAACTCGCCCCTTGGTGCATCCGGGGCGGAACCGCCGACGAAGAGCAATCGCCCGTCAGGTAATGTGATATCGCGCCCGTTCGCACGCAAAGCTCCGTCCTTCGCGCGATAGCCGTTCACCACGATCTCGGTGCCGGGAGCCAAGGATTCCTTCGTGAATCCCGCTCTTATCAGCGTACCCGGAGGTCCCGCTTCGATCGCCCAATTCTCGACACTTCTGTCGGGCGTCAAGACCGCAATGTAGATCCATGCATGCGGATTGATCCACGCCATCTTGGTGACGGTTCCGGTCAGCGTTACCGGACTATTCGCATCGTATTCGGCCGCGAACGAGTGATGCGCGCTCGCCCTCGGGCCCAAGGGAATCATCGCCATCGCGACAAGCACGAGCATCAACAGGCTTCGATCTTTCATCGCTCATCTCCGCGCTGATCTCTCCCCGCTTCTCCGCACGTACCGGCGTCAAGTTAAGGTTGCACGGTGCCCGCGAGCTCCTCCCCTCCCACGGGGGGAGTCGCAAACGGCATCGTCACGCCCAATCTTAGCGCCCATGCCCGCACTCGAGGGAGTGATAGAGGGGGCTGGCTGCTACTTCTCTTTCTGCTCCTCTTCCTCTTCCCGCTCCTTGACCCGCGCCCCCGACAACGTGAACTCGAGATTGACGTTGCCTTCGTGGCACGCGTACTCGACAAGCTGCTCCTGATCCGTCAGCCGCCACATGACGAATTCCACGCTGTAGGGTTTCGTCCGCGTTCCCGGATCATCCAGCGTGAATCCGTAGAGCAAGTGCGTGTCATCGAGCCGCTTCCAGCGCTCGGTGACGTGCTTCCTCACAGCACCGTCGCTCATGACGATCGCCGGCGGCGAATACGACCTGGCCCCGGTCACCGTGCCGTCCACCGCGAAGTTCGTGTACTCGACGACGAGCGTATCGTCCTCCCAGTGCCCGCGCGCGGCACCCTGCTCCAGGTGAACGCTCGCCGGGGGGAGTGTACGTCCGTCGAGGTAGATCAACTGCGAGCGAAGGGCCTCCACGCGAACGACCACCGCCTGCGGGCTCTGAATGATCTCCAAGGTGGATTCCTGCCCCCCGGGGCCTGAGCCGGTCCACGCCGGACCGATGCCGTCAGGCCGAAGGCACCGGCTCGAAAGCGGCCGGTCCTCCGGACCGGCAGCCGGACGATCCAGCAACTCGTCGGCATGCTTGCGTTGCTCCCTGGCGGCGGACGTGAGCGGAGGCAGTCGCCCGTTCGGTGGATCGACGACCTGCGAGGTGCGCAGACTCGTCATCGGCACCTTGAACCAAAAGCCATCTCGCCAGAGCGTGTTGTAGGCATCCGTGGTTTTTTCGCCCGGCGGAGTCACGGTGGGCTCGGTGCGAAGGTCGAACTGCCTTTGCTGCGCCGCATCCTCGAGCTCTTCCCGGAGCGACGCATCGTATTCCGTCTCGGATTGGTTGCCCGGCCGCTCGAGCGGCGTGAGGATGGAGCGGCTCCAGATACCCTGCAGGTCCGGCTTGCCATCGGCTGTTCGCGGCACCGTGCCGACCTTGTACGCGGCGAAGCTTTCCTTCCAGTCGTAGGGCTTGTCCAGGGCACCGCTCTCGCTCGCGGTAGGCAACTCGGGAGCGGGCAGAATAGGACAACTCAAGTTGAAGCACGGCGCGGCTTCGCTCTTCGGGGCGCTCTGCGCGGTTGCAGCGGTTCCGATCAGGCTCGCAATGGCTGCCGATCCAAGCGAGAATGCGAAATCTCCAGGACGCATCGCCTGTCTCCTCCCCGACGCAGCTTACCCAGATCGCCGCGCGCGCTGCTCGATCCGCTACTTCTCTTGCTGTTCTTCTTCCCTCTCCTTGGCCCGGGCTCCGGATAGCGTGAACTCGAGATTGACGTTGCCTTCGTGGCACGCATATTCGACGAGCTGCTCCTGATCCGTCAGCCGCCACATGACGAATTCCACGCTGTAGGGTTTCGTCCGGGTTCCCGGATCATCCAGCGTGAATCCGTAGAGCAAGTGCGTGTCATCGAGCCGCTTCCAGCGCTCGGTCAGATGCTTGCTCGCGGTACCGTTGGCATCCGCCGCAAAGTTCGTGTATTCGACGACGAGCGTGTCGTCCTCCCAATGCCCGCGCGCGGCACCCGTCTCCAGATGAACGTCCGCGGGGGGACGTGGACGCCCGTCCAGGTAGATCAGCTGCGATCGAAGGGCTTCCACACGAACAACCACCGTCTGCGGCCCCTGAACGATCTCCAAGGTGGTTTCCTGCCCGCCGGGACCTGAACCGGTGAACCCCGGACCGACGCCGATAGGCCGAACGCACCGGCTCGAAAGCGGGCGGTCCTCCGGACCGGTCGCCGGGCGATTGAGCAGGTCGTCGGCACGCTTGCGTTGTTCCCTCGCGGCAAGAGTGAGCGGAGGCAGCCGCCCGCTCGGTGGATCGACGACCTGCGAGGTGCGCAGACTCGTCATCGGCACTTTGTACCAAAAACCATCCCGCCAGAACGTGTTGTAGGCATCCGTGGTTTTTTCGCCCGGCGGGGTTTCAGTGGGCTCGGTGCGAAGGTCGAACTGTCTTTGCTGCGCCGCATCCTCGAGCTCTTCCCGAACCGAGGAATCATATTCGCTCTTGTCGGATTGATTGCCCGGTCGCTCGAGCGGCGTGAGGATGGATCGGCTCCAGATACCCTGCAGGTCCGGCTTGCCATCGGCTGTCCGCGGAACATTGCCGACTTTGTATGCGGCGAAGCTTGCCTTCCAGTCGTAAGGCTTGTCCGGCTCCCCGGTCTCACTTTGGGTGGGTGCCGCTTTGACGGGTGGCCTGGGACAACTCAAGCCGAAGCACGGCGCGCTTTCGCTCTTCGGGGCTGGTTGCGCGGCGGCAGCGGTTCCGAGCGGGCCCGCAATGCATACCAATCCAAGCCGCAGTGCGAAATTTCCAGGACGCATCGCCTGTCCCCTCCGACGTGGATCCGGCCGGATCGCCAACAGGTCATCCCATCTTGCTTAAGCTACTCCGATTATGAATCGGTTTGTGAACCTGTCAAGGCTAGGCCGGCGCGCGCTGCTTAGTGCCCTCGCGAGGATCAAGGATGCGTGGCAAGCCCTGGACCTGTATCTGCCGCGCGAAGTGTTGTTCCAGGTGTGCTGCACGATCGCGAGCGACGTCAACACCGGCCAGGCTCAGAGTGAGTAAACGAGTCCGCCCTGCGCCGGCCAGCCCCTGCCCTCGGTACATCTCGCCAAGCCGAAACTGCGCCGCACGCGAAGCGTGAGGATTGGGCAACGGCCCATTCAGTTCAGGTTCATGCCGCGCGCGATCCGGCGCTGTGTGAAGATTCTCAGGTGAAGAAGATGGGGAGGATCGTCATGCTGAAGCGGCTGCTGACGGCGGGCGCCATCGCGGCTTGCTTCATCGTCGCAACTGCTTCTCGGCCAAACCCGTGAGCGTGCAACACCTCCTTGATCCAATACCGACCTTGGGCTCAGGCTCATCGATAGGGTGCAGGCCGACCATTCCAAGAAATTCGTAAGTGGACGCCAGACGCACAGCGATCGACACATCCGTGCCGGCGACCATCATTGGAAGCCAACTGCGCCAAATCTGCTCAAAAGCTTCCGGTGAGGGAGCCGGGTCTGAGCCCATATAGCGGCTCAGCGTCGGTGTCGCCCCCGCGAAGGCGTCCGGCGCATCCGTTGGGACAAATGCCGTCAGAAGCAGGCGGTTCGGCCGAAGTGAAATTGATGAAAGATCCATGAGTTATCGGGTCCTTTTGCAGCTGACTCCGCACCGACCGCACCCAATCGTACCACAAACACCGAGCTCGCCTGTAACCGTTCCGCTCCCCACCAGTATATAGGGTAGATCCGGAGCGACGCCTTGGCCCGTGACGCGGACATCAGCGAGACCGCCAAGGGCGACCATCTGGCGTTCGGTCGGATCGTGGCGGCGCACCAAAACCGGATCTTCGCCTATCTGGGAAGGATTGGCTTGGACGGCGCAACGGCGGAGGACATCGCACAAGAAACATTCCTTCGGGTCTGGCGGCATGCCGGAAAATACAATCCTCGGCTCGGCAGCTTGACGACCTGGATCTTGACGATCGCGCGAAATCTGGCGCTCACCAAGCTGTCGCTACCGGGACGCCCGGTTGAAATGTCCATCAACGCCGAGACGCTGGAAATAGCATCGGATGCACCGCTCCCGGACGAGCAGTCGATCAGGCTGCAGCGTCAGCAGAAGCTCCACGCTGCATTAGCGTGCTTAAGTCCTGCCGATCGCAGTTTGTTGTCGTCGAGCTACATCGACGAGCTCGACATGGCTGCGATTGCGCGCATTGAGGGCTGTTCCGTGGGGGCTGCCAAGGTGCGCCTGCATCGCGCGCGGCAGCGGCTAAGACAGATTCTGGAGGAAGACAATGAATAATGACATTGATGCATTGCTGGTGGGCAAGTCGCTCGTTCCCCCGCCGGGCTTTGCTGCGCGCTTGACGACTTTGGCGCGCGCAACGCCACAGGTGCAGGAGCAATCGCGAGCCTTCCGGCCATGGCAGTGGGCGGCCCTTGGCGCCGGCGCGGGCCTCGGAGCACTGCGACTTTGCGAATTCGTATTCGTCGCTTTTGTTGCTGTCGGCGCGCAGTGACCTATCCCAGTTTCTGCTGACGGAGCCCTTCATGACACAGGTGCCCAAACCTTCAGGCGACATTCATCCGCGCAACCCGTGGGTCGCGGCCTTGCTCTCTTTGGCCTTGCCAGGCCTCGGCCAACTCTACAACGGCCACCTCAACAAGGGCCTTTGGTTGTTTCTCAGCTTTGTATTGGTCGGCTGCTTTCCAGGTGTGACGATTGCCACCCTTTATGTGCCGGCGGTGCTGATGTTGCCACTGTTGCTGGTAAATGTCGGGTTGACGCTCGGCCTTTGGGGCATTGCGATCGTCGATGCCTGTCGGGGGGCGGCGCGGCAGCAGGTCTACTCACGTCGCGAGTGGCAGGTCAGCGGTCTCTATGTTCTGTTGTTGTTGGCCGGCAATATTTTCATATTTATGCTGATCGCCAACGTGCGGCAGCGGATGGTTCAAGCATTCAATATTCCGTCGGCTTCCATGCAACCCGGTATTCTGCGCGGTGATTGGCTGTTTGCCGACAAGAGATACAATTGCCCGGGTTGCAAAACGCGCGTGGCTACCGGCGACATCGGAATTTTCGTCTATCCGAACGATCGCACGCAATACTATATCAAGCGTGTGATCGGGCTGCCGGGCGACCACATCTCAATCACGTCACATGACGTCGTTGTCAACGGGCAAAGTCTCTCGCGTTCCGAAGCCGTCGAAGGTGACTTTGTCGTGGTCACCGAGCAGGCGCGAGAGCATAGTTGGCGTGTGCAATGGAAGACGACCGGCGCGAGCCACGACCTCGATCTTACAGTCCCACCCGGTCAGATATTCCTGCTCGGCGATAATCGCGACTTGAGCACGGACTCCCGTCAGTTCGGTACGGTGCCGCTGTCCGATCTCGTCGCCAATGCACGCCAAGTCTGGTTTTCCTATGGAGAGGACGGAGTTAGGTGGAGCCGGCTGGGAAACGTTCTGGAGTGACACTGTCGGCCAAATTGCGCGCCAACTTCACAGCTTAGCGGCTGCCGCGTGGCGCGTGAAAACGATCCCGCGCACCGGTCCTGACTCGAGCGTGAACCCGATACTATTCTGGGATCTGCGGTGCGCGCAAAGCTCACGGTTACCTGATATTCCCTCAATTTCAAAACTTGTCCACCAATACCGGGCGCAGGTCATTCGACGCAAGCGTCCCGATCGCTTGAGCCCTCCTGGATCGAGCACTGCGATCAGCCGTAGCTTCTCTTCGACCATTCCGAGCCGAAAGCTCACGGCAAGCTCGTCACTTGCATCGTCGCCCGCAATTGCGTTCAGCTCCGCGGCGAACGCGCGTCGTCGGCGGCCGCTTCGTACGCGGACGCCGGGGGCAGGCCCGATCCGCCGTGGTGCCCCCGGCGAGGAGTTTCTACGTTCTTAGTAGCAGGGCCCGCGGCCGTAGCCATAGCGGGCGATGCAACGAACACTCCCGTGGTAAGGCACGGCCAGGGGTGGCCGAGGTGGTGGGACGGCCGCATAGGCCGGGAGCGGCGGGTCATAGTAGCCTTCATCCAGTCCGTAGACCGTCGGAGCTACAATTGGCGGCGGTGGCGCTACCGCGGCGGGCGGTCCACCGTAAGGTGGCGGCAAGAACGCCGGCGGCCCGTTATTCGGCGCTGGGATCACGTAAACCGGTCCGCCTCCAATATAAACGCCGCCGGGCGCGACGTAGACAGGTTGCGCATTGGCGCTCGCAATGTGCATCAGCGGGATCGCTGCAACGGCGATCGCAAGTGATCGGACGCTCATTTGATACTCCTATATACGAGCCCGACCCCCCACCCGAGTATGTAGATTGTTGGTGCCAGCGCAAAATGTGGCGGCCGAAGCGGTTGTCCCGGTCTGAGACGGCTCGAGTACCGAAATACTATTCTTCCATAGCCTGATACCGCGGACGACTCGTACAAATTATTTTGTGCCGAAACCCGGCCTCGCGCGTTCCCGAAAGTCGCGGATGGACGAGCGCGTCGATTTGTGCTTGTCCGACGAAATTGCGCTGGCCCGTCGAGTGAGCGACATTGAGCAGGACCTTACGGGGTCGCAGGTGGGCCGTCATCGCATAAGTCGGCTGAGCTCTCGACCGCCGCGACCTTAGAATCAGAACTCCGGAACCCTCATACCAGCAGCTCCGTTCGATACTTGGCCGAGAGACCCTTTGCCCGTTGTATGCGCTCCGCCTGCTCCGCCTCGCTGAGTTTGGGTGGCGGTGCGGTACGGCTATCGACCGGGTCGCCCACCGCCATGAAGAACTCTTCCTGTCCCGCTGGCGTGCACATGCAAAGCAGGCGTGCCGGGTCACCCGAATTGTTCTTGAACGAGTGGGGCGCGTTAGCGGGGATGTTCATGGTCGAGCCGGCCGCCGCCCGATGCGTCTCGCCCCGGAAGGTCAACTCTATCTCGCCGTTTAGGATCGTGAACATCTCCTCGAAGTCGTGACGATGCGGTGGCGGGCCACCGCCCGGCGGCACCAGCATGTCGATCAGGCAGTAACGGCCGCCCGTCTCCTCACCGGTCACAAGGATCGTATAGGTGCTGCCGGAAATCGAGACGTGACGCATTGTCGGATCGTCGGGGTTGGCCAGCGTGAGTTTGTTGTTCACGTCGTCAGGTGGTATCCCCGCTTGGTGCTGGGTGGTCGTGCTGATCGTGTCGGGCACCTGCTGTCTCCCATGCGCTCCGAACCAGACGGCCGCGCGATGAATGGCCCGATCGCCGGCTGCAAACCACTCGGCTGCGAGGTCAAGCGGGCGGACTGTCATCGGCGAGGGGCATAGACACCACTGTGATAACGCGATTAAGCTGCGACGCGAATTTGGATTTTGGTATGAGGGCATGCA
>Ga0126381_100002072_pt1 | contig 21645 bp, 43 predicted proteins | sample PanSoiMetPlot_28_FD_96465 | JGI IMG/M metagenome (GOLD analysis project Ga0126381, IMG submission 96465) | Tropical forest soil microbial communities from Panama - MetaG Plot_28 | ecosystem: Environmental > Terrestrial > Soil > Tropical forest > Bulk soil | place: Panama | collected 2016-02-17
AGATAGATCAAGACCATATCCAGCTCCAAATGCTACTGCTATTAGTGCTCCTAATAGAGCAATAGTCTTACCAATAGTCATTCAGATTGTTCCGTTCTGATTGAACTTAGCCCATTGTGAGGCATTTGGCTGTGGATTCGCAGTTTTGACACCATTTCTCTGGTAAAAATCAAGAATTGATGGATCAGAGAGTCCCTTGTATGTCCCAGTAGCGACGTCAAGAACGGCCCAGCCCTTGTTATTGGGATTTTGGACGAGAAGAACCATATCATCATCTCCTATTGTTGGTGGTGTTGGTGGCTGACTGCTAAAAGAACGATTAAGAATTTCTTGCCTTCTCTGTAGTCTTACGTCACAGGGACAAGCTGTGTTTACTGCCATTCGATGATAGCCGAAGCCTCTTTGACCCTGAGCATTAGCCAGCGCATTAGGCCAACCATGTCTCTGATTCCCTTCTCGATAAATTCTTGATAGTGCATCGATCATTTGGTCAGTCATAGGCTCAGCATATGCCGGTCCCTGTGTGCATCCCTCAGTTTCGACTCCCACGTAGTTAGTATTGAGAGATTTACCATGCCATGCGACAATGTCAGTATCCACGTACTGCTCGATAGTTCCATTCTTACCAACCCAGAAGTGTGCCGACACTTGGGCTGATGGGTTATTGAAGAAGCTAAATAGCGAGCCATTGGCGACAGCATGGTGGAGTACAAGCCCCCAGTTGCTAGTAATTCGTCCGCCGGTATTAGCACCTATTGGCCTCCTTACTGCACACGTAAACCAAGCCATTAGACGTCCTTTAGACTTTCTTCACGAATTTTTTCGGCTTCCTCAGGGCTGATCTTTTCTTCAGGATCAGGCCCAGCTCCTTGATCCTCAAATACTGTTGCTTCTTCGTAGTAGTCTTCACTCATTCTCTAGCTCCAAGTGCTTGGCGTGAGTAATTGTGCCTGCGGCTTCGAGAGCATCAAGGGCAGCGTACCATTGATCCTTAGTTAATCCTTGTGCTCTTATATTCACTATAATTTGATTAACAGTTAGTGTTGGTGGTGATGGGTACGTAGGACTTGTAGATGGGCTATTGAAGTGCATATCCTGTTTGCCTTTCATTGTAGGAGATAGTGACAATCGCTCGGGGTTCTGTCTGTCCTGGTACTGTGTTCGGAGTCGCAGCTTGAGAGAATACAACAATCAACTTTTCACTTGGTTGAACAACGACGTTCGGTGGTCCTGTTGCAACATCTTTTGATCCATTAGGAGTCCAGCAAAGCATATTACCATTGTGATATATCTCGCATTGAGTACCGTCTTGCATAGGTTGAGTCTCTATAGCAATTTGATAGATTTCCCATGCCCAATTAGCCAGGAATGGAGAGATATCTACTTCAGCTGACCAGTTACGTAGAGGATTAGGATTAAAAGTAATTGGGACGGAAAAAGAACGTTGCATTTAGTTTGCTGCTATATCCCATGAACTAGATACGAGTGATCCATTGCGTACAGTGACAGGTTGATTGCCTGTTGTCGTCAATGTAACTGTAGTAGTGAGTGTGTCAGCATTGACATATGTAGTCGGTTGAGCTACTCCTGATATTTGTATTACTGATGAAGAGAAGAAGGTTTCACCTTGTCCATGACATGTTAGTGTGAATTCGACATCTATTTCAACTTGTTCAGGCTCAATCCAATCTAGATAAGGTTGAACATCTGCTGGTGGAGGTTCTGGTGCTGAAGGCCAAGGTACTGGCGTTGAATCGTAGTGCTGAAATGGTAAAGACATTCTTATTCTTTCTAGGAGAATACTATACTAAACGGAGGAGTAATATCGCCGAATTTGGTAGTAATAGTGAGGTAGTAAGTACCGGCTTGAGGGACAACAACTATTGCAGTTAAAGCTCGATCATTGATTATTGTCCAACTAGGAAGATATCCACTAACAACTCCATTATCCCATTTAATAGATGTAGTATAGTAGAGAGCATTTCCTTGGATGCCTACAGTTGTTGGAGTATTGATAGAGCCTGATGATGGTACAAGTGCGCTGACAGTAGGAAGAGGCCATGGAGGTATTGATGGACATGGAACAGGGGCGGCATCATATGTATGAAATGGGATTGTGGTAGGAGGATTATTGAAAGGCACAAAGTCTCCCTTTGTGCAATAGGTAGAGCATTATTGTGCTGGTCCTGCGGGCCAAGCAATAATACCTGACTGTTGAATACCCCAAGGTCCAGTTCCCCAATAGTATGAGGGACTATTGGGAAGACAATTACTAGCGAGATTTACGTCTACCTGAATAGGAGAAGAAGTATTGATAAAGCCGAAACACTTTAATACTTGTTGTGCATTCTGTTGGTTATTAAGAGAGAAAGTATCAGCAAAAGTTCCCCACACTTGATCTGGTTGTTGACTGAACCATGCCCATGCTGACACAAATGGTGGAGCGCCACCGAGACCTATCTCGACAAGGATATCAATACAGATACCCCATCGACCTGGGCCAAGAGTAAGTTGATTGCCTGTTTGTATTACTGTGTTCTGAGGGATAGTAAGGTTCTCATTAGCGCCTATAGGCGTATATTCGATAGGCCCTACTGGTCCTGCTGGTCCTGTTAATCCTGCTGGTCCCATTGGACCTTGTGGTCCTGGTGTACCTTGTGGGCCTGTTTGTCCTAATGGTCCTCCTGGTCCTGCTGGACCTGGGATGCCTTGAATTCCTGATGGACCTTGTGGTCCTGTTGGACCTGTAGCTCCTGTTGGTCCTGCTGGTCCTGGCCCACCATTACTGCCGTTAGTTCCTGGTGGGCCTTGTGATCCTTGTTCTCCTTGTGGTCCTAATGGACCTGGATTACCTTGGGGACCCATGAGTCCTGTTGGTCCCATTGGTCCTGTTGGTCCTGGAATACCTTGTGTACCTGCACCACCTGGAATGCCTTGTATACCTTGTGGACCAGTTAGTCCTATTGGTCCTGGTGGACCTGGAATTCCTTGTGGACCTATCTGTCCACCTGTACCTGATGGATAGTATTTGGTCACTGATGAGCGCCTAATCTAACAGCATTCATAAACGTACTAGGAGAGCTGAAAATACCAGCAGCTATAGCAGAGTTACCATTAGGAGACTGTGGAATACCTTGTAAAGTAACTGAGACTGTATTAGGTACGTTGATAATACCTCGTGAGCGAATAGACCCACCGAGTCCAGGATTAGAGTATCCACCTTGATTGATATTTAGAGAGGCCGCACCTGCTGCTACATTTGATCCGCCTGTACCACCTGCTATCCATGCTGCAGCAGGTGTTGTGTTATTAGACCAGATAATCCATGAAGAAAATGCTGCAAAAGCATCAGCAGGATTATAAATTTGCGCAAATAATTGTGCGTCTACTTGCCATAGTCCTTCAGTCAAGTTCAAACTAACGAGGCTATATTGAGTATTAGGTGTTGCCATAAAAACATTAGCACTAAGATTAGCAGCTAGAACCGTTGGAGTTGGCTGTGGTCCTGCTGGTCCTTGTGGTCCTGTAGCTCCAGTTGGTCCTGTTGCCCCTGTTGGTCCTTGTGGTCCCGTAGCTCCTGTTGCGCCTGCTGGTCCTGTATTACCTGTTGCTCCCGTCAATCCTATTGATGACATGAGAGACCAATAGATGGGACTTGAGGGTGGAGTTGTGGTTACTGCCTGGATGCAAACATAACTGCTACCTTGATATTGGACAGCATCATTAACGTTATAACTATTGGTTGCCGACCATGCTCCCCGCCATACAATTGCTGCTCCTGTTGGTCCTGCTGGACCTTGTGGTCCTGTAGCTCCCGGGGCACCTGGTGGGCCAGTTGGTCCTACTGGACCTTGTGGTCCAGAACCAGGAGGTACAAAGAGTCCATCAGCATTCATTGTTAGCTGATTGTTTGCTTCAAGACTTATTTCGCACATACAAACTGGTGGTGGTTGCACTTCACTCCCCGGACATGAGACACATGGATTGTGTCGGCACCATTGATAATATTGTTGACTTCCGTCTACCCATCCAATATTCCACCATTGGACGGCAGAAGGTGCCATCATGTTCATCCAAGGTTGAACTACTTCGGGATCAGTTTCACCTACCCATGTACCATCTGCATCCCTCACACAGAGGGTCATATCAGACAATGTCAGTAGCCTTTGTCATATCGGATGGAGACTCTGCAAGTGGAGTGTACTGTGAGATACCTGTCCGAAGGATTATTTGAAAGTCGAAACGGAAGGGAATGTTTGGAGGGAGGGCATCTCCAACAATGAGGAGTTCTTCTGATCCATTAAGATGGGGTGCAGATAGGTGCCCTTCAACTAATTGAACAGGACAGATATCACCAGCGAGTGGTGTAAAGAATACAAGTTCTCCACCACTACCATAAGCAATCATCTCTCCTGCTTGTAGAGGGTTTCTAGGAGTATAATTAGGAGAACTAATTGAAATTCGATGAAGCCAAGCTTCGGCACTAGCAGGGCATTGATACAATACTTCAGGCACCGGAGTAACGACACCATTACCCAGACACCCATTGACGTCACTGGTCAGCCTCTTCGTTACCTTTACTGGTGTAGGAGTCCTGAGAAGTGTAATTAATTCATCATTAGACTTGAATAGTCCTTGTAGTGCATTACTAAGGTTATCAATAAGGTCAGTCATATAACCTCACTCGTTGCTGTTGGAAGGTTTGGCATTACTGGCTGATAATTAGTACCAGCTTGTTGCTGTTCTTGTGCAGTATCAGGCATTTGGTATGTCCCTGCTGCAAGTTCACTGAGAATATTATTAGCATCCTGCTGGGAGAGCGCAGTTAATTGATCGGTTGTATATAGTCCTGTTTTGGGACGCCGATCGCCTGGATTCCATACAACTTGGTAGTACGGTCCACCGTCTGCGTTGAATGCCTGTCTCACTAATCCAATAGTCCGTTCGGCTGGCGAAGGTAGTGCAGCTTTGGGTGATTGTGTTGTGACATTGTACTGTACCCATGCTCCTGGTTGGACGGTTGGCTGACTCGCCATTAGGAATGTAGTGTGTCTGCGTACTTATAATACATGTCTTCCACGTGTAGTGATACACGACCGACTGAATGAGCCAAAGTGTGCAGAATTTTGGTGGCTCCATGTAGAGCATTGAGTCTGATCTGAGTATCATTGAATACGGTATACCAAATGATGACGCAATAGGTTAATGCGATGACTGTGGCGGCCCACCAGAAGACTGAGCTTGGAGTAGCGTCTTGAGCTTGTCTCTCACGTTGGCGTGGTACTGATTCATCGTTTCCTGGCGCTGTTTGCATGGGACACATGACTTAATTCCTAACGTAGTAGTAAGCTTGGCAATTGCATCCCCGATAAGCATTATGAGTTAGTTCTCGCTTTCCCCTCTATGTCTGTCCAGATAGTTGTAGCTGATGGTTTAGTGAGATGAGAGTATTGCGATCCTGGGTTGATTCTTCTCCACATATGGTAGGCGAGTTCATCCCAGATTATTACTATTGCTATGACTATAAAGAACAAAGTAATGTAAGGTTTAATTGTGTTAATATAGTCATTCATATTCCAGCCTGCTTGACTTCTTGTTCAAACGCTGAAGGTTGTGCTGTAGCCGTACCATGATTACAAATAGTGGTACCAAATATACGATTGCCTTGACCAGTTTTTTGATATTGATATTGGTTGACGATGAGACCAAGAACGAATCCAAACGCCGTAATGTTGGCAAGGTCTTCATCAAAGAGAGAAAATAAATCAAGTAGGACAAAGACAAGGCCAGTCGCAATGATCCTCGGCGGCCAGGGAAGGTTCGGCATATTACCTTCACGTGGACAATTCCTTATCTCTTGATACGCAATTACGAATAAAGCAATAATGAATGCAGTAACAAAGAGACTCTTTCGTCCCATTAGATAACCTGAACGTTAGGTGCTTTGCCCCATAGTGTCCCTAGTCCAAGGATTGCCCATAGCGAATATCTCTCGTTTTGGTACCATGGCATGTGATGTAATCCCCAATAGAAGATCGCATATCCAAAGACAATAAGTGCGAGTCCGAAGATCATTGAGCGCCTCCAGAGCGATTATTGTATTGATTAGCTTCATCTCTAAGAACCTGACTCGTTGTTCTGACGACCGGTTGACGTAGTTGTGCGCCACGGAAACTTACTCCTGGTCGTCTTGTCTGAGTAACTAATGTCTCTCGCTCTGCACCTGGAGCACCTGAAAGATATTTAGTTGTTGATGTTGCTTCTGGCGCTACTGCCATGAGTCCTGCCCTTGCAGCATCTCCAGCTACTCCACCTGCTGTTCGAGATTGTGACACCATTACGAAGATACCCATGATTACTATTATTCCACCAGCAGTCATTCCAAGTACACCAACAATTAGAGTAATGACTGGGTCAAGTAATGGATAGATCGCACCTTCAATGCCTTTGGCAACTGAATTGTCAATGTAGCCAGCAACGTCATTAGGTAGACCAAATACATCCCGAAATACATGAAGAGGATCAAGTAGATTAGCGGCCGTGCCCTGCCAACTAGTTAGTTCAGCGGTTGTTGATTGTTGTGTTGTTGTAGTTCCGTCTGAAGAATTATTAGCCGCCGCTGCTGTTCCGTTGACTGGGACATTAGTATCCGCTTGGACACCACTTTGAAGATATTGTCTATATGCACCAGTATTATAAGTGACCCAAGGAGACCAATTCGTACCATTGTTAGAAATAGCAATGGCAGCCCTAGCATTAGTCGGAATATCGAATGACGATTGGGCACCGTGAACACTGTTAATTTGCCATAATCCCCGGTCGATTGTACCATTACTATCAAGATCATATGCGGCAGAGTTACCGCCCGATTCAGCAGTCGCAATAGCAGCCGCCATTGCCGCCGCTTGTGGGTTGCCGCCGGCTTTGCACCATATTCCCTCCAATTGAGCGTATGTGAAATGTACATTACCGGCAGCAATTCCCACGTCTTTACTCCTGCCTCCGTTATTCCACTAGGTCCAATCTCGGTCGGACCTGTCTCTTATTACTGTTAGAGTCAAATTCCCACTCTGTACCATCGTCCTCGATAATGCGATGGTTGCGTTTGTCAATGATTCGACAAAAACCACAGACAGGATTCTTACAGAAGATCCGATTAATTGCATTTCGAATATCTGCATATTGACTTATCTGTCCACACTTCTCGCATTGCCAAGGTCCAAAGATTCCATGAGCAGAGAATAGTCCTCTAAGATTGCCAAGTGGAGCCTGCATCAAAGCCTCGCTTTAAGGCTCTTTGATAGAGCCAATACATATAGCCACCGGCTATTCCCCCGCCAATGATTGGCCACCACGACTTCGCAATTGTTGCACCACCAATTGAATAGATTGAGGTGATGACGATGGCATGATAACAATACTCTCTCATCGATGCAGCCTTCTCAGCGTCGCCACCGACGTTTTCTGCCGTCCATGGTGAGCTATTGACTGCTGAGTATGCATCATAGGCATTTGTGCCTGATTGTATAAACAGGATTGCAGCCATCGTATTTACGACAAGTGACCATTGCTCGGGGTTGAATTCTATGTTAGGCATTATGCGACAGCAGGAGTCTGATTAGATGAGTTGACAATCTGCTGAACCTGTTCCTTCGTTAACCCTCCACGCATAGCCTGTTGGATGGCGCTTTGTGGTAATGGCTGTCCAGATGACTGAGCAGCTTGTGCCTCTGCCTGTAGCATCTGAATAGTGGTTAGGAAGTTAGGCTGTGCAGACGACTCATTTACTGGTAGAGAGTCGTTACTATTATTGTTATTCGACTGACTAGTGATAGTGTTAATGTTGTTATTAGAATTAACACCTCGTGGTCTGCCTACTGGAAATTGCTGGTCCCCACCATTACCTGGCATTGGCCATGCAATTGTCGTGAGGTTCGCTGGAGATGTGACCCCTGCTAGATTAGTAGCATTTGTTCCTGTTGGATTTGAGGATGAGCTACTACTCTTTCTTTTAATGTACCAATATGCAGCACCAACAACAATTAGTGCCCATACCCATACTGGCAATGGTCCCAGCTTACCTGATAACGTTTGCCCGAATCCTTCACGTGGCGGCATGGATCACTCCTGCGTCGATTGTGTTGGATACTGAGGTGGCATTGTCGAATAGCGTGGTATTGTTTGGACTCGACTGAACCTCGGCCGTGGTCTCATTGATGCTGGTCCTGGTCCTCCTGTTGTTCTGGTTGGGAGCTGTGCGACTCTTGTTGATAGTGCGAGATTACGGAGTCCACCAAGCATGACAGAAGCAGCAGGATAGGCAATATACCAATCATCATTAAGACTAAAAGCAACTTGGTCACCGACTAGCCACTCTTGAAAGCGTGACGAATTGACGTTACGTGGAATCTGTGGAGTCTCAGCTTCCCTAATCTGATAGCCCGCATTATTCTTGATCCCATTACGTCGATTGTGTCGGCTGACTACTGAAGCATTAGCCATTGCTGTACGTACCGATGGCACAGTCTCTAGTGATGAAAGTGCAGTTACACTAGTTGCAAACTGCGTTGCTGGTACTGGCATTTGTCCATAGAAGTCATCATATACTGAAGATGCTTCCTGAGCAGAGTCTCCTAATACCTGAGGATTGTGAGTAGGACGTCCACCTATTTTGTTTCTAATGAACGTTCCACCATTCATCTTAACTTGCTTTCTTGAACAGCCACCATCCGGCGACAAGAACGACAAGAACGATGAGAATTGTTGTGAGGTTTAGACGCATTCTTCTCCTAACCCTGCGATGAAGTCTTACCGAGCATTCCATTGACGCCTATTGCCCACATGTTAGAGAGACCACTGAACAATGCATTGGTTCCTGAAGAGTGAGCAATCATGTCTGCCAAGATGACACCAACAGCCATAATGACAAACAGATTCATAACATGACCAGCCATTTTTTTATTTCTTCTTTCTATGGGAAATTAGCAGCAGGAGGTACAGGACGACCGAACACTCGAATGTGGAAGCCCAAGATGACGAATATCGCAAGAACAAACCAGATCCATGACCAAACATGAGGCTTCTGTGCCATTGTTGAGTTAGGAATTACTGGTTGAGCATTGACATCAATAGATGATGCCAACCCTGGATCGGGCATGACCCTCCTTATGCAGCTAGATGAGTGTAAGGAATGCCACTAACAGGAAAGAGTTCTCCAGTAACGGTCCAAAGAATGCCGTTACCAGTGAATGTGCCCCATGTCCCTGCAACTTCCAACAACGTCGCTGGCGTAGTCGGAAGAAGAAGGTCGTAAGTGTCCGCTGTGCTAACCGCTGTCTGAACAGACTCTCTAAAGGAATAAGTAACAACTCCAACAGGAGCCTTCTGAACAGCAGCAGTAACAGGGTTGTACGAGTAAGCACCGAACTGCTGATACATAAGATCACGGCGCTCGTTCAGGAATTCAAACGTGATTGGAACACCATCAACCCAGAGTGACAAGTCTGTTGGAGGATATGCTTCAACTCGCTGGTTACCTGGTGATGTGCCAGTGTCACGCAGAATGAGAATGAGAGTGTGAATAAATGTACCAACCCGAGGAAGAACAATCCGCTGGAATGCATTGGAAGTGACAGACGACTGCGCTCTTGTCACTGACCATTGAGCAGATGATCCAACGTCAGGCGGCGCTATGGATGGATTGTCAACAGGAGCCATCCAGAACACTTCATTCAATGCCATCTGCATTGTGCCTGGTGTCGTTGGTGGCGTTGGGTATACAGTCGCAAGAGGATTCAACTGAATCTGAATCTGTGGCTGTGATGCAGCGTTCATTGAAGCAAGAGAACAATAACCAGATGAGTCCATTTCCAAAGGAAGAGGAAGGTTAAAGTTCCATGCTTGTGCGCCACTTGCAGTTGGCATGGGAATGAAGCTAGGACGAGCACCTACATCATTACCAAAACCAAGCATTCCTCGTTGACCACCATAGAAAGCAATCTGATCCAAACTGAAACCATCAGCTTGAATCACTGGCTGTCCAAATGGATCACGTAGGAAGAGATTTTGAATAATGTTAAATGGTGCATCCTGAGACAGAACAGCAGCAGCCGTACTACTTGCATTTGAGCTACCCATGTGTAGAGTAAGGTAACGCAAGTAGCCACCGACAGGCTTCAATGTAGGAGTAAGCAAGTCTCCAAAATTGACGCCCGACTGTGCTGGACCAAGAATCTGTCCCTGTCTCGATAGACGAGAGAACGGTGCAGCTCCAGCAGGAGTCGTTGGTTGCGCCGTTGTCTGTGGCATCCTGCTAACCGTTGAATTAGCAGGGTTTGCAATCTGGAGTGTTTGAATTGCGCTAGGCAATGTCTATCCTTTCAGATAAGCGGCGCAAGGCCAGCAGCAGCAGCATTGTTTGCATGATGGGCAAGAAAACCTCTTAGTAAGAAGTTAATCACGACCAGCCATGCAAGAATATATATTCCAATTCCTAGCATTAGTAACTTACCTCACCTGTTGTTGATTCTGCATAGGAGGATTCAATAGTAGATTGTCGGCGCCTACCTCCTCTACGTGACGCAACCGTCTCGCTCTCTCCTTCCTCTTCACCCTCTCCACTTTCTTCTGCAGTCTCTTCTTCTCCGTTTCCTCCATTACTTGACTGAATTCCACCGTCGAGTGCATCGAGTCTCGCTTCGATAGCCTGAAACCTTGCAAGAGTCTCGTGAGACATATCACTATCCATTTGCCGCTCCTTTTGAAAGATCAGGTAACCGTGTGATAGCCGTATAATCACCACCATCTCCTACTACTAGAAACTCCCGTTTCTGTAGTCTTTGTATTACTCCTAGATGCGCACGACGTAGACCCCCTATCTCTCGTAGCCTTTGATGAGCACGTTCGTCATTAATTCGTCCGATCCATACAAATGATGGCTGGTCATAGAATGATGAAGGTACCCATCGTGGAGCTTGTGTCATAGCTACTATTTCGACACCCCTACTGCGACCACGTAGCCAGATTTGTTCAACATAATTACGTAAATTAAGCGATGGGACACGGGGATCAGTAAGGTTTCGGGTTTCATCAACGTAGATGGTCCAATTGCCTTGACGATATACCTGCGCAAGAGCGTCTTGTACTTGCTGTCTGGCTTTTGCCCAATCGTCGTAGACAACGAGACGATACCACAACGAATCCGGTTGCCGTTTGCGTCGTAGATAAGGATCATTCTTCGGTAGCATTCTTACCGATTTTCCCACGTCACGTAGCGTTTCATCGTCGCCCTTGACGTCAATAATGACGTTCCGACGCCAACCTCGCATTGGGAGCAATCCTCTAGTAGCGAGATAAGATTTACCGCCACCGGACAGGGAGATGATACTATGGTGTGGCGCATTAAGTGGTCGCCAACGCTTGTAGATATCGAACTTAACCTCTTGCCAGGACTTTCTAGGAATACGGTCGGCATAGAGAATATTCTCCATCTCAACCAGTTCTCGGCTTGGTTGTCTAGTTTGTGGTGGCATAACGAGGTGGTGGTCCGAAGCCGTTAGATGGAACGTTAGTTGCTACATTAGTTTGTGTCTCTGGATACACACTATTGTAAGCACGTTCCACGCCAAGACGTTGTGCTATCATGCTGTGTGGGTCCATGCGCTTTTGATCGACATTGAATGCCACAACTCCACCGGCGACAGTCTCAGCTACCTCATATATAGGTGCAACTTGTGCGACCCTATACAGTAATTTAATGGCTGTCGGATTGTTCTTGGTTAGTTTGAGAATTGCGATTGTGAATGGATCAGCATGCTCAAATACAAAGAAGCCAAGAACAGGAAACATGGGACCAGTAAGCATAGCCAACAACTTGAAGTCGTCGGCAAGCTCTCCCTGTATCCGTTGAAGTTGAGATTCCACCCCTGTAAAGTCGGGTCCATCATTCGATAGGCGAGAGTTCGGGGTGTGCAGATCGCAATAAGCAGGGACTCTCTTCTTCCGTCCAGTCGGCGTAAGACCCGGCGGTCGAAAAGTAGGTGCGCCACATACACGACAAGTACCGTCCCCAATAGATGTTGTCGCATCTGCAAATGGCGACTCTGTTGTTGTTTCTGTTGTTTCGCTTGCTGGGATATCAATGTTCCCTAGAAAGCTCTCGGTGTAGGCGTCCGGTGAATCGAAGGAGTCAGTTTCAATGGCTCCCTCTTCAAAGGGCGCCGTCATGTTACCTACCTATACCGAACGTCTGTGAGAAACATTCCTCAAGCAGAGAACGACGCCGCATAGGAACGGGCTCATGCGATTGCTGTCCTTGTCCCTGTCCTTGTCCCTGTTGTCCTTGTCCTGATGGATGCTGTGATGTACGGAATTCTGCGACGGCACCCTCAAATGACTCTTTGAATTTCTTGTCCCAGAACTCATCAAACCATTCGCCGAACTTTGTCTTGGCAAGTCGCTCACGATCTTCAGGGGATATGTCAGTCATTGGATACCTCTACTTGTTCGTTTAGTTGTGGTGCAGGAGTCTCTTTAAGTGCCTTTACTAGACCACGAATCCCGCCACCATTCTGTCCCATCTGATTGACAAATGAAAAGAGGCTCTGCATGTTTTCACAGAGCCAGTTATTCTGCTGTCCGATCATGTCGATGGCAGTTTTCAATTCTTCTACAGCATGACGAAGACCCACAATTTCACCTTGTAAGAAGGCCAACTGTGGGTCGCTCGGTACGACGTATTCGGTTTCTGTAGCTTGGGAATGATCCAAGTGTTTACCTCTTTATGTCTCGGTGATACTCCTTTGGTTGATAATTTGCACAGTCTATCACTGAGAGATTCATTGTCAAGGGGGAATGTTTGACTCTCCTGGTCAGTCGGGTATACTGGTGGTGGACGGTCCACTTTGTTTACTCCTGCCTGCGGGGGACGTTATCAGACTCGACAACTGGTAATGTCCTCCAAAGGTAGGGAGTAAGTGGAGGCAAAGAGGATCGTCCTGAGTAAACAAAGGATGCAGTAAACAAAGGAGAAACAAAGTGTCAGATATCTCTAACAATGATGTCGCCTCTCAGCTCAAGGAGATGCTTGAAGAGTCATCTCTGAACATTACGTCACGTTGGTCAAAGGACAATCCACCGCAAGCTGGTGACTCCATCACTGGAACCATCGTTGACATTTCAGACGCGACATCGGACTATGGTGAGTACCCTCTACTTGTCATCAAGGACGAGCAGAACGAACTCATTGCATTGCATTGCTTTCACCTTGTCTTGAAGAACGACATTGAGCGCAAGATCGCTCGCCGGACTCTGGTGATTGGCGGACTCATTGCCGTGACGTATCACGGTGAGAAGGAGAACAAGAATCCTTCAAAGAATGCCGCCAACATGTATCGAGTCATTGTCCGGCCGCCTGCGGCGAAGGTCTGACCTTCCTTAGCTAACGCAAGTAGCCCCTGGTCCATTCGGGCCGGGGGCTTACTTGTGTTTAAGGAGGGTCTATGGCCTGGTATGACGGAATTAGTCGCTGGATTGGTCGTACATTCGGTGGTCAACAAAGAGTAAATAGACCGCCAAGTACGGGTCCATTCGGTGAACCTGAGCCACCTGTTAGTGGTGGCATCTTTGAGCCAGAGCCGTCACCTGTCGAACAACAACCCGACGAGTATCCATTTGACGTCGGCAGTGAGACAGTTGACTATGAAGATGCTGGTATTGAGGGTGCATCCATCAATCAGTATGGCGACGTCGAACTTCAAGACGACTATGGCACGCCACACCATCATTCAGTAGATGAATGGTTAAATATCGCCAAGATGACTACAGAAGAACTCTATCTAAACAGAGAGTTTGTAGTTGGCGGCGCTCTTACTTATGACCAGATTGATATCATGCGCAAGCTCGAAGAGATGGGCTTGATTAATGAACAAGACTGGGACGATTGGCGTGCATCCATTGAGTCTGATGGTGAAGGAGGATTTGTGGCAGCATCTCCGGCCGCTGCATGACATTCAAGACACCTAAAGAATTCATTGCATGGGACGGAGAAGGCACAGCAATTCAAAAACCACCTCTATCGCTCACACTAAAAGAACAAACAATCTATGCGTGGGAAGATAGACCAAAAGGTGAACGAATTGCTGAAGACTATAAGCCCGAAGCTCAGCCCTATGTACTATTGGCTAACAGTGTCGGTGGACAGATAACTAATGAAGAGGGTCTGTCTACACACGATTGTTTCGAGTTGATCCTGCAAACAAAACAGGACCATCCTAACAGTATCTTTGTGGGATTTGGATTCAACTATGACGTCAATCAAATGATTAAAGACTTCAACAATCAGTGTCTATGGCATCTCCATGACTGGGGACGTACTCGGTTTGGAGGCTACATAGTTAAATGGTTGCCACGCAAGTCTTTATATATCCGACACGGTAGAACACATCGTTCAGCCATTATCTATGATGTATTCGGTTTTTTCCAGATGAGTTTCCTTGAAGCCTGCAAACAATATCTTGGCGAAGATGACCAAGAACTTGAGCTAATTCGTCGTGGTAAGCAAGCGCGAGAGGCATTCACTTGGGAAGAACTTGACGACTTCATCATTCCCTACAACAAGACAGAACTGTCTATGTTAGTACGAATGATGGACATTGTCCGTGAGGAATTTGCAGGTTGTGGTATCAATCCTGGTCAATGGCATGGACCTGGAGCCATAGCTGCGAAGACTCTATCCTTTAATCAAATTAAGATACCGAGAGATCAACCAGAGGAAGTGTTAGATGCTAGCCAATTCGCATATGCGGGTGGACGATTCGAACAGTTTAGATTGGGTCGCTACTCATCTACTGTCTACGAATATGACATTCACTCTGCTTATCCAGCAGCAGCTTTTCAACTACCGGACCTTTCGAACGGCCATTGGGAGTATGTTCGATGCTTCGAGCCCGACTCTTTCGGAGTTTGGTCAATTGACTATGACGAGTCTGATCGAATCCTCAATGCTTTTCGACCTCAGCCCCTCTTTCACCGATCAGAAAACGGTAGTATCAGCTATCCTTCTACGGTACAAGGCTGGTACTGGACTCCCGAAGCCAGGTTTGTTCCTGATTCTATTCAAGGCGGATGGGTCTTCAGACCACACTCTAACTTCAGACCTTTTGCGTTCGTTAAAGAGTTATATGACCAGCGAAGAATGCTCAAGCTATCGAAGAATTCTTTGGAGAGAGCTATCAAGCTCATTCTCAATTCGCTTTACGGGAAACTCGCGCAAACAGTCGGCGGAGTTGACGGTCCTCCCTCATGGCATTGCTTAGAGGCCGCAGGATATATAACATCATTCACACGTGCAAAGATCTATGAGGCAATGCTTATGAATCCTCGTGCGATCATTGCTGCCGAGACTGATGCAGTATTCAGTACGCAACCACTAAATCTTCCTTTATCTGATGAGCTGGGTGACTGGGAAGAACTAAGATTTAAGGAGATAACATATCTACAGTCTGGATTCTATTATGCAATCAAAGAAAACGATGAGCTTGTCGTTAAGTACCGAGGTATGGACAAAGACAGAGATACAGGACAGCCACTTGGACTACCGTATGGGGAAGTATTGGATTACCTACGTGACCGGACGACAGGTACAATCGACGGTCTTGCAACACTTCATAGCTATACAACCAGATACGTCGGTCTTGGATTGGGCTTACGATCCGATGCAGTCTGGCGATCATGGGAAAAGAGAGATCACTACATTCGTCTGGATGGATATCGGAGCAGTAAGCGTCGCCACGTAAGACTCGAATGCCCCGAGTGTAACAGAGGACGATCACTCTATGACAGTATGCATCCTCTACAGATAGGTGCCGAGGCTGGATCGGGTAAGAGCTTTGCTCGTACTTTACCTTGGCGATCTGTTGGAGGGTTAGAGGAAAAGCCTATGAACTTTGAAGACTGGAAGGAAATGAATCCAGAGTGGAAAGACTTTGCTAATGACGTCTGGAGATTTCAATGACAGATCGTGTAATTGACGATCCATATGATGAACGTAGTGATAGAGAGCACTATGAAGAAGACGAGATGTGGTGGGCATGGGAAATGTTAGATCAAAAAGAAGGTGGTGATCTTCCGAATGAGTTGTAAAGACTGCGACGATCTACAAGACAGAGTGGACTACGATGGCCCATCCTACTTTATTCGGATCGGTAACGGCAACGTACAATTACTTGGCTGTGAGAAGCACGTCCGTCTATTCATTCAACAGTACAACGCCACGGTCCGACTAGCAGAAGCATTCAATGACATGATGTCCATCATTGACTCTGTTGAGAAAGACGTGGAGATCCCAAAAGTGGAAGAACAGCCCCAACCATGAGTCCATTCAAGTGTCGTATCTGTGGTAAGTTCATCATTGATTTACCTACTGCACAGGAGCACAGTAAGCAACATCCACTTAAAGAAGAATCGCTTGGTATGACCGAGGAACAAACCAAGCAATTCAGAGAACACCGTTGGAAGGCTCTACCCTGGGGGCAAGTAGGTGATACCAAGTGCATCGCATGTAACATGCCATGGACTCAGTTCATACTACTAGTCTTCTACAAACAGGACGCTAGTTGTAAAGCTGATGTCCAATTGATAGAACAACAGCAGTTAGCATGAGATACTTGTTGCACAACACCTGTTAAGTGATAGAATAGGGACAGAGGGAGGGAGCGTGGTTACTCGGTGTCTGCGGCTCCCTCCCTCACTCTCTTACCCCCTTCGTCTTCCTGTGTACTTCTTCACCAGTAGCGACCGACTGAACATCTCTCCTCTCAGGTTCGGTCGTGATCCTTCACCGGGAATGGTTGTGTATTTGTCAGGATAACGGTAGTACCGATAGATCACTGACATATCTAACCCGATATAATCGAACCGCTCAGTAGTACAGCGAGTACAACGCAGACAGATGGCACCCGCACCCATCCTAAATAATTCGCTGTCTACTTCTCCATTGGGATTCTCGTCCCAAGAGTGACCAATCGCACGGCAGATAACGTACTCATCACGTAGATTGTTTATTTCCATGTACTCAGGCATATCTATCTGATCCTTTCTGCTATCCAGATTCCACCTTCAGCGTCTTGAAGAATGATGAATGTATCTATAGGGTGAAACGCATTAGATCGTGTGCGTGGTCGTCCTATAGATTGGATAGGATGAAGATCAGGACCATCTAGTATCTGCTTTAATACTTCTGTTCTTGATTTGTTCGATGGTGGTATCACTGTCTTTGTATGAGTACGTGCGATATGAAGTGCTACACCAACACGACTGTCGAACGTGCGCTGGCATCCATCCCATGTACAAGGATATTCGCCAGTCTTGACAACCCCATGAACACGACGTTCATGGGTACTTACTCCTTGTGGTGTGTCGAATTCACGATCACACTTAGTACATTTCCATGCCATTGTTTGTTTACTCCTCGGTGTATATTGATTGGGGAGTAGAGCATAACAACACCCCTGCTCCTATACTCTACTCCCCGCCGGTCATTGTAGCACTAATCGTGTGCCGCATCCTCGCATAGACAGAATTCAGCCTCCCCAGGACAGTTAGCGATATTCTCATTGTTTTCATGTATGTGACCACAACATAGGTCGTGGTTTCCCTCATCACATGAGTAACAGGTATCCATATCATCATCTCCTTCGTACGGTGGTTCTCTCGTGATCCATCTGTCTAGTGCTTCACGTTCTCTACGATCCATAGTCATAATGGTTTCTTTCCTTGTTCCTTTTTGGTGTGCCACTGCTTGCCATTGTCAATAGGTCCACCCAAGTTAGTGAATCCTACGCCAACTACCTCCCACATATAGCCGCATCTACATTCATGAATTGGATGATCGTGACCAATCAAACGACAGTAGTGAGCAAACTCCAGAGCCAATGACTCATCAGTCACTAACTTTTTCCGACAAGTTGTTTCTTTAGTTGTCATCCTACAGTCCAGTCTTCAACAAGACCAGTGTCATCGAAGTCCATTACACCCTCCGGTGACTCGGTATCTTCGAGCATCTTCTGGTATTCACCAGTCAACAACTCGTCACGACCACAGAGACAGATAGCTGTCACGTTTCGTGGATCAGTGATCTGTTTCCTGTCGCACCAGTCAAGCGTAGGCTCGATCCATGCCCAGTCACCATTCACCTTGTCGATTTCTCGCTGAAGGATCATCATCAACTGGTCACGATTTGGACGCTTGAAGTAGATATGGTGGGCAAACCTTGAAGCCAAGGCACCCGACGCCATCTTCTTGAAGAGAGGCACGTTGTTCACCGTAGCAATGACAAACAACTTCGTGTCTCGTTGGATAGTTGCACGAGCAGTTGTCTTACGAATCTCCGATCTCATGTCCATGATGGACAGGAGTGGAGTCAACTGTCGTTCATCAGACTTCTCAATCTCCTCAATGATGAGAATACGAGGTAGTATCTCCCTCTCTGACAAGTCTTTGATCGCACCTGCTGCCGTGGTTGCCGTGGCATCGTACTCCATGACAACCTCATCACCTAACACTGTCTTAAGTGTATGGCATAGGTCCGACTTACCACAACCAGGAGGGCCGATAAGAGCCGAGTGGTATCGGTTCAGCCATCCCGATTGTTCACCAGCCTCAATTGCCGACCGAAGACGACGACGATGGGAGTCAAGTCCAAAGAGATGAGAGAATGCTTCCATCCACTCTTCGTCATCAGGCCAGACCAACTCAGAATAACCAATGAAGTCTTCCGAGACATAGGTTTCGTTAGGGTCCGGTGGAGCGTACTCCTTGTCGTCAACATCAACCAGCTCCCACTTGCCAGACTTGTCTTGAAGTGAACGAGTGTAGATGTTGCGACACAGCCTGTCGAAGATACCGGCATCAGGTTGTTTGTTATCGACTCGCATAAAGACGATCTTCAAGAACATCTGGTACTTGTAGTAACCAGGAGATCCCTCATGGTGCCAACCCTTGCCATGATCCCGCTCTAAGTCAGCCTCAACATTCCACCCAGATACAGAAAGTGATCTGTTGTTGATTGACTTAAGAATGGCATCAAGGTTCTTGCCGATAACATCCTCACGAAGAGCACGCTCGGCAATCTTGACAAGCACTAACTTGTGTTCTTCTTGATACAACTGTTCTCCCTTTCTCGGTGTTTAATGTAACAAGGAGGGAGAGGGAAGAGTGACCTACCGAGGCACCCTTCCCTCTCCCATGTCCTCATCTCTGAGGAGCAGTCTGCTTCGCTGGGGCCGCCTTCACCGGAGCCGGAGCAGCAGTCGGAGGAGCAACCTTCGCAAGCTCGAAGACGTTGGTCTTCACAATGACCAGCTCCTTCGTCTTGCTGTTGCCGACCGACACGGTACGAGTCTCAGTACCCTCCTTGACGAGAGCATTGTACTCGTCCTCCGTCACGCCAAGAGCAAGAATGACCTGCTCCTTAATCGTGGTGGGAGGCTTGTTGTTCCGAGCACGATCCCGCACGATTTCAAACTGGGGCATCGAGATACCCAGTGAAGCCGCCATGGCCTCGTTGCGTGCCTGGATTGTTTCCGGTGGCATCTCTCGCTTCTCAGTCAAGAGAAGACGAAGCTGCGTGCGACCATCAGGCAAGTTGCGTGCCTGAACTCGCATGGTGTGGCCGAGCTGTCGAGCAGCTTCCTGGAAGTGCTTGGCGTCCTGAGACTCCAGCTTTCCACGACCTTTCTCGTTCAGCTCACCAGTCGTGACGAAGACGTTACCGATCTTGCCGTCACCAGCAGCGATCATCCTCGACACGTATGCTTTGTAGGGAGCAAGGTCCACCGACAGGGAGTACGTCCCCGCTGTGTTAGTACCGGCGTCCTCGAACTCTCCCTCTTCAAAGATCATGGTCACTTTGTTTCTCCTTTGGTTTTGGTTGTTGACCACTATCTTATAGGGACTCATGTGGGCTGTCAACCCCTAATCTGACGTAGACCACACTCCTTCATAAATTGTTCACGGTCAAAGTTCGGATTGTCACGCTGAAAGCAACCTGCCATCAGCATCATAACCGAGCGTATAACTGGATGTGTTTCTTCTGGCATACCCTCGACGTAGGCATAGGTACAACATGCTATATCAGCATAGAGTCTACGACTTGCGCTCATCTCTCCCTCGTTGATAGCCCTTGTTCCAGCCCTGCCAGAACTGCATCATGCCGATCATGTTCCAGATAGCGACTATCTCGTCCTCTAGTTCATTGATCCATGCAAGATCTACGGTATCATAATCCCACTTGAGATCACGAAAGTCATGCACAATAGAAAAGAGACGATATAACATCTCTTTTTCTTTAGCGTAGTATGTGACACTATCGAGCGATGTAATGTCTACTTGCTCGGCTAGTTCCCACGTATACGGTCTAGGATTACTTGGCAACGTCTTCTCCTTCGACGTCCTCGGTGTGAACGATGTCGTACACCTTACCACTCGGAGCGGTACGGTGCACAACATCGGTGACCTTGACCTGCTTGATACCACGACTGGATTCGGTCGTGATGACGTCCCCTACATGCAGAACGTCATGGTCGGTCTGGATAGCCCAGACCTTCGTCCACTTATACATTAGTTTAATCACCTCCTCACAGGTAACTAGACAATAGAGGTACTAGATGACGGTCCACTCCGTGTAAAGCGTACCTAGTACCTCTGGTGTTTGGTTACCCAAAGATGTCATACTTTCGGTGTGACTCGGCTAGCGTCAATGCCAAGTCGTACATACGAGTGATGTGAATCCAATGACCACATGTGTCGCATTTGATGACCCAGTAGTAGTGAGCCCACTGGTCTTCACGCACTAGAACAATGCGTACCTCGTGCATTGTAGTCTCCTTTCTAAAGACTAGTCAAGCTCCGACCTAAGAGGACAAGTTACTTAGTGAATTCCACCACCATGTACCGAGCTTGAATACCCATCTCTTCGGCACGCTTGTTACGGTCGTCGCAACTGGCAAAGGCTTCTGCCTCTACCATGTACCCCTCGACGAAGTTGGTAGGCTCAATCTGATGAACCTGCCAGGGACGAAGATGTGCAGGAATTTCCGGCATAGCTACCACCTTTCAATGGTAAGGCCGGAGCCTGACTAGTCTCTAGATTAGGTACTACCTCAGTTGTCAAAGTGCTACTACCGTCCTAAGAGGACGATTAAAGACACCCTAAAGGATGTCCTTAATCGTTAGCTTAGATCCGCACCCAGTTGCCATTGACCAATTGGTAACGGAAGACGTGGACGTTTGACTTGCGTCGCATCGGTAGGTCGTGTCGCCGATCACCATAATACATGCGAGCGCCTCGACCAAACTCCTGAAAGTGGGAGAGTCGAGCTGTCACTTGCACATGACGAACGACAGGCACGTGCGACGAGAGCACATTAGCCATTATTCAGTTGTAACCTTCCTGACTGTCCGACTAAGACAGCCGCTACGCTCCCCGGGCCATCCGAGGTAAAGACAGCGTATATTGCATCTCTCAAGATATGGACAAGGAATGGTCAAGGAATAGTCAAGACATTCTCAAGCTATGGTCAAGGATATGTTACGAGACAGGTAATGAGACACACAGTGACTGCTCAGTCATTCCTCAGATCTGTGTCA
>Ga0126381_100002075_pt1 | contig 21623 bp, 35 predicted proteins | sample PanSoiMetPlot_28_FD_96465 | JGI IMG/M metagenome (GOLD analysis project Ga0126381, IMG submission 96465) | Tropical forest soil microbial communities from Panama - MetaG Plot_28 | ecosystem: Environmental > Terrestrial > Soil > Tropical forest > Bulk soil | place: Panama | collected 2016-02-17
CTGAGGGGACTCAAGAGAATGGGAACGAAGAGATGACGACTCCACTCCCCCCCGTGGTCATCTGGTGCACCAAGTGCGGCGGCCCCAAGCCGTGTGCCTGCGGTAGTTGAGCTGTCGGCCCCGGCTGCAAGGCTGGGGCCGACCCGTTCCATCAAACACAGGAGAGAACTTGTCCGACGAGACGACCGAGCCGCAGGCTGACGAGAACGCCTGGGGTGAGTGGGGTGGGGACGCAGCTGCTCCCATCGGCACTCCGGCCACGCTGGCTCCGCCAGCGGCCTACCCGGCGAACCAGCCGCAGCGCGAGAACCACGCCTTCACGCTCAGCCTCCAGGCCGGGCGCGACGCGCCCATGCTGGTGCTGCGCGCCGAGAGTGCGGCGGAGATGAACAACCTGCTGACCCAGGTGGAGATGTCGGGCCTGTGGGCCAACGTCGGTAACCACCTGAGCAGCATGCGTGCCCAGGGCACGCTGGGGGCCGGACTCGGCCCGGTCCAGGCAGTGCCGCAGGCGGCCCCCGTGCCGCAGGTGACGCCGCAGGGCATCCCGACCAACCCGCAGGCCCAGTGGGGCCCCCCGCTGGGCGCTGGCGGTGCTCCTGGCACCGCTCCTGCCCAGTGGCAGAATGCCGGTGCCCCGGCGGCTGCGCCGCAGGGCTGCATGGGCCTCCAGCCCGGCTGGTTCAAGGTCAACATCCCCTTCCAGTCGAAGGCTGCCGGGGACGCGATCAAGGAGCAGCTGAAGGCGCAGGGCCTCTACCAGGGCAACATGCGCTGGTGCGCCGGTGCCAAGCACTGGCACGTCAGCCAGGCCATCGTTGGTGCCTTCGGCCAGTTCGGCCCCACTCAGTGAGTGTCGAGTTCTACGTCTTCGCCGACAGTCGCGAGACTGTCGGCGAGGGCGGTCCCGTCCACGGGATCCGTCCCGGCACGGCCGACGACCTGCTCGCTTATCTGGGCCTGTACGACTGGGCCTACCCGCACCTGGTGGTGCTCCGACTGGAGGGCGAGACCCGTTGGTCCTTCGCCCGACTGATGCCGAAGGAGAAGAACGTTGAAGATCAAGACAGCTGAGCTGGCTGTCATCACGGCCGCCATGTGGGCGGCCATGTTCCTGCTTGCCTACGCGCTGACCGTGGGACTGTCGCACCACGGGCCGACGGGCTTCCTGGCCGCCCTCTACGGCGGTTGCACGGGCATGATGGCAGCCTCCTGGGCGGCGGGCGTGGCCGTCCCGATCGGGGTGCGTCATGGGTGAGCTCTATGTCCGCGACACCGAGACGCTGGTCTCGGTGGTGACGCCGGAGATGACGCAGGACTGGTTCATCTTCGCCCTGCGCCTGAAGAACATGGGTGACGGCTGGGCCATCGAGCGCTACCACCAGTACCTGGACGCCGAAGGCAGGTGGACCTGGGCCCAGTGGGGTGAGGAGGAGTGGCACGACAGTCACATCTTCACCCGCGAGCAGGCTCTGGAGGTGGCCGCGAAGTACGCTCCGGAGGTCAAGAGCGGTCCCAACCGTGCCGCCGACGTGGCCGCTGGTAAGTACCGGGTCTACCGGGACGGCGGCTGGAAGCTTCCGGAGGAGTAGCCATGGACTACCAGGACATCGACCAGTGCGACGTCATGTCGGGCTGGAACGAGGAGACCGGCACCTGGAACACGCCGTGCACCTTCCCGGCCTGCGTAACGGCCGAGAAGACGGCCGAGGTCGAGGCCAGCCGTGAGTGACGAGGCCGCGCGCAGGCATGCGATGCGCTTTGAGTTCCCCTGCGAGCATGACAGCAGGGAGACCACCGCTGGCGTCGAGGTTCCCGGCTTCTATGACGGCATTCTCTTCTGGGCGTGCGAGGTCTGCGGGCGCATATGGCACCGCTGGCCGATGATGCCGGATGCCTACAGCGTAAAGATGCGCAAGCTGGCCATAGTCGCCATGCAGACATGGGAGAGGGCGCGTCATGCTGACGCTGAGCAAGGCGGTGAGGCGGGGCAAGACTGCCCCGCCTCCGCTGCCTCCGATGTACCCGAGCTGGGGCGCTAACAACTGGCTGCTACGGCAGCAGTCGGTGCAGATGATCGCCGGTGTCCCCGGCACCTACAAGACCATGGTGCTGCTGAACGGCCTGGTCAACATGAGGGTGCCGACACTGGGCTTCAGCAATGACAGTGACGACACCACCGTCGCGAGCAGGCTGCTGGGCATCGCCACCGGCGTGCCCTGCGACCAGACCGAGGAGTGGCTGCGCACGGACCCCGAGCGCTGCCACTCGATCCTCCAGCAGTACGACTTCATCCAGTGGCAGTTCATGCCCAGTCCAAGCCTGGACGACATCTGGCTTGAGACCTACGCCTACGGCGAGCGCTACGGCATGTGGCCGCAGCTGATCGTCGTCGACATCCTGGGGGATGTCGAGCACTCCGGGGCCGACGAGTGGTCGGCCCTGCGCGAGGTGATGAGGCAGTCCAAGGTGCTGGCCCGGGAGACCAGGGCCAGCGTCCTGCTGATTCACCACTGCTCGGACGGCACGAAGGGCGATCCCTGTCCTTCGCGGCAGTCGGTCATGGGCAAGATCTCAGCACACCCGACGCTCATGCTGACGCTGGGCAAGGACGCTGACGAGCGGCTGCACGTGGCGTGCGTCAAGGCACGCCACGCTGCCAGCGATGCCACCGGCAGGAAGTCGCTGCCGATGTCCGTCACGCCGGAGAACGCCCGCGTGCGGGACTACACAGGTGGCCCGGCCGCGCCGGGACAAGGAGGTGAGTGGTGGAAGTAGTCAGTCGCAAGGCCATGGTCTGGCAGGACCGCAGGACCGGTCTGTGGACCTTCGCCCACTACTGCCGCACGGTCTACGACCGTGGCGGCCCGTACATGGCCAAGATCGAAGGCATCTACGGTTGGCGTCCGGCATACCGCACGGCGCTGGCCCACATGAACGACCACAGGAGAGGACATGGAGAGGTTCAGACGCATCAGCAACGGTGACCTGCTGGTCAGTGGGACGCTGATCCGGCACACCCCCGAGGAGGGGGAGGGCCTGGTGATGGTTCCGGCGCAGCTCGTCAACGAGTGGCTGGAGAAGGAGATCACGGCCAAGGCGGACCGCCTGCTGGCGATCATGGTCGAGACGCAGCGCCACGCGCTGCTGCCGCAGGAGAACGAGGAGTAGCAAGTGCACGACAGGACCCGACGGGCCCTGACCGCGCTGGGTGCATGGGCGGCCGACGTGGCCGCCCTCACTCTGGCGCTCATCCTGGCCACTCCCGTGGCCGGGATGATCCTCTTCCTAGTCGGATGGGTGGTGTTCGGATGAAGACGACCGTGCACCAGCGCCTGCGCGCACAGCGCAGGGCTGAGCACTCGCGCGCCGCGTGGCGCGCACATCGGCGCGCCGTGCGCTGGTTCGGCTGCGGCGGCTACCGCTGCCCCGAGTGCTGTGACATCCCGCTGCACCGCTGGGAGGTGCGGGGCATGACCATCGGCGAAGGTCTGGTGGCCGAGGACGAGCGCCAGGAGATGCTGGCCTTCCAGCGCCTCTACCGGCACGAGGAGTCCATGGGGCTCTATGCGCCGGAGTCCGACGACCCCAAGCACTGGCACCTCCTGCACGCCCTGGGCTACTGGTCGTGACCACCAAGTCCAAGCAGCGCGGCACGCAGACCGAGACCATGGCGGTCAAGGCTCTGCGTGCCTTCGGCTGGGAAGAGGCCGAGCGCAGAGCGCTGGCGGGCAAGCTGGACAAGGGGGACGTCGTCAACGTCCCCCTGTTCTGCCTTGAGATCAAAGGCGATCGGTCGATGCGGCTCGCTGCATGGAAGGCCGAGACGCTTCAGGAGCAGGAGAACGCAGGCGAGCCCTACTGCGCACTGATCGTGCGCGTCGAGCGCAAGCCGGTCGAGCAGTGGGACTTCTACATGCCGCTGGAGCAGCTGGGCATGCCGATCTACGGGGAGGACGCATGGGCTTGTATGCCTTTCCACGTGGGGATGGAAGTCATGGAAGCCCTCCAGACCCGGCATACCCACTGGAGCCGGTCCTCCGGCTCTACGGCCTAGAGGCAGAGCCCGACGGGCGCGACTGGTCGAAGGCGGTGCGCTGCCCCTTCCATGGGGACGCGCACCCCAGCGCGGTCATCAACTGGCAGCGTCAGTACTTCCACTGCTTCGCCTGCGAGGCGAAGGGTGGCGCGGTACAGCTGATCATGCACAAGGAGGGGCTGGATCGTGGAGCTGCCGTCACCCGAGTTGAGGATCTTCTTCGAGCGGGCGGTCACTCAGTACCAGAGCGACCTGACCACCGATACGTTCGCCCAGGAGTACCTAAGCCGCCGGGGGTTCACGTCGGCGGTCGCCGCTACGTTCCGCCTGGGCGTCGTCCGTCATCCGATTGAGGGCCAGGAGCGCTTCAGGGGACGCCTCAGCATCCCCTACCTGACCCGCGCGGGCGTGGTGAACATGCGCTTCCGCTGCCTGCGGCAGCACCTGTGCAAGCCCGAGGGCTGCCCGAAGTACCTGCCCGCCATCGACGGCATGGAGGGCAACCTGTTCAACGTCAACGACACCTTCGCCGACGGCGACTCGATCGCCGTCACCGAGGGCGAGCTCGATGCCATCAGCTGCTCGATCTCGGGCATCCCGGCTGTCGGGATGCCCGGGGCGACCCAGTGGAAGCCGCACTGGAAGCGCGTTCTGGAAGACTTCCCCGTGGTCTACGCCGTCGGCGACGGCGACGAGGCTGGCAGCAAGTTCAACGCCAAGCTGATGAAGGAACTCAAGGCCATCCCGATCAAGATGGCGAACGGAGAGGACTGCAATGCCGAATATCAACGGGGCGGGGCGGAGCGCGTCCGCGCACTCTTCCCCCGACCTGACTGAGACGCAGGTCATCCCGGTTGTGCCCCTCAAGGACAAGCCGGGAGTGACGATCGAGCACATCGCGGATGCCCTGGGGGCCGAAACGCTCTGCGAGCATGTGGCCTGGGAGGTGACAGGGCACATCACTCCGCGCCCCGGTGAGACCGAGGCCATGGAGGTGCGCAAGTGCTCCGACTGCGGTCACCGATGGACAGCGTCCATCCCTGGCCCCAGCAAGGAAGACCTGGCCGAGGCGCGCAAGGCGCTCGGCGTCGAGGAGTCTGCGCCGCAGCCGCCCGAGGTGGTCTACGGCGGTGGCCGCATCGTTACCTACCAGACCAAGCGCGGTCAGTACGACCTGATCGTGGACGAGATCGCCATGGTGTCGGTGCAGAACGGCATGCTGGTGGTCCAGCATCCGCAGGCCGACGTGATAGGCATCGTGGGCGTGCGCCCCTGGCTTCGCGAGGAGGAGAAGCATGCCGCTGACGCTGAGGGTTAAGGCCGGGCAGGCCGTCTTCTCGATGGCCGACGGTGCGATGAAGGCCGAGTGGACGCTGACCACCGGCATGGACGAGGAGCAGCTGGTCGACGCCCTGGTGGGCATGCTGCGCTACGTCAAGAAGGAGGGTCTGGCCGCGCCTGAGCGGCACCTGCACGCGGTCGCCGACCGCGTCGAGGAGCAGCTGCCGCGCTCGCTCGGGGCTGGCCACGACGCCCCGCCGGAGCTGTCGGCTATGAGCTGGAAGCCAGTGGTCCAGCCGAAGCCACTGGACGCCAGCATCAGCCAGGCTGCCGCTTCCGGCTTCGAGCCCATCCCGCCCGAGGAGATGGAAGACTGAAGAGCACCCGGCCGGGTCGAGCCTCCTCTCCGGCTCCCCGGCCGGGGCACCATCGGAGAGGTGTAGAGTCACACTCGTTCGGCGACAGGGTCCATCCACCCGATGGAACCAACCTGGCGCTCGACAGCCTGAAGGCCCCCCGATTGCACCGGGGGGCCTTCGGCGTTCACTGTGGCTTGTGATTCTCCACATGCTCCTGGAGCAGCTGCTGGGTCGTCTTCACCTCGTCAGCCAGCTCGGTAAAAGGTTGCGGATTGCCACCACTTCCGAGCATCTTGTCAAGTGCACGCTCAACTGCGGGCAGCTGTACGAGGTTGGTGGCGGCGACGCTCACGGCCAGCACCACAGCGCCCGCACCGACCTTGCTGTTCACTCCCGTGCTGGCAAGGAGCACGGGAGTGGCCACGGCCAGTCCCACGACCGCCTCGATGGCGGTCTCAATCAGGGCTCTGGTCTTCTTGCTCAGATTCATCTGCCTCTCCTTGGGCCCTCAGGCGGTCTACGACCGCCGCAGTCGGCAGGTCCAGGGTGCCAGTCGGCTCAAGCCGGAAGAGTCGCTGTACGCCCCGCAGGGCGGCCCTGGTGGGGCCGTCCATCTCACCCGTAGGGGTGAGCCTCAGCTTGCGTTGAGCACGCCTGACAGCGCGGTGCTCCGCCTCGTCAGTCGGAGAGATGATCTCCCGGCTGATCCAGTCCATCACTGTCCTCCGGGAAGCCGAAGTCGACCTTGACCTTCCCCATGTGCTTGCGGTTAGACCTGGTGATGTGGATCAAGGCCACCGGGGACCACAAGGCCGAGGCCAGAAGGTTCGGCCACACCGCCACCCAGGTCTGGCTGAGCCAGCTCATCTCCCACCCCCGTGTAGCCGGGCGTCATCGCCCGGCTCTCGCTGTTGCGAGCCACGCGCATGATCTGCGCGTGGTCCTCACTGTCCGCGTCTTCGAAGATCTCCCACTCAAGCGCCATGATCTCTCCTTAGGTGACGACGTCGTTGAGGGTACGGAACTGCACCGTCAGGATGCCGCCGTAGCCCTCGAAGTTCGGGCCCGGCTCAGCCTTCTGCTCGAACTTGTAGTCCTCGATCACGACCAGGTAGCTCTTGCCCTGCTGCAAGTCCTGAAGGGTGAGGCTGTCGCCCTTCTGGGCGATGGCCTCGAACGCCTCCAGCCTGGCCAGCGACCGGTTCTCGTAGCCCGACTTCTGACCGTTCTTGTCGGACTCGATGTCGAAGCAGTAGAAGGGGATCACGAAGACGCGCTGGCGCGTAGCGCCCGGGATCACCTTGAACTGCCAGCCGTTGACGACCATGCCCTTGGTCGTGTCGAGCGAGGAGCGCAGGAAGTCGAGCCGCAGCTTGACCCACTCGCTGGCGCTCGGCGGCACCGACAGCAGGACCGACTCGATCATCGTCCCGGCACCCTCCGAGATCGAGACGATCGAGGTGACGCCACCGCCGGTGTCCTCGATGCTGGCGGTCAGCCCACCGGCGTAGCCGACCGGCGTCTTCACCGACAGGAACTTGAAGATCTTGGGTTCCTGGGTGTTGAAGCGGATGCGTGCCGTCTCGAAGTAGGCGTTGGACTCCAGCACGGTGGCGTTCTCCAGGTAGGCCCCCGATGCCTGGACCGTGAAGACCATGCGATTGCTGTTGCCGAAGTTGGTGGCGTCCCAGACGACACCGGAGGTGTGCGCCTGGAGGTCTGTGGCGTAGGCGTAGCGCGCCCCGACGTTGCCGCCGTTGTCCTGGATCGGCTGGCCGAGATCGATGCGCCACAGGCCACTTGCGCCGTCGATGGCGTTGGTCGCCGTGACGAAGAAGAAGCGGTCGAAGGCGGCGACACTCTTGGTGTCGCCGGTCACCAGCAGCGGCCCGTAGCTGATGTCGCCGTTGACGTCGATCTGCCCGACGCGGAAGCCACGCGTGGTGCAGATGCCGACGAAGCTCCCCAGGTAGGTGATCAGCTTGTTGACGATCTCACCGTTGGGCAGCTCGCAGGTGATGGTGCCACCGTTGGCCAGCGTCGGCACGACGCCGGTGCTGGTCAGTGCGAACTTGTAGATCGAGGACTTGGAACCGGCGAAGCCCGAGGCGTAGATGGCGTTCGGCCCGTCGGTGATCGAGGTCCAGGCCCAGGCGCTGTTGAGGTGCGTGAAGCGCAGATCGCTGGCGCTCACGCTGGGACCTGCTGTCACCAGCTCGTACATCAGGTTGCCGATGCCAGCCATCAGACGCCCCTTGACCCAGGCGATCTTGATGTTGGCGCTGCTGGTGTTGTAGAGCAGCGAGCCGGAACCGGCGTCAGCGCCCTTGTAGATGGCGCTGGCATTGGCCACGAAGTAGTTGGTGCCGTCGTTGGTCACCGACAGGATGGTGCCGCTCCCGCCCCAGGTCACGGCCGTGTTCGTAGTGCCGTCGGAGCTGGTGAAGTTGGCTCCCACGGCAGACCAGAACTTGTCGGTGCCGTTGTTGTAGCCCATGACGTAGTGCGCGTTGCTGGTGCCGTCGATCACCTGGACCGCCGTCTGCCGCAGCATGCTGATCTGACCGTCGGTCCAGGGGTTGAGCCCCACGCTGTGGCCGTAGCGGATGGTGTGGCGGTTCTGGAGGTTGGCCGCACCGACCTGGTCCGGGTCCTGGTAGAGCAGCCCCTCGCCGCCGATGAAGGTGGCCTGGCTTCGCAGCCACCAGTCGACCAGCGACTGCTCGCCAGGCTCGCGGGCGTTGTCGAACTGCTGCTTGCGAATCGGCGCGAGGCTGCGCGTCATCGGATTCTGGTCCGATGACGCGGACAGGAAGAGCTGGCCAGCCATCGCGTAGTCGTAGGCGATGTCGTGAATGGCGGCCGTGGCCGACTGCGGAGTGGTGCGGCCCGACAGCGGGAATGCCAGGCGCTGAACAATCCCTGCCATCGAGGACTCCTAGGCGAGTAGGGGCATCATGACGATGTCGCGGTAGTCGATGGTCATGGTGGAGGCGCTGTTCACGCGGTGCTGCGGCGTGACCGTCAGGGTCTCGCCGGATACGCCGCCGGAGATCACCTTCTGGATCGACATCGACAGGTTCCCGGTGCCCGTGACGATCACGGATGCGGCGTCATTCGCCGCGTAGCGGCTGCCGCTGGTGCTCCCCACCGCGTTGAAGGACGTGATCGAGTTGTTGGTGGTCGAGTTGCGGCAGGTTACGCGCAATGTGACCAGTACCTTGCCCGACTCCGGCACGATGCAGGTGGCCGTCAGGGTTCCGACGGACGTGTAGGTGGTCGAGGTGGTGGTGCGTCCGGCAGTGGCATCCTCACCCTCGCCCACCAGCATGGCGGATCCGAAGATCGAGCCGTTCTGGAGGACCGAGAACTCCTCCGCGCCGTTCAGCGTGCCGACGAACAGCTGGCCACCGAAGGTGGCAGGGGCGTTGGCCTGCACGATGATGCCGCTGGTGGCGACGGGGGTGAAGTTGCCCGTCAGGCCCGCAACGATCCCGCCCGAGGTGACGTTGCCACCGGCCACGAAGGCGGTGTCCGTCTTCAGCGTGCCAGCCGCACTGCGGTAGAGGTTCGTGTCGCGGGCACCGGTGCCCGGACCGAACTGCATCGTGCCGTCGCCCAGCAGGCGGAAGTTGTCGAAGGACGCGACGCCGTTGAGGTTGGACGACAGCACCGTGTTGGCCAGGGCCGAAGGCTGCCCGGCCATGACTCCGGTCTCCACGATGCCGGGGCTGTGCAGGATGCCGGTAGAGCCTACGAAGGACACCGTGACGCCGTTGACCTGCCAGTCCTGGAGGTCAGCGCTGGTGGCCGTCGGGCTGTTCAGTGTGAGCGCCACGGCGCTGGTCAGCTGGTTGTTGATCAGCGCATTGCCATTGGCCAGCACGCGGAACAGTGGCGTCGAGCCACTGTTCTGAATCGACAGCACGTCGGCGGTCTGGCCGGAGAATCCCTTGATCATCACCGGCACGATGCCGGTGCCGGTGGAGGTGAAGGTCGCCGCCCCGGAGACGGTGGGGCTGGTCTCCGTCGGAGTGTTGACGATCGGCGAGGTCAGCGTCTTGTTGCTCAGCGTCTGCGTGTCAGTGGTGCCGACGATCGTGCCAGCCACGCCGTGGATGGCCGCCACGGCGGCCTCGTGGGTGCGGAAGGCGGTGGCGTCGTTGGCGCAGTACACGTGACGCACCACGGCCCCGATGCTGTGACTCTGGGCCGAGGTGGAGTCGAAGCCACGGGTGACCGTGAGCACGCCGAGGCTGTTGTTGGTGACGACCACCAGCTCTTCAGCCGCAGCGCCGTAGTCGATCGAGACGACGAAGGGGTAGGAGCTGGGCCAGCCCACCGTGCTGGCCACCTGCACCGTGGTCGAGCTGTTGGAGATGCCGCCCGACAGCTGGGTCTGGACTGCGGTGCTGGAGTAGAAATATGCGTTGGTCATGCGCCCCTCACCTGCATGTATAGTTCGGTTTCATGAAGACCGTAGAGGAGAGGTTCTGGGCCAAGGTCCAGAGGGGCGAAGGCTGCTGGCTGTGGCTGGGCGGCAAGCACAAGTTTGGATACGGCACCTTCCGCGCCGGGAAGGCTGTCATAGGGGCGCATCGCTACAGCTGGCAGCTTCACAGTGGGCAGCCGATCCCGGAGGGGTCGTTCGTGCTGCACAGCTGCGACAACCCGCCTTGCGTGAACCCGGCGCACCTGCGCCTGGGTTCGCCGAAAGACAACATGCAAGACATGTCGACCCGTGGTCGCGCGCGTGGCGGAGGCCCCCCAAAGGATGTCTGCGATCGGGGACATACCGATTGGTACGTTAATGGCAAGACGGGCTGGAAGTACTGCCGCCCCTGTCGGGCGCAGAACTCGCGTGATTGGCGTAAGCGCCAGGCCGCCAAATCGTAGGTCCATGTCAGGACCCCTGAAATGTTGCAAAGTTAGGCATTTCTTCGAACATGCGGGCGCGCTCAGCGTCGAGACGCTGCTGGTAGAGCGCCATGTAGTACTGCGCGGCCTTCGCCGCAGAGCCGGTCGGCACCAGCGGAGCACGCTCGGTCGCCTCGACCGAGCGCATCTGGAGGCGCGCCGCCTCGTAGGTCGGCAGCAGGCGCGCGATAGCGCCGTAGACCACGATGTCCACCGTGCGCTCGGGGAAGCCCGAGACGGTGGAGTAGTCGTCGCTGTTGTTGACCAGCACCGCAGGCGGCACCGAGTAGACCACCTTCATCTGGCGGCCCGGCGTGACGAAGTCAAAGATCTGGATCGACTTCCCATTGGGGAAGTCGGTGGTCGCCTGCGTGTCGGCCAGCGGGTTGTAGCGCCAGTTCGGCAGCGGCTGCCAGATCTTGGTCGGGCCGACAAGCTGGCCCGTCACGTACCAGATGTCTTCGACATCAGCCGGGAGGCTGTACTCGTAGACCGGCGCGAGCTTGGTGATCTCGGTCGACTTGAAGACGACCAGGCTCGGGTACATCGCCAGGATCGTGTCGTTGATGGCGTCCTTGATCCGCTGACGCGGGAACTTGGGGGCCATCGTGATCAGCGCGGGCGAGGTGTGCGAGGCCGCCACTGTGTTCGACCAGCCGCGCCCATTGATGCCAGCCTGCACTGTGACGATGCCGCTGGTGCGGTCGATGGACTGCGCCAGGATGAGCTCGTCGTCGATCTCGATGGTGCCCCGGAAGACGCTGGTGGCCGTTGCGGTGTCCACCGTGAAGGTCGTGTCCCCCGGGGCCATGTTGACCGCCAGCGTCGAGTACTGCTCCTGGTCCTGGGTGAAGCCCTGGACCTGCTGGCGAACCCTGGTCAGGATCTTATCGAAGCTGATGGCCATGGGGGCTCCTTACGGACCCACGCGAGTGGCGACGATGTGAGCCGAGTAGACCGCCGTGCCCGTGGCTGCCGCCACGGCCTGGACCGTCAGCGCGGTGACGCCGTCGCCGAAGACGCGGTAGCGGTAGGGACCTGCGGCATTGGTCGTGCCGGAGGTCGTGGACGCGTAGGGCATGAAGGCCGCCAGGGCTGTCGAGCCGAAGCTGGCCTTCATGTTGTTGGAGTCGGCGGCCACAACTGCGGTGCCGTTGATGGAGATCCAGATCTCCACGTCATGCAGGCCGCTGCCAGGCGTGATCGTGGCGACCGTGGCACCGGCACCAGGGCCGGTGGACTTGGCGGCTCCATTGGTGGAGCCGTACAGAAAGACTTGCTGACCGTCAGGCATAGACCTCTCCTTCTCTGGTCAGAACATCATCCCTCAGAAGGTGAAGCCGTTGATCGTTACGCTGGCGGAAGACAGGCCACCGAGGGCGAAGACCAGGTCGACAGAGTTGGCTGGCGGGGTGTAGAAGACCGCCTCGATGTAGGTGTGGTCCGCCACGGAAGTGGCGGCCAGCCCCTGGAGGGAGAGGTCGGCCAGCACCGAGCCGTTCGGAGGCTCGGACACACCAGCCGTGGACATGGTGACGGTGGCCCTGCCGGAGGCCAGCGCGTCCACCGAGCCGCTGATGGCGATGTCGCAGGTGAAGATGCTCCCGGCCGGGATGGTGAGGATGGTCCCGTTGCTCTGCCGGTTGCCGTTGTAGATGCTGCCTGCCGCTGGCGGGTTGACGATCATGCTTCGCCCCAGGTGAAAGCGATGTTGAAGTTCAGGTTGATGTTGCCGACTGACATCGTGTAGGACACGCCCTCGCCAGGGGCGAGGATGAGGGGGCCAGCACCCGGAGGGCCTGAGAGGTGCTCCAGGATGACAGCCGCACCATTGGTGTTGACCGCTGGCGGAATGGCCACGATGGCCGCTCCAGCGGTCAGCGTGGGGTTGCCCGTGTAGACCTGGGCCACCTGAGTGGCATAGCTGCTGACGAACTTGTTGACCGCAGAGGTCGCCTGGAGCGTGCCACCCGAGACGGCTGTCACTCGCTGAATGGTCAGTGAGTGCGCACCGGCCACGGAGCCGGTGACGATGTAGTCGGAGACGGTGGTCGAGAGCGGAAAGAGGTTCTTCCCGCTGCCCACCGGGTTGTACAGCACCACGTAGTTGGTGGCCGCCACGACGCCAGCGACGTCCTGCGCGGAGAAGCTGTAGACGCCCGTGATCGTCGGGTCCTTGGCTGGCACCGAGTTCACATAGGGCTGGTTGGTGACGGACGCATTGACCGTCAGCGCCCCCGAGGTGGTGATCGGTAACGGGGTCTGCGTCGTGCTGGCTGGTCCCCCGACCAGGATTACGTTCTCGGGCATCGCTACTCCAGCGGGTCTGCGCGATTGAAATCGCGCCCGTAGGCAGCGCCAGCCTTGTCGGACTGGCGCATGGCGTCCACGATCTTCGGCATGGTGGTGCCGTCAGGCTGGATGCCCTCCTTGCGCGCGGCGCGGTAGAGGTCCAGCTCCTTGTCCCACTTCTTCTGCTCGGTGTAGTCCCCGCCGCCGTTGCGGCCCGCATACGCAACACGAGTGCCTGCCGAACGCAGGCACTCGTGGTAGGACCCATGATCCTTAGTCCTGCATCCGCTTCGACAGGTCATCCGAAGTTCCCCCAGGTGCCGCTGTCGTCGCACTCGACGACGGTGTAGGGGCTGCCACCGGCTCCCCGAATCGGGGTGTTCTCGACGGTGGCCGAGATCGTCAGCCGCTCGTTGCCGTTGACCAGGATCTGCGAGCCGCCGTCGGTGCAGGGGCAGCCGTCGCCGTCGTGGTGCGGGCAGTCAGGGGTGCCCTGCTGCGCATAGCGCTGCATGTCCATCACTTGCCGCCCTTCTTCGGAGCGGCCTTCTTGGCCGCGCCCATGTCCGGGTACTTGCGCTTGACCGCAGCGCGGACCTGCGCAGCCTCGGGCTTGCCCGAGCTGCGAGCCAGCGCGTTGGCGGCGTGGCTGCGGTCCTGGATCGGGTAGTTGCCCGACTTGGCCTTGGCCTTCGGCGTCTTGGCCTTGGACGGGATGGCGAAGTCGGATGTCGGGATGGCCTTGCGGCCCTTCGCGTTGAGCTCAGCCATGGCTCCTCCTACGGGGCTGGCGTGAAGTTCGCGTTCGTGACGCTGACACCACCGGCGATCAGGTTCGCCTTGGTGGTGTCGTCCACAACGTAAGTGTGCCCGCCCGTGTAGAAGTTCACGGCCTCGGCCTGATCGTCCTGCGTCGGGAACCGCAGGGCGCGGAAGACGCCCTGCGGGAACTCCTTGATGGAGATGCCCTGGCCAAGCTTCAGCCTTCGCAGCAGTGGGTCGTAGTCCCACTGCGGCAGTCCCTCGTCCACGTGGTTGAGGGTGAAGAACCAGTTAGCCATGGCCAGGGCCCTGCCTCAGCTCTTGACGAGGCTGAGGTAGTTGGTGCCGTCGGAGATGATCAGCGCCCCGTGCACCGCGCCAGAGGCGAGCACGAGGCTCGCACCGCCGTCGATGGTGGAGGTGGTCGGGGTGACCGTCACCGTGTTGGTGGTACCGGTGGTCCGAATCATCAGCATCCGGCCCGACTGCCACTCGGCACCGGCCTGCGGCACGGTGACGGTGATGGCACCAGCGGACGGGTCGCAGAGCAGGACCGAGTCGTTCACGGTGGCAGTGTAGGCCGCCGCCGTGACCTTGGTGATCGTGTAGGAGATGTTGTCGTTGCCGCTCATGGCTGCCCCTATCAGCTCGCGTCGATGGTGGAGGTGGTCTCCACGCGGATCAGGGACTCCTGGCGGTAGATCGCCCAACCGGCCACGCCGTACCAGCCGATCGGCCGGAAGCGCATGAGCTTGTCGGTGATCGGACCCGGGATGACGTGGAACTCGTCGGCCACAGCCTCAGCGAGGGCCTGCTGGACCGCGAAGTAGGTGCGGAAGCGGCGCACGGTGCCACCGGCACCGGCGTCGGCCGCGTTGAAGCAACGCGGGGACTCGACGTAGTAGGCACCCTCGTAGGCACCGATCTCGCCAGCCCAGATGTTGCCAGCCGCCGAGTAGTTGTGCGGGTCACGCCAGGCCGCAGCGCCCGTGTCCGACCGGAGGTCGTAGGAGACCTCGGGGTGGATCGCGCACCAGTAGAGCGAGCCCTTGCGCGGCACGGCCTTGTTGGTGCGGAGCTTGACCACCGCAAGGCGGGCGAGCGAGGACTTGAAGCCGTCGGTCGCGACCAGGGACGCGGCACCAGTGGAGATGGTGGCGTTGGTGACGTAGGTCGTGGTGCCACCCTGGAGCTGGATCAGGTTCGATCCGCCACGGATGACGTTCTGCACGACGGTGTCCATCGAGTCGGCCATGTTGTACGCCACGATGTTGGCGACAGCCGGGTCGACGTCGGTCAGGGAGAACAGGTACAGCTTGCGGGTGCGGAGCACCGGGTTGCCGTACTCGTTCAGGGTGATGGTGACCGTGGTCGGGTTGCCCAGGGCAACCGAGTCCGGGTCAACGTTCTCGGTCAGCGTCGCGGTCTGCTGCGCCAGATCCTGGAAGCGCTCCAGGACAACGGAGCCACCAGGCGCGGTCTGCTGCGCCGGTCGCTTGTCGGCGACCTGGCGGAAGAGCGGCTGGGAGCGGAGCGCGAACTCAAACAGCTTGTCGTACGCGGTCTGGACCGCGTTCGACATGGCTGTGGTATCGGTGTATGCGTTAGCCATTGCTTCTCACCTCCCCCTTCAGGGGGCCCAAGACGGATCAGGGCGGTGAGTCAGGCAAGGATGTCCCAGTTCCAACCGTGAGCCCTCGCCACCTGCTGGAACTCCTCGGGAGTCGTGGTGGCGGCGAGCGCCGCCGCGATGGCGTCGTCCCCGGTCAGAGTCTGCGCGGTGCCGTCGGCACCGGCCGCGTTCATCGCGGCCATCCCCTGCTGACTCTCGGTCGGAAGCGAGCTCTGCGGTGCCCCTGCGGGCACTGTCTCCCTGGCTGGACCCTGACCCCCGTCCGTACGGGCGATCAGGCCGCCGTTGGCAGTCAGCCACTCCTCGACCTTGTCGGGCTCACCCGTGTACAGCGCTGCCGCTGCCGGGTTGTAGCCCTGGGCCTGGAAGACCTTGGCCACCTGCGCCGTCTTCGCCTCCTGGCGAAGCGCCGCCAGCTCCTCGCGCATCTCCTTCATCGCCTTGGAGTCGGCTTCCATCTTCTCCCTGAACCACTTGGGAGCGTTTCCGCCTGACTCTGGGACGTTGGGCGCGCCTTCGCCGTCCGGTGTGCCGTAGTACCCGAAACCCATGTCGCTCATCTGAGCCGTCTCCCGTTCGTCTCTTGGCCAGCCTGGCCAAGTTCACGGGGAGAACTTGGACGCTCTGGCGATCACTGACTGTATACCACCGCAGGAGAGGAATGATCCATGGACCCCTACCGCATTCTGGTCACGGGCTCGCGCGACTGGGACCAGCCTGAAGTCATCTGGGAAGCGCTTGAGCGCCAGGTGCAGCTTCATGTCCCCGCCGACAGGGAGGGAATCCTTGTGCACGGAGGGGCGCGAGGGGCTGACGCCATCGCGGCGGACTGGGCCTACCGCTACGGGCTGGGCATTGAGGAGCACCGTGCCGAATGGGATCGGCACGGTCGGGCGGCCGGGCACATCCGCAACGCACTGATGGTGGGCCTTGGGGCCCACGTCTGCCTGGCCTTCATCAAGAACGCCTCGCGCGGCGCGACCAACTGCGCCGCGCTGGCCGAGCGGGCCCATATCCCCATCGTGCGCTACTGCTGCTGAGAGCCAGCATTCAGGCCGATGTAGCTGACCGATCCGGTATTGCCGGAGAAGAGTGCCTTCTCCTGCTCCTCCAGGCTGGTCTGCTTCTTCGCCCCGGCCGAGCCCGGAGTGAAGACCGCTCCCTCTGCTTCGGTCTGGCTGAAGCCGGTGCCGAAGCGCTGGGCGATCTGCTGGAGGCTGTTCAGCGACTCGCCGATCTGGGCGTAGCCCTGCTGTGCCTGCGCCGTTGAGATGCCCAGCTGAGCCAGCTGTCCGGCGTTGGCGTCCGACAGGCCACGCATGAGGGCCTGTCCGCCGATCTGGGCTGCCTGAGCCTGCATCTGGAGCAGGGGCACTGCCTTCGACTGGTCCAGAAAGTAGGCGACCATGTCGCCCTGGCTCACCCCATAGAGGTCGGTCAGCGCCTGCTTGACCTCGTTCGGAGCCTGGGCCACGGTCTGCTTCTCCAGGTTCACGCGGTCCTGGATCTCAGTCGGCGACACGTCGCCGCCGATCCAGCCAGCGAAGTCGCTGGGGCTGTCGTAGAAGCTCTTGGGCAGCCCAGCGTCCTGGAGGATCGCCCGGTAGCTCGACTCCGTCGAGAGGTACTGGGCCGGGCTCAGGACCGGCAGACCGGCCTTCGCCCGCAGCTCGTTACCGGCGAAGCGCTGCTTGTACTCGGGGGTGTCCTGGATCAGCAGCGTGATGGTGTCAGCGCCGTAGCCCTGCTTGATGAAGTTGAAGATCGTCGGTGCCAGCGAAGCCAGGCCGTACTGGGTGAACTCATCCACCAGGAAGGAGTAGGCGTCTCGCTGGTCGCCGGTCAGGTCGGTGAGCGGATTGCCGGTGACACCACTCGGCTGCGCCGGAGTGCCGGAGATCACCGTGCCGATCGGCGGCGTGCCGGACTGAGTCCCCGCAGGGGCCGTCGGGTAGTACTTGCCGGGCGTCGGGTTGGGTAGCGGGATGTTGACTGGAGTGGTCATCAGAACGTCGCTCCGAAGATCTGGCCGATCTGGCGCACGGTGGTGGCGGTGCTTTCACGGGCATTGTCGGTCTTGCGCCAGAGCGGATCGTTGCGTACCTGGTCCTCGAACTGCCACAGCGGCATCTGCGAGCCCGGCATGCCGCCCTTCGGCAGAGTGGCTGTCATGGCCTGCTCGACGTACTTGTTGGACAGGTCGACGCTGCCGTCAGGCAGCTCCAGCAGCTGCGCCACGGCCTTGGTGTAGGGCGCTGCCAGGTCGAGCACGTTCTGCCCGGCCTGGATCTGGGTGGCGTAAGCGCTGTACTTGCTGGCCGCAGACTGGCGCATCTGCGCGAGCACCGTGTCGACGGTGCTCTTGCCGCCCTCGATGTCTCGCACGTTCTGGAGGAACCAGGCGGGCGACTGGGTCAGGCCGTTGGCGTAGGCGTAGGTGTAGAGCTTGTCGTAGTCCTGACCGGCCTGACCGGCCATCTCGTTGCCCGAGAACTTCACCTGACCGCCGAGCCAGGCGGTGACCTGCTGGTCGGTCCAGCCAGCCTGGAGAACCTTCAGGACCGCCGCCTGGAGCGTCGGGTCCATCTTGCCCAGATCGGTGCCCTTGCCCAGCAGATTGCCGTAGCCCACGGCCACGGCCAGCTGGTTCACGTGGAAGGCGGTCTGGTCCATCTTCTGCTTGAAGCTGGCCGGGTCGGTGTACTTGAGCGTGATGAACTGCCGCATGGTGTCCGACTGCGTCTGCCACCACTGCGTGTTCTTCAGATGGGCGACGAAGACGTCAGCCGTCCACTGGCCCTGCACCGCCTGGCCGAAAAGCTTCTTCAGCTCCTTGTTGGAGTTGATCAGGCTGGAGCTCAGGCCGTAGAGAGCGGCCAGTGTGGCCGGGTCGAGCTGCGGTGTCACCGCAGGCGTGGTCACGCCGCCTCCCGAGGTTGAAGTGGTCCCCACATCGATGCTGCCGCTGTTGCCCAGGTACTGCTTGTAGGCCCCGCTCTTGTACGTGGACCACGGGGACCAGTTGGTGCCGCCGTTCGACATGGCATAGGCGACCTTGGCATTGGTCAGCGCGTCGAACAGGTCATCGTTGCTGCTCAGGCCGTACTGCTTGCGCCGCTCGGGGCCCATGGCCCCGAGCATGTTGATCTGGAAGAGCCCGTAGGACTGGTCGCCGGTGCTGGCGTCTCCGTTGAAGGCGCTGGACGATCCACGGGACTCGGCCATGGCGATGGCCAGGGCCATCCGCAGGCCGTTCCCGGTGAAGCCAGCCTGCTCCAGGATGCTGATCAGGCTAGCCACTGGTCACCCCCAGGTTCTGGAGCACCTGCCTCGCCACCTGCCCCGTGGTGTTGATCGCCGCCTGGGTCTTGCCCCAGTCCGACTGGTTGCGCACCAGGTTCTGGAAGTCGGTCAGGCTCATGGCTGGAGCTGGCTGCCCCTTGGCGTCGCGACTGTTGATGGCCTGCTGGATCAGCTTGTTGTTCGGGTCGATCGCGTTGGGATCGAGGTTCAGCTCCTTGGCCATGATCTGCACGTAGGGGTCGACCATGTCCTTCACGGTCGCCCCCGCCTGGATCTGCTGCTGGAAGGCCGGGTACTTGCCAGCGGCCTGGCCCTGGATCTGGTTCATGATCCCAGTCATGTCCGACAGGCCACGGATCACGTACTGGGCGTAGGTCTTGATCGTGTTGTCGGAGAGCTGCACGCCCTGCTGGTAGGAGTACTGTCGCAGCTGGTTGTAGATCTGTCCGGCCTGGCCGCCGATGACGTGCTTGTCGTTGAAGTCGACGTACTGGCCGAGAAAGTTGCTGATCTGGTCGTTGTTCCAGCCGTAGGTGACGATGTTGGTGGCCAGCTTGTTGAGCTGGGCCGTCGACAGGATCGCGCCCTGCTTGACCGCTTCAGCGCCAGCCGCCGACTGGGCGGCGGCGATCTGCGCCTGGTAGGTCGCCGGGTCCTCGCTCTTTAGCACGGCCGCCTGGCGCATGGTGTCGCTGTTCGCCGCCCACCACTTGGTCTGCTTGAGGTGCGCAGTGAACACATCTGGCGTCCACGTGTTCTTCACAGCCTCCTGGAAGAGGCTCTTCAGCTCCGGCGGGGCCGACTGGAAGAAGGCGTAGGACATGCCGTAGTTCGACGCCAGCGTCTCCTTGTCAGGCGGCGTGGTCGTCGGAGCGAAGGCGCTCGTGGTGGCCGTCTGGAAGTCCTGGCTGGGGTTGCTACCGAGCACGCCGGGGATCCGGCGCGCTCCGTAGAAGCGCTGCTGGTAGTAGCTGTCGGTCAGCGAGCTGATCTTCACGCCCTCGCCGGGGCGAGGGGCGGCGATGAACTTGCCCTGGCCGATGTAGATGCCGACGTGGTCCGGCCCCTTCTTCGAGGGGTCGGTGTCGAAGAAGACCAGGTCGCCGGGCTGGAGCTGCTGGATGCCGACGGCCGCACCGACGTTGATCTGGTTGTAGGTGGTGCGCGGCAGGTTGATGCCAGCCTGGCCATAGACGTACTGCACCAGCCCCGAGCAGTCGAAGCCGCTCGGGGTGGTGCCGCCCCACAGGTACGGCACGCCCTGGAAGCCCAGGGCGTTGTTGACGATGTCGGAGGCGGAGACGTCGGCCATCAGCGCGGCGCTCCGAAGACCGCCGACTCGAAGGCGTTCTCATAGGTGGTCGCCGCCTGGGTGGCACCGAACTCGGGCTTGGCCTTCGCCTGCTGTTCGGCCAGGAACTTCTGGGCGTCGGCCGAGTAGCCGCCCTTCTGGTCCTGCTTGGTGGTGGCGATGACATTGCCCTGGTCGTCGTACTGGTTGGTCGTCGTGATGACGGTCGGGTTCGCCTGCTCAGCCTGGGTGAGGGCGCTGGAGTAGGCCGTGAGCTCCCCGGGTAGCGGATCTCGGCCCAGCAGCTGCTGGAAGACGCTGGTCGCCACCGCCTTGGCAGTGTCGGGGTCGGTCAGATTGACCGAGGTGGCCGAGGTGGTACGGAACTCGGGACCGATGTAGCGCCTGACGCCGGTGAGGGCGTTCGTCTGGAAGAGCCCATCCTTGGACGTGACCCAGTTGCCAGCCGACTGCTGGTTGGAGATGTAGCTGCGCAGGATGTCGAGCGGGCTGACCTGCTGCCCCTGCTTACCAGCCACCGCAGCCGCGTCGACCAGCTTGTTCCAGAGGTTGCCAGCCTCAAGCCAGCCGTCGCCGGGCTTGAGCTGCCCGGCCATGACGCCCTGGGCGACGAAGTCGTTGATCTGCTTCGGCGTCCAGGTGCCGAACTGGTCCTTGGCAGCCTGGATGCTCGCCCATACGGGGCTGAGATTGGGCCGGTTCGGACCGAAGTCGTGGCTCTGGCCACGACCACCGCCGATCACGCCCTGGCCGGTGTTGCCAAGGATGTCGTTGTAGGTGCCGATGTACACCTGGCCGGTGCCGGTTCCGACCGAACTGGCGCTGGCCGCGCTGTACTGGCTCATGCCAGCCTGCTCGCTGGTACTGGGAGCGTAGGTCGCCGCCGGACTCGGCGAGGGATCGGTCACGCTCATGTCACACCCCCTGGCTCTGCTGCTGCTGGGCCTCTGCCGCCTGCGTGACAGCCAGCAGCTCCGGCGTCATGGCGTCCACACCAAGATCCTTGCTCAGGTAGCGATGGTAGAGGTTGCCAAAGCTGACATCGCCCTCGATCAGGCCCCCCACCGTGTTCATCCAGGCGTCCAGCAGGTCGCTGTTGCTGGAGGAGGAGAGCGTGGCCGAGCCGCCGTCAGCCTTGCGCTGGGCCAGCGCCTCGGTGAGCGTGTTGCGCGCGTCCAGGTACTGCTTGAGCACCTGGAGGTCGGTGCGGGCGGGATCGTTCACCAGCTTGGCGTTGGCCGGGTCGTTGATCAGGGCCGACATGCCCGCCACGGTCTTGGCCGTGGCGTTCTTGTCGTAGGTGTTGAAGGCCGTGGACCAGGCCGCGTTGTAGCTGGGGTTCGGACTGCCGTCCGGCAGCAGCGGCTCGCCCAGCGTGGAGATGAAGGCGCTCTTGGCCGCCCTCAGGTCGGCCGCGCCGGGGTCGGACATGGTCTGGAGGCCACGGCTGACAAGCGTGGCCGTCAGGCCGTTCATGAAGCCGGTGTACTTGGCCCACCCGAGGCGCGTCTGGTTCTCCTGCATGGCCTGGTCGGCCGTCAGCCTGGTTCGCATCATCTCGGCGGAGCCGGGGCTGATGGGGTTGTTGAGCTCGTAGGTGTACGCCTCGGGCGAGAAGGGCCCGTTGCCTTCGGGGCCGATGATCAGCGGTGCCAGGTTCGGGTACTGCGCGATCAGGTCGCCGTACTGCTGCTCAAGCTTGGCCGCCTTCATGGTGGCCGGAGC
>Ga0126381_100002079_pt1 | contig 21602 bp, 24 predicted proteins | sample PanSoiMetPlot_28_FD_96465 | JGI IMG/M metagenome (GOLD analysis project Ga0126381, IMG submission 96465) | Tropical forest soil microbial communities from Panama - MetaG Plot_28 | ecosystem: Environmental > Terrestrial > Soil > Tropical forest > Bulk soil | place: Panama | collected 2016-02-17
CTCTCTAACCGCCTCGCCCTTGGGCAATTGTTCCAGCATGGCCATGACCTGAGCTTCGAGAATCGCTTGCAGGCTCGGATCAGCGCTGACCAAAGGCATGCCGAGAAGATCATTGGAGAACACTAATGCGCTACGGTCATGGCCTAATTTTAGGGTGCATCGGAAAAAACGATGGTGTTCGGAGGTGTCGTTGGGTGCGAAGTGAGGAAAACGCACCTCGAGTGGAGTCCAATTCACACCAGTGGCTTGTCGCGCAGTAATCAGCCACACCGCCACTATATACTCGGAAACTTCGCGCGGGAGCCCTCCAGGAACGGGTAGGTAATGACTTAGGATCGCGTGGTCATGGTCGAGGGCGAGCTTTATTTCTGCGACATCGTGCAAGAGACGATGATACCGCCACAGCCGCTCTAGGCTCATTCGCAGGGTCTCGCTGGTCCGCCGGGCGTAGCCCAAGGCTCCAAAAGCCCCGGGCCGGATTCCTTCGGCCACATGAATTCCCAAATCCGCGTCGTTCGTCCGTCGAGCCGCTGCCCCCCGTAGCGAAGCTGCGAGTAGGTGCGGCAAGCGTGCCTCACGGTCCCGGAAGATCAAAGGATCCAGGCCCTGGCCTTTGAGAAAAGCAGAGATGTCGTGGCCTCGCGCGGTGAGATATGGGAGCAGCGGTTCCAAAACACGGACAGAAAGCCAAATCCTCGGAGCCGCGGCCGGTCTTCGCGCTTGGCGATTTCGCTCAGTATTTCGGTCTGTCTCGGTCATTGCGCATTCCAATTCTGGCTTTCACATGCATGATCTCCTCAGCCTTGAATCGCCACAAAGCGGCCACCGTGCAGCTCTCCAGGAGCGACCTCATCTACATAACACCAAACCCACTCCTCACCCGGTTCCACCGAGCGCACCAGCGGGTGCTTGCTGCGATGGAAATGCTTCGTGGCATGCTTATTCTTTGACGAATCACAACATCCCAAATGACCACACTCCAGACACATGCGGAGATGCACCCAGGTGTCACCCCTCTTAATACATTCCTCGCAGACATGTTTGTCGGTGCCAGTGACCTTGATGTGATCGAGATGCGTGCACTGCGCTGCCATGAGAACCTCCGTCATGCCGATTTATAGAGAGTAGATCCCGAGTGCCGCTCAAGCGTATCGCGGTCCCATTTGCCAAGCGTTGCCCTTGATGTGAGCTTTGACGGGCAGAAAATTCTGTTGGATGAACGCCGCGGTCTTCTGATCTTCATACGATTGCATCCAACCGAGCACAGGGCCCCTCAGGCGAGAGCTGCGCTAAAATCCAACAGAATTGGTCGATTTTGCTGCATGGCTGCGACAAACGTCTGATCAACGTCCTTGCTCCAGGGCACAGCCCTGCCCAATGGTGAGGGGAAATTTTGCGGGCCGGACCTCCTTCAAGTAACCTTCGAATCTTCCAATCGACTGGATTCACGCCTGCGTCGTGAATTCGAATGAGTATTTGGTCGTCGGAGACCGATAGATGCGGAACCTCCTCCAGCTGCAATGTGTTACTACCACCATATTGGTGAATTCGAATTGCTTTCCTGCGCGACCTCCGGGGTTTGGGAGAGTGAGCGCCGTACTGCCGCGAGAACGACAGTTAAGAATGATCCCAGGCGAACTCAGCTTCCGTCGCCACTACAAATATACGCCTCGGTTTCTTGCTGAGCGCACCTTGGTCACTGTGCCGCTTCGGTCACCTCTGCCAAGTAGGGAGCCTCGCGTGCGAGTATCATGGCTAAGCAGCTTCTGTTCATGGCCAAACCAGTGATGCCAGTAAATCCCGGACCGGCCTCTTCATCCGGTAAGGAAAAGGCCTCGGCGGGCGATCCCATCCCAGCCAAGTGTGCGGTGATCGAGGTACACGTGGGCGAATTGAAGCAGCTGTTCAATTCCATCGATCCGTCCCCTTTTCGCAATAAGGATCTAGACCCCGAGGCTGAGGAGTTCATCGTCGGCTGGGCGAAGGACTTGCCGCGCGACGCCGTCTTGGCCCTAGTTGTCGATCTTGATCGCCAGGCCGGTTTGCCGGATGAGGCAGCCGTTCTGCGCGACGCCATCCATGAGTTCTTCCACCAACGTGCAGCGGCTTACCGACGACGTCTGCGCGAATTGTTCCGTCGCGGTAGGACAAGCCTCTTCATTGGTCTCACGGCTTTGGCAGCGGCCATTGCGGCTGGCGACTTTCTGGGTACTCTACTGAAGACCAGCCGCATCGGCGAAATTTTGCGCGAGAGCCTCACCATTGGAGGCTGGGTCTCCATGTGGCGTCCGTTAGAAGTTTTCCTATATGACTGGTGGCCCATTCGCAATGAAGCTCGGCTTTCGGACCGCCTGGGGGCGATGCCGGTGCGCATCCGGTACATGAACGTAAAATCTGCGGATGCTTGGAAAGCTGACTGGCCAGTTGCAACACCAACGGCTGAACGTTCGCAGAGCGAACGACCACCAGAAGCATTGGATCAGCCAACACGATGAAACAGCGATTGGTCGGCGCCTTTGCTGCTGAGTGCTTATACCTGGGGTGCATCTAACTGACGGGATAAGCGACGAGCTGCACAGCGGCAACCTGGTCGTGGTAACAAAATATGAGGGATTTCGGCGGGGCGAGCAATACCGAACGCTCTGCAACGAGTGTCACCACCGAGCAAACATCGGGGGTCGCACAAGTAGGAGAGAAACAAATCGGTTTTATGAAACTCCGGATCGAACCACTGACTCCTAAGCTTTGGTCCGCCTTTGAAGATCTGTTTGGGAAAAAAGGCGCCTGTAACGGCTGCTGGTGCATGAATTGGCGAATCGGCCGGGAGTATTGCAGGAGACCGCCCGAGGCCAATAAGGCCGACTTCAAAGCAATTGTAAGAAGAGGGCCTGCTCCGGGGCTTGTTGCCTTTGAGGGCGACCTGGCTGTTGGCTGGTGTCAGCTCACACCACGCAGCGCCTTGCCTTGGCTGAATCACCAATGGAGGCTCAAGCGCGTGGACGATTTGCCGGTCTGGTCGATCTCCTGCTTCTACACCCGCAAGGAGTATCGGCGTCAAGGTATCACCTCGGCTCTGATCAAAAGTGCGTTGAAGGCTGCAAAAGACGCTGGTGCGCCGGCAATCGAGGCGTACCCAGTCGACGCCAGGTTAACCGGGACCTCCTCATGGACGGGGTTCGCTACCACCTTTGAACGACTGGGCTTCCAGACAGTCGCCCGCCACACGCCGCCTCGACCAATCATGCGGCGAATGCTGCGATAACCACTGCCTCGTTGTCGTGAGATGCCGAGTGTCGGCCAAAAGGTCCAGGCGAACGCCTGGGCATAGCGGGTTGTGTGTTGCACGAGGTGATATCTTTCATTGTCTACCGACAATGGGCGATCAAGAGTTTCCCTTTAGTCCTGTTCCGCTTCTGTCCAACGGGAGAAGTGTCATGGGTCCGATCCCTTCGCTGGCAGCAGGGTATGAAGGACTCCACCTCCCTGCTGCCGTTCTGCTCGATAACGTGCGCAGCATGTACAACGTGGGGGCATTCTTCCGAGCCGCCGACGGGGTGGGTTTGGAAAAGCTATGCCTGTGTGGAGTTACCGCGCATCCGCCGAAGAAAGGGATTTCCAAGACGGCGTTGGGCGCCGAGGAAGTGATTAAATGGGAACATAACTGGGATGCTATCGAAGTGGCACAGGGGCTGCGACGCAAAGGCTTTGAAATTGCTGCTATTGAGACCAGCTTGCATCCGGTTGATCTGTTTGACTGGCAACCCAAGTTTCCGGTCTGTGTTGCCTTTGGACACGAAGTAGAAGGTGTGCAGCCAGAACTGCTGCAAATCACCGACACCCACGTGCGCATTCCTGTGTTAGGTCAAAAGACCTCACTGAATGTCGCAACTGCAGCTGGAGTTGTTCTTTACGAATTGCTTCGAAAATATCGCATTCTGGCCACGAATAAAGACACGACTTCGAGTATAGTCGCGGACAACCTCAAGATCCCCAGATGAGCGCGAAGCTTCTTCAGCTGCCAAACTCTGTCACTCCTCTTGGCTAGCCCAGCCATGTCGGCGAACGCGTGCGTGTTGATTCGACCATGATGGCGTGTGTAAATGCGCGTGTGACGTTCGGCGCCCAACCTCGCGATCAATTCAGCAACCTAGGACTTGCCGCGCCGAATTCTTCCATAAGCGCAATCAAACGTTATGCTCGTATTTCGGCAACGGCGGCAGACAGGATTGTCTGCATTGCTCACACAGATACCGTTGCCGTCCTTTCCTCCACCGTGGTATGCGGCGATATTTGACGTCAGCAGATCGCGCTCAAGTTCGACGCCAGGGCGCCATCTGACGAGCTCGATCAAATCATCAATGGGTCTTTTTGTCGTGCCGTCGAGCTTTGTCAAGCTGCGACCATCGGCTGTCCGCGCGGCATCGAATTGATGTTAGAAGGAAGACAGAAGATTCAAGCCCGCGTACCACCCGCCATTCGATACGGAAAACTTGATGAATTTCGGCCGTCCGAGACTGCTCTACTAAGGATGCCGGCGGCAATGTCGGCGTCCCCATCAACCATCAGCGATGAACTCTATGCTCTGTTGCGGCAGCATTTCGCGGAAGAGCAACTCGTGGAATTGGCTGCCAAAGCAGCACTCGAGAACTACCGCGCCCGCTTCAACCGCGTGTTCGACGTAGGCAGCGATGGACTGTACGGAAAAGGGTTGCATTTCAAATTGCCCAAAGCCGTGGAGACTGGGCCACGACCGATCCGGCGGCGTTCACACAGACGGCCGTTGCCTGCCCTCGGTCCGAGTTGTTCGATCGGTAGTCCGTCAGATGGTGCGCACGGTGCGACTCTTCGCCGGCTTTCAACAGCCTATCGCCCTTCGACGATCCGAAAATCCCTTTGCGCGGCGTTGTCGAACACTTTGAGCGCTACCTTGTACAGCTCACTTTCATAGGCGGCGATAGCCTTTTCCAGGGTGTCGAACTCCACCACGACAACCGACTGGTCTATTCCCGCCTCGTGGGTCTTGGCTGGCTTATCTCCAACGATCACGCGGCCTCCCAAAGCTTGCAGCGCCGTCGCGGCAAGCTTTGTATATTCGGAAATGGCGGTTGGATTCGACACCGACTTGTAGCACACCACCCAATATCCCTTTTTGGCCATCGAGTCCTCCTGACCCTTCTCGGGTTCGGCCCTCTTCACAACCAAACATACAATTCTCGTCGTGCCAAGCCTATGCTTCTGGCCTGGGTCACTCCCTCAGCGCATGGCTGCTTCCGGCGCGAATGTGGATGCCTATGCAGCAGGAAGGCATTCTCAGAAATGACAATTCAATCTATTCGCGCGCAGAGCTTTGAATATGCGTACAACAGTCAGCACCGATCCTGCGCGGCTCGATCATCTACTCGTCCCCCGCTAAGTTCGTCCCCAATACCATAGTACAATTGACGCCCCTTAGAGAGTGGCGCATCCTTTTCTCCTGTAACCTCATCAGGGGAGAACCGCCACCCGGCTTCCGCTTGCATCCGTAGTTGATGACAATGACTTCCATCGCGACCCCCTGCGAATCGAAGCGCGTCTGGATCGATTCAAAAGGTGAATCAATTATGACAACCCCATCGACAAGTGGTCCACTTTTACTTCCGTTCGCTCATGAGAGTGCATTGCAACAATGCACTGCTAAAGGAGGTGCCGCCGGCAGTACCGATGAGGCCGAAGCGTGGCCCACCCTTCCGCTCGAGCAGTGGAAAGACACATGCGCGACCCTGCACATGTGGACGCAAATCGTCGGGAAGATTCGACTTGGACTCACTCCCCTGATCAATCACTGGTGGAACGTGCCCTTGTATGTGAGTGCGCGCGGACTCACCACCTCTCTGATCCCCTATCGCAATAGGCCATTCGAATTGTGGTTTGACTTTCTCGATCAACAACTCGTGCTGCAAATGAGTGAGGGCGTACGGAAGTTGCTCCCTCTTAAACCGATGTCAGTAGCAGATTTTTATGCACAAGTCATGCACATATTGAGATCGACGGGAATCGAGATCAGGATCTGGAGGATGCCCGTTGAAGTGCCCGATCCAATCCCATTCGATGAGGACCATGTGCATGCGGCTTACGATCCGGAAGCGGCACAGCGGTTCTGGAGAATTCTGCTGAGCGTGCAGCATGTCTTTGAGGAATTCAGGTCGAAGTTCCTCGGCAAATGTAGCCCTATACACTTCTTCTGGGGCAGCTTTGATCTGGCTGTAACTCGCTTCTCGGGACGACCCGCACCTGAGCGACCCCGAGCCGACCGCATAACCCGCGAGGCATATTCGCACGAAGTCAGCAGCGTGGGATTTTGGCCTGGGAGTGGCAATATTACGGACCCGGCATTCTACTCGTACACCGCTCCCGAGCCGGCGGGGTTCCGTGGTTGGCCCGTTCGACCTGCGGCCGCGCGGTATGATGCACAAGTTAACGAGTTCATCCTCATGTACGACGAGGTGCGGACTTCAGAATCTCCAAGCGCAGCACTGCTCGATTTCTGCCAATCCACGTATGAAGCGGGAGCAACGCTCGGCAAGTGGGATCGCAAGGCGCTAGAAAGATAGACGGGAATGGCTTTTGAACAACTGGTTCAGGAGGTCGTGATGCCGGATCATTGCTTGACGAGATCAACTTCAGTCCAAAAAACCAAGTCGGCAAGTACCGCATCAAAACAGGCCACCAGCATTTCCACCAGATCAATCATGCTCTCGCGCACCGCCACCCCGGAAGCCCGCCTCTGGAAGAGTTGCCATACGAACGGTCCACGACGCGGCAAGCGGCAACGAATCAGGAGCAAGTGCGTTGGCGGAATACGGTGACGAACCGGTAATACGACCTCACGCTGCCTTTCTTGCTTGCTTAGGAGGCACGTTCGCCAATAGCACGGTTAGTCCTTCTGCAGGCGTCGGATGTGTGAAGATGGCGTCCCTCAAGGTTGTGTACGGCAACCCTCCGACCATGGCGATCTGAACGACGGCTAGAAGTTCACTAGCGTCGGTCCCGAAGACCGTCAGTCCCAGAATATGATCAGTTTCTGCCGCGATTAACAGCTTGATAAAACCGCGGAGTTCAGACAGTGTTCGCATGCGTAGCACCGAAGACATCGGGATCTTCACCATGCGGTAGTCGATGCCCTTAGCTTTCGCCTCCGATTCGTTCAATCCGATCCGGGCGAGCTCGGGATCGGTGAAAACACAGAACGGTATAAGCCTGTTGCCCGTGGTGCGACTGCCGCCATTTAAGTTGTCACGGACGACGCGGAAGTCATCGAAAGCGACGTGAGTAAAAAAGGGACTCCCGGCACAATCGCCCACCGCCCAGACGTTGGGCGCGCTGGTTTCGAGGCGTTCGTTGACCTCGACAAATCCCTGTGGGCTCAGTTTAATTCCAGCTTGTTCGAGCCCAATGCCCTCAGTGTTTGGCACTCTGCCCACGGCAACGAGGAGATCGGAACCCTCGAGGGTACGAACACGGCTATCGTCGGTGACAGTAACTTTGACGTGCTGACCGGAATGGCCCTCAACAGACTGGAGCGTTGTTTTGAGTAGCACATCAATTCCTTCGCTTTGAAACAATTCGAGCAGTGCCGCGCCGACATCGGGGTCTTCTCGAATCGCAAGTTGCGCCTCCATTTCAATGATTGTGACGCGTGCGGCAAAACGACGCATAGCTTGCGCCAACTCAAGCCCAACAAATCCGCCGCCTATCACAATCAGGTGATCCGGCAAGCGGTCAAGGTCGAGTGCCTCGACGTGTGTCAGCGGTTGAGATGCCGCCAGCCCCGGCACATCCGGGATAGCTGCGCGCGTGCCCAGACTTAGAAATACGCGTTCGCCTGAGATCCACCGCTTGCCGCCGTCTTTGAGAGAGACCTCAACCGTACGTGGTGCAATGAATCGGGCAGTGCCCATGATCAATTCAGTTCCACTCGACTTGTAACGGTCGAGATGAATGTTAATAAGGTCTTGAACCATGTTCCTTTTACGGCGTTGTACGCCCCCCATGTCGATTCGAAGCGAGTCCATCTGCAGACCAAATTCTGTTCCGCGATGGGCAAACGAGGCCACCTTCGCGCTGTGAATTATGTTCTTGCTCGGAAGACAGGCAATGTTCGGGCACGACCCGCCGATCAACTTCCGCTCAATCATGGCCGTCCGATGACCCGCTTTTGCCATCGTCCACGCCAGGTATTTCCCGGCTTCTCCACTGCCGATCACTACCACTTCATACTTTTCGGCATCGGGCATATGGTGTCCTTTCCCTGCGGCAGCTGGTGGCAGCTGCGCTGTAGTGTGTGGGGAGAGCAGGAAGCGAACCCGGGCGGAGTCTCAACGAGCTCGCCGCCCAAATCTGAGAGCGCCTGCCGTCCCCGCAGAGTCGCGACATTGTCGGCGCATTGCCTCCTGACCCGGTTCGATCCGCAGATTTTACGCCATTGCGCAATGTTCCTAGATATAGTCATCAAACTTGCGACCTCCTCTCTGACCGCTCCTCCTTGCGTCCAATGGGGCCGCGTTCGCATTGTCCTGCTTGTTCCACCCATGGAAGAGTGAGAAGTCGCCAGTGTTCCATGCCTCGTGGAGTCCGGGAGTGCTCAGATCCCAGTCATGGCGAATCTCGCTAGTCACGACGCGCAGGTCGTGCCAGAGGTCAACCACAGACGGTCGTCCCCAGAACCAGTAGCCGTTGTAGATGCTGTGTATGACCAAACCCGGTTTGAGCACCAGCGTGTGCGGAATCATCGGGTTGTGCTCGGGGTCGGTGTACTCCCGGATATCGAGATCCTTTTGAACCGTTCGTTCGGGGTCGGAGAGGAAGGTCCACTGCGCGCCGACTGACGCCCGAAATTCCTGCAGCGTGTGGTGGTCGTCGGTGGAGATCGTCGCGATCTGAGTGTAGGCCACGGCGATCTTGGGATAGAACGCCGCGAGCTCCAGATGCTGCTGGTGCTCCTTCGGGCAGTAGTGGCCCCGCGCGAGCGTCAGAATCAGCGGGTCATCACCCTGCAGGTGGCTTAGTTTGCGCTGCGTGCCCGTGTGATCGGGCAGCTCGTAGTCCGGAAAGGTGCCGCCGGGCACGATGTCAGACCGCATAATTCGACTCCTTTAGATGGTGGCATGAGTCTCGTTTATCTTGGTAGCTCGGTCCCTGCTTGCTCCGCTGCCATGTACGCGGCGTACCAATCGGGCTCCAATTCGCATCGCGCCCGGCGAGCCTTTCGTGCTCGCCATGAGCAGCCTCGGCACGCCCCAGCGCGCTCGCTAGATCGCTCGGCGACCGGTAGCTAATGGTGGCCGAGTCAATGCGGCCGGGCAGGCGCGTTGTGACTTCCTCGAACAACCAGCCGTTGCCGTCAGGATCGCTGAATGAAGCAAAGGAACGGTAGCTGGCATGATTAGGGACTGGACCAATGACGCGACCGCTGGTCCCGTCAGGCCGAAACTGAGCTCCCGGTATACCAGCGTGCAACACGTCGCTGACCTCGACACCTCGGCCGACGAGTTCCTTACGTGCGGCTTCTATATCGGAGACGATCAGGTACAAGCCCGGGGCCGAGCCGGGCGTGGCCGACGTGATCTTCGTGCCGAATTGGGCCGAGCACTGGACGACCCGCAAGCCGTTATCGGAGGCAAAGTCGGCGTCGAGGCTCCACCTTCGTGCAATCAACATCCGAGACCGGGATGACGACTGCGGCGTTCACTCAGAGTTGCCATTTTTCCTCCCAGGCGTTCACCTAAAATAAAAACTTAGATCTGTTGCACACTCGGGCTGCGGGTTGTGGTTAGGCGGCGACGAACTGCTGCCCGCCGTCGATGTCATAGGTTGCGCCGGTCAGAGCCGTGTTGGTCATCACGTGTACGGCCAGCGCAGCAACGTCGGCCGGTCCGACGACCCGCCGAATGGGAAGCGTGGCGCGAAGCTGATTTCGGCGGTTTTCGAGTTCATCGCCAAGGAGCGCTGCCGATAGTTGTGTGTCGACGAACCCAGCGGCGATTAGGTTAACTCGAACGGGCGCGAGCTCAAGCGCCAGGTTGGCGGTGAGCGCGGGGAGTGCGGCGGTTACTGCCGACGCGATTATGAGGCCAATGGCTGGGCGTCGCGCGCCGGTTCCCCCCATGAATAGCAGCGTGCCTCCGGGTCTGACCTTGTGGGCAGCATTGCGGGCAACTTCGAGAAAAAGTAACAGGTGCTCGTCCAGGGCGCGGCGGGCGTGGGCGAACTCCATGTCAACGAGGCGTCCATAGAAGGGCCGGCCAGCCGTTACCATGACATGGTCGATCGAGGTCGGAAGGTCACGGAAAAACCTTTCGAGAAGAACAGGGTCGGTGGCGTCGAAGGCCGCGGTGCTCAGCACATCTAGCTCGCTCGCGGCGCGTTGGAGCCGGTCGGGATCCCGGCCGGTTAGGACAAGTCTCGCCCCCTCGGCGCTAGCCCGTCGAGCCGTTTCAAGTCCGATACCAGCGCTTCCGCCGATCACGACAACCGTTTGCAGGAGAAGTTCCGGTTCGTGCCGAACCGTCGAGTGCGTAGTTGCGGTGCCCATGAGCCCTCCGATCAGCTATCAAGCCTATTTTCGGCTTTAAGGTGACGCTCGGTGCGTCGCGAATGAGCCGTCATTTAGCGAAAAAGGTTCACGCTGGCAAGATCAATAATTTCGTTAGCACGCCCGTTGAGGACGGCTTTCATCATGAACAGACTGAAACCTTTGGCCTGCTCATAGGTGATGGTCGGCGGCATCGACAGCTCTTGACGAGAAACCGGTACCTCCACCAACGCAGGACCTTGGTGTTTGAGGGCTGCGCCCAGCATGGGTTCTACCTGGTCCGGTGTTTCCGCTCGTAGTCCCAGAAGGCCGGCTGCTTCTGCAATCTTGGCGAAATCTGGGTTGTGCAGATCGGTTGCAAAGTCCAGGATTCCGCCCGCCTTCATTTCCAGTTCGACAAAGGCGAGGGAATCATTCTTGAAGACGACCACCTTTACAGGCAACTGGTGTTGCCTTAGGGTTAGCAGATCTCCCATCTGCATCGCGAAACCACCGTCGCCAGACATCGAGATCACCTGGCGCCCGGGATAGCTTGCTTGCGCGCCGATCGCCTGCGGCAGAGCGTTGGCCATCGATCCATGCGCGAAGGAACCGAGTATCCTACGCTTGCCGTTCATAGTGAGGTACCGTGCCGTCCAAATGGTGGGAGTTCCTACGTCACAGCTGAAAATCGCATCCTCAGCGGCCAGTTGATCGAGCGTGCGGGCTACGTATTGAGGATGGATGGTCTTTTTGCCGGGATTGGGCGTTGCCAGTTCGTCCAAGCCCCGGCGGGCCTTTCGGTAGTGCTCGACCGACTGTTGCAAATGTGCTTCGTATTGCTTTTGTTGTAACTTTGGTAGCAGCGCCCGGAGCGTAGTCTTGGTGTCCCCTATGAAGCCGAAGTCTAACTTGGTGCGACGTCCGAGCTGCTCGCCGCGAATGTCAATTTGGATGACGGTTGCGTCCTTGGGATAGAACTCCTGGTAGGGGAAATCTGTTCCGATCATCAGAAGGACTTCGCAACTCATCATCGCGTAGTAACCTGACGAGAATCCGAGAAGGCCCGTCATCCCCACATCGAAAGGGTTGTCGTATTCGATGAACTCCTTGCCGCGCAGGGCATGGACAATGGGAGCCTGCAGCTTGGCGGCGACCTCCATCAGCTCAGCGTGCGCGCCTGCGCAACCCGCGCCACCAAGTATCGTTACCTTCTTGGAGCGATTCAGAACCTCGGCAAGTATGTTCAATTCCTCCTCAGAGGGGCAGACCGTAGGCCTTTGCTCGGTGAAATGCACCCGCGGTTGGTCGTGCACGGCATCTCGCAATGCGACATCGCCGGGGAGGGCGATCACGCCGACACCGCGCTTTGAAATGGCAGTCTGCATTCGCAATTTCAAGTACGCGAGGCATTTGCTCAGGCTGTGAAACCAGCTCACAGTAATGGCTGCATTGCGCGAAGAGATGCTCAGGATGCGTCTCCTGAAAATAGCTGCTACCAATCTCCTTACTGGGAATTTGAGCGGCGATCGCCAGGACAGGAACCCGGCTGCGGTGGCAATCGTAAAGCCCATTGATCAAATGCAAGTTCCCTGGCCCGCAGCTTCCGGCGCACACCGCTAGTTTGCCCGTGAGATGGGCCTCTGCGCCGGCGGCGAATGCGGCTGTCTCTTCGTGCCTCACATGAATCCAGCCAATTAGACCTCGACTGCGAATCGCATCCGTGATCCCATTGAGGGAATCGCCGCTCACACCATAAATTCGCTGGACTCCAGCCTCCAATAGGACATCTACAAGCAAATCAGCCACTCTCTTTGCCATCTCGAATCCTTTCTCCCGCATCAATCTTGTGTGTTCGAGCTCGCTTACCAGGTCCACACCCTTCTGCAGTGTGCTGGCGACTCTTTCCATCATTCGATTTTTCCGCCGGTTACTTGGCGAACCACTCGCAAATGATTCTCGCCCAAGATCTTTTTCAAATCGTTTTCTGCGTATCCTCGTTTCAGCAATACCGCAACCAGCGCCGGGATCTTGGAAACGTCCTCCAAGCCGTTCGCCGTCGTCGATATGCCGTCAAAATCGCTTCCGATCCCCACGTGATCGATTCCCGCTATCTTCACCGCGTGGTCAATGTGATCCGCCGCGTCTTCTAACGTCGCCACCACCTGGCTTTTCTTCCCGAACAGCTTTCGCCCATTCTGCGCCGCGAATTCGTCCAGCGCCCTACCGGTCAGCGACGGGGCCTCCGCCTCCTTGTCGGTCGCCGATCGCAACGCCTCGGCGTCCTTTGAATTGATAAAGCCCATCTCAAAATTGATCCCTATGACTCCCCTGTTCTCCGCAAGTGCACGCAGCATTTCGTCTGACACATTCCGTGGAACATTGGAAAGGGGTCGCATCGATGAGTGGGAGACAATTACGGGATTGGCCGTCACCGCAAGGGCGCCGCAAAACGTCTTATCGGAAACCTGGGCAAGGTCGACGATCATCCCTAGCTTGAGCGGCCCCAGTTCATCATGCGGGTTCCTCCTTGGCACTACGCTGTCAATGTTCGCGAGCTTCGATTAAGCCACAAGTGAAGAAACTAGAGTATTGGACGAAGGTATTGGTAGCAGTCGGGGCGACCTGCTGATCTGCGCTCAGCGCTGGCGCATCTTCGAATAATGTCGCACGGTGTTCGAGCATGCAGGACTCATCCGTCACCTCCGCGGTTTCAGGAACCCTGCTTGGGACCGAAGTGTAGGTATATGCCGCCCCCCCTCGAAAACTTGGAATCGTGGCGGCGCATACTTCACGGCAAGACTAAGGCTAGGGTGGCCGTTGTTCCCACGTCTGCGACAAGAATATCGGCCCGCCAGCGCGAATGCCCACACACGCGTGGCTCTAGCCAATCTCACCCCGCTCGGCACTTCTGGATTGTGCGCCCTTGCCCGGCTTAGCGCATCCGCACGCATGTCCCTTTGTTGCCGGCGGCGGCGACAAAAAATGGCCGCCAAATGGTTCGAGGCGAGGGATTTACCGTCTCTCATCGCTAAGCTCTACTATTTGGGGTCTAAGACCGCGACGCGGAACTCTGATTCCGCGGATCGTCTTTCGAGCTGATGTATTCGAGGCCAAGCGGCCCGATCGCCGATACCTGCGTGATGTACTCGCCGGACTTCGCCCAATGGAAATGCGATGTATTCCGGGGGAGAATGATCACTGTTCCGGGCGGATACGCTTCCAGTCTGTTGGCGTCGAATTCGTCTCCGAGGCCAATATAAAAAACACCCGAGATGACGGTGTAGACGCGATCCTCCGGGTGCTTGTGTGGCATCAATTTCACTCCGCGGGGCACTCGAACCCTGATCACGTACGGTCCCGCCTGCGATGGCTGACCGACGACAACGGCAAGCCGCACTGAAGGCGGAAAGGCGGCAAACGGTTTCCAGGCGATGTCTTCGGTCAGGATCGCCTTGAAGGCGGATTGACCGGGTTGATGAACTGGAATGGTTGCATTTGTTTCTTCCATCATTGTCGTTTGTGTTCCTGACATAGAGACCTCATTTATAGAGCTGGATCGTTTTGGGGCAGACAATGGGCAACAGAGAGGAAGAATCACTGAATCGCGTCGCGAGTTTCTGGGGTAAATCGCCGTTGCCCTCACGTGGCAGCAATGTACAACCTCGACCACTTCGCAGCGGCTGCTTCATCGGTGAAAACTCCGCCAAGCCAGTGTAATTTCTCGATGAGTCGCTCCCAACAGTGGGCGTGTCAAATGCCTCCTTCGTAGCCGAAATGCTCTTTCACCAAGGCTTGATAATTTGTGAAATAAAGGCGATGCCGCGCGGCGAGTTCTTTGGGAAGCGAAAGGTGAGCCATGGTTTGTTTTCCTGAATCTGTTAAACCCTCGATTACCGTATTCAGCACAAAATTATTAGGCCATTAGGGCCTATCCAAGACAATCACACCATGGTATTGGCAATACCCTCGTATCACTCTGGGCGAGCGAACAATCTATTTTTCGCTTGAGGTCTGGTACCGAGAGACACGTGCCGTTCCAGTCATACACTGGTCTCGTGATACCTTCGTCCAATGGATTCCCTTCATGACTTATGGCTTAATTGGGTGGCTACATGAGTCTGCGGAGCTGCCGCTCGATTGCGACTGAATCGGACAGGACTCGGTACAAAATGAAGGAGTCTGGAATAGCTCAGCCTGCGTAGTAGCGAGATTACGCTATTGTTTCCTTTGACGACAATCCGTTCTGGCAGGTAACATCCTGAATGGCATCGGACTCCCTCACCGCACAGGCATCGGCAGTCTTAACTCTCCCGCAGCTCGTTTCCTCTTCGCTCACAAAGGTCGCAATTTTTCTTGTTGTCACGATCAATCCCGGTGACAAGAACCGGACTCCGGTCCTTTCCCTTTGCGCCGATCTCTCGACACTTCTTCGCGCCGTCGGTTTTCGCGCCCTGGACGGCGGTCTCTCCTGCATCATGGGTATCGGTTCCGATTCCTGGGACCGCCTCTTCGGCATGCCACGTCCGACTCAACTGCATACGTTCCCTGAAATTCGTTCGGGACCGCGCAGTGCCGTTTCCACACCTGGCGACTTAATCTTTCATATTCGCGCCAAGCGTATGGATCTGTGTTTCGAGCTCGCCGCGCAAATCATGACTCGGCTCAAAGGTGCCGTTACCATAACCGACGAAGTTCATGGCTTTCGCTATTTCGACGAGCGCGATGTGCTCGGCTTTGTGGACGGCACCGAAAATCCAACCGGCAGCGCGGCTGCCGCTGCGGTTTTTATTGGCGACGAAGATCCGGCTTTTGCTGGCGGAAGCTACGTCATCGTCCAAAAGTATCTTCACAATCTCGAAGCCTGGAACAATCTGCCTACCGAAGCGCAGGAAAAAATCATCGGTCGCTCAAAACTCTCCGATATCGAACTGGACGATTCGGTCAAGCCCAGCTCGGCGCACAATGCCCTCACCGTCATCGAGGAAAACGGCAAAGAAATCAAAATTCTCCGCGATAACATGCCCTTCGGTCGCCCCGGCCACGGCGAGTTCGGCACCTATTTCATCGGCTACAGCCGCTCGCCCCGCACGATAGAACAAATGCTGGAAAACATGTTCATCGGTCGCCCTCCGGGAAACTACGATCGCATCCTCGACTTCAGTACTGCTGTCACGGGAAATCTGTTCTTTATCCCGACCGCATCGTTCCTCGATAATGTCTCCCCTGACCAGCCCGTACCCACTGCATACTCGAGTGCGCAGAAGCTGGCGGTAACCACGGCGCCGCTTGAAAATCACGCCTCCAGTGCGCCCGCAAAGAATGGTTCACTCGGCATAGGTTCCCTGAAAGGAGAAGATTCACATGAATAATCTGCATCGCGAGCTGGCTCCGATTTCTGATGCGGCGTGGGCTCAAATCGAAGAGGAAACCGCGCGCACGATCAAGCGTTACCTGGCCGGCCGCCGCGTTGCGGATGTTCACGGCCCAGCAGGCCCTGCTCTCTCTGCCGTGGGCACAGGTCATCAGCGATCGATCGAGGCACCCGGAGACGGCGTAACTGCCCAACACCGCGAAGTGAAACCCCTCGTGGAGCTCCGGGTTCCGTTCGAGCTCAATCGCCAGATGATTGACGACGTCGAACGCGGCGCAAATGACTCTGATTGGCAGCCTGCAAAGGACGCCGCGCGAAAGCTCGCCTTTGCCGAAGACCGCGCCATTTTCGAAGGTTACGCCGCGGCTGGAATCGTCGGCGTCCGCCAGGGCACCAGTAATCCCCAAGAATCTCTACCGGTCGATGTCCGCAAGTATCCGCAAGCTTTTGCGCAGGCCTTAAGCCAGTTGCGTTCCGTCGGGGTCAATGGTCCCTATTCCATTCTGCTCAGCGCCGTTGCATACACCGAACTTGCCGAAACCAGCGACTACGGCTACCCCGTGCTCGAACACGTCAAACGCCTGTTCGAAGGAGAGATTATCTGGACGCCCGCTATTGACGGCGCTTTCGTTCTCACGACCCGAGGCGGCGACCTCGACCTTCACCTGGGACAGGACGCCTCGATCGGCTATTGGAGTCATACTGAGACGCAAGTTCGACTTTACTTGCAGGAAACCTTTACCTTTTTGTATCTCACCTCCGAATCCGCCGTCGCTTTTGGGTCGCCAAACAAGGCGCATTCATCTTAGCGCGCCTACGAAGCTGACGGATGGATGGAGGCAGTCGTCGGGGTCACGAAGGTATTGACCGATACGTTCGTCCGATAGACTTCATCTCCCCTCTCCTGCTTTAATGAAAAAAATCGGGAGCAGAAACGACCAGATACTGGACCTGGCTATTTCCGAGGTTGCAGTAAGTCGCGGTTTCGATTGGACCGACACTGAAGGAGAAGAAAGACGGAAACTGAGATAACTGTAACCCGTCCGCCTGTGTCGCGGAGAGGCTTTTCGAAGCTTTCCATACAACAAAAAACGATGGAATGGGGATCGGGTTGTCGATCAGCCGCTCTATTATCGAGGCTCATCATGGACGTCTCTGGGCACCAGCAAACTCGGGTCCCGGAGCCACCTTTTCATTTGCCATTCCCTGCCGCTCCCACAGTTAAGAGACACCGAAAGTCGGCCCAACCGAAACGATCGGCCAGCGGATTCAGCATGATAGTAACCCGCCGATCTCGGCGGCATGTTCAATACCAAAGTACAATGGACGCCCCTTTCACCGTGGCGCATTGTTTTCGTATGGAGTCCTCTCATGGAACGCGCGCCCCTGAACGTCCGCTTTTGTCTATAGTTGATGACGATGAGTCAGTACGCGAATCGCTGCCCGACTTGCTTGGCGAGTTCGGCTTCACGGCGCGAGCTTTTTCCTCAGCTGAGGAGTTTCTTTCTTCCGATTGTGTCCACGAGACTAGGTGTCTGCTTATCGACGTCACGATGCCGCGAATGAGCGGACCGGAGCTTCAAGAGGAGCTAAAGCGTCGCGGACAACAGATACCAATCGTATTCATCACTGCCCAAAGAGATGAGAGCATTCGTGCTCGAGTCCTGAAGCAGGGAGCATCGGGGTTTCTGTTGAAGCCGTTTAGCGATACGGCTCTGCTGGCAGCACTGAATAGGGCAATGGAAACGCATTAGGACTTCCGCCGCTCTACCGCGGAGGGAATGCAATGAATTCAACGCACACACTTGGTTGTGAACTGGGCACTGAGGGATGTCGACTGGCCGGCCCCTCGCGTTCATCGTTGACGACGACCTGTCCGTGCGCGAGTCGCCGGAAGGGTTGATGCAAAACGAAGGCTGGCAGCCCCAGACCTTTGCGTCTGGACCAGAATTCCTCGATCCTCGCACGAGCCTCGGTTCCGAGCTGTCTTTTGCTCGACCTGTGTCTCCCTCGACTGAACGGTCTCGAGTTGCAGAAGCGCGTTGCCGTTGAACGGACGAGCACGCCCATCTTCTTCATCATGGGCTACGGCGATATAGCGAAGACGGTGCAAACCATGAACGCGGGGCTGCCGAGTTCTTAACGAGATCATGGTCAAAGCGTGTCATTGGCCCGCTCAACTGTGGATCTCCGGGCCAAACTTACGATTGTGTTATGTGTCTACACTCAGCCATTCGGTTTCCGCCTCACTACTGCCAGCCTCCGACCAGGGCTTTATAGAGTTGGACCAGACTTCTGTATTCGTCACAGCGCGCGGATGCGGGCGTCAGTTATGACCGCACATTAGGCCAGGAACGCGATGGTGTTATGCGCGGATGGGCACCGCCGATGAGGGCGGCGATGGACTCGCAGCCCCGGGCGGACCGATATGAGGCAATCACGGACCGGCTTTCTGTTACCAGTGCTCGTCTCCGCAATGGCGAACTCCGACTAGCAAATGGCGAGCCGCCGCAGCTCCCGGGCGGATATCCTCTACGCGCAACCCGCCACCTCGTTTGCATACGCGGATTTCGGCTGAATTATTGCATGGGGAGCGGCTCGCTCACGGTCGTGTTCGATTCCGGATGTGAAGACTGGTGCCAGCGTAGTCGAAGGTGCAGCCAGAGAGCGCTAAAGGAACGTGCGCCTACAGCTATGACCGAGCCGGAACCGAATTTAGCGATCCCGCTCCCATGCCGTGTACCAGCGTGCATAGGGCGGAGGAGCTACGCACTGCGTTTTCGCCCTGCGGGCATCGCCAGCCTCATTCTCAGCGTGGGTGTCTGTGGTCGAGCGCGAACAATGATCCAGGAGCTACCCTTTTGTTTGCCCTTCGTTCCAGAGCCGACGATTCAGCGAGGCTGGCGTAAGCCAGACGGATCCGGCGAGGGACGCGGCTTGATTCGCGGCAAGGTACGGTCCAAAAACCAAGACCAAAGTACAATTGACGCCCCTCATAGAGTGGCGCATTGTCGTGACCGGAGTCGCAGCCAGAGAGAAAGGGGCTTGATGGAACGTCCTCTCGTATCCGTGGTTGATGACGACGAGTCCATCCGCGAGTCGCTGCCCGACCTGCTCAGGGAATTCGGGTTTTCCGCCCGAACTTTTTCATCTGCAGAAGCGTTTCTCAGTTCCGATTGTCTGGACGAGACTCGGTGTCTGATCCTCGACGTCTTTATGCCGGAAATGACCGGCCTTGAGCTTCAGCGGCAATTGACCCTTCGCCAGCAACACATCCCCATCGTGTTTATGACCGCTAAGAAAAATGAGACCGTCCGCCCACAAGCGCTCGAACAAGGTGCCGTGGAGTGCCTGTTCAAGCCATTTAGCGACACGGCTTTGCTTGATGCTATCAGTGCCGCACTTCAGGTGAAATGAGGGCTGCCTGTGTAGGTTCTGGGGAGTACAATCAACGCATCCACCACGCTTGGTCACAAATTGGGATCATCATTGATGGCTAGTACCAAGCCCATCGTGTTCGTTGTTGATGACGACGTCTCAGTGCGCGAGTCGCTGGAACTCTTGATATATAACGAAGGCTGGCAGCCGGAGACGTTCGCCTCCGCGCAGGAATTCCTGGACCGGCCGCAAACCCTGGTTCCGAGTTGTCTGCTGCTCGATATTTCCCTTCCTGGCCTGAATGGTCTGGACCTACAGAAGCGCGTCGCCGTCGAACGGACCAACAGGCCGATAATATTTATCACCGGTTACGGCGATGTACCAAAGACGGTTCAGGCGATGAAGACCGGTGCTGTCGAATTCCTAACGAAACCATTCAATGACGAGGTATTGTTGACGGCGATCCGACAAGCCCTGGAACGAAGCCGCCTCGGTCTCGCTCAGGCGGCGGATATGCAGGAGCTGCGGGACCGTTACTCGTCACTTACTCCTCGCGAAAGAGGAGGTCATGACGTTAGTGGTGTCGGGTCTGTTGAATAAGCAGGTCGGCGGTTGAGCTCGGCATCAGCGAGATCACAGTGAAGGCACACCGAGGCCAGGTGATGCAGAAAATGAAGGCCAATTCGCTCGCAGATTTAGTAATAATCGCCCAGAGACTCCAATTCGCAGGTTTGCCGCAACATGTTCAATGAGTCTGGGGTGAGCCAGAACGAAATACGAAAGCGCCGCTGTTCACTAGACAGCCGCAGATCGCGGCCAACTTTAGTACACAATCCAAACTGCAAGCGCAAATCGCGAGTCGTACAGGCCTTGGCACATTGTTAGTCCTATCGTTGATTCAGCCCGCGCCACCGACCTCAAGATGAGCCTGTGAGCGGTTTCGGTACCGTCCCCATCCCAACTGGCGCCCCTATTGTGGAACTTAGTGCCTCGAGCATCAGCACTGGATTGAAAGACGATGGTTTTACCGACAACGCGGGTCTGTCTCATGGCGCGGGCTTGCCGCCGGGAATGTATACGGTTCCAGCAGAGAAGTTTAAAAGAGAAGTGCTCGAAGACACTGCCGCCCTTAGTTCGGGCGCTGCAATCGTATCTCGTGGCCTCCTCAGACGCCAGGAGTTCCTGCGCGATCGTTGCTTCACAAACCACGTAGTGAACACGCGAAAGCAGCGGAACTTGACTCTCCTACTGTACTTTGCCCGCCCGCTTCGTGAACTTGGCGATCAAGAACTCCTGCGCCAGGCTGGCGCCGATGCGTTCAGCCGTGCCAATCGCGAACTGACTGAACAGCAGTCCAGGTCCCCGGTTGGCACGCGGGTAATACAAGTTGGAAAGAGCGGATGATGCCAAGTCTCCGCCCAAGCTGGAGTAATTTGGACCCCAATGTCCGTCATCGTAGCGCGCGACAAAGGGACTCAAGACCGCGTGCCGAATTCGAGAGCTGGTCGAGCCGGTGCCCTGGTAGAAGTAGCGCGGATCCTGATGCAGGAGCGATGGCAGGATAGCACCGCCGATTATGATGTCAGAAAAGCCGTCGGTGGCGGTTGCGCCAACCCGCTTGCCATACGCGTCCCAGCCCTGCCCGTACTTGGGGTTGTCACCTGCCTGCTTGGCCGCTGAAACAAAAAAGACCCCAGCGGCGGTCACCGGATCGGTGGAAACCTTCAGAGCGAGCTTAAATTTCATCTTTGGCGTAAACGGTTCAGCATTCTTGTCGTATGCCACATAAAAATTCGGAATAAAACCGAAAACGCGCTGCTGTTCCTGCTCCTTGAATTCTTCAATGGCCGCCTGCGCCGCATCGTAAGTGACTTGAACCTGACTATGCTCGGCTGCGATTCTCAGCTGAATACCACCGACAATCTTGTACTCGCCTGGCTCGAGCGTAATGGTCGGCGAGGTCCACTCGGCAAAGTCCTTCGCGCTGATGGTGATCTGATATGGAGCCCCCGGGTTAACATTTTGAAAGGAGAAGTAGCCTGTTTCGGGGGTTAGCAGTGTGCGTCCGGTGTTCGCGCCGCGACCTTTGAGAGCGACCGTCGCCCCCGAAACGCTGTCGTTGTTAGTGTCGATGACCGTCCCCACGATCGTCCCTAGTTTCGGGTCTGATGCGATATTTGTCTGTGCGGCCGAATAGACAGAGGCTGCCAACCCGAGCGCAGCGGCAGCGGCGCAATGAATGTCGAATCGTCGGAACATAAACCTTGCCCTCAGCACGTACGTGGAAGGCAACGCGGGTGC